>Ga0065721_10048786_pt1 | contig 85368 bp, 116 predicted proteins | sample Mesricmetagenome_FD_59108 | JGI IMG/M metagenome (GOLD analysis project Ga0065721, IMG submission 59108) | Mesophilic microbial community from rice straw/compost enrichment Sample: eDNA_1 v2 (version 2) | ecosystem: Engineered > Solid waste > Grass > Composting > Bioreactor | place: USA...
TGCGCCACGACCGGGATGAGCAATGTCGCCGACAGGGCGGTGGCGGCAAGCAGACGGTAAAGGCGCATGGGACGGTCCCCCGGACTGGATAGTTGTTCCAATCCTAGGTCGGCATGGCAGGCAGATGCAACCCGCGCAACCCGAAAAGAGCGGCGGGCCGGGAAATCGGGACTGCCGGGAAGGGAGTGCACCGACAAGACACGTCGGCCTTCAGCCCGGGTACGAGAGCCGGTTCAGCGCCTGTGATTGAGGGCGGCGAGCGCTGCTTCGACGACCCGCGTGAGCAGGGCGCGGCGGACCGAAAGCAATTCGGCTTCCCGGTCCTGCTGCCGCAGCGAGTAGCGCGGCTGGCCGTCCTTGGTCGGCAACGTCACCCCTACCGACGCCGCGTAGCCCGGCCATACGTCCACAATGTCGGAGATCGGCGTCCCGTCCGGCAGGATGGATTCCATCACGGCGTCGACGGCCTTGCGCGAGATGTCGGAAGTCACCTCGACCGGCTCGCATGCGGATCTCAGCTTCTCGCCGAACAGGGCCTGCCCCGTCGCCTTGGCGTCATCGACGCTGTCATGGTCCCGGCCTGTGACCGGGTCTGGCACCAGCGACACGCCGCCGTCCTCGAACAGGATCACGCTGTGCCAGCGGACGCCGAGGCAGTGTCCGCCCCAGGCCTTGGCGATCGCCCTGCCCTTGAAGGGGGCGTATGGCTCCTCGTCCTCGGACCACTCGAGATCCGGTACCCTGCCCAGGAAGACGTTCTGCACCATCACCGTTCCCAATCGGTTGCGCCCAATGGGGCCGGATTCAGCATCGGTATCGCATCGCCGATCCTGGAGGAAGCGGCTTCGCGTCATGGCGTTAACGGGCGGTTGCCGGCGAAGGGGTGGCGGCCACCAGGTTGTCCAGCACCCGCCCCGCGGCTTCCTCGGCGGAGCGGTAGCGGTCACCCTGCAGGACGGTGTCCGCGTCATCCGCTTCCGCCAGTCCCATGAGCTCTTCGACCGTGATCTCGGCCAGCCACGGCTCCATGGTGTCGAAGCCGTCGAGCGCGTGGTCCAGGGGCGTCCGCCCGCGGATGTCCACGGCATGGCCTTCCTCGTCTACCACGAAGGCGTGCGCGAGGACCGGCCCTTCGACCTCCATGTCGGTGTCGAGGTAGGCATGGAGCGGAAGCCCGGACAGACGGTGCAGGGCGACGGTGAGAAGATGGCATTCCCCGTGCAGGAAGGCCTCGTCCGCCTCGTCGAGATCCTCTCCCTCATACGACATCGCCGCTTCTCCATCCCGGAACCTGCCCACGGGAAGCCTGTACCGGACGGGTGCGAACCACAACGGGTGGCGCGTATCAGACCGGCGTAGGGGTGTGTTCCGGCGCGAAGATACGGGCTGCCACGGCCGCGGCGAGCCTGTCCGCGTCCTCGCGCGACAGGTCGTGGACCATGACGACCGGCGGGCGGTCGTGCCCGGCCAGCGCCAGGGTCCAGGCGCCGTCCTCCGGCGCCGCGGATACCCCGTCGACGGTTGCCAGAGGGATGGCCCGAAGCCGCCCGTGCCGGTCCCGCAGGTAGAAGGCCTCGGCGCCGACCGCCGCCACGCGGCTGGCTTCCGCCAGGGCCGTCTCGGCGTAGCCGCGGGAATAGCCCCTGGCCAGCATGAAGGAGAGGGCCCGCACGGAGAGGAAGGAGAGGGCGGCGAGCACGGCAAGCACCGTGGCCGTCGTGATCCCCGCGGCCAGCGCCAGGGGTGCGTGCCGGGTCCCGAGGGCGTCGAGGACGACGCCGGGGAACCCGGCTCCGGACGCGGCCGAGGCAATCTGGATGAAGGCGATCGTCGACAGGGCGCCGGTCCCGACCGCAAGGACAGCGAACGGGCCCTCCATGCGCTCGCGGCGGGCGGCCAGGTTCTCGCCCGGCCCGGCGCATTCGACGAGGCTGTCGCCGGTGAATGCAGCCGCCTGCCTCACCTTTGCGTATGCCGACGTGCGCGCCTTGGCGGCGGCGAGGCGAACCCGGCCTTCCCGGAGGGAGGAGGGTGACTCGCGGGGCAGGTCGGTCACGGCGCCGGGGTCGCGTCGGCCTGCGGGGCCGCCACGAACTCGTAGCGGAGTTGTGCTTGGAGGCCGTACTTCTCGGCCACGATGTCAGCGGCGTCGATGGCGTCGGCGTCACCGGCGCTGAGGCCCTGGCGGGCGAGGTCGGCGGCGAGCTCGCGGTTCGCCGCCTCGATCCTGTCTTCGAGGCTCATGTCGCTGATGTCCATCGATCTTCTCCTTGGTTTACGTTGGTGGTGGCAAGGGTGCCGTGAGGGCCAGGGCGTGGTGCCGCCCTGTTCAGGGGCGGTCGTCCCGCCCTGGTTAACGAGGTGCGGACGCGGCCATCGACGCCGCCAGGAGGTATTCGGCCTGGCCGCAGACGGCCATCACCTGCTCCGCCATGCGGTCGGTCAGCCTGGCAAGCCGTCCTTCGCCGACGGCGGCGAGGACAGGCGGGCAGTGCACGGACGCGGTGGCGGCGACAAGCCGGTCCTCGGCGTCGTCCGCCGTCATGGACACGGCTACGGCCGGATATGCGAACGTCGCCGCGGCAAACGCCAGCCCTGCCGCCAGACGCCGACCGCCGTGCCCCGGGCTGACGCCCCAGGCGAGAAGGGCGACCGAGGCGAGAAAGATCGCGAGCACGAGCAGGACGGACTCCCAGCCCGCAAGCTGGCCTGCGTCCCCGGACGATGCGGCGAGGATCGCGGGAAGGTGGATGCTGATGGCACTTTCCATGGCGTCAGCCACGGACCAGGGAGACGAATTCGCGGGCGTCGGCCTCGTCCCAGCCCTTGAGCTCGAGCATCGCCTGGTTCCGGTCGTTCAGGAGGGTGACGGTGGCGAGGCCGTCATCCAGGGTCACGGAAGCGTCCTTGATGTCGCCGCGTGGGATACGGTGGACGCGTCCGTCCGGGGCGACCGCGTAGACGGCCTTATCGCCGACCGCGCGCAGCCGCACGGAATCGGCGTGGGCCTCGAGCCGGTGGCTGTCGGTGTAGCCATGGACGGCGCGTGACCGGATGCGCCTGAGCAGGGTGAATCCGGCGGTGAAGAACAGGGTGAACAGCATGGCGCAGGCGACGAACGCCACCATCGCCACCAGCGCGCCCTCGACGCCGTCCACGGCGATGCGCGCGACGGGTGTGGCGATCTCGGCGACGAGGTAGGTGAACGCCGCGACGGCGGCGAGGACGACCGCAGACAGCCCGAGGTAGTCGAGCGGCATGGATGCCTTGTCGCGGGCGGCCAGCCGTTCGTAGCAGGCGGGCGAGGTGCGGAAGACGCGGACCAGGCGGTCGCCTTCCGCCTCCACGGCGGTCTCCAGCACCCCGGTCGCGGCCTTCCGGGCCTTCTCGCGGAATTCGGACATGACGGTTGACGGCTCCATGCCGGAAGGCTCCCGGTCCGCCGTGACGGTGGTGTTCATGCCTGCATCTCCCTTGCCATGCCGCGATTCGCGGGTTCCAGACGAAATATGCACGCTCCCGCCCACGGCACAAGCGGGCGGGAGGCAGTCCGGTTAACGGCTCTCCCGGAATGGAGTGGCCGCCGGCGCCGTTTACGGTCCGTTAGTGACCCGAGGAGTCCGTCCTTGAATCGGGCTGGCGGCACTGGTTGGATCGCTCCCGAACCGCGAAACGGAGAGAGCCATGTCGGGATCGGCGAGGATGAAGGAAGTGCGGCGTCAACTGGAGCGTAACGGCTTCGACGCCGTCAAGACGCGGGGCGGGCACTGGAAGATCTCCCATCCGCGCATGGACGGGCCGGTCTTCGCCTCGGACACCCCGTCCGACCACCGCAGCCTCAAGAACCTGGCCTCCATGCTGCGCCGCAAGATGGATCCGTCCGTCGCCCCGGTGGCCCTGCAGGGCATCTGCTTCTAGGCGACGTCGGGCCGGTATCGAGGCCCGGCACGCCGCAGCGGGCAAGGATGGTGCGGATGCGGGCTTTCCGGGATCCCCGTGAGCTCGCCCGCCGCCGGCGCGATGCGCAAGCCGTGCCGTTCCGCCCTTGGTTGTGGTCAGGCTCTCGGTGAGAACGGCGCGGCTGTCTCCTGGCGCCGCTGGAGCACCGACGAGCCGTTCATGCGGAGGCTCTCCAGGTCGAAGGTGAACCCCTGTCCGCCGCTTTCGGGCGCCTTGCCGTCCCATTCGGCGGCGAACGCCGACAGGTCGTCGGCGGACGAGAACCACACATGCGTCTCGACCGAGTGGCCGTGGTTGGTGTCGCGCTCGTACCAATACCAGGGGGCTGTCGCGTGCCCGTCGATCCAGGCGTGCACCCGGTCCATGAAGGCGGTGTCGTAGATCGCGGCGCGATATTGCCCGTAGAACCAGGCCATCCGCTCCGGCGGTCCGAAGAACGCCTCCTTGTCCTCGAGCCGCCCCGCCGCCCGGACTTCCAGCTTCCGTCCATGGTACTGCACGGCGCCGATGTCGCCCGCGTCGTAGTCGTACTGCCTCGGCATCCTGCCCCCGCCTGTCGTCCGCCCCGGATCATCCGGCGTGTCGCTCCAGAGCCTAGTGGCGGGCCCGGAAACCCGCAAGCGCGCCGGCAAGGGGACGGCCTGACATGTCCCCGGCGCCGGTCTATCATCGGCGCGAACGATTCGGAGGGCACGGCGATGGGCGACACGGCGACGGCGGGCGAGGACATCCTGAAGGTCGTGGGCGTGTCGCCCTCGACCGCGACCCTGGCCAGGCGCGCCCCGGGCTTCGTCAGCCGGCGCGCCGCGCTGCTGGTGGCGGCCTCGGACGGCAAGGCGGACGACCTCGCCGGCATCCTGCGCGAGGCCTGCGCCGGCGAGACCGACACCTTCGAGCTCTACCGTCGCTACCGCCGGTTCGCCGACGCGCATTACGGCGGCCTGGACCTGTGGGAGGTCGGCAAGGCGCAGGAACTGCTGGACGTGCTTTCGGCGGGCGGTGACGGGCATGCGCTGTTCGTGGCCATCCTGACCCCGCCGGAGGACCGGGAGGACTGGGCCCACGAGGGCGCGGGCTTGGTCTCGACCGCGATCCACTAGCGGCGGAAGGCCGCCTCGGGGAAGGAAAGGCCGGCGGCCTCGCGGCGTTCCGCCTCGAGCGCCTCGGGCGTCAGCACCGCGCCGGTCTTGGGCGAGCGGGCACGGTCGCCGGAGAGGGCGTCCGTCACCTCGGCGGAGCAGGTCGCGAACGCCTTCTCCACCTCCGCGGCGTAAACGGAAAACGCCGCCGCGACCTCTGCGGCGCGGGCGCGGGAGAACAGGGCGCGCAGGGTCTTGAACATGGTCAGCCCCGCGCGTCCATCTCGCGCCGGTAGGCGATGGCATATTCCGGTTCCACGCCCCAGCGGACGCAGTTGGAATCGTCGATGTCGGCCAGGATGCCGAGGACGACGCCGACCACGTGGTCCCGTTCGTCTTCCGGGAGGTCCTCGAACCGGGTCCGGACCACGGGCTCCGCCTCGGCGGGGGCGCACAGGCCCATGACCGCGCTCCACACCTCCTCGGCGATGCGGATGGATTCGCGGGCCTCGACCTCGCCCTGGGGCGGGTGGCCGCCGGCGACCGCGGCGTACCCGTCCGCGTCGGCCACGTAGGCGTCGGCGACGGCCGCGGCCAGGTGGGTCGTGTCCCCGGTCTCGTAGAAGGTGACGAGGCCGGCGCGGTAGGACGACCGGTCGATGCCGAGGAAGGACAGCGGGGGCAGGGCATGCGCCAGCAACGGGATGTTGCACACGATGCGCGCGGTGCGTTCGCTGCCGTCCCAGAAGGGTTGCAGGTAGGAGATCCCCGCCAGCAGGAGGAAGGCTGCCTCGTAGGGGTCGGACACCTTGGCGGACTTGGCCATCAGCGCGTCGAGCTGGTCCGCCAGCAATTCGCCCGCGGGCGGCACGTAGCTGGTGGAGGCAAGGGCGACGGTCTCGTCGCGGAGCCTTCCGGGGCGGGTGTGCGGCACCATCCCCACGGTCAGCTCGGCGTGCACGGACCGGACGCAGTCGGCGTCGGGGCGGCCCATGCCGGACAGCATGGTGAGGAAGGCGTTCTTGTGGTTCAGGACCAGCCTGCGGTCCACCTTGCGGTCGGCGGGGACCTGCGAGTACTTCACCATCGACTCGGCGGCCATGTAGTCGATGCCTTCGCCCTTGAGGGCCGCCGAGGCCCAGCACAGGTCGACAAGCAACCGTTCGCCGATCTTGGCGCAATAGGTGGTCACGTCGTGTTCGTGCACGAGGCGCGTGGCGGCCTCTTCCATGCGGGCGCGTTCCGCCGCCGGGAGCCAGGCGCTCTCGCCGGGGACGTAATCCTCGATGCGGCGGGGGTCGAACGCGACCGGGTCGCGCATCCGGGGCGGCAGCGCCGTGCGGTCGCCGAAGGCGAAATAGCGGGCTTCCTTGCCCTGCCCGGACTTGGTCACCACGCCGGCCTTCACCAGCGACGACAGGCGCCGCGACAGGCTCGAGTGGGTCGGGGGCGGGGTCAGCGCGGCGCACAGCTCGGCACGGACCATGCCGCCGGGGTGTGCCGCCAGCCGCTCCACGATGTCCTTGTCGGTGCCGGCCAGTTCCCTGGCCACGGTCTCGGATTGCATCATCGGTCTTCCCGTGTGTGGCCGGAGCCTATCCCCGCTTGGCGCGGGATTGCAAAGATTGCGTTTCGGCTTGCTTAACCGGATTGGTGAATCCCGGTCCTCGCGGACCGAACTGCCGGTAGAGGGTACGCTCGCTGACCCCGTAGCGGGATGCCACGGCGGCCCTGTCCTGGGAGGTGTCCGCCCAGTCGCGCCGCGCGGCCTCGAGGTCCTCCGGGGTGATCGCGCGGGCCCTGCCGGCCGGTGCAGGTCCGCGGGCCGAGCGGGCTGTCGCGGTCGCGGCATGCGCCTTGGCGGCGATCACGTCGTCCAGCAGCAGGATGGCCTCGACGCTGTCGGGCGCGACGGTCCGGGGCGGCATGGCGGTCAGCACCGAGGCGCCGCGCAGCAACGCCGCCCGCACGGCGGACTGTACGTCGCGCACCGAGGTGCCGAGGCACACGGCGGCGGCCACCGCCACCTCGTCGCCGCCGGCGAGGGAAGCCAGCATCGCGTCGCGGGCGGCGTTTCCCGTTTCGGTCTCGTCCACCCTCGAGGTCGCGGAAGCGCCGGGTAGCGCTGCCAGCGCCGCGGCCTGCTCGTCCGGGGACAGCGCCCGCTCGTGGTGCCTGATGTAATGGTATCTCACGGGGCCGCGCCCCCTTGCGTCCGGCGGTCGTGGCACGGTCAGCCCTCCAGGCTCGCCTTGCAGGCCTCGAGCGTCGGGAACACCCCGCCGGGGCGGGCGCCCTTGGGCTTGTACTGCCAGCCGCCCTCGACCTTGCGGATGTCCCCCACGACCTTGCCCTCGAGCCGCACGACGACGTCGCGTCCGCCGGCCTGGGTCTCGTATCGTATGTCGGTCATGCGGCGTGTCTCCGGATGGTAGCGATATGGCAAGGGAAAGGCCCCGCCGCCGGAGCGACGGGGCCTGACGGGTCAGGCGGCGACCGAGGCCGGCTGGGGCGCCGGGTCGCGCATCACGTAGCCGCGGCCCCACACGGTCTCGACGCAGTCGGGGTGGGCGCCGGCCTTGGCCAGCTTCTTGCGCAGCTTGCAGACGAACACGTCCACGATCTTGATCTCGGGCTCGTCCATGCCGCCATACATGCGGTCGAGGAACATTTCCTTGCTCATGGTAGCGCCCTTGCGAAGCGCCAGCAGCTCCAGGATCTGGTATTCCTTGCCGGTCAGCGGCACGGCGACGCCGTCCACCGAGGCGACCTGGTCGGTCAGGTTGATCGACAGGTTGCGGACGGTGATCACCGACTGCGAGTTGCCGCGGGCGCGGCGGACCACCGCCTTGATGCGGGCCGACAGCTCGCCGGGGTGGAAGGGCTTTGCGATGAAGTCGTCGGCGCCGGCGTCCAGCGACCCGGTGCGGTCCTCGACCCCGTTGGAGCCGGACAGCACGATCACCGGGATCTCGACCTTGGCCTTGCGCAGGGCGCGGATCACGTCCATGCCGTCCATGTCCGGAAGACCCAGGTCCAGGAGGATCACGTCGAAGTCGTAGATCTTCGCCATGTCCACCCCGTCCTCGCCTTCGGCGGTGGAGTGGACCACGTGGCCCCCGGAAGCCACGGCGAGCTTCACGAGTTCGACCATCGAGCTGTCGTCTTCGATCATGAGGATACGCATCTGGGTGTTTCCTTCCGGTGGTGCGGGGCGACCGTCGCTGTTCCGCTTCGTTGTTGACAGAAGTACACAACAATTGTCACTGTGTCAATGGCGAAAACGGATTCCGGTAACCTTCTTCCCGTTAGCCATCCCCGGGCACGTAAACCCCAAAAGGAAGCGCCCGCCGCCAAGTCCCGGGAAAGGACGTGGCGACAGGCTTCCGGCGCGACGGCAGGTGTCAGGGGAAGGTCACTTCCGTGATGCCGCAATCCATGTTTGCGGTGCGCGCGACCAGGCGCGGGGTCTGGTGGGTGTAGCTGGCCGGAGGGAACACGACGGTGAACGGATGTCCCGCGATCCAGTCCGCGCTTTTGGTGTCTGTCACCCCGGTGGTGGGTGTCCGCGTCACGCTGACAACGGCATAGGGGCGGTCGCCTGGCGTCGTGTCGTAGTTCGAATCGCAGATGACGGTGAGCGTGATGCCGTCCATCTTCTGGAGGCTGGCGAGGTGCAGCACCGGCTCGCGTGCGCCGAAGACGCCATTCCGCAAGGGCACGGCGAAACCGGTCTCGCCCGGGATGGACGCCGTCGTGGTGTCCCCGTCCGTGAGCATCCGCAACCTCTCGTCGGCGCGGCTGATGCGGACGCCCTCGAGGACATCGCTGCCACGTTGGGCGGGCGTTAGCGCGTCACCACCTGCGGACATTCTATTCCCATGGACGGGAGCAGAGACCGGATACCGCCACGGCGTCCGGTCTCTTTGTCATGGCGTGGGGGCCGGGGCGGCGTCGCAGTCCAGGATCGAGAAGTTCAGGCTGCGACAGGCAGCCTCCGGACCGTGCTCCAGGCTGAGGGCGATGCCCAGGTTCACCCCGAGCCACAGGGTGGCGACCGCCACCACGACCATCCCGGCCAGCAGGGGCACGGGCGAAAGCCCGGGATGGTGACGGGCGGCGCGGGTACCGGCGAACATGTCTTCTGCTCCAGGTGGGTGCCGGGTACTGTCCGGCGATTCGCCTCATGGGAACGCATGGAGACCAGATCCGCAAGAGGCGGCGAGGGGGCCGGTTAACCGGGCCTGCCTCCGGTCCCGCGAAAGCTGTTCTCCAGTGGTCGACCGGCGTGCTTCGCATCGACATCGTTAAGCAATATCACGGGTTCCGTTTGCCTGCGCGCCGGTCCGTCTGCATGGTGCGGTGTCTGGCCGGGACATGAGGCAAGATCCCGGTCCCGCGTTCGTCATAGCCGAGGGTCCTTCTTGTGCGCCGCTTCCTGATAACGACCGCAGCCGTCATTCTCGCGTGCGCGCCCGTGTTGGCCGACAATGCCTACATCTCGATGCCGGAGGGGGACATAGCGGTCGACTTCGACAGTGACACCTTCACCGCCACGCTTGTCTCGGGGACGCAGTCGGTCCACATGGAAAGCGCCTACCTGCCGAGCGAATACGGACGCTGGGGGAACTCCGTCCTGCTGTTCATGCCGACCGGCGGGTCGGCCTGCCCGGGGATGTTCGCGTGGGTCACCCTGGACGACAAGGGCCTGCGCAAGAGCGAGGCCTTCGGAACCTGTTCCGACATCGTCCAGCTACAGGACCATCAGGACGGTGTCTCGGTAGAGATGCCACGCCTGGGGAGCGCTGGATCGTCAGGGTTCGTGTTCGACGGGGAGACCGTCCGCGAGATCGAGCTCGGCCTTGCCTCCGCGGGTGTGGCGGATCCGACCGATGCCGCGGCATGGGAAGGCAAGCCCGCCTACGAGGTCATCACCTCCGCCGAACTGGAACCGGCGCTGCTGGCGATCATGTCGTGGGAGACGCTCGAGCGGGTGAGGCACGCGACCGCGATCCATTCGGATGACGAGGACATGGCCCGGGACGGTGACTGGTTCGCCGCGGTCGGGTGCATGCCGCACAACTGCGGAGGCGAACGGGCCGGGATCGCCATATCCACGGTCGACGGGAGCGTGATAGCCGCGCATTGGACCGAGGAAGCCGGCGGCACGGTGTTCGGCACGCCGCCTACCGCCTTGCCCGGACGCCTGCGTTCGCTCCTTCGCGGGCAATAGCAGACAGGAGACCCCGGATGGATTGCTGGACCGACTACCCCATTGCCGAGCTGGGCGACGAGCCCGGCAAGCCCGCGCCGGTGCGCCCGTGCAAGGTGCTGTGCTGGGACGGCGACAAGTACGCGACGATCGAGGTCGAAGGCGTTCGGACGGAAGTGAAGGCGGGATACCTGTACACGGCGCCAGGCCGTTGCGGAGACGTCAGACCGATTGACACCGCGTTGCTGCCGGTCGGTCAGGCGGCATGACGGGAGAACGGACATGAGCGAGACGACGAAGTACGACCTGGGTTTCCCTGACGCCGCCACCATGCGCGCTTTCGTGTCCGCCGTGACCGAGCTGGCGATCGCCGACCACGCGGAGTCCGTCCGGACCGGCAAGCGCAGGAAGCGCACCGGTTCCGAGCTGCTGCAGATGTTCTGCGAAGACTGGCGGCGCGGCCACCGCCGCTTCGCCACCGGCATCTACAACGGCGTGACTTGGTCTCTCGAAGCCGCCGGCATCGCGGCTCCCGCCGAGGCCGACCAGGGACAGGCCCCCGCCGGCGCACATTAACCCGGGGTTAACCGCAGGGCACGGTAGCGCTTGCGGCAAGTCCTTGTGGCGGGCCATGGTGCCGGGAAACGACATCCACGGGAGTCCCCACATGTCACTTGCGATCGCCTCGGCCTCGCCGCTCCGCTTCCGCGGCAACCACTATATCGGCCTCGCCACCATGGCGGCAGGGTCCGGCATCGCGACCGGGGGTGGCGGTTTCGTGGTCGGCGCCCTGCTGATCGTGCTCGGCCAGTGGCTCGCCTTCTACTCGTCCAGGGATTACGGGCGCGCAGAGACCTTCACCATGCTGGCCGTGGCGCTCGCCGCCTGGTCCATGTCGGGTCTGGGCGGGATCGTGATGCTCGCCTTCATCCCCACTTGGCTGGCGACCCCCTTCATGCTGGCGGTCGCGGCCCTCGGCGCCGGCCTCGTGGCCGTGGCTGCCTGGGACATCGTCCGGACCTCGGACCGGGACGGCACGGTGACGGGCCTCGCCCATCTGGCCGCCTTCCTGACGGCACTGGCCGCGCTCGGATACATTGCCTCGCTGGTGTGACGCCAGCCACGCAGGCACCTCGAACGAGAAGGCCCGGGAGCCATGCGGTTCCCGGGCCTTCTCGTTCGAGGAAGCGTATGCGCCTATAGGTACCGCAACCGCCATGTCGGGTGCAGCGACACCGGGCGCGGCGCGCCTTCCAGCCTCACCCGCAGGTAGGGCCCCTTGGTGCCGGTGATCGTGCCGGCGACTGGCGTGTCGTCGGGGCTGTATTCCACCTTGCCGCCGCGCCGTGACGGCACCCCGTAGTTGCGCCGAACCCATTCCATCGCCATGGCGTTCAGTCCCAGTAGGAGCGGTCGGTGTCGAGGGCGTCTTCCGGCATGTAACCGTCCTCGAAGTAGCTCCGCCAGCATTCGGCGCCGGTGGCGGCCACGACGCTCCTGCCGTAGCCCTGAAACCCGTCCTCGGTCTCCCGGAGCCTTGCGTGGTACGCCTCGAGGGCCTCGATCCACTGCTCGAACGTCAAGTCTGTCTTGGCTTCCATGCCATGTCCCCTAATAGCCCAAGGCCCGCATCTCGCGGTCGGTGGTGTTGAGCCCGAACGCGGTGGAGCTCACGTTACCCGGCACCCCGGCGATAAAGAACACCTTCCCGCAGCCGCTGCAGTCCAGCCGTCCGGACGGCGGACCGTCCTTGCGGTCCTGCAGGACGTGCCACCAGTCGTCGTGCACGCCCCATTCGCAACGCGGGCAGACCGGGTGGTTGCCGTGCACGGACAGACGCCACGGCTTGACCGACGTCGGCTTGCTCATTCGGCCGCGGTTCCCGAGCGCCATGCCTTCCAGGCCTCGAAGCCTTCCGGGGTGGACGGGAACAGGGCGGCGTCACCGGCGTCGATGCGGCGCAGCACGGACTGGTGCAGGGCATAGGAGACGGCGTCGCGGTGCAGCCATTCCGGGTCCCCGGGCGCCGCCGCCTCGAGGGCGGACCTGGTGTCGGAGAAGATCGCGAGTGCGGTGTCCATCCGGTCGCCGGCGCGGAAGGTCTCCGTCCACAGGCGGTCGGTGCCCCATCCGGCAAGCGTCAGGGCGACACCGGCGACGATCGCCAGCGCCACGGCCTCGCCGCGGTCCTCCTGGCGCGAGGCGGCGCCCGTCGCGAGACCGAAGACATAGGCAAGGACCACCAGCGCGGCGCCGGCCCAGGCGAAGTTTCCGTAGATCCTGGACTGCCATTCGGCGACCGGCATGTCGGAAGGATCCGCGCCGATGGTGAGGGACGGGAACCCTCCCTGCAGGTAGACGAAGGCCGCAAGCGGCGCCGCGGCGAGCATCAAGACCAGGACCAAGGAGACTGCGGCCCTTCCGTGGGTGCTGGAGCGGTATCCCAGCCACGCCGGCGGAACGAGCGCCAGCAGGATGCCTTTGGCCACGCGGACTGCGGATGTTGTCATGTGCCCAGGGTTCCCGTTGAGCGGCGTCCGGCGCCGCGAATCGAAGGTGTCTGCCGGAGGATAGCGCGGATCGCGGCGGCGCCACCCCCGAATCTCGCCGTCTTCGTCGGGGCGGGCACGTTTTGACACTCTCATGGCCCGGCCATACCCTGGCGGCATTGACCACGAGAGGACCGACATGACCGACTTTCCGGGACTGGATTACGACCTGAAGCTGCTGCCCGGCTTCGTAGACGACACCAGCGGCAACGACACCTGCGCCTCCATGCGCAACGACGCCCTGGGGATCAAGATCTTCATGGAGCAGGCCGATCCGGCCAGGCGCGAGAACAACGCCGACGCCCCACGCTTCTCCGTGCATCGCCACGGCGAGGACGGCTGCATCGACGAGCACGGCAACCAGACCGGCGGCTCGCCGGAACACGCCCTGCTGAACACCGACGACTGGGCCGAGGTCGAACGCTTCGTCGAAGCCTACCGTCCGGACGCCGCTCCGGCACCCTGATCCGTCACTGCGTCCCGGCGGCACCTGTCGCCGGGACGCACCGCTCCTTTCAGGGAGCCATTGCCGCCGGCTCGGGGCTTTCGCCGCCGAGTTCGGGCGGCAGCTCGCGGCACAGCGCGAACCAGCCGGCCGCCACCAGGGTCCGGGTCCATTCCGAAGCCAGGTCCCAGTCGGACATCGCGGCAAGGTCCGTCCCGGCCTCGGCGACCTCGGCTGCGGTGACGCCGACGATCTCCCGGGCGAGGCGGCATTCCGGCAGGTCCCGGATCTCGCCGATCCACTTCCGCATCTCCAGGGTCTGGGCGACGACGGCCTCGCGCAGCGGGCTGTCGGTGCGGCGGGTGCGGAACGCCTCCCGGAGTTCCTTCTCGGCGCTGGAGGGCGTGTAGTAGACGTCCGCCTGCTCGAAGCCCGTGTTCGCCTCCTGCCACCGCTTCCGTCCGCCCTGGACGGTCAACATGGCCTCGAACCGGCACGCCAGCAGGCGCGTGGCACAGAAGTCCTCGGGCTCCATCGTGCGGACCAGCTCGAGCCACGACGTCTTGGTCTTGGCGGCGCGGACGCGCGGGTCGGGGGACATGTCCCGGTTGACGCCGAAATGCTGCGCCACGAGGTCGTCGAACCGCGGCTCCAGCAGCAACCCGCGCTTGCGGGGCGTGGTGTCGGTCTCGGCGTGCTGCATCGTCTTCTCCGTGGCGCCACGTTATCCATGCAAGGATTACCGCAGAGGCCGGAAACCGACAACGATGGCGGGCGGCGGCGGAATCGATTAGCTTTCCGTCGACGCTTTCACGGAGGGCACCATGGCCAAGATCGAACCGCACGCCAGGCTGATCGCCTCGTTGGCCGAGACCATGAGCGACAACATGTGGGCAAGCGACGTGCTCACGCGGTGCCGCCAGATCGAGGAAGCCGTCGCCGAGATCCGCAAGGTCGCGAGATCCCGCGAAGGCGGCGAGCGGTGAGCGGCCACCCCTACGGCTGGGACGGCAAGACGACGGTCTACACGCACCGCGTGGTGAAGCGGGATGGCAGGCTGTGCATCCACCGGCTGGAGACCGACGAGATCGTCTATAGGTTGCCGGATGAACTGCGCCCGCTGGTCCACGACCGTAGCGGATTGCGGGCGCTGGCGCGCCGGTTGGACTACCAATGGTTCAGGCCGGATGAAGCGATCGCCGAGTTCGAGGAGGTGTTGCAAGAGGCAGGCAACGCTCCGGCTATAGGATGAAGTTCAATCCAAGGTACCCCTTGTTCCTGTCGGTTCTGGCACTTCTGATGCTCTTGTCCGTCTTCGTTGCCGCAGGCATTCATCGGATAGCGGGTGGGGGGTACACACGATACCCGATGCTTGTAGAGGTCGAGGCAACGATAGATGGGCAAGTCTATTCGGGGGCGGGGGTCTGGACGATTGCGGTCCGGTCCGGAGGGACGCGCCCCGGTGTTGCCAACCTATTGCAGGTAACGATGGAGGACGCGCAGGCGATCCTTGCGGAGGCGGCAAGCGGGGAAGTTATTTTGGTTCTACCGGAGCTCCCGGTAGCTCGTAATTGCATGTACCGTGGCGGGGATGCGAAGGATGAAATCGACGAGTACCTTCGGCATCACATGGGTACCTGCTCCTTTGCGCACGAAGAGCGGACCGTGCGTCTGGTTGACGGCAAGCCCACGGGTGACCTGGAAGCCGGGGGCATCCGCCGGACTATCCATGTCAGGGTTTCGCCCGCCAAACTTTTGCGTCCGCCTAAGATTTACGTCACGTTCCGCTGGATAGAGGACTTGCCGGGCGGGCGTTCCTTCAGGTCGGGGCAGCCCTTGAAGGCTGGTGATTTTGCGCCGGATCTATGATGTTGCTGATGCAGTGGCACAGCACAAAGACGGGCCAGCTGGACCATCGGAAGCCTAGCGCTCGCGAACGGTTAAAGCGGTTCGCAGGCGAATGCGGGATCGGGACTGGAATGAGGCGGCACAAGAAGATATCTCCGACCCGATTCGTCATGCTCTATTCCGCGAACGGTCTTCCCCGTTACGCCGTCTTCGTTGCCACGACGTGGTTTGTATGCCTTGGCACCGGGATGCCCCTGACGATCCCTGTGGCCATCATGGCCCTGTCGACGCTGTACTACGGCGCAAGGGCCTTGCGCGACATCCGGAGGTTGTCGTCGAGCCTAATCCCGGTGCTCGAAAAAGGGGAGTTGACGGAGTTCACGGTGACGAAGGCCGTGAGAGGCGGGTTGACCTATTTTATCGCGAGGGCCGGGGCACCAGGGCATCCGGAGGCTTTCTTCCCCATATCGCCGCTGCACAAGAAGATCGTCCTCGGGGCAAAGGTCTACTGCCTCACCCTGGATGGCTACAGGCCGGTACCGGTGACGGAGATGTACCTGAACCTCGTCGGACGGGTTCGCAGGAGCCATCTGGAGCACGCCATCCGGAATCCGGTGAACGAGGGGATAATGGGGATTTGGGGGACGTAGGTGCAGCGCCGACGACAGGCCCAGCTGCTTGTGGATTTCCCCGCATTGCCCCAAGGGCGCGGCAGAATCGAGTGAGGACACGTCATGGTCGAGAGCGCAACGAGGATCGTCAAGGCGACGGTCGAGTTCCGCGACATGGAGGAGACGTACGGCGAGCACATCGTCTACCTGTCCACCGGTAGCGATGACGACGCCATCCTGGCGGCACGGGACGAGCTTGCGGCGCTCAGCCACTACGACGACGACCGCCTGCCGATCGGCACGTGGAAGTCACGCTGGAAGAGGTCGACGAGGTGCCGGAGGGCGTGGCCGTGACGGAGTTCCCGTTCCCCTCCCCGGCGCCGGGCGCCTTCAGGAGCTGACGGCGGCGGTCACTCCGCGGCCTGCCGTCCGATCCTGGCCGACCACTCGAGCGCCTGGCGGAGGGTGAGGCCCTCGCCGACCTGCATCTGCGGGATGCGGTCGACGGCGATCAGGGCCGCCTTGGCATGCCGCTCCAGGTTCCGGATCTCGGCGGCCCGGTCCTCGGGGGGCTTCGGCTTGAATGCCGCGCGGTCCTGACGGGCGCCGAGCACGTCCTTCTGGGCGTCGCCGAGCTGCGCCTGGCCGATATTGAGGCGTTCGCGAAGCTGCTCGACCTCGTCGTACAGGTCGGCCAGCTCGGCGTCGAACTTCTTGCCGATGAACGGGCGCAGCATCGGGCCCGGGCGCTTCCTGACCTTGGCGTCGTAGGCGGTCTGGGCTTCCTCGAGTTCCCTGGAGCGGGCGGTCACCCATTTCTGGATCTCGTCGCGTTTGCGCACCGCGTCCTTGAAGGCGCGGTCGAGCTCGGCCTTGGTCCTCTCCTCGACCTCGGGCTCCTTCTGGATCAGGGCGATGTTGGCGCGCGCCGCGGCGGCCCGCTGGCGCAGCACGGTCTCGAGGTCGGCGGCGCCGTAGCGCGGTTCGGTCTTAGGCATGGCGCACCGCCCGTGATGGAGCCGTCATCAGGTGTCCCGTGAATCGGTTGTCGCAAGGATTGTCGGGCATTCCTGTCCGGCGCGCAACCGCCAGGCTCGAAGTCCTCGGACGCCTCGTTGACACCGTCGCCGAACGGTCACAAAAGTGTAACACGGGTGTGACATCCTGCCCGTGCGCCGGAAGATCCGGGAGGGCCGGACCGGCGGATGCCCGTACCACCCGCGGGCCTGGACAGGGTGGCAACCGGAGGCGCAGATGGGCCTTTTCAGCAGGATCTTCCGTAGGCGGCGCGGGGCAGCGCCGGCAGGCGCGGCATCGCGGACGTCGTCTTCGGACACGGCGGTGGTCATCGACACCCATTCCCTGTGGGACACGGGGCGCGACACCGACAGCCGGGCGGAGGCGCCTGCGGCGAGCCACGGCCCCGGGGCCGGCAGCCACTCGGGCCATCATTCCTCCGGCCACTCCTCGGGCTACTCGTCGGGGGATTCCTATGGCGGCTCGTACGGGGACAGCGGTGGCGGCGGTGGTGACGGCGGCGGAGGCGGGGGAGACTGACCCCGTCGAAAGGGATTTCCGAAGGGCCGGCGAGAGCCGGCCCTTTTCCTTTGCGCGGGACCGTGATCCTTGCCGCGACCGGTGGTAGGTTCCCGGTGACCAGAACACGGAGCCGGCACACATGACCCCGATCCTCGATCTCCTCGGCAAGGTCGGACGCAAGACGGAGCTCGCGCGGTTGTTCGGCGTCCTGCAGCCGGACGATGTCGTCGCCCGGGCGATCGCGCTCGACGACTGCCTGGAGCTCGGCTGGTTGGGCAAGGACGGCCCCCGGCACGTGACCCGCACCTCCGCCGGCTGGGCGGTGGCGGAGAACGGCATGGAGCCGCTGCTGCGCGAGGCCGGCATCCCGCTCCGGCCCATCCGGGCCGACTGGCTGTGGCGCCACCACTCGAAGTCCAACGTGGTGCCCGAGCTCCAGACCGACCGGCACCGCCAGATCCTGGGCATGCACGTGTCCGGCCTGCGGCTGAAGCCGGTCAAGACCGAGGTCCGCAACGCCCGCGCCGACCGCATCGTCTGCGACGGCATGGCCGCCACGCTGTTCCGCGGCATCCAGCCCGGCGCCGGCGAATGGGTGCTCACCCTTTCGGTCGCCGACGCCGCCATGAAGAAGGGCGCCAAGGCGCTGGCCGGGGAATACCTGTCGGTCGCCGCGGTGCTGGCCGAGACGGACGTGGCCCGGATGGAGCGCCGCCTCGCCTGGGTGGCGCCGGAGGACCGCCCGCGGGTCCGGATCGCCTTCGACGGCGAGGACGAGTTCACCGCCGCCTTGCGCGACCGGATGGCGCGCGTGCCGCCGCAGGAGGAGATGTCGGCCGGCGTCCCGGCGCAATAAGGACAATCGCGGTAATCCACCATTAACGTCGTGGTGCGGTTGTCCTTGAAGCTTACGCGCACGCGGGCGACAACGGTGGCATGACACATCAAGCCAGCACCGCCGACGCCATGGCCGCCCTCGAGGCGCTCCATGCCCACACCGCCGTCTACACGGCCCCGTCCGCCGTCGAATCGCTGCTCGACCGGATCGGCTGGCCCGACGCGGACGGCGTCCTGCTCGACCCCGGTGCCGGCGACGGCGCCTTCCTGGTCGCGGCCATGAACCGCCTGGCGCCCCTGCCCGGCGATTTCGCCGCGGCGGCCCGCGTGCGCGGCCTCGAGATCCATCCCGGCGCCGCCGCCGACGCCCGCGAGCGCCTCGCCGGCGCGCTCGCCATGATGGGCTGGACCCGTGACGACGCCCGCCGCGCCGCCGAGGTCTCGGTCCGCAACGCCGATTTCCTGATCGACGGCTATGACGGCCCCGAGCCGTCCTTCATCGCCGGCAACCCGCCCTACATGCGGTTCGCGCGCCTGCCCCAGGCGTTCAAGGACGCCTATGCCGCCATCCTGCCGAAGGTGGCCAAGGGCGACCTGCAGCATGCCTTCCTCGACCGTTGCGCGGCCCTGTTGCGCCCGGACGGGGCTATCGCCTTCGTCACCGCCGACCGCTGGCTGCTGAACGACGGCTCCGCCCCGCTGCGGGCCGCCCTTGGACGCACCCTGGGTGTCGACCATGTCGGGCGCCTCGACGCGGCGAGCTGCTTCTACCGTCCCAAGAACCGCCGCAGCGGCACCCCGCCGCGCGTGCATCCGGTGGAAATCGTGCTCCGTGCCGCGGGCGTCGCCGAACACGCGCTCGGCGCCGACCCGTTCTCGCCGGACGGCCCCGCCGAATCCTGGGACGGACCGGTGCTGGCCGACGTCGCGACCGTTCGCCTCGCCCCCTATCTGGGCCCTGTCGGCGGCTTCCTGCTCGACGCAGGGCAGTCGCAGGCGTTCGACGCCGAACGCCTCGTGCCGGCCCTGGACCTCGACGACATCGACTTCGACACGGGCACCGTGCGCCGTCCCACCCGCTTCGCCCTGCTGACGGATCCAGCCGAGGAGCCGACCGGCGTGGTGCGCGACCACCTGCTGGCGGCCTTGCCCACCATGCCCAAGAAGGTGCGTGAGGGCCGCTGGTGGTGCCCGCCCGAGCCCGTCAACCGGGACCTCGGCCGTCCGGCGTTGCTGATCCCCAGGATCGCCAAGGGCATCCGCGCCGTGCTGGTCGAAGGCGGCGTGCTGCCGGTGAACCACAACATCACCGTGGTGACGGACGAGCGCGGCACCGGCCTCGAGAGGTTGCGGGACGCGCTGACCTCCGACGCCGCCCAGGAATGGGTGGTCCGGCACGCGCCCCGGCTCGAGGACGGCTACCACGACATCCGCACCACCCTGGTGCGCCGCATCCCGCTTTACGGCTGGGACGGCTGACGCCTCCCTTGCGTGCCGGCGTGCTAACGTGTCCTTCGCAGACACGGAGGCGCGCCGGTGGAAGACCATGTACTGGATCTGGTGAGATCGGGCGGGGCTCGGCCCGAAGGCCTGCTGTTCCACGGGACCGGCGAGAGCTTCGACACGCCGCTGCGTCCCGGCGGCTATGACGGGGTGCTGTGGACCTCCACCTCCCCCGCCATCGCCCAGACCTATATCCCGCGCGCCGGCCTGACGGCGATCGTCTCCCCTCCCGCGGCCTGGATGCTGGACGGACGGATCGAGCCGGAAGAACATTCCTTCTGGTACGGTCTCGCGCGCCAGAAGGGTTTTCAGGCCTCCGAGGTCGAGCGGGACGCCCGCGGCAACCTGCGGTCCTGGCGCCTGCCCGAGGGATTCCCCACCTACCGAACCGCCCTAGGCTGGCTGGCGGACCTCGGCTACCCGGTTCAGGACGGGTCGCCGATCGAGGTCTCCATGCGCGGGGAGGAGGCCATGCCGGCCGACTGGGGCCTGTCCGGCAGCCTCTATGTCACCGCCATGGACGGGTTGCGTTTCCTCGACGCCTCGACCGGCGAGAGCGACCTGACGGCGCCGCGGCACAACGACCTCGCGCTGTTCCGCTCCGCCGAGGAGCAGGGATACGACGGCATCGTCATCGACGACTTCATGCAGGACGACGGTTACGGCAATGTCGGCCACCGCAGCTGGGGCCTGTTCGCCTCCGCCGCCGCGCGCCTCCAATGGGTGCGCATGCCTGCCGTCAGGCGACCTTGGCGACCGGGGATCGACGATACCGAGGACTATGCCGCCTTCCGCGAGGGGCTCGTGGAAGCGATGGCGATGCATCCACGCCTCTAGGGAGACGGGGGCTAGCCGGACACGGTTGCGGGTCGCTCCGTTTTCTTGCGGACAAGGCATTTGACGAGGCCGATGGAGCAGATGACGAACCCCAGGGTCTCGTTGGCGAGCACGAAGACCGATTTCACCTCGAGAAGGTGCGGCACAAGCATCACGAAGCCGCACAACGACCACGCCAGGTATGCGGGTCTCGAAATCGAGTTCATCGAGAAAAGCAGGAAGGCGACGACATAGATGGCGGAGGTGGCGTAGGCGCTCAGGTCGTAATTGCCGTACACGAACGCCAGGATGCCGCTCCCGGCGATGGCAAGCATGACCAGCGAGGACACCCGCTTTCCCAACGGGAGGGCGATACTCGTGACGCCGATCGCGCCGATGACGGCCCAGCACACGTTGAGCAGGACCACCGGATAGCTGCCGATCACCATGGATCCGGCGGCGACCAAGCCGCCACCCCAACTGGCGGCCAGGAACCCGCTCCGGGTGTTGGCGCGCAGGGAGATCACGTAATTGCTGTAGACCAGTGCGGCCACGCCCAGGAGGTTTATGGCGTTGCCCAGGACAAGCGGGTCCAGACCGTAAATCTTGATCACCGCCTACTCGCAAAAAGGATAACCGGATACACCATAATACCCGCCAAGGATTGAAAATCCAGGTTACGGGGCAAAAAGGGTGGTCCATTGCGTTCGGCTGGCCCATAGTCATCGGGTATCCAAGGAGAGGTCGGGCGGATGTCGCAGTCACCGTTGCATTTCCAGTTCGAGCGTTATGACTCCGATCATGTGATCGGGCAGGTCACGCTGGGCATCCGGCAAGGCAACCTCGTACGGGATCTCCTCGGGCCGGACGGCATGCGCTACAGGGACTTCAAGCGGGCTGGTATTTTCGGCTCCCGGCTGTCGGACGGTACTTATGTGTCGAGGAGGCGCGACGCGGACACCTATGTCGCCGTCCGCTGGAATCCGGCAAACGGGAAAGAGGAACGGGTTTCCTTCACCCTTGTCGGGATCGCCAGGGCGATGGAGGACGGCGAACTCTTCGTGGACGGCGGCCATGGGCACAAGCTCTTCCTGGCCGAGCAGGAGATGCGTCGCATCCTCAAGGACGACCCCGCGCTGGACGGCAAGATGGAAATGGCCAGGCGCATGGATACGACGCGCCGCTTGCCGTTCCTGGGAATCATGGTCGTGGCCGCGCAAAATGGCCATGACATCTCGGACGACGAGGCGCGCGAGATTTCACTGCTCGGGCGCGACGGGTTGCTTGATATCGGTTATGCCATCGAGAACGGGACATGGACCCCGGCGCCCGCGCCCTCGTTCACCGCGTAGTCTCCTGTCCGGTAGCCTCCCCGGAACTCATCGAGGCCCGCCCCACAGGGCGGTTGCAGACGGCCGCCAGATCCAGGGCCATGGGGCGAGCTATGCCACGCCGACCTTCCGAGGCGTAGGTTGGTGCATCCGTGGGCGAATAAATGTGTTCGCGCGCCATGCCTTGGACTTTTCCTCTAACTCGCTGAAGCGTATGAGGATAATGAGGTGGATGGATCACCCATGCTGCGCCGTTCGTGGGTGTAGAATATATCGCCCTCCGAGGGGCGTCGAGTTGCAGGAACGGGCGCGGATACAGGCCACGGTCGGCAAGTTGGTCGGGGACCTGGTCCTTCCGGACGAGGCGGAGGATACCATCCGGGAGTCGTTCAGTGACCTGGGTGACGAGGACGCGTCCGTGATCGTCGACAACATCCTCGAGGTGCTGAGGGGGATCACACCCGACAACTCGGTGGCGTGGCGCGTGGACGAAAGGGCGGCCGAGGCCTACAGGGAAGTCGCGGATGGCGGGAAGCCTGCCCCGCGGCCTTAACCCTGCCGACGAAATAACCCGCGCCGACCCTTCCCTTTGACCGGCTCCTGTGGCATCCGGTTGGCGTCGCCACCAGGCGATTCCCCGGAAGCCCAAAGATGTCCCGAGCGATCTCGCTGACCGCACTATACGCGCTGGCAATGGCCGCGCTCGTCTTCTCCTACGGCATGGCGCCGCCGGTGCAGCCGACGCCGGAAGCGGTCACGATCCCCGCGTCGGGCGACGCCGGATAGCCGCGAGCCACAAGGATCAAGAGATCCGTCCGGGTGACCGCCTCGCGAGCCAGAGGATGGCCAGGGCAGCCAGGAGCAGGGCGATCCCGGAAGCTACCAGGACCCAGGCAACCGACCGGTCGGGCGCCAGCGTGACGACGACGGCGTCGTCGGAGACCGCCACGTCGTGCACCACCATACGCAGGAGGTTGCCGCGCATGTCGTCGGGAAGCGTGTACACCGGGGTGTCATCTAGATAGGCGACCAACAACTCCGTCGCCTCCGCCAGCGCCCGCGCCTCGATATCCTGACCGAACGTCGTGGCGGCAACGGCACCGAACAGCCTGCCGGCGGTGCCCTGGCCGGCGCCGGGCACGTAGGCGGCATCCTCGAGGAGGACCTCGCCGACGTGGAAGACGCCGTCGCCGTAGAGCGGGACGCCGGATCCGGTGAGGCGGAACGACACCGCCCTGCCGGCCATCGTGGCGACGACATCCGCGGCCAGGCCGATCCTGCCGTTCCCGAGCACGGAAACCTCCGCGCCCGTCACCGTCCAGTCGGCGCCGGCCTTGGTGCCGGAAAGCGGCAGCCTGGCGTCGACGGATTGCTGGATGCGGCTTTCCTCCAGACGGATCTCGACGGGTCCGCTGGCCACGCCGAACAACAGCGTCGCGGCTGAAGCGGCAAGCAGGGCGCCCGCCGCGGCCAACAGGATCAATCGCATGTCTTGGCCTCCGTTCTGACGAAGGTTACCGCCACCGCGGGAAGGATCGCAACGCCGGCGTCGGTGCTTGCTTAACGGTTCTGGCCCCTCATGGGGACGGCGCCCGCCCCGGAAGGGGCGCGTGGAATGGAGACAGTTCCCTGAAGCGCTCCAATGCTCGGGCGGGCAAGGCCTCGAGGAACTCCGCGTTGCCGCCCTCCGTCGCCTCCGGCACGTCGTTGCTCGTGCGGGCCTCGATCCCCAGGGCGCCGGACGCCTGCCGGTAGAATTCGGCGACTTCGGGGTGTCCGGGGATCAGGTTGCGGCGGTCCCCGGTCCGGTAGCCGAACACGCCCTGCATGTGGCGGAAGGCATCCACCGCCTGGGCGGCGTCGGGGTGGCGTTCCAGGGCGCGGGATACCGCGCGGGCCGTGTCGCGCACGAGCCGTTCCTCGATCGCCTCGACGTCACCTCCCGAGGACAGCTCCCACAAGGCGCGGACAAGCATGTAGTTGGGGTCGAGGCTGTCGATGATCTCGTATTCCAGCCATCCGGTGTCCTTGCCGGCCAGCGCGTCCGTGTCGTGGAAGACGACGGAGGCGCTTTCCGCGGCGCGTGCCGATTCCTGGTGCAGGGACAGCAAGTGGGCGGGGCGGAGATAGCCCATCGCCCCGTCATAGGTCTCCGACAGGGTGGTCATCTCGCCGCCGACCACGTCCGCCCCGCAACCCAGGAGGTGCACCGCCGCGTGCCGGAGCGCGGCGGCAGGCGAGGACACGACGGCGCGCAGCCGTCCGTCGACATTGAGCGCGTAGACGTAACCCATGGATTTCCCCGGTGGTTGGCGACACGAGCGGTCGCGACCTGCATGGCCGGAGGCTAACCCGGTCCCTGGCAAGGCAACAGCCCCTTGCCCGCGGACGGGAATCCCGTCACCGTCCGGGGGAACCGTACCGGAGCCCGCCGATGCAGACCGATACCGAGATCCCGCTGGATGACGACGCCCTGCGCGAGGCGGCCCTGATCGCGGCGCGGCATGCCGACACGTTCTCGACCATCGGGTTCGGGGAGAGCTTCCCGCCGGTCCCGTCGACCGCCGACTGGGACGACTACGGCAAGGCCGAACAGGCACACGCCCGCTTCGCCGCCAGGGCGATCGTGGAAGCCTACCTCCGTGGATTGGCACGCAAGGGAGCCAGCCCGGGAAGCGTTACTGGCTGACTGCCTCGCGGCGCATGCAGCGGACCCTTTTGGTCTGGGTTTGCGCGGCCTGGTATTGCTGTGACCCGCGCCGGAAGCCGAAGTTCCCGGGCAAAAAGGGCGTGGAACTCCAGAAATCGAGGGTCGGGCCTATGCCCTGGATGTCGGAGCTCCTTCCCCACATCAAGGCCAGCTCGTCCATGGACGGCAGGTACCATTCCGGGCCATGGGCGCGGCAGGCGATCGCCGCCGGATAGGACTGCGATTCATCAACGATCGCGACCAGGCGGTCGGTATTCCCCTTGCCGTCCGAAGCGGCCTCGGGGAAGACATGTTGCACGCTGGCGGCGACCTGCCCTGCCCGGATCGCCGAAGGCTCGCTCTGCGGGGCAACGTAGAGGCGGTATGTATTCCCGGCGATCACGTGGTTGCCGAGGTACACCGCCCCGTCGTCGCATGCCGCTCCCGGCACGGTGGTGGTCGAACACTCCTGGGGCCGGACCGTGCAGGACTGTTCCGGGGCGGAGCCGGAGAGCACCCCGTCCATACACGACCTCGTCTCGGCGACACATTCCTGCCCGTAGGGGACCGTGGCCGAGGCGAACGCGTCGACTGTTTGCCCGTGCGCCAGGTCGCCTCCCCACGGCAAGGCACAGGCCGCGGGCTGGGACGACGGCGCGGACAGCAGGATGGGGGTCCCCAGGTTCATCCGGAACGACGCCGGCGCGTCCTGCGCCGTGGCGAAGACGACTGTCGCCAGCAGGGCGGACACGGCGAGGAGCGGACGCAGCATTGGAATCTCCACAAGATTACCGGCGACAATCCTATGCAGGCGGTGCCTTTGTCAAACGCTTGATCGCAGCCGTCAGCCCTGCCGTGCCTCGTCCCGGCCTCCCTGGTCCGGACGGGCCTCGCCCATGATCCGGCTGTGCACGGTCTCGGCCGGTACCGGCACCGCGCCGTCGCGGTACGGCCACCAGCGACCGCCTCCCAGGTCGCGCCGCAGCCGCTCGCCGTCGATCCAGTTGCGGATGGTCTCGAGGAAGCGCAGCAGGTCGTCTTCCGGGTCCGTGCAGATCTCGCGCCCGTGTGACAGGGCCTCGTCGGCGGCGGCGAGACACCCGTCGAGGTCGAAGTCGCGCCACAGCTCGTCGGCCCGCGCCAGTGCCTCGTTGATGTCCCGTGCCACCACGGAGGTGTTGCCCCGCAGCATGCCGCGCACGTTCATGCCCATCGTCTCCCACCAGTATGGCGTCGAGGGAGCGGGCGCCGGCCCGCCGGAGAAGGCGGCCATGGTGTGCGCGGGAACGGCATAGCCGAGCCGTCCGGGGGCGTCGGCCAGGGTGCCGCGACCGACAAGGCAGGCCATGTAGGCGTCGACGGCGCGGAACTCCGGGGAGGTGGACCAGTCATGTCCGTCACCACGCGCCTCGCCGCCGAACTTCTCGCGGCACCAGTCGACCAGGTCGTCGAGCCGGACGGTGACACGCGACTCGCCGGCCAGGGCGGGCCTTGCGACGAGGTCGTGCAGTAGCGCGGCCTGCCATTCGGAGGGAGGGAGAGGGATGCCGGCGGCGTGGTCCGTCTCCAGCCCGATCGCGGCGTCGAGGCCGGCGTCGGCGAGGCGCGCTATCCTGCGGTCCTGTGCCGTGACGGCAGGTTCCGGGTGAGGCACGGCCACCGCGGGGAGGGCAGCCGGTTCGTCGGCGGGGATCTCCGCCTGGTCCATGTAGTCGAAAAGGGTCGGGGCGGCGTCTGCCCCGCGTCCGTTGGCTGGCATCCCCGTCATGTCCCCGTGTGTCCGACGCGGGGGTCCGGTGCGAATCCCCGCCTGCATGCGGGATTGTCCACCGCGCCGGCGCGCGGGGCAAGCGCGTCAGTAGGGCTATTCGTATTGGTTGGTGGTCACGGTTTGTGAACACGCCACGATTCCTGTTTCCGCGGCCGTAGCGCTCCGGCTTTCACCTTCGCGTCTGACATGGCCTCCACAGGCATTGTCTCCTTGCCGGAGCTCCAGGGAGTAGCCCTCCCCACTGGCGGTATTCTTTTCGTCTGCCTCCACGAGACCCAGGGCTTCCAGCCCGTAGCGGCGCAGGTTCATCGCCGCGTTGAGGTCCCGGTCGGCGGTGTGGCCGCATGCGCCACACCGGTAGGTTCGGTCAGACAGCTTCAGCTTGTCTGGGCCGGTCTTCACATGCCCGCAAGCGGAGCATTTCTGCGTCGAGGGGAAGAAGCGGTCGGCGATGACCACGGTCTTTCCGTCCCACAAGGCCTTGTACTCGACCTGCCGGCGTATCTCGCCCATACCCGCCTCGTTCACCGACTTCCCCAGGTTAAGCGCCATGGCCATTGCCATGACCAGCAGGTCCTCGAGGACGATGACCGAAGCCTTGTCGACCACCGCGCGACTGAGCTTGTGGCGGAAGTCGTTGCGGGCGTTGGCCTCGGCGGCCTTGGCCTTGGCGAGGCGCCTCCTGGTCTTCTCCCGGTTCTTGGAGCCTTTCACCTGCCGCGCCATTTTCCGCTGCTCGCGCTTGACCTTCCGCTCCTTGCGCCGCAACGTCTTCGCCATCATGGCGACCGTCCCGTCCGACAGCGCCACGGTCTTGGTCAACCCGAGATCCCCGCCGTATACGGTCTCCGCGTCAGGCGGGACCGTCACGTCCGGGATCTCGGCCTGGCACTGAACGATCAGGTACCAGTCATCGCCGACCATGCGGATGGTCCCGCCCATCACCTTTCCTTCCGGCAGGCGCCCGGCGCGGAACCTGATCCGCCCGGCCTTACGGAGCACCAGGTGCGTGCTCCCGTCGAGGCGGAAGGCCTCATTGGTCAGGTAGCAACTCCGTCGACCCGCACGGTTCTTGAACCGCGGGAAGCCGGCACCGGCCTGGAACTTCCGCTTCAAGGCAAAGTCCATGTGACGTGCCACCCGCTGCAGGCAGCAGGACGGGGTCTCGCCGAGCCACGGATAATCCTTCTTCAGCCCGGGGATGAGCTTGTCCAGATCGTAGCGGAAGAGGAATTTGCCGGTCTTCTTGTACTCTTCCTGTTCCATCTGCAGGAACATGTTCCACAGCCAGCGGCACGACCCGGTCCAGCGGAGGAAGGCCTCGCGTTGCGCGACATTGGGATAGAGCTTCAGCCTGTAGGCCTTGGAGACCAGCAACCGCACCGACCTGAAAAGAACGTATCAGGAACAATGGAGCACGGAATCCGCCGGTGTTCAAGTCCCGGGAATACGTCTCATTTTACGCATCCGTTGAAGCTGGGTTACCGATGCAAACCACCAATCGCTACGAATACCCGTCAGTAGTTGCGCAGCAGCCCGACCATGCGGCCCTGGACGCGTACCCGGTCCGGGGACAGCTCGCGGGACGGGTAGGCCGGGTTGGCGGATTCCAGCACGACCACGGCGTCGCGGCGGCGGAAGCGCTTGAGCGTCGCCTGGCTGGCGTCGACCAGCGCCACCACGATGTCTCCCGGAGTGGCGGTGTCCTGTTCCCGCACCAGGACGGTGTCGCCGTCGAGGATGCCGGCCCCGACCATGGAGTCGCCTTGCACCTCGAGCGCGAAGTGCCGTCCGGGGCCGAGCATGCCTGGCGGCACCACGATGGTGTGTGACACCGTCTGGATGGCTTCCGCCGGGGTGCCGGCGGCGATCCGTCCCATGACGGGGACCGGCACGCCACGGCTGGTTCCCGGGTCGACCGGCAGCAGGTGCTCGTCGACGCCGGACGGAAGGAAGCCGGTGTCGTTCGCCTGCCGCGCCACCGATTCGGGGATGCGCAGGATCTCGATCGCCCGGGCGCGGTTCGGCATGCGGCGGATGAAGCCCCGGCCCTCCAGGGCCTCCACGATGCGGTGGACACCGGACTTGGAGGCGAGGTCGAGCGCGTCCTTCATCTCGTCATAAGACGGGCTGACGCCGCTTTCGCGCACGCGTCCGTTGATGAACGAGAGGAGTTGGTGTTGCCTGCGGGTCAGCATCGGCCTTCCGATCAAAAGAACGTAACGGGAACAACATAGGGCCTGAACGGGACGGGCGCAACGTGGTGGTTCCCCCTCGAGGCGTCAGGGTTAATGGATCGGGTTGTCGCGTGTCGTGGCTGGATGCCGTCCGGGGGCCGCGAGCCGTTAAGGGTGACGGCGCGGCAGGATGGACAGCCCTCCCGGCATTGCCTACGCATGGAGGGCAAGACAGCAGGCCAACCGGGCGCAAGGAAGGACATGGATGAACGGGATAGCGGGGGTTTCCAGGGATATCGTGTTCGAGGTCCGTTGGCGCCTCCAGGGCATGTGGCGGGGGACGTGCGACCCGGGTCCGGGTATCCTCGTCTTCGGCATGATCGCCAGCTTCGCGGTCCTTTCCCTGTTCGCCGGGCGCGCCGCCATGGCCCGCAACGACGCCCGCGCCGGCCTGCTGGGGATCGTGGACGAACGCGTGCTCGCCGACCGGATCATGGAACTGGGCTACCGGCCCACGGGCGTCGACGACGCCGGCGCGGTGCTTGCCGTGACCACCCACGGGCTCCACTACCTGTGCGAGACGGGCGAGGGCGATCCGTTGCCGCTGGCCCGGTGCGTGCGTCTTCTCGGCGGCAAGGGCGACGAGTGATGTCCGCCAAGCCGATGACGCCGTCCGAGGTCATGGTCGGTCGGCGCCTTCCTGCCGCGCCAAGGCATCTCGACATCGTGCTTGCCGGATACGTGTCCGCGGACGGAACCTTCCGGGCCTGCCTGCCGCCGGTGGAAGATTACCTTCGCCCGGCGTTCCGCACGGCGCGCAAACGCGGCCTGGTCCGCCAGACCAGCCAAGGCCTGAGCATCATGGGCGGCAAGCCGGAGTTCTACTGGGAGTTGACGGACAAGGGCCGCGCCGAGGCCACGGTCGCAGCAGGTCGTGTCAAAGCGAGCGAAGAGGCCCGCAGGCAGTGGAGCCGTGACTGGGACGCGGCGAACCGGGCCCGCCGACAGGCATAAAACGGCTGAGATCAAGGGACGACGGCACGCTCGCAGGTCGCCGCCTTGTCCGGTCCGGCCTTAGCGGGCGGACGGACGCGGGGACTGGGAGCGGTCGCTGGCGGCGAGGTAGCGCAGCATGCCGGCGGTCGGGCTCTCGATGTCGGGGGCGGATTCCCAGCGGCGGTCGGCGTATCGGACCGGAGGACGGACGCCTCCCCGGGAGTTGCGGGCGGGAGACTTCCTGGTGTGGTTTCGCATGGGAATCCTTCGTGGTCGTTACCCGGAAGTGTAGGCGCGGGCTTGCAAGCGTCAAGGCGGTCGGTCCGCATTGCCTAACGATTGGTTGAGGGATTGCGGACATCGTGCCGAACACATGCCGACATGTTGCCGACATGTCGCCTACGCCGGAAAGGTTGGCACGATGTCGGCAACATGTCGGCATCGTATCAGCAGGAGGTCAACAACCTTGTCCGCGTTTCGGGCTGACCCGGCACCTTTGTCGGGGCGGTCGCCGGGTCAGCCCGCCGCGCGTATCCGGGGCATCCCTGCGGTTTCGAGGCGTCGCGGACGCCCGATGTAGTAGCCCTGTGCCAACTCGCAGGTCTCCCTGGCGAGGAAGGCGAGTTGCTCCTCGGTCTCCACGCCTTCCGCCGTCACCGGTATCCCCAGGCCCTGCGCCAGGGCGCACACGGCGTGGATGATGGCCTTGGACTGCGGGTTGCCCTCGAGGTTCATCACGAAGGACCGGTCGATCTTGATCCGGTCGAACGGGAAGGACTGCAGGTAGCTCAACGAGGAGTATCCCGTGCCGAAGTCGTCCATGGCGATCCGCACGCCCAGCGCCTTGAGCGAAAGGAGCACGTCCATGGCCTGCCCCGTGTCGCGGATCAGCACGCCCTCGGTGATCTCGAGCTCCAGCCGTCCGGGCTCGAGACCGGTCTCCGCGAGGATGTCGCGCACCGCGTCGGCGAGGCCCTGGCGCAGGACCTGGACAGGCGACAGGTTCACCGATACCGAGATCGAGCGGTCCCACCCCGAAGCGTCGGCGCAGGCCTGCCGGAGGACGAACTGCCCGATCTCGCCGATCAGGCCGGCCTCCTCGGCGATGGGGATGAACTCGGAAGGCGGGATCTCGCCCAGGGTCGGGTGGTCCCAGCGGGCCAGCGCCTCGTATCCCACGGTCCTGCCGTCCGCCACTCGCACCTGCGGCTGGTACACCACGTAGGCCTGCCCCTCGGCGACGGCGTGGCGCAGGTCGTGCTGCAGGGTCCAGCGCCGGCGGCGTTCCGCCTCCATGGACTTGTCGAAGGACACGGCCGTCCCCCTGCCGTCCGCCTTGGCGCGGTAGAGGGCGAGGTCGGCGTTGCGGAGAAGCGCGTCCCGGTTCGTGGCGTCCTCGGGGAACATGGCGATGCCGATGCTGGCGCCCAGGTCGATCCGGGCGGATCCGAACACCACCGGGCTGGAAAGCTCCGCGACGATCTCGTCGGCGCTGGCGCCGGCCTTGTCGCGGCTGACGCGGTACTGCAGGAACACCATCTCGTCGCCGCCGATCCGGGCCACGATGTCGTCCGGCCCGGTGAACCGCGCCAGCCGCCGGGAGACCTCGCGCAGGACCGTGTCGCCGCCCTCGTGGCCATGCTGGTCGTTGATTTCCTTGAACCGGTCGAGGTCGATGAAGTGGACCGCGAAGTCGGCTCCCTCGTAGACCGCCCGGTCGACGATCCCGTCCAGCGCCAGCGCGAGTTGCTCGCGATTCGGAAGGCCGGTCAGCCCGTCATGGAGGGCGAGGTGGCGGATGTGGGTTTCCTTTTCCTTCCTGTCGGCGATGTCGCGCACCGCCAGCACCAGTTGCGGGTCGTCGGCGTTCAGCACCGAACGGCACCGGACCTCCACGGGGATGACGGAGCCGTCGCCGCGGCTTACGGAGGCCTCGAACTCCTGGTCGTTCCCGGTGCGGGCCCGGTCGCAGGCCTCGTCCGCCGCGTCCTGTCCCAGCAGGTCGGCGACGGTCTTGCCGACGAGATCGTCGGCGGGTCGGCCCAGGATCTCCCCCATGCCGGCATTGGCGCTGGCGAGCCGTCCGCCGCGGAAGATGGCGATGCCTTCGAAGGCGGCGTCGGCCAGGGCCATCATCTGGCGGGCGCGCTGGCGGTCGATGCGAACCAGCCGGAAGTCCTGCGCGAGCCCGGCAAGGCCGAGCACGGCGACAGTACCCATGGCCAGCGCCACGATGGCCCCCACCATCTCGCGCGAGATCGTGTCGGGCATCCCCACCGAAGGGTCGGGGGTGACGGAGACGCCGGCCATGCCGCCGAAATGGAGGATCAGGACCGAGATCGAGAACAGCACGCCGGCCCCGAACAGGCCGCGGCGGTCGTTGCCCTGGGTGAGGATGACCATGGCGAGACAGGCCGGGGGCAACGAGAGCGCCACGGATGCCGCGACGTCCACGATGTCGAGGGAGACGTGTCCCGGGACCGCCATGCCCAGCATGCCGACATAGTGCAGGACGGCGGTCCCGACCGCCATCGTGCCGCCCGCAACCGCGGCGCGCCAGGGCCCGGTCCGTCGCGGCATGGCGACGGCGAGGCCGACCCCGATGACCACGGCGCCCAAGGCGGCCGAGGCGAGGGTCGGGATCGTCGCGAAACCCACCGGAACGCCGGGTTCATAGGCCACCATGGCGGCGAAATGGGTCGACCACACACCCAGCCCGAGCACGCCGGCGGAGGCGTGGTACCACCACGACCTGGCGGCCCCGGTCTCTCCCCGTGCCCTCATGAGCAGCTTGAGACCGACAAGGGAGGAGAACAGGCAGGCGGCGAACGCCAGGATGGTCAACCGGGCGTCGTGCGCCTGTGTCAGGCAGAAATCTAGGACAGTCATGGACTTGGGTGTTCCGCGGATATGCGGCACACCATATCGCGGACCGGTTAACGTCCCGTTGCGCCTCCCCGGTCCCGCCGCCCCTGGCCTTAACCGGCTGTTCACGATTCGGTGGGACACTGCTTGGAAGGGCCCGGAAGCCCTACGGAGGAATACCGCCTTGTCCGCAGGAGCCTTGTTCGACGACTTCGACCTGTTCGATCTCGACGCCGGAGCGAGCGACGCGGCCGAGCAGACCCGCAAGGCCCTCGTGGACACCAGGGAACAGATGGGGATGATGCTGGACATCATGCCGATCGGGCTCCTTGTCCACACCAGCCAAGCCATCCTTTTCGCCAACCGCGCCGCCTGCAAGCTGCTCGACATCGAGCAGGAGGCCGCCGTGGGCAACCACGTCCTCGACTTCATGCCGGACGCGCTCCCGCTCGGCCTCGACAAGGCCATCAACTCAGCCTTCGGCGGCTCCGATCCGGTCGAGTTCGAGACCATGGTGCGGTCCGTCAAGGGGACCGAGCGTTCCGTCCGCTTCGTGGTCGGCGCCCTGCCCTGGCAAGGCACCCCGGTGATCCAGATCCTGATGCAGGACATCACCGAGCAGAAGCGGGCCGACCAGGCCCTGCGACGCCTCTCCATCACCGACGAGCTGACCGGCGCCTTCAACCGCCGGCACGCCCTGTACGAGGCGGGCCTCTACATCGACCCGGACCGCGGCGACGCGCCGGGCCTGAGCGTGCTTCTTCTCGACATCGACCACTTCAAGCGCGTCAACGACCGTTACGGCCATCCCGCGGGCGACGAGGCCCTGCGGCAGGTGGCGCGCGTCGCCACCAAGGCGCTCAAGGACGTCCGACCAGACGACGCCTCCATCTTCGCCCGCTTCGGCGGCGAGGAGTTCCTTGTGCTCCTGCCGGGCGTGGGGTCGTCCGACGCCGCGCGCGTCGCCGAGCACCTGCGCCAGGCGATCGCCGGGATCAGGGTGGAGGTCCCGGGCGGAAGCGCCGGCCTGCCGGCGTCGTTCGGCCTCTCCGCGTCCTTCGGCTGCGGCACCTACGCGCCGGGTGACGGCGGGATCGACGGGCTGCTGGCGCGCGTCGACAAGGCGCTCTACCGTTCCAAGGAAGACGGGCGCGACCGGGTCACCCTGGCGGCGCCGCCGGCGGGATGCCTGCACGCTGTCGCCTAGGGCGTCGCGCTCTCCCCTGACCTGTTCCTCGGGAAGTCCCGGCGCTATCCTCGCCGGGACTTCCTTCCGTTCGCCGGGAGGGCCATGTTCCTGTGCAGGCGCAGGCGATTCGGAGCCCCCATGTCCGCCATCTTGACGGTAGGCCATTCCAATCATTCGATCGAGACCTTCCTCGGCCTGCTGGACGGCGCCGGGGTGACGGCGGTCGCCGACGTGCGGTCGACCCCGAAGTCCAGATGGACGCCGCACTTCAACGCGGACGTGCTCCAGGCGTCGCTGAAGGCCGGCGGCATCGCCTATGCCTTCCTCGGTGTCGAACTGGGCGGACGCCCGGAGGACGAGGGTCTCTACGCCGGCGACACCGCCGACTACGAGGCCATGGCGCGTACCGACAGTTTCCGGCGCGGCATCGACCGCGTCCTCGACGGCGGCACCCGGCACCGTGTCGCGTTGATGTGCACGGAGAAGGAGCCGCTCGACTGCCACCGTTGCCTGCTCGTGGCCCGCAAGCTGGCCGAACAGGGCGCCACGGTCGAGCACGTGCACGCCGATGGCCACAAGGAAAGCCAGACGGAACTGGAGGAGCGACTGCTCGGGCTCGTGCATAAGTCCGTGGACATGTTCTCCCCGCGGGATGAGCAGCTCGCGTCGGCCTACCGCACGCGCGGCCTGCGGGTGGCATACAAGCGCACCGGCTCGGCACCGGGAGCGCGCTGACCGGGCAACGGGATTCTCATGGAGGGCTGTCGCGGGTCGTCAGGCGACAGCGGCGTCATGCAGGGCGATCCGTGCGGCGACTGCCTGGCGGTCCGCGCCGTACATGGACGGGAGGTGGCCGTCCAGCAACGCCGCGACCTCATGCGCGGGAACGGGACGGCTGACCAGGAAGCCCTGGATCTGGTGACACCCCTCGGCGCGCAACCATTCCAGCTGCTCGCGGGTCTCGACGCCCTCGGCGGTGACGGTCAGGCCCAGGGACCGGCACATGCTGGTCACGGCACGGATGATGTCGCAGGAATGGTTGGCCGCCACGCCGATGTCGCCGACGAAGGACCGGTCGATCTTGACCTTGTCGAAGCGGAAGTTGCGCAGGTACCCCAGGGAGGAATAGCCGGTGCCGAAGTCGTCCATGGCCATGCTGACCCCGAGGTCGCGCAGGGCCTGCAGGGTGGCGAGGTTTTGTTCGCTGTCGTTCAGCAGCACCGTCTCGGTGATCTCGACCTGGAGGCGCGAGGGGACGAGGCCGGCCTGGCCGAGCGCGTGGGCGACCGCCAGCGGCAGGCCCAGGCTGCGGAACTGGAGCGGCGACAGGTTCACGGCGACGGTGACGTCAGCCGGCCATTTGGCCGCGTCCAGGCACGCCTGCTCGAGCACGAAGCGCCCGATGGCGTGGATGGTGCCGGTTTCCTCTGCCACCGGGATGAACTCGGCCGGCGAGACCATCCCCTTGCGGGGGTGGCGCCAGCGCACCAGCGCCTCGAGGCCGCTGACGCGACCGGTGTGGAGATCGACCTGGGGCTGGTAATGGACCTCGAACTCGCCGCGCGCGACCGCCTGCTCGAGGTCGTTGCGCAGTTCCTGCCGCGCCTCGATCTCCCGGCGCATCCGGTTCTCGAACACGCGCACCACGCCGCGGCCCTCGGCCTTGGCGCGGTAGAGGGCGATGTCGGCCATCTTGAACAGGTCCTCGGCGGCGGTGCCGCTGCCGGCCCTGGCGACGCCCACGCTGCCGCCGACGCGCAGGTCGGCGCCGTTGACGTGGAACGGGTCGGCGATGCACCCGATGATCCGGTTGGCCATGTCGACAGCGGTCGGGCCGCCTGACGTGGACCGGTAGATGAAGGCGAACTCGTCGCCGCCGAGCCGGGCGGGACGGGTCTCCGGGACCGCCGAGGACAGCCGGTCGGCGATCTGGCGCAACAGGGCGTCCCCGCAAGGATGGCCCATGGTGTCGTTGATCTCCTTGAACCCGTCGAGGTCCAGGAGCAGCATGGACAGCCCGCGCGACCCTGCCTGCAGGGCCGTCTCGAGCTGGTGGTTGAAGGCCATGCGGTTGTAGAGGCCGGTCAAGGCGTCGTGGTGGGCAAGGAAGTCGACCCGCTCGCGGTCGCTCTTGCTTTCGGTGATGTCCACCGCGGTGCCGACATAGCCGAGGAACTCGCCGTCCGCCGTGAAGCGCGGGCGCGCCGTGTCCAGCACCCACCGCACGTCGCCGTCCGGGGTGATGATCCGGTACTCCGACCGGTAGGGCGCGTGCTCGGCCCGGGCGGTCGCGTAGGTGGAGAACACGGCGTCGCGGTCGCCCGGATGCACCGAGCGCAGCCAGCCCTTGAAGCCCTTGGTCGCGTGGTCCCCGGCGGTCTGCACCCACATGCGGTTGGAGAATGTGGTGGCGCCGGAGGCGTCGCTGACCCACATCATGACGGGCGCGTCGTCGGCCATGGCGCGGAAGCGTTCCTCGCTCTCGCGCAGCTTGGCCTCGGCGATCTTGCGGTCGTGGATGTCGTCGGTGGTGCCGTACCAGTTGGCGATCTTGCCGCCCTCGAAGCGCGGGAAGGCCACGGTGCGGAACCAGCGGTAGGATCCGTCAGCCACCCTGATGCGCCACTCGACGTCGATGGTGTTCCCGGAGGCGGCGGCCTCGGACCACCGGGCCACGCCGTCCTCGCGGTCGTCGGGATGCACGATGCTGACCCATGACGTGCCGTCCGCCTGCCTGCCCGTCATTCCGATCAGCCGGGACAGCGACCCCGAGGTCTCCACCAGGCGACCCTTGCTGTCGAGCACGAACGGGAATTGCGGGCTAAGCTCCATGGTCCAGCGGTGCTGGTCCCTGGCTTCCCGGAGTTGGGATTCGAGTTCGGCGACGCGACGGCGCAAGCCGGCCACGTCCCCTTCCTTGTCCGCCGCGGATGTCTCCGCTGTCCCCTTGCGGTTTCCCATAAGGTTCCCCCTTTGCCACCGGTATAACGCGGTGAAGTAAACGGGGATTTTTCATGATCGGTGGCATTTTACGGCAATTGCCCCGGCTGCCGCATTCTGCCGTTCACCGAATCCGGCGGGGCGGGTTCCGGCATCCGTGCCGGTGTGCCGGCGACGACAGGATATGCCGCCGCCGGCCCCGAATCCTATGCGGTTGCTTCTTCCGCCGATCCGGCCTCGTACGCCTTGAGCCACCGGAGGGCGGCGGCGAACGCGATGCTGGCCGCCATGATCCAGAAGGCGGTCGGGGCGTTTGCGAACAGTTGGACTTCTTCCGCCAGCGGAACGCCCCAGGTCTGGACGGCGTCCATCATCGGCAGGGAAAGGACGGTCGAGGCCGCGAGGACGCCGAAGCAGACCACCATCGGGATCGGCAGGCCCAGCAGCAGCTTGCCGGCTACGGGGCGTTCGCCCTTGAGCTCGAAGCCGAGGGCGCCGATGACGGTCGCCCCTGCCAGGAGCGCGACGCTGAACAGCAGGATGCCCGGCAGGGCGAAGGCGAAAGCGGCCGCCCGCTGGATGGCGGCAAGATCCCGGACACCGTTGTCCGTGGCGAACCCGGTGAGGATGTCGGCGGCGGGTGCCACCGCGAAATGAATGGCGTAGTGGAACGGGACGGCCAGGGCGAAGGCAAGCATGGCCCCCGCGGTCCAGATGAAGGCAGTTCCGGCTTTCCGGTCGAAGTCCTTGATCACCAGGTCAGACATGGTGGCTCCTTGTGCACAGAATCGGTCACCTGACCGCGCACGGAGGTTCCGACAGGGAATGCCGCAGGTCAACGTGTCTCGTGCCGGGCGCGGGGCGGCGGTGCCACGGGGGGAGGAACTCCGTTGCCCTGAAGGACCCGTACGCGATGCCCCGTCAGGTCAGGCCGACCATCCCCAGTTCGACGACGCCCCGCGCCCGGTAATAACCCGTGTGGTGGAAGGTGCCTGGCCGCTCGACCGACGACATCGCGTGCAGCGCCAGGGCGTTCATGCCGAGGAAAGGTAGCCCCGGCAACATGTCGGCCAATCGGCCCCGGAGATGGCGGAACAAGGCGGCCTCGTCGTCAAACCGCATCCCGTCCGCGGTCCATCCCGTCTGCCCGTCCCAGGTTGCGGCCTGCGCTGTCGCCTGGCGCCCGTCCTGGCGGATGAACCAGACATCGCCTCCGGCAAATAGGGCGAGGCATTTGTCGTGCGGGATTCCGGACGACAGCTTTTCCGCCCTGGCAAGGGACTCTTGCGAGAGGACGTGCCCGGAACCGTCCACGACGGGCTTGCCGGGGAGGGCCGTCTCCCGGCGCCGGACAAAACGGAGGGCGTTTTCGGGCCCCCAACTCTTGCTCCACCCCTTGGCGCGCATCAGGATCTTGGCGTTGGTCGCGGGGATGAAGCCTTGTCCGGCGTAGATCTCCTGAAGCACCACGCCATAAACCAATGTCGGGAAGCGGCGTCTGGCCATGGCGGCAAGGCTTTCCCGTGCATTCAGGAGGTCGTTGCTTCCGAGGTCCGCCACCTTGCGGGCGAGATACAGACCCGTCTGCAGGGAATCCAGATCCCCGTACCCCCGCGGGTCGTCAGCGGCGATGGCAAGGCAGGACATGATGCCGGACGGGGTGTCGCAGGAGACGCCGTAGCCGGCGATCCGCGAAGGCGTTGTCTCCGCGTCCGACCTGTACAGATCCGACGCCAGTCGCAGGGCCTCGGGCGATATCCTTCGAGCTTCCTGCGGGACCCATATCCCGTAAAGGGTACCGAGAGTTACCACCATCTCGTCGACGGTACCGAGGGCGGAAGCCGGAAGGACGATCCGCTTGCGGGACGGTCCGCCGGCGTACTCCAGGACCGGCGTGACGACCTGACGCCGCGTCACGATGCTCGCGAGCTTGCCGTCCGTGGCGACGAGTGTCCGCCGCGCCTGCTGCACCGCCATGGCGCCGATCGCCGTCTTCACGTCTTCGGGCGATCCGTCCTCGAGGTCTTCGTCAACCCAGTTCTCGAACCCGTGGCAAACGGCCCGGATGCCGGCGGAGCGGAGCCCGTCGCCGCCTGGGTGACCCAGGCTGGTGAACCTGTGGGCAAACGCGTCCGGGTCGAAGACGACCGCAAGCGACTTGGCGTCCCTCAGGGCCGCAAGGAGTGCGGCGAAGCTACGGAACCCGAAACCTGATGCCAATGCCTCGTCCACATGGCCGGAACCGCGTCCGACATGCGCCAGGATGCTGTCCTTGCTACGCGCAAGGGAGTCCACGGTGAGGGAATACGAAATCATCTTCGCCACCTTCGTGGGAGCAGGCACGACCGCAGATTACTTGCCGCTCCGGAAGAGGAAGCGAGATGGGGCGATGTCTGGCGCATTTCGACCCTGCGGCAGGTCAGGATGGCGAATCCGGGAGCCAGCGTGACCTGTCCAGCCGGCGGTTGCAAGCCCCTAGAAGCGCGACGGCGGCACCCATCCCTCGGACGACGCCAGACGTTCGACCTCGCGCTATTCGTATCCCGACACCAGGGACTTCATCTCGGCGACGAGGTCGTCGAAGGGGCCGTGGTCCAGAACCGGGTGTGGAACACGTTCACGACGATCTTCAAACCCGGTTCAGCCACGAGCGCAAACCACCATTCGCTACGAATACCCCGTCGTGACGCGGGAGCCTTGGTTCCCGGGCGAAGGCGAACACCTCCTCGAGGGACTTGCCGCCATCGGCCAGGAAACACCCGTTGTTGTCGCATGCTCCGGCCATCCCTATGCTTGGCAACAAGACAAGGAGCGCCACATGACCACGACCGAAGAACTCGCCGAGAACCGTTTTCACGCTGCCGAAGTCGCGATCGACGCCCATACGCAGGCGATCGCGGGGACGGTCTTCACGGACGAGGACCCGGCGCAGAACCTCTCCCAGTTGCTGACATCCCTCCAGGCCTACGCGGCCAAGATGGGCATCAACTTCCAGGCTGCCTGCGAAGGCGATGACGCGAACCTATGGATTGAGCCCGGCGAGCAAACGCAGGCGCCCACTGTATAGTCGTCAGGCTTCGAGGTGCAGGGGTGAGATATGTCGGCATCGTGGTCGTGTACGTCCTGGTTTCGGGATGGCTTCCTTTCCTGGCGGTGGTCCTCTCCACCCGGGGCGCAAGCATGGGTCGTGACGGAGCTGGAGCAGGGATACTGGCAATGGTAGCTGGCGGGACGGCTTTCATGCTCGTCGTCACATGCTTCCTGGTCCACATATTCTACGCCGTGATCACCCACGGATCGCCCGCGCAGGAAGACGACCTGCCGATTCAAAGGCCGTCATACAGGTACTTGCTTGCCTCGGCCGTATTGCCCACGGCATGGACAGCTTTCGCTTTCCTGCGGCCAGCCTCATCATGGAATGCAGTGGTGGACGCATCGGTGTTCGTGCTGCTATGTGCGCTCCCCATCGGTGCGACGCTGGTTCACTGGATGGCGAGGTTCGCCGTGATGGCTATCCGCTCCTAAGCGCATCACCCTTCAGGAGCGCGATGCGCCGGAGACGGTTTCGGCACGACGGAACCAAGTGGGCGTTCCCGCCAGTTGCGACCGACGGGATGCGACTCAACGTGGTCTAGGGCCTCCGGAAGCCGGCCCTGTCGGTTCCATGTCCATCCTGGCTGCGTGAACCAGGTGGCGATCCGCGGGAAAGAAAACCACCGGCAGGTCGGCATGACCGGACGCGGCATAGGAGTGCAGCCGGTGCCATCCGTCCTCGAACGCCTCGTCTTCCATGGATGACACGATACAGGGCCACCGGTCATGGTCCGGGTGCGATGGAACACCCCCTCCGCCCAAGTACCAGGCGTGGTAGGCATCCCATGACCCGTGGGAGCCGATGTCCGGATCCACGTCCACGACGTGCCGCTTGACGACGTCCATGTCCACGAGCGCGACGCCGAACTGCATGTCGCCGTAGGTCCTCGTGAAGTGTTCCATGTGGTCGGCCAGCAATCGGGATACCATCGCACTCGCCTCCGCCCGGCTGGCTTCCGGATTGTCCGTGACCCAGGCGGAATGCTCGCGTTCCATCTCTTCCAGCCAATCCCACGCCTCACCGTCTACCGCCATGTAGTGCACGATCGCCAATTGGTGGGTCTGCGGCAGGTCGCGGAAGGGCAGGATCGAGTACCCGCCGGCGAGCAGGGCATCGTTCTTCTCGTGGGATGGCATGAGGTCGTGTCGTCCTTCCTGGTTGAGGCCTCGATGCTACGACGAGAGGTCGAAAAACAGGAGCCCGAAGCCTCCCCGCCAGCATGCGGGTGCAGGGTAACCCGGATCATGACATCAGATCGAACCTTCCGGACATCGCCTTGATGCAACTCGTGGACTTGCCCGTGAGGTGATCCACCACCCTGTCCTCCTGAAACCGGTAAGTCCGACGCTTGTCAGACCGCTCTCCCGATCCCACCTGGCGTCGGCGTAGCCCATTGGCAGCATGTGCACGCTCACCATGGAAATGGGTCTCCAGATCCTTCCGGAGCGCGTCCATGGCTTCTCGATAACTGCTCTCGCGTGAGCGTGTCTGGGCAGAACGCATCAGGCCGGTAGGGACGTGAAATAACCTCACGCTGTTCTGGTGCTTGTTGCGGTGCTGCCCGCCGGCGCCGGTGCCGGAGTAGTACTCGACCCGGAACTCGTCCGGCAGCGATGACGCGGCGACAGCATCGGGATCTATGACAGCAACCGTCACCGTCGACGAATGCACCCGACCGCGGCGCTCATTCGCCGGCACACGCTGGATACGATGGCCGCCCGCTTCGTTGTCGAAGGCTGACACGTCCTTGCCGCTGACGGTAATCGTCAGGGACTGGTGCCCGGATCGCCGATCGGGCTCGGGTTCGGCGAGGGCTTTTCAACCGTGCGCAGCGCTGAACTTCAGATAGGCAAGGGCCAGCTCGGCAACAAACAGCTTGGCGTCGTCGCCACCTTCGCCGGCGCGAATTTCGATGATGCGTTTCATGTGATGATCCTGATGTCCTGATAGGTAAGAGGCAGCACGAGGCCGCGCGCGGCGGCCCGGAGCAGCTGCGTCGTCAGGAATGGCGGCTGTGGAAGCGCTTCTGGATCATGGCCGTGTAATACCAAGAGGTGCGGGGAGGCACAAGGCCCCTCGGTCCGCACCTGAGGGCGTGGCGAAGGCCGCCTACGCCGAGGGAGCGGCGTGATGGATCTGCTCCATCTCGACGTTGTTGTGTTCGCCGGCGATCCGGACCAGGTCATCGAAGGTCACGTCGGCCAGATACCCGCGCTTCTCTTCCGAATAGGCGGGCATCAGGGCGGTGATGATCTCGGCCTCGAGCGTGGACGGCGTTTCACCCTTGCGGACCTCGTCTACGACTTTCCCGAAGCCTCGGCCCTGGTATTCCATCCGGTAGCCGAGGTCGGCGATCGCGTCCGTGATGGTGGCGCGGATGTCGAACTCGTCGCCCTTGCCGGTGCGATGATAGGTCTCGACGAGCATCTCCGAGATCCGTGGGTCGTCACGGTGAGCCTCGAAGGTGGCGATCAATGCCTTGGCGGCTTGCATGCGCCCCTTGTGCATGTAGGTCATCTCGAAGTCTCCGTTTGGTTCACGGGAACCGTAGGGGAGGCGAACGCAAACTACAATGATCGCTCCGGCTGCGATCCCGCTACAATCGCCAAGGGTCGGCAGCCGGATGGTGACAGGTGGCACGGGTCTGCTGCCTCGCACATTAACGCCAATCCCGCATGCGGCATCGACGCGCCTCATGCGGCGGCGTAAACTCACGGGCATGGGTATGTGCCAGAGGGAGGCTGGGACATGAGGCGTGTCCACATGTGGATCGCGGCGGTCGCGCTGGCGGCCTTTCCGTCCGCGATTTCCGCGCAGCCGACCTCGTGCGGCGATCCGGTCTACGTCCTCGATCCGGACAACGTCACCGGATGGCAGCATGACATCCTGAAGCCGATCCCGCCGGAGCGCGCCTGGTTCGAGGACGGGGAATTGGTGGTGGACCGGGACGGCACGGTGGCGCGCTACGTCACCGGCGGTGCCGGCTCCGGCATCCGCATCCGGATCGGACGCACGGACGACATCCCGGAAGGCCAGCCGGGCCAGGAGATCAGTTACGTGTTCTACGACCTGGCGGGGATCGCCAGAGTCGGGGCCCCGGACCACGTGCTGGTCATCAACGACGACCTGTATTGGCCGACCTGCGGACAGCGGCCGGATAGGCTTCCGTCGCGTCCTGCCGGAGCGCGGGATTAATCATAGCCCCTTCCATGTGGCGAACTCTATTGACGGTTTGTCCACGCTTCCGGATATTCCATGCAGTCAAGGGAGAGGGGACGACATGTTCAATACGGTTGTCAGGGCGCTCGCGTCCGTTTTGTTTGCGGCCTGCATGGCGGCGCCGGCGGTGGCCGTCAGCATCGAAGAGATGGAACTGCTGGACGCCGCGCATTACTGCAACCTCGGCGAGATGGAACAGCTGCTGGCCAAGGGCGTGGACCCGAACGTGAGGGGATCCGGCGGCCATACCCCGCTGGTGCGTTCGGTGTCCTACGGCGAGTGTCCGGAAGGCGTCCGGATGCTTCTGGATTTCGGGGCCGATCCTTCCATCGAGAACGACTCCGGTCAGGATGCCTTCGATATCGCCCGCATGTACCGCTACACCGAGATAGAGGGCATCCTCGGGGGCGTCGCCGCGGCGCGTCCGGTTCTGGACGCGCCCGCACCGGCGATCTCCCCTGCCGCGCCCGACCTCGGGTGGGGCGTGCCCGACGTTCAGGACGAGCCGGTCCCCGACCTGCCTTTCATCCCGGCTGCAGACGGGCAGGTGTGCAAGCAGATGTATCTCTCCTGCCAACAGACATGCGGCTACTTCTCCGGCGGGCAGTGGGTCATGGACTACAGCTGCACCGCACAGTGCGCCGAATGCAACCGCGCCTGCGAAGCCGGGCACGTGACCGCCTGCACCAACGAGAACAGGCCATGGGGCGGGCAGTGACGACCACGCGCCGGGCCAACATCGCACTGGTGGCGATCGTCGCGGCGCTGTGGTCGTCAGATGTCGCCCAAGCCGCCATGCCACCCGGCGTCTACGAGGCCATGCTCGCCGACGCCGGCATCCACCTCCAGCTGGCGGTGACCGGACGCGGTCCCGCCCCGCGGCAAGGTTTCGGTGCCTGTCGGGTGACCGGCATCGTGGTCCACGCGTTCCGAGGCCCGGTCGAGATGGGGGCGCAACTGGCGGTGACGGTGCCGTGCATGGCCGACGACGCCGGCGACGTGCCGGTCGGCGGCGCCGTGTTCACTCCGGTTTCCGTCCTTCGGGCCGCCAACTTCCTGGAACTGGCGCTGGTGGAGGGGCCTGACGGCAGCCATGCCGTGGCCGCGGACGGCACAGGCGTAGCCGTCATCGACGCGCCCTCCCGCACGCCGGTCCTCGCGGTGGCCGCCGCAGCGGACCGTCCGCCTGACGTCACGGATGGCGGGTTCGCCTGTGTCGACGGGGCGCCGGTCGAGGTTTCCAGCTGGGGATATTGGGAGAAGGAAGCGACCGTCCGCGGTGGTCCGGACGCCCGCGGCAGGTGCCTCGTCCAGGTCGGGCAGACCGACCCGCAGTGGTTCACCGCACACCGCCTCCGGGAACCCGGGAGCGACAAGCCGCTTCCCGCGCTTTCCATGATGCCGTCCGGATCTGCCACCGTGCCAGACGGCGCTTACCTTTGCTATGCAGGCGGCGCGGTAGGCGTCGAGTCTGCCAGTTTCCTGGTGCAGGGGGAGGCATACCTGCCCCTGTCCGGCACGGGAGGCGGATCGCTCGCCGTCGCGGATGGCGCCGTGTCATGGAACGGCGGGATCTTCGACGGTCTTGACGCCGTCCTGCAGCAGGAGGTGGACTCGGGCGAGACGGTCGTCACCTTCCCGCCCGAGGTGATCGCTGGGACGGATCTGGAGCAGGCCGGTAACAACCTGCACTGCTTCCTTCAGGATGGCCTCTAGGTACGGGAATCGATCATGAGGCTCCTCCATGCGGCTGCGATAGCGCTGATCGCCTCGTGCCTCCTGGCGTCGTGTTCCGACCCAGAGGAGCGTGCCGATGTCGGATATGACGACGGTTATGCGGTCGGCTACAACACCGAGTGCCGGATACGGGCGACGCTGGTCGACGGCGACTTCGGCAACGAACACTACGCGACGGCCTATGAGAGGGGCTACCGGGACGGGAAGGATGCCTGCCGGAACCGGGACGAATAGGAGGCCTTCTATCACAGGGGCTCGGATATTCCTCTCACGAGGCGGATCGCCACGTCCCGGCTTTCCCAGCTCGTGAGATCGCCGCCGCCGAATTCGCCCTTGTCGTATCCGGAATTCAGCCGCCGGATCGCCGCCCGCCGCTCGAGCAGGCGCCCGTGGCGGATCGCCTTCTCCATCACGGCCACCGCGTTGTCGTAGGTGAGGGTGCCGGCCTCCAGCATGGAAGCCATCTCTTGCGCCAGTGTCTCGGCCTTCGACATGCGTCACCTCCTTGTCCATTCCCATTTTACCCCGCGTACGGAGAATGATGAGCGAGGAGGCGAAATAAAGCTTGGCTTGGTAAACGGGTTCTCCGCGATCCGGGCCCATAAGGAAGCAGGCGCCCCGGACCAGCCGACGCGCCAGCTTCTATCGTCTCCGGGCACGGTAGCCAGTGAATTACGGGGAAAGGGTCGGCGTCTGGACGGGCGTCCAGTCCCCATAGCGGTATTCGCGCCGCATCTCCTCGGCCTCGCCGTCTGTCATGTCCTAGAGCGGGAAGCCCCGGTCTCCCCAGTCGACGTAAGGCTTTCCGTCGTCGTCATGGGGCAACATGTGCACTTGGCCAGGTGGTATCCTCCACAGCCGGCGTTCGGTCGGCGACACGCAATACTCCGCGTCGATCCCGAGGCCGGCCAGATGCGCCTGGGTCTCCCCAACCGGCGAACATGCAGTACGCATACTCCCGGGTGTCGGGCCGTGGCTTGTGCCCTGGCGCCGGATCCAGCCGGAAGAAGTCCTTGAGTAGCATGTCGTGTCCCTATGGAGCGGGGGAGGCGGACCGGGCCATGAGGCGGTCGTATTCGTTCTGGTCCTCGACCACAAATCCGCTGGCCTGTCCCTGCCAGGCGACGACCTTGCCGTCCGCACCGGGGGCGCGGATCTCGTAGCGACCCTCGGGGATGTCCAGACGCACGCCCAGGGTCTCGATGACCACCGGCTCGTCGTAGAGCTCGCTGAACACCTCGTCCAGTCTCGTGAACTGGCGGTCGGCCAGGGCCTCGTCGCCGATCCGGTCGGCCATCATCGCCCTGGCGAGTTCGAGGAACTCGGCGGACGGCAGGTCCTGGATACGTGGTTCGGCGGAGTACCGGCCTGCCGCCTTGCGACGCACGCTCATCGGCGCTCCGATCTCGCGGGTCACCTCGAGGTCGTTGCGGGCGGACGACTCGGACCTTGCCTGGCGGATATAGCCCCAGGCGACAAGACCGGCGGAGAAGGGGAGCCAGTGGATGTTGCCCGCGCCGATGGCCATGCCGCCGGCGAGCATGCCGCCGAGCACCATGGTGTGGGCGGTGATCGACTTGGGGGTGCGGCAGGCGGTGCGTTCGATCTGCTCGACCGCCTCGGTGACGGTGTTGTAGAGGCCGGTGAGGAACAGGTCCTTCATCCGGGTGGCGAAGTTGTCGGCATAGCCGCGCGTGGCGAAGTCCAGCACGTAGGCGCCGGGAACCGGGGTCGCGGAAGCCGCGACGATCGCCGCCTTGACATCGTTCGGCAGCCCCGCGCCGGCTCCGGCGGCAAACGCGCCGGCTTCCTGGCGGACGCTGTCCACGAAGCGCTGCAGGGTCCGCGACAGGAGCCACGCCCTCCGGCCATGCGCTTCCTTGCGCCCGGCGGCATACTTGGAGACCGCGTCATATGCGGCGGAGACGACACGGGCGGTGCCGTCCGCCTTTTCCGCGGGACCGAGGTCGTCGAAGCTAGGCATGCGCGTCGTCCTTCCGTTTCAACCCGACCAGCCGCGTGACGGACATGGTCTCGTCGGGGCGGCCGGCGTTGAGGATGTTGATGACCGCCAGGCCCGGGGCCTCAGCGATCGCCTCGCGGAACTCGTCCGACACGCCCTCGGCCCTCACGTGGAGGCCGCCGTCCTGGAAGACGGTCACGGTGTCGCCGTCGATTTCGACGTCGCACGAGCATGCCGAAAGGTAGCGGGTGTCGGAAACGATGAACCCGACATCACCGTCGTCGGCGATCGAGATGGTGCAGGAGGTGGTCGGGTCGTTCCGCATGTGGCGATCCTAGGGGGAGGTGACGCAATCCACCAAGTGTATTCGGATTCCCGGATGTACGACAGGCTTGCCGGGTCTGGATTCCGGGACGGCACCTTCGGTTGACCTTTCGCGCGCACGCGCCGACATGCTAAGAATGGTGCCCCCGAACAAGGATACTCGCGATGAACCAGAACCCCAGCGGCCTGTTGTCGGCGGAGCGCCAGCGGGCCGTGGTCAAGGACCCGGACCGAGGCACGGTCTCGGTGGTGACGCTGACGGGCCGCATCCCGGGCGCGGAGGCAGGCGGCGTGCGCATCGCGGAGCGCCAGTTCCACAGCCTGGGGGTGTCCGACCCCAAGCACGTCACCAGGATCCCGGACGTGTTGGCCGGCCTGCTCGACGACGCCTACGAGCGGCTGCGCGAGTACTATCCCGACGTGCTGACCGAGGAGAACCGGGGCGCCGTCTACCTTTCGGTGCTGGAGGCCCGCCTGACCCTGGGCAGCGACGCGAACGTCAACGCCCAGATCCTGCGCGACGCGGTGGAGCGCAAGGCCGAGGCCCTGCAACACGACCAGGGTCTCGCCTACGCCTTCCCGCGGCCCTGAGGCATCACGAAGCGCATGGACAAGGACCGCAAATCCGGAGGCGTGTCGCCCGTCGAGGCCGTGCGTCGGGCGATCGCCAGCACCGTGCTCGAGGGCGGCACCGTCACACCCGAGACCGAAGCCCTGCTCGAGGCGTGCGCGCGCGGGGAGATCGGCGAGGACGAGATGCCGGCCCGCGTGCTGGAGTGCGTCAAGGCGGCATCATCAACGGGGAGGCCGTCATGCTCTGGATGATCCAGGGGGATGCGCCAAGGACACGCTATGTGGACGCCATAGTCCCCGTCCTCGAGCGCCACGCCATTCCCTATGCCCTGGTCGACGTGATGCCGGACGGGTGGGAGGCGGCTGCCGACGCGTTGGCCGATGGCCGCAATGACGTCTGCGTATACGGCACCACCCGCATGACGCGGCATGCCCGTTCCCGCTGGTCTCCGGGCGCCTTCGTCAACGGCGACTTCACCTTCGACGCTTGCCTCGCCGGCTGGGGCGAGGAGATGCTGAACGCCGACGCACGCGTGATGCGCCTGGGCGACGCGGAATTCGACGGCGTCATGTTCGTGCGCCCGCAGGAGGACAGCAAGCTGTTCTCGGGCGAGATCGTCGACGGGCGGCGGCTTTCCTTCTGGAAGGAGCTGCGGCTGTCGGAGAACAGGCGGCTTACGCCTGACAGCCTGATCGTGGCGGCCGGGCTGAAGCCGATCGAGAGCGAGACCCGCTGCTTCGTGGTCGACGGCCAGGTCGTCACTTCCTCGCGATACGTCAGCGCGGGCATGCTGTCCGAGGGGCCGGCGGATCCAGATGTGGTCGCCTATGCCCGGCGCATGGTGGACAGGTGGCGCCCGCACGACAATTTCGTCCTCGACATCGCGGTCAGCGCGGGACGACACCGGATAATCGAGGTGAACTGCATCAACAGCTCCGGCATGTACGCCTGCGACCCCGAGGCCATCATGCTGGGACTGACCCGCTATGTGCGGGACCGTGTCCCGATATCCGAAGGTGTCCCGGCGCCATGAGGTTCTCCACCTGACCTGAATATTCCCTCACGAAGCAGGTCGCCGGCAACGCGTGAAGTCGCGAGAACCGGCCAGTATGACGTGAACCCGAAATGGAACACCCCGGAACCTTGATGGTCCGGGGTGTTGTCGTCGAGGGCTTTTTGGGACGGCCTAGGGGGTGACAGTCGCCGGACGGAGGGAGACGAGTACCGATACCCGGCGAGATACGTCCCTGATGACATTCCTGTACCTCAGCACCGGGGTTTCGATAACATCCACCCCGTCCGGAACCCCGCCCATAGCGGCCACGATATTGACCGAGTTCGCGCCGGCATCGGCAAAGGCGGCGTACAAGGACTGCGCCTCCGATACGGAACGTTGGTCCTCCGGCCAGGTGACGCCACCGCTGCCGCTCCCGCCGGAAGCGCCGAAGCTGAGGACCGTTCCTCCCTGGATAACCGGCAGGGGTCCCATATCGGGGCTGTAGTAGCCGCTGCGATTGTTGCTGATCAGGGTCGATACGAACGGCTGTGCCCTGTCCACACCGCGGAAGGCCGAGATGATTCCGGCGTACTTGGAGGTGGTGGATACGCTGACCTGCCGCTTTCTCAGGGAATTGTCGCCGGCCACCGCGAAGGTGTAGCTCAGGCGCATGTTGCCATCGCTCTCGACCACCTGCCAACCCGGCGGAAGGTCCGGCAACGATCCGACGTTGTTGGTCTTCGCTTCCCACATCAACAGGAGGTCTCCCTCCTGAACATCCCGGTGGACCATGAAATCAGGGGAGCCGCTGCTCAGCACCGTGACCCCCGACCCTGTACCGACGTGGACGGGTGTCACGACGATCGGGGCGGGATCTTCGGAATTGCCTCCACCCGGGGGCGGGTCTTCACCGTTGCCCGGATCTTCAAGGTCACCGCCTGGAGGCGGGTTTTCCGAATTACCGCCGCCCGGAGGCGGCTCCTCGTCGCCGGGATCGGTGGTCTCCCCCGGATCTTCCGGTCCGCCTCCCGGGCTCCCCATCAGGAGCGGCGACGACAATTGCATCCTGAACATCCCTTCCGCCGAGACGGGGCCTGGCAGGAGCAGGGCGGCGACCAGCAGCGTCGCGAGAAGGGATTTCATGGCAGCTCCGTATGGATTGGTATTCATGTCCTGTGATGATACCGGCCGCGGAAGCACGTCGCAACCGAGGCAAGGAAAATCCCCGGCGCCTTGGACGGCGCCGGGGATTCCACGGGACGCGGGGATGGCGCTCCCGCGTCCCGTCAGGCGGCCTTGGCTTCCCGCTCCCGGGCGGCGCGGGTGGCGACGCCCGGCCAGACCAGCAACACGACGAGGCTGGCCCAGAGGCATATCTGGAGCCCTACCTGCCCGGCCAGCAGGAGGGACGGGCCGGCCTCGAAGGCCTCGCGCGTGACGGCGACCATTTCGGGTTTCCCCAAGGCGTCTTCCAGGCTCTCCACCCCGGACGAGATCGGCCTGTCCGGCATGAGGCTGCGCCAGGTGTTTTCCCCGGTGAGGTTGACGAACCACACCGCCAGCCGCACGTGGAGGTCGAAGATCAGGTTGGTGAAGGTCATCACCGGCAGCAGCGTGAACCAGAGCACGTGGTGCCGGCGCCCCAGGAGGTAGACGGCCAGGAACAGGCCGAAGACGACTAGCGCCGCGGGCCAGAAGAACGCCATCGCGTGCCTCAGCATGTCGGCTTGGTTCAGCAGGATGGTCTTGTCCACCGTCGAGACGTCCGGCGGGAACACGACGTACAGCCTCATGACGGCGGCGTTCGCCCGGGCGAAGCTCTCGGCGATGACGGCGGCGGAGAACACCCACAAGGCGTTGAAGGCCAGCACATAGCGTGCGGAAGCGGTGGCCACGGATTTCATTGCTGCTTCTCCTCGGTGGTGTCGGCGCATCCGGACGCGACCTGGCGGGCCTGGAACTCCTCGGGGGTCGGCAGTTCAGCGGGTTCGTACTCGATGCCGAGCTCGCCGAAGACCTCCTTCTTGGCTGCCGCGTGGCGGACATACCAGTCGTAGCCGCGGGTGTCTGAGCAATCCTGATAGGTGACCTCGGACTCGTACATGCGCCGGATCACCTCGGCGTTGGCAGTCGTGTTCTTGTTGACGCCGTAATACAGACTCGCGCTGCCGAGCCCGTAGGGCACCGCGATCATGGCAAGGGTGGCGACAGCCACCACCGCCGCGCCCAGGTTGATAACCAGGGCCAGCGTCTTCCAGGCACCGTCGGCAGCGTTCCGCCTACCCTTCGGCGCGGACGCCGGTTGCGGGGTATCCATCACGTTCTCCATGGGTATTGTCCTCCTAGGCTGCCGCCGGGGCCGGCATGTCCGGCCCGGTGCCGCCACGCGTCCGGCGTTCCATCACGGTGATGATCACTGGGACGGCCAGCAGGACCACGAAGCTCAGCTCGCTGGAGACGGTCACCAGCACCTCGACAACCGCCGCCACGGAGTTGGCGACCTCGATCCTCAGGTTGGTGAGCTCGCTGAGCAGGTTCCCCAGGGACTCTGTCAGGCTGCCCGGGAATTGGGCCGCTTCCAGGGAGTTCGTGGATTCGCGGGAGGGGAACAGGTTTCCGTAGATGCCCTCGCTCGACTGCTCCGCCATCCAGATGACAAGCCGGGTCTGGACGTCGAAAACGGAGCGGACGACCATCATCACCGGCAGGGCGAGGAACCACAGCCGGTGATGGCGGCGACCGAGCCAGTAGACCAGCAGGAAGGCCGCGATGACGAGGGCGGCTGAGGGCCAGAAGAAGCCCAGGACGTGCCGTATCCCGTGGGAATGGATGCTCAGCACCAGGCGGTCCCAGAAGGCCAGGTGGAGCACGGTCCTCTGGAATATGTCGTTGTCCCAGGCGATCGATTCGGCGAACACCTGGGCGGCCACGGCCACGGAGATGGCGTGAAGGGCGACGGCGGCGACGACGTAGCGGGCCGCGGCGGTGAGAAGGGCGTTCATCGGGATGCCTCCATGTCCTCGGGGGAGCAACCGGCCTTGATCGCGTTGGCTTCATACTCCTCGCGCGTCTTGGTCTCCTTGGTGTATTCCTTCCCGTAACGGGCGGCGACCGCCGCGCGGACCTCCTGGTGCCGGGTGTACCAATCGTAGGTTTGCCCGGAGCGGCAGGGATCGAAGTCGAGATCGCCCGCGTACATCTCCTTCACCGCCTCGGCATAGATGGCGACCTCGGACTGGCCGTAGTAGAGCGAATTCTTGGCCAGCCAATGCGGCATCGCCCACATGCCGACCGTCAGCGTCAGCACGACCCCCAGCGTGACGTTGATGAATATGGTTGCCGTCCTTACGCCCGCCTTCGCGGCCCGCCCCGGCCAGGGGGTCTTGGTCCCCTTCCCCGTTTCCGGAATTCCTTCCGTCATCTTCCTTGCCCTCATGTCATCCGCCCGCGAATCGGGCGGTTCTCCCCCGAGACATAGCACGGCAGGACATGGCGCAATCCCTTTCGGAAAGGGATTCCACCTCCGCCTTGGCCTGCCGGTTAACCCGCCGGAAATCCTTGCGGTGTAAGGGTGGACGGGAACGCTTTCGCGAATCCCCGTGCGAATTCGCAGACAGCGTCTACCTTCGCGGACATGGTGCGGGCAGAAGGAGATTCGCCATGCCAGCCTACGACGACACCAAGACAATAGAGAAAGTCCGCCGCATGATGGCGGAGAACGGGGGCATGTCCCGCCGTGCCGCCATCCTTGCGGTCGCGGGGCCCGACAGCCTGCGACGGATCGAGGTCAAGATGGCCAAGGAGGCGGACGGCCAGGGCGAAGACGCCGTCGAGAGGGCCAGGTTCCACAAGTACTGGTCGTCGAAGGGGCTCGAGCGCGTCGACGGGCGCTACACCAAGGAAGCCGCCTCCACCATGTGGGTTGCCGAGGACGGCGCCGGGCGCGACCTGTCCTTCAGGGTGCCCCCGTCCTTCGGCGGCATCGACCGCATGATGCTGGCCGGCCACAGGATCGAGTTCTACCATGAAGACGACGGAAGCGTGGTGGCGCTGTGGAACCGCTCGACCGGGAAGGCCTATGTCCGCCCCAGGCCGAGCCACGTGGATGTCGTCGGGATGGCGATGTTCGGCGCGACCGGCCTCCTCATGCCTGTGGCCGGGTTGCTGTTCGGGTGGGCGGGGATCATCGCCGCCCTCATCGGGACCTCGACGCTCGCGCCGGGGACCCTCTGGTACATGAAGTGGAGGGGTGACCGTGAACTTGCCGAGAGAAATCGGGCGATGGCAGAAACATGCTGACGACAGGCCCTGACACCTGCCCGAACAAGGAAAGACGCAATGCCGGCCTATGACGACACCAAGACGATCGAGCTAGTGCGCCGGATGATGGCGGAGAACGAAGGCATGTCCAGGAGGGCCGCGATCATCGCGGTCGCCGGGCCGGACAACCTGCGCCGCCTCGAGGTCAAGATAGCGCGCGAGGACGCGGCACCGGATGTCCCCGCATGCCCGGCCAGGGACAAGTTCCATGAGGCGTGGTCGGACCAGGGACTGGAACGCGTCGACGGACGCTACAAGCGCCATGCCGGCGGGCCCTTCTTCTGGGTGACAGAGGAAGGGACCGGGCGCGACGTGCGGTGCCAGTTGCCCGAATGGAGCCCGCGCCTGTCCGAGATGATGCTCGAGGACCATCTGCTCGAGATCTACCTCGACGACAAGGGGCGGGCGGTCGCGTTCTGGAACCGATCCACGGGGAAGGGGCTGACGCCGTATCCGACAAGCTGGAACGAGATGATGCTCTTCATGATCCTGGGCAACGGCTTCGTCGTGGCGCTCCTGGTCGGCTTGATGGGTCAGTGGCAGTGGGCCGGCGGCGCGATTGCCCTGGCCAGCGTCATCGCGTGGTTCACGGTCTTGAGGCATATGAAGCCAGCGCCGGGGGCGACAAACACCACGGCGGCGGCAAGATGCTGACGCGTGTCCGTGCCGAAGGAGGAGGGTAGACCGTAGATGCCGGCCTATGACGACACCAAGACGATCGAGCAAGTGCGCCGCCTGATGGCGAAGAACGAGGGCATGTCGCGTCGGGCGGCGATCCTCGAGGTCGCCGGGCCGGACAACCTGCGCCGAATCGAGATCAAGATGAAAGGGGAAGACGCCGCAGCCGCGCCCGCCGGCTTCCGGGACCGGCGGAGGCTGGAACGCGTCGCAGAAGCCTACGGTGCGGAGCGCGTCTCCGTGACCTGGAAGGCGGCGCACGGCGACAGGTTCTGGGCGACCGTCGACGGGACGGGCGCCGACATGCTCCTGGGCATGCACGGCGGGATGCCGCCTGTCGACGACATGCTGCTCCCGGACCACCGCCTTGACGTCTATCACCGTGACGGCACGGTGGTGGCCCTGTTCAACCGCTCGACCGGGAAAGGGTACGTCACCTACCCCGCCACTGCCTCGGAGGCCCTGGTCACGGTCCTCTGCGCCGTTGTGGGCGCCGTCGCCTTCGGGGTCATGCTCACGGGTGACACCCGGGCCAGCATGGTCACCCTGGCAGGAGGCATGGTCATCCTGTTGGCCGCAGGCGTGGCGACATGGATGCTCGAGCGCCGCAGGGCGGACGAGGATCTCGCCGCGGAGGCGTGAAGGCCCCGCCGATGTCCTTGGCGACACCGGCGTGGCCTGCCGTCTTGTGGATTTCGTGCCGCCGCCGTCTAGTGAGGCACAGGACAGGAGTGACACCATGGCCGTCGGCAAGAGATCGCAGTTGAAGATCGTGGAGAAGCAGGAGGGCTTCGATCGCGCGGCGGTCGAGGCCGTCGTGGAAAGCTTCTTCGAGCGCAAGACCGGGGACACCCCCGCCATCCTTGATTCGGCGCAGCCCGGCGTGATCGCGATCGAGAGGCCGGACGTGCTCGGCAAACCTTTCCACTGGGACGAGCTGGCTGCCGAGATCGCCCGCGAGACCGGGTCGAGGGTCGAGTGCATCGCCAATTGCGAATGGACCAGAGACGACGGCCCGGACGAGGAGGCGGTCTACATCGCCTGCACGATCCCGTCCCTGAATCCAGGCTACGGCTACGCCGACAACATGTGGCGGAACATGATCGGGCCGGTGTCCCGGGAAACCGCCCCGTCCGCGGAGCAGTTCGCCGCCCGGGACGAAGCCATGACCTTCGTGCGCGGACATTGCAAGGAGCTGCGGGCACGCCGCGAGTACCTGTCCGGCGGCGAGGCCGATGCCAACGAGCATCGTATCAGCTTCCTCGAAAACGTCCTCCACGACGGGTTGGACGCCGGCCAGGTCGAAATCGTCGCGCGGCTGTGCGCCCGGGACGTGGATGGCGCCATCGCCGTCGCACGGGACGAGGAGCCGAGCCTGGTCCCGTCGTCCGACGCGCCCCGGATGGGCTGACCGACCGGGCCCGTTCGTCGCCATCCGTGTCCTGTCCTTGCACGCGGGGACCGGACACGGCATCATTCCCCGGCAAGGGGAGGCCATCCGACATGTCCGGCAATCGCGTCAGCGCCAAGCGGCTGGCCCTGTACTTCGTGGGCGTCGTGGCCGGCACGCTGGCCTTGAACGTCCTGGGCACCGTCCATGACAACCTGGTGGTCGGCAGCGGCGGGGCAGACATCGTCGCCAGCGGCATCGTCCGTCCATCCGGCGCCTACGAGCAGGATTTCGTCGACGGCGGCGGCATCATCGTCGCCGTCGTGATGGACGGCAAGATGCCCATCGGCTTCCAGTCCGACAAGTACTGGCGGCACCTGCTTCCCCGCACCTGCTCGTTCATGCGGCAACACTCCGCCTCCAAGGTCCTCAGCAACATCGTGTTCCGGGACCGCGTCTTCCCGTTCGAGACCGAGGCGGGCGACTGCGGGGGCTGACCGCCTCGCGGCCCGCAGGAAGTCAACCCACCCATGGATCGCAATTCCTTGGTACAGGTGCTTGATCGTGCGTTGGGCCTGGACGATCCTTCGAAAAAGCGAGGGCTCCATGGCCGCCACACAGATCCTTCTTGTAGTTTCGTTCTTCGCATTCCTGTCCGTGCTCTACCTCGGATCATGGATGTGTGTGGTCATGTTTCTCCTTGGCAGGCAGTCGAGGGAGGACGCGCGCTCTACCGGGTTCATATTGGCGGTGATTCCCGTGGTTGCCGTGTTGCTTATGATCGACATGGTGCCCTCCTGGGATTGGGTGCCAAACAACAGCATAGGGGCAGCACTCCTTTTGTCGGCGCTGATCGTCGGCGTTGTACTGCTAACCTCACTGGCAGACAGGCTCTACAAGAAGTTCCCGGAAACGATCGGACGCCGCGGGGAGGAGGCCGTTGCCTTGGCACTCCGCAAACTGGGGTATCCGTCCGTGCACGACGTCATCTTCGACCTCGGCGAGTCCCTGACCCAGGTGGACCATGTCGTCCTCGCCGGCGGGGCGTTCGTGGTCATCGAGACCAAGAACTACGACAAGGTGGTGTTCGCCGGTCCCGGGGATTCCTCGTGGACCATCGGCAAGGACTATCCGATGCAACGGTCCAGCCCGCTGATCCAGAACAGGATACATGTCGACGCCGTCGCGGAGCGCGTGCAATCCAACATCATCGGCGTGGTCGTCGTGCTCGACCACGCCGAGTTCCCGAAGGGCCAGCCGGATGGCGTAATCACCGTCAGCGAACTGGAGCCGTTCCTGACAGAGGTCAAGCGCCGCTATCCCGCAAATGCAGAGGCCAAGGTCGAGTGGGAGGCGCTCCAGACCTATGCGGAGCGCCGGCGGAGCACGGAACTCAGGCAGCGCCACCTGCAGCAGGTGACGTTCAAGCGGGTGGAGCGGGGCGGCATGATCCGCAGGCCGGAGGAGACGCTCACCAAGGCGCCGTCCGGATGCAACGAGTTCGGACGCCCTGAGAAGTGCGGCAAGTGCGGCGGCACGGACTTCTCGATCCGGTTCGGTTACAACCATCATTGGGCGTGCGACGGCTGCAACTCCTTCCGCAGGCTGGTGCTGCCTCCAGGCCACGATCCTGTCATGGTGGGCGACGAACTATTCTCTGTCTCTCCGTCCGGCAAGAAGACGCTGGTCCATGCCAACCGCCAGCCGGTCTCGCAACCCTACCAACGACGTGGCCTGCCCTTGCTGGCCAGGGACTAGACTGACCCTAGGAGCCGACCATGAAGGGCATAATGATCGGGGTTCTGGTCCTCGCCCTCGTCTATGTCAGCATGGCGGCCCTGCTCTTCGTCATGCAACGGCATGTCATCTTTCCGCGCCATCTCGTGCCGCACGATGCACACGAATACAGCGTGGATGGCTTTGACCGGATACAGCTCCTTACAGGCGACGGGGTCGTCCTGGACGCCTATTGGCGTCCGCCGGCCAAGGACGCTCCGGTGATCGTCGCCTTCCACGGGAACGCCGATGCCCCGTTCACCCACGCGAACCGGTTCTCCGGGGAGAAGTGGGCGCGATACGGCGTGCTGGCGATCGCCTTCAGGGGCTATCCCGGATCCGGCGGCGAGCCCGGCGAGGCAGGGCTGATCGAGGACGGCGAGGCCGCGGTGGCCCATGTGGCCGACATGGCGCCCGGCAGTCCGCTGGTGCTTTACGGCCACTCGCTCGGCGCCGCGGTCGCCGTCGCGATGGCGGAGCGGCATGAGGCTATGGCGCTGGTCCTCGAGGCCCCGTTCGAGTCGATGCTCGCCATGGCCCGTCGCACGGCGCCCTGGGCACCCGCCTTCCTGCTCAAGGACACCTTCCGCTCCGACCTGCGGATCGCGGGATCGCGCGCCTGCAGGACGCTGGTGCTGCACGGCAACCGGGACACCGTCATACCCGTGGCGTTCGGGCGTGCCTTGGCGTCCGCCGCCGGCGCCGACTTCGTGGAGGTGGAAGGCGCCGGCCACAACGACATAGTGGGAGCGGCGGACGAACGCATCCTGGCGCTGCTGGAGGGCGGGAACGCCTGTTCTGGTCACGCTCCGAAGGATTAGTCCGATAATGCTTGAAAGACGTCCGGCGCCGTAGGACACTCGGGGCCACGGGGGCGTCATGACCGACATCGGTTCCAGGGCTGGCAAGCTGCGGCATCCGCGCCTGGGCGAGGTGCTGGCCACCGGCGTATTCCATACCCGCTTCGACAGGTTTTCACAGCTCGAGCAGGGCATGGCGGACCTGATCGCCCGCGGGTACGCCACCACCGTGGCCGGGGCCGCCTTCGAGGTCTTCGTCGAGGCCATGTTGCTCACGGACGACCTGCTGGGCATAGACGAGGTATTCCCGTCATCCACCGTGCCGTACGAGATCGCCACGGAAATTGGCCTAGGAAGCGGCGACCGCGGGGCGGACGGGGTCTGCCGGATGGGCGATGGTCGCCTTCTCGCCTACCAGGCCAAGTTCCGTACGGGCCGTCAGCACCTAACTTGGCGCGAGCTGTCGACCTTCTTCGGGATATCCGACCAAGCCGGCATCCGCCTGCTGGTGACCAACTCGGGGTCTGTCGCCCCTGAGGCCAAGGCCCGTCGCGGCTATGTCGGATGGGACGGCGCCTATCTCGACAGCCTGGACGCCGGCAGGCTCGAGCGCGTGCGGCAGCTGGTGCTGTCCGCCGACACCGGACGTCCACGCAAGGTGCCGCAGGAGCACCAGGAGGAAGCCGTTCGGGACATGTGCGAGGCCCTTGGGGAGCACGACCGCGCAACCGCCCTGATGGCCTGCGGAAGCGGCAAGACGCTGACGTCGATGTGGGTGGCCGAACGCCTCGGGTCCCGCGACATCCTGGTAATGGTGCCTTCGATCGCGTTGGTGCGACAATTCCTCCTCGCCTGGTGCTCGGACCACCCCTGGGGTGACAGCTTCCGCTACCTGTGCGTCTGCTCGGACGAGTCGGTCGCTGGCGACGAGATCGCCATGCACGCGTCCGACCTGCCATTCCCGGTGACTACATCCCCGGGTGAGGTTGCAGCATTCCTCGAGGGCGCCTGCCCCGACCGGGTCAGCGTGGTATTCTCCACGTACCATTCGACCGGCGTGGTGCGCGACGGGCTCCCGGAGGGGTTCTGCTTCGACCTCGGGATCTTCGACGAGGCCCACCGGACCGCCGGGGCGGCCGGCAGTGCCTTCGGGGTGGCGCTTGATGACCGCAACATACCCGTCATCAAGCGCATGTTCATGACGGCGACCAAGCGGGTGCTGACGAGACGGGCGAAGGAGGCGGTGGTCGCCACGCTGTCGATGGACGACGCTTCCCTCTATGGTCCGGTGGGGCACCGGCTGACCTTCCGCGAGGCCGCCGACCGGAAGATCATCTGCCACTACAAGGTGCTTGTCTCGGTGGTCACCAGCTCCGACCTGCTGCCGTTCTCGGCCGAGGCATTCTCGTCGGAAACGCTCCATCCGCGTGACCTTCCGGAGATCGCCTCCATGCTCGCCGTCGAACGGGCCGCCGCTCGCGTCGGTGCCGGCAGGATCTTCACCTTCCACTCGACGATCGCCGATGCCCGCTCCTTCGTGGACACCCGCAGCCCGTCCCTGCAGGCCTTCATGCCCGGGTGGTCCCTTGAGCATGTCAGCGGCAAGATGCGGGGCGCCGAGCGCCAGTCGGTGATGGCCCGTTTCGTGGAGGCGGATCGCGGCCTGCTCTCGAACGCCAAGTGCCTGACCGAGGGCGTGGACGTGCCGGCGGTCGACATGGTGGCCTTCCTCCACCGGAAGAAGTCGAAGACAGACATCGTCCAGGCCACCGGACGCGCCTTGCGCCGCCTCCCTGGAAGCGGCAAGGAGTTCGGATACGTGCTCGTCCCGCTCTTCGTGGACGAGGCGGAAGGCGAGGACATCCGGTCCGCCGTGATGCGTTCGGGGTACGAGGCGGTCTGGGATGTCCTGGCGGCCATGATGGATCAGGATACCGACCTGCAGGACGAGATCGACCTCCTCAGCGCGCGCACCCTGCAGGGACAACCCGTTTCAGCGGACGTGACGGACGATTTCATCGAAGTCATCTGCGATGGCGAGATCCTGGACGCCGTCAAGCAAGCCGTTGCCGTCAAGATCGTCGAGGAGCTCGGCAACCCCCTGGGCCGCGACGAGGACGGACGTACGGCTATCTACAATCCTGCCAGGGCCGAGGTGTCCGTGGAGGACGTGCGATCGGTGCTCCGGCATCGATTCGGTCTGGAGCTCGGGCTGGAGGGAAACGTCCTGACCGGAGGCGGGACCTCCTTCAAGCTGTCGAAGGCAGACGGCGCGCGCTACGAGAAGACGACGATCCGGTTCAACTCCATCCGGAAGGAAACGCTCGACAACCACGATTACCTGGTCATCTGGAGTAGCACAAGGCCGGAAGGATGGGTGTTTCCGACGCGAGTGCTGCAAGCGTTCCTGGCTGACCTGCCGAGCAACAAATCAGGCGACTTGAAGTGGGATACGCTGACGGTCATCGGGCGGCATGGCGACTTCATGCGATACCGGGGCGAGAGCCTTGACGTCACTCCGTACCGGGTCGATTTCTCCGCCCTGCCGTCGAGTGGCACCATGTCCGACTTCGACGTCGCGGGCGCCTGACCGGCTTACGGTCCGGAGGCGGGCGAGGCGAACCGGGCCTTGTACTCCTCCGACCACCACGCCGGGAACTCGCCCCGCTCGATGGCGCCGTTGATGAAGGGCGTGACCAGGCCGATCCCGGCGAGGACGCCCTCCTCCACCTTGAGGGTCGGGCTGGAGAAGAACGCGCTGCCGAGGCGCGTCTCGCGTCCCTCGACCTCGTAGCGGGCCTTCACCTTTTGCTCGGTGAACGAGATGATCACGTCGCCGTCCTTGTACGGGCAGGCGAGCTCTCCCCTGGTGGTGAGGCGGAAGCCGTGCGCCTTCGCCCATGCCTCGATCTGGTCGCGGTAGATGGCCATGTCCGGGTTCCTCAGGGCTTGGGGCTTGCGGGATCGAGGCTGAAGGCGAACTGGTCGAACTCGAGCAACACGTGGTCGGGGTCGTAGGTCTCTCCCTCGGGGACGTCCTCGGGGGAGCGCTCGTAGTAACCGGCACGCACCTCGACCCCCTGGTCGCGGGACATCAGGTCGCCGGCGTCCTCCATCGCCCTGAAGACACCCTTCTCGCCCAGGGCCTTCTTGCTGACCACGACGTCGACGATGGGGTAGAAGTCCATCGGCGGCTCGTCTGCGTCGACCTTCACCGACACCGGTTCCAGGCCGACCTTGGCCAGGAAGCGGCGGACATAGTGTTCGATCTCGTCGCTGGTCATGCACGGGTCCCTCTCGATTGGTCCTTGGTTAGCATGGCGACACGCAATGATCCAAGCGGGCCTGACCGGCATTATGTAGGAAACGCATGTAACTGAATCCACGCCACAAAGGGCGGGCGCAGTGGACTAGACGTACAGGATAGAGCCGAAGAGCCTGTCCCCCCAACTGGGGCGATTGGCCGACAAAGACCGCAAGATCGTCAAGGAGAATGGCGTCTGGAAATTGGCATAAAAGAACGCCGGGTAATCCCAGCGTTCTTTTAGATGCCCGACACTCAGCGAACGTAGCTCAACTGGTAGAGCACCTTGGTCGCCCACCAAGGAGGTTGCGGGTCCGAGCCCCGTCGTTCGCTCCTATTAAGCCAACACAGGGGGTCCTTGTCAAGGATGCCCTGTGTGGGCTATGCCCGTTGGCGTCCCGGCATCATCAAAAACCATCCGCACACCAGCTTTTTCAAGGGCTTGCTGCATCGCGACCAGGTTATTCCAGATCGGCGACCGGCGTCGCTTCTCGAAATCCCTCACCGTGCTCAACGACACGTTCGCGGCCTCCGCCAATTGCTGCTGGGTCCAGTCCAGCCAGCCGCGGGCAGCTCGGCTTTGCTCAGGGGTGATCTGTGACATCTGACAACTGGAAGGGCTACTGGGAGCGTCGCAAAGTTCCACCGCCGGGTCAGGAAGCGCCGGCCTAAAATCATCCACCTTGAATTTTTCGATTATTTCAGTTATTTCAGTTATTTCAGATGAAGCGAAAAACAGAGGAGATGATCATGAGCACTTCGCAGGTCAAGTTCGACAGTTTCGACGAGTCTACGCGCAACCAGGCGATGGCGGCGCTAAAGGTGTTGAACGCCAACGACGGACATGACGTCAAGCTGCCCGTGGGCAGTGGTTTGGCCCAGATACTTCGCCGGTTCGTGCAAGTGGCGCTGGATGCCGGTGGCGTTGCCTATGGCCCGCTCTCGTCCGATCTGTCGCCGGAACAGGCGGGGAAGATCCTAGGCATCTCCCGACCTCTCGTCGTCCAGCGCATGGAGGATGGTCGCTTACCGTTCCACTATGTAGGGGCGCATCGCCGTTGCTCTCTGAAAGATGTTCTCGAGCTGAAAGCCGTCGAGGAAAAGCAGAACCAGATCATGCACCAACTCTACGATGAGCTCGATGCCCTTGAACCCGACCACAAGCCGTGAGCGCATAACGGTCCTGGCCGATGCCAACGTTCTCTATTCCAACGACCAGCGGAACATCCTGATGACCTTCGGCGTCGAAGGGGTTATCCGTCTGCGCTGGACGGACGAAATCGAGGCCGAGTGGTAAAGAATCTCGTCCGGAATAATCCTGGGGTTCTTAGGGAAAAGGAGTCAGTGTTGAAACACCTGACCATCTCCTCTGCCGTGTGTTCGATGGCAACCCCGCCCTAGTTCATGCTGCCGCCGAGAAGGCCTACGGGTTTGTGAGGAAGAATGGTGGGAAACCCAGTTGGCCGGATTATCTCGATATTCTTGCAACGAGGGGAGCGCCGTCGTCGCTGAAGGAACGGTGGTGTTGTCCTGTAGGATCGGCAAGCTTCCACACGACCACGTTCGACACCTTGCCGATCCGCTCCCCTCTCCGGATCGCATTCCCGCTCGCCTGGCGCGAGCGCCTGTTCCCGGACCTGTTCGCCGAGGCGGTGGCAAGGGCCGAACCGGCGCCGGCGCTCACGGTGTAACCGACGCACCGGGGTCAGTCGGCCCGAGGGACGGGAAGGGTCTCCGGATCCTCGTGGATGACCACCTCGTCGGCGAGCACGAGCACCGTGTCGGACAACATGTCGGCGAGCAGCGGCGTCGTCACCGTGGTCATGGGCCCCACGAGGCCGGACCCGAATTCGAGCACCAGCCGGATCGTTCCCGAGCCAGGGTCTTCGGCGACATGGACGGCCCGCGCGCTCTCGTCCGGCCCGATGCCGTGGAACTTGCGCTGCAGCTCGACCTCGAACATGAGCAGCATCGAGGCCATGGAAGCCGTGGCGAGGGCAACGGCGGCCGGCGAGCCGAAGGAGATCTCCTTGTCCCCGGCCACCGCCTGCATCCGTCCCAGCCATTCCTCCAGCATCACCTCGGACGCAGGCTCGTCATCGTCTTCGTCGTCATACGGGTCGTCGAGGACGATGAGATCCCGGTCCCGATGCGTTATCGCCACCAGCAGCATCCTGGCCCCGACCTCGCCGTCCTTTGGCGTCCGGTACTCGCCCAGCTTCAGCAGGCTCATGCCGGCCGCGACCATGCCGGACCATTCCGGGCTCCCTCCCGGTTGTGTCCGGAAGGCGTCGCCCACCACTTCGGCGGTCCGCGCCAGCCGCTCGGGCGTGATCGAGGCGGCGTCCACGAGGTCGATCGCGCCCTGCGCCACGACGCTGCATTCTGGCGGGCACAACAGCCCCCTGAATGTCCTCGCGAAGGCCGAGGCCTGGTCCGGGCCGGCCACCATGGCCTCGATGTCGGCGAGGAGGCCGACCGCGGGAACACCGACCAGGGTGACATACCAATCCTGGCCGGACGCGTCCGTGCCGACCCGGTGTTCTCCCGACATCTCGTACAGCATGGCCAGGAACGCCCCCAGGCCGTCGCCCAGCATCCCGCCCAGGCGTGGCAGGCAGCGCCCGAGCGCGTCGTCGAACCCGCGGCATCCCGGCTTCAGGCCCGATGACAAGAAGTCGCCCTCGTTGCCGGAGACGACCTCCGAGGCAAACTCCATGATCTTGCGGTCCAGGGGCATCATGCCGGCCCAACGGCGTCCCGCCGCCTTCTCCCTCGCCCGTTCCGCCCTGCGCTCGTGCCGATTCATGCGTCTGCCTGTGGTCATCCGTTTGAGCCATGATCCGCCTGCAGGCGGCCCCGCGCAACAGTCAGCGCCCGCCTTGGTTAAGCATCCGCGCCCGGTTCCGTTGATCAGGCGCCACTGGCGCGTTAGCCTCGTACCCATGCCTTTCACCACCGACTACCGAGACACCTTCATCGGCGTGGCACCGGACATCCGGACCGAGGCCGCCATCGTGCCGCCGGACCCGTCCTCATCCGCGGGACTGCAATACGCCCTCCTCTCGGCGTCGCCTTATGGCTGGACCAGCGATGACCTCCTGGTCGAGGTGCTCGTCCGGCGCAAGGGCATCGCCGAGGCGGACCGGGGCGCGGCGCGCATGGCGTATTTTGCCAAGCACCAGGGCTGCATGCGGACGTCACCGCTGACCAAGCGTTACGGCTGGGGCATCCATTTCGACCACCGGGGCCGGATGGCGATGTACTGCATGGACGGCCCCGAATACGCGGCGCTGGCGGCGCGGGATGACCTGCGGCAGCTCCTGGCCCTGCGCTCCACCAGGAAGGCGTAGCCCGGCTTCGGTGCGGTCAGGGCCGGCGGTGGACCATGAGGCTCCAAGACGTGCCGGCCCGCCCGAGGGCGTCCTCCGCCCTCACGTGCCGGAGCAGGGACATCCCGTGGTCGCGTCCGGCGGCGAGCACCTCGGCGTCGTCGACGTCTGCCATGCCGCGCGAAGCATCGGGAGCCCCGTGGCGGAGCGCCACCAGCAGCACGCCGCCCGGCGCGACCAGCGAGCACAGCCGCCCGAGGGCGGGCCCGCGTTCGCCGTCCGCCAGGAACATCAGCACGGCGTTGCACGTCACGAGGTCGAAACGGCCATCCACGCCTTCCAGCAAGGGCAAGGCGGACCCGAGCCAGCGGACCGGAACGTCCCCGTGACGCCGTCGTGCCTCCCGCAGCATGGCCGGGGACGCGTCGACGGCATTGACCTGGTGGCCTGCCCTGGCCAAGGCGGCGGCGTCACGCCCGCTGCCGCAACCCACGTCGAGGACGCTGGCCGGAGGCTCCGGCAGGAGGTCGGCGACCGGGGCAAGGAGGACGGCGGGATCGACGCCCTCGTAGCGGGCGCACAAGGCCTCGGCGTCCCTGTCGAAGGCGGCCCGGACCAGCCGCGCGTGTACCGAAAGCGTGTCCATCCCCCAGCCGTAGCGGGCGGGCCGATTCGGGGCAACGGGCGCATGTTGGAACCCGCCGGCGTCCCGGCCTGTTTCCCCCGCAGCAGACACAACCCCGGGGAGGCGGACATGGCCGCCAGCAGGATCGTTGCCGTCACCGCCGTTTCGGCCATCATGACCGCCTGGACCACCGTGCCGGTGATCCCGCTCGAGATGCAGTGCCTCGCCCCGGACGAAGGGGCGGGATGCGCCCTGCCCGCCGGGAACCCCACCGTCGAGGACGTGATCCGGCTGCTGATGTACGGGGACGACCCGATGGTGATCAAGGCGGTGATCAGCGTCGTCGCCGGGCCGGACAAGGGACCCGACCTGCCACCCATGATCGTCGCCTCGCGCTGACCCTTGCGGGCGCGCCCCGCCGGTGCGACACTTCCCCCGTGAACACATCGCGGGGGCATGCAATGAGCGAAGCTTTGGTGACTGGCGAGGAGACCGGCGTGTCCGCCGTCAACCCGAAGGGCGAGGTCATGGTGTTCCTCGACCGTCCGGTGGCCAACTACAGCCATTTCCAGGTCGACGGCAACCGTGTGATCCTGACGGGCCGGGGCGCCGAACGCCACTCGCGGGTCTACGGACGCACCTGCATCGCCGCCCTGGCGCATACCCGCTCGCTGATCCTCCTGCAGGTGTCGGAAGGCGGCGAGCCGGAGAACTCGGTGATCCTCCGCAAGAAGGGCGACTGAGGCGCCTGCGCCGTTGCCCGAATCCCCGTCGCGGTCTAGCCTCCCCGCACCTGCAGGAGGACGCCGCGTGATCCAGACGCTGAAATCGGAATGGCTCGACCTCGACGTGCCGGGCGACGGCCACTACGCCGCCGTCGCCGACGTCCACGGGCGGCTGGACCTGCTGGCGCCGTTGCTGGACGAACTCGACCGCGACCTTCCCTCCGGCGCCTCGCTGGTGATGCTGGGCGACCTCATCGACCGCGGTCCCAGGGGCGTCGCGGCGGTCGACCTCGTGATGGGCGGCGTCGGCGTCCGTCGCGTCCTGCCGATCGCCGGCAACCACGAATCCATGCTGCTCCACGGCCTCGACGGCGGCGGAGATCTCTCCGACCACGCCCTCAGACTGTGGTACAAGCACGGCGGCTACGCGGTGGTCGAGGAACTCGACTGCGACTACGACCGGGACTCCATCCGGGCCGCGCTGGGACCGGAGCGTCTCGGGTTCCTCGAATCCATGTTGCCGCACCACCTGGCGGGCGGCGTCCTGTTCGCCCATGCCGGACTAGACCCCGCCATCCCGCTGGGGGAGCAGCTGGCCCAGCCGGTGCGGGACATGGCCACGGTGGACCGGGACGGGGAGCACGCCTCCATGCGCTGGGTCCGCGACGAGTGGGTCGGCTGGCCGATGCAGGTGGAGGGCGACCTCCTGGTCGTCTACGGCCATACCGTGCAGGACACGCGCATGCCGTTGCTGACGCCGTGCCAGGCGGGCATCGACCTGGGCGCCTACCTGACCGGCGTGCTCTGCGCCGCCGAGGTCGACCACGGGCGCATCCGCTTCCGTTTCGCCGGCGAGGACCTCGACCCGGCCCTGGCCGACCCGCTCAACTACATCCGCGAGGAAGTCCGGGCCCGCTCCATGTATATCTGAGGGGTAGCCCGCGTTGTGGCATGCGCGGAGCCGCCCTAGGGTGTCCGGCATGAAGCACGGGACGCGGGCATGACGGCCAGGACACCGAAATCAATGCGCCCGCGCGTCGTCTACCTCCGCGAGAGGCACGCCGAGGCCATGCACGTGCTGGCGCGGCGGCAGATGCCGGGCTCCCGGTTGTCGCGGACGCCGACCTCCGCCTTCGACCACGCGCTCGCCTTCGATCCCACGCCGGAAGCATCCTACATGCCGGCGATCCTCCGCTGGTTCGCGCGCGGGGCCATCCGGTTCGAGGACGGCAGGCGGGTGCGGACGGTGCTGGAGCGGTTCCACCGCCTGAAGCCCCGTCTTCCCGTGGAGCGGCGGGACATCGCCCGATACGGTTCCCCGGGCGACATCGAGGACCTGGTCAGCGACCCGGCGATCGCCACCACGGAAGGCATGCCCGCCGCCGCCGCGTCCGGCACCAGGGTGCTGCTGGAAAGCGGCGGCTGGTCGCTGGTGGAAGCGGTCGACTTCGCGGCCGCCGAGTGGTGGGCGCAAGGGACGGCGTGGTGCACGCAATACCCCAGGTCAGCCCGCAACTATCTTGCGCAAGGCCCCCTGTTCATCATCGCCGGGCCGGAGACGCGATACCAGTTCCACCTCGCCAGCGGACAGCTCATGGACCGCCTCGACCGCGAGGTCCTCACCCTGCGCGAGGTGCCGCGGGAGATCGTGGACGCCGCCGTGGCATGTGCTCTGGCACGGGCCACGGAGATCGACGGCTTCCGTGACGTCGGCGTCGCCAGGGCGCTGGACAGGTTGGCGGAAGGCAGGAGGCGCGAGAGCGACCTTCCCATATGGCTGACGCCGGACGGGTTCGAGATCCGGGACGACCGGGAGGACTTCAAGCAGTTCTACATCAGGTCCGCGCGGACAGGCGAACAGCTGTCGTGCAGGGACATAGAATCGTGGAACGAGCTGCCGGCGGACTTCTCCCGGGCCGCCGCCAATTATGTACGGGCCGCCATCCCCCGTCATTGCCCCGCCGTGGAGGCCGGGACCATGCCACCCATGGCGCTGCCGGTGACCGGAAGGCCGGTCGTGGAACCGGACAGCCAGGGACGTCCGGCGGTGGCGCTCTGCGACATCGGGGACGCGGGCTTGCTGGCGATGGAGTTGGCGGACGACGGCCTGCGCTTCCATGAGCTCTACGGGGATCCGGCGGCGGTGCCGTCCCACCTGCGTCCTGTCCTGTCGCGCATGGCAAGGACCCCGGGGCTGTCGCCGATCGCCACCTTCCTCGTGGACGGGGAGACGGTCGCGTTCCCGTTCTCCGAGCCCGGCATGATCGCGGCGGCCATGGAATGGCTGGACCGAGGCCCCGAGTCCGCGAAGATGCGCAAGGCCAGGGCAGCCGGGATCGACCACGTGTTCCGCGAGACGGACAGATGGGGCCCGCGCGAGTGGGAGGAGGCGCTGTCCCGCATGGAAAGGTCGTCGCCCATGGTGCGGCAGAGGCTGGCCGACGAGATGGGGCGCCTGGGCGTCGGCCCGTCCAGCGATACCGTGCCCCGCGCCGGCTTCGCCTGAACGCCGGTGGAATCGGTTAATCCTCGCCGCGGATCGGAGTGGAACACCGCCGCCGCAAGGATTAGGCTGGACCAGGTCGTACCGGAGGATCCGCCATGAGACCCGTTCTTTTCGCGTCCGCCTTGCTCGCCGCCCTCATGGCGCCTGCGGCCCTGTCCGCAGCCGAGGACGGGCCGGAGCGCGTCGGCCCGTTCGTGCTGGTCGAGGAGGCGCCGGAACTGCTGGTGCTTGCCGGCGACATCACCGTGCAGACCCCGCTCGACTTCAAGACCGCCCTGCTGCGCCGCCCCGAGGCTAAGATGCTGGTGCTCTCGAGCGCCGGCGGCAACGTCACCGGCGGGCTGCTCCTGGCCGACGAGGTGCACCTGCGCGGGCTCGACACCTATGTCCCCGCGGGCACGGGATGCTACTCGGCCTGCGCCTACGTGTTCCTGGCCGGCAAGTCCCGCCTCGCCGAGGGCGAGCTCGGCGTGCACCAGTTCTCCGGCCCGTCCGGCGACATGGACACCGCCCAGGTCACCGTCGCCAACATGCTCGACATCATGCACAAGTTCGGCGTCGAGCAGGGCGTCATCAGCCGCATGCTGCGCACCGGGGCCGACGAGATCCACGTGTTCTCCCGCAAGGAGATCTCCGAGCTCGGCATCAACCGCGACCCGGAGGTAGCGCTGGCGCAGACCCTGCCGTTGCGCACCCTGCCAGAGGAGGCGTTCGGCATCGTCGCGCGCGAGGACGCCATCCTCGCCTCGGCGGGCGACCGCAAGGAGACCTCGCCCGCCCCGCGCCGGGAGCGCGAGGCCGAGGAGGCGGTCCCGGCCTTCGCCATCTACGAGGGCGTCGACTTCTACGGCAACGACGTCGGCAAGATCCGCGCCGACGATTTCGGCGCCTGCTTCGCCGCGTGCATGGACGAGAAGCAGTGCTTCGCCATCACCTTCAACACCGACCCCCGGTTCCGGCGCGGCCCCAACTGCTTCCTCAAGGAAGGCAGCGGGCGCGTGGAGCCCTACGAGCACGCGATCTCGGGCCTGTTCCTCATGAGCGACGAGGACATGGACCTGCAGGTCGGACGCAAGACCGTGTCGCCCGTCGAAGTCATCAAATAGGGACGCGCCGGTAAGCCGAAGTTAGCATTTGACACACGGGATTCAGACCAAAGTCTTGCGATTTTGACATATTTGCCGTCCGGCACTTGTTTCCCGACGTGACTTGGACAAGAGTCCGGGAAACATCGGGGGCGGGCGATGGGGTTTTCGGACGGTCAGGACAGGGGCGAAAGACCGGCGCGGCTCGTGGACTTCCTCAAGGACATGGCGACGGCCCTTTCAGGGGAACAGGCACACTTCGACGGCTTCGCCGCCGTCCGTTTCAAGAGGGCGGTCGCCAACCGGGACGGCCTCGCCTTCGGTCCGGGTGACTTCGGCCTCGTCGACCCCTCGCCGCGCGAGGACATGCGGGCGTTCTCGTTCAGGACCGGAAAATTCTCGCTGGTGCGTACCGGGAGCTTCGACGTCCTTCCGCCGGACACCCCGTTGCCGGGAGACGCCCTGTCGTTCCGGCCTTATTCCGGCGATGTGGCGGAAACCGAATACCCGGGCGGGGACGGCCTGCCCCGTCCCTGACGGTCACGGCGCGAAGGCGGGTTCCGGGACCGGGCGCACCGCGACCAGCCTGTCCGGGTCGAGGGCCGGCTCGCCATCGAAGGAATAGGCGCACAGCCAGCCGTCCTTGGCCACGCTGAAGTCGAGGCAGGCCATGTCGGGCGCCACGAGGTACGGCTCTCCCCGCATCCAGTAATGCCCGAAGAACACCGGCTTGGCGCCGTCGTAGTCGACGCGCTTGTCCGCCGGCAACGGCGTGTCCGGGATGCGGGCGGCGAGGTGCTCCGCGACCAGCGCCGCCGACCGGTAGGTCACGCCGGCGCGGTCCCACCAGCGCACCCGGGAGATGCGGCGTTCCTGGCCGTAGCCGTCGAAATAGGTCACGCCGGGCGGCAGCTCGACCTCGATACCCTTGAGCACCGTCTCCAGCGCCAGGTAGACCGGCGAGCCCCTTTCGGCATAGGCGTCGATCGCCGCCTGCGTCAGGCAGTTCCGGTCGTCGAGCCAGGGGCGCAGCAGCACCATCGATCCGGGATGCCAGCAGGCATGGACGGCGCGGAACCCGGGAAGTTCCAGCCACAACGGCAGCGTGCGGAACCAGGAAACCATCTCCCGGTGCAACGGGCTGTCTTCCCCGACCGCCTCGAGGAAGGCGCGGTGCTGGTACCGGTTGGCGTCCTTGTGCGGGCGGATGAAGGCGCCTTCCCGCAGGGGCGACGGCGTCGCCCAGCAGATGGCGTTGAACTCGTGGTTGCCCTGGATGGCCGAGGCGGTGCCGGCGTCCAGCATGCGGCGGGCGATCTCGAGGACGCGCAGCTGGCGCGGCCCCCGGTCCACGAAGTCGCCGAGGAACACCGCGTGGTGTCCCGGCTGGCGGTAGGCGCCGCCGGTCTCGCGGTATCCCAGGCGGTCCAGCAGCGCCTCGAGGGCGTCGGCGTGGCCGTGGATGTCGCCGATGATGTCGTATACCGGCATGACGCCCCTACATCGACAGCCGGCGGTAGTACTCGTCCCGTTCCTCGTCGGTCTGGGAATCGAGCAGTTCCTCGGTGCGGAACTCCGGCATGATGCCGCGGACGCGGCGCGCCAGGCCGGGGATGTCGTCCAGCGCGTCCAGGGCGGCGAAGTGGTTCGGGCCCCCGCTGTAGTCGGAGCGGCCTTCGCAGGTGCGGATCAGGATACCGTCGCGTCCGCCAGTCACCGGCTGGGAGACCTGGACGTAGACCCGGTCGTGGTGCAGGGTGATCTCGCCGGACACGGCGATCCCCGCCTTGTTGGCGCGCAGGTCGTAGGTGCCTGGGGTGAAGCCGAGCTCGTCGGCGAGCTTGCGCAGCTGCCGGCGCGCCGCGGAGTGGAACGCGGCCTTGGCCGCGGCGTCATAGGCGGCGGGCTTGTTCCAGTCGATGGAAGGCATGGGTCGTCTCCGCTTTGGTGTCGTCCACAAGGTCGCACGCCCCGGTGCATGGGACAAACGGCAAGGTGGTCAGGGCCGGTGGGACGAGGCCTCCTCCATGGCCCTGGCGGCGGTGTGCCCGCAGCGTCCCGAGATCTCCTCGACCAGGGTGTCCACGGCATCCTCCTCGAGGCCGAAGCGCTCGAGGTCGGCGGGGGTGGCCGGGCGCCAGCCGCCGTCGACGCCCCGTTCACGTTCCCCGTCCGCCGACACGAGGCGCCAGTCGCGGGCGTCGGCCAGGAGCCACAGCCCTGGCCCGACATCGTCGCCGTCGAAATGGTCCTCCGGCACCTCGGCCCTGAGGAAAGCCGCGCCGGACGCGGCCAGCACGTGACAGGCAAGGCCGTCCCCGGTCTCATACCAGAGCGCCAGCGCCTCGTCGTCCTGGGTCTCGGCGATGGCCTCGATCCGGCGGCGCTCCATCACGGAAGGATCGGACAGTCCTTGGACGGGCGGCACCGCGCGCGCCGCCTCCGTCCTGTGCCCGTAGGTGCCGAGCACCACGTGACGGTCGGGAACCACCGTCATGTCACCGTCCTCGTCCAGCCGGCAGCAATAACCGATGCAGGCGACGAGCTCGCCGCCCGACCACCCGCCGCCGGCGGGGACATCGAGGAAGAAGTCCTCGTCCCAGAACACGGCGCCGCCCGAGTCCGACCCGGACCAGCCCTCGGGGGCTTCCGTGCCGGAGGGGGACACCAGGGCGCAACGTGCACGGATGCCGTCGCTCCATTCCACAAGGAACAGGGCGGCGTCGGACAGGTCGACGGACGCGGTCTCCCCGTGCGGGGTGTCCTCGGCCACGGGTTCCGTGATGCCGGTCCGTCCGCCGCTGCGGGTGGCGTGGTCCACGCGTGTGCTCCTTGGGTGGGATATGCCCGCATCCTATTGCGGACGGCGCCGATTCGACAGGCCCTCAGAACTCGATCCCGGCGATCACGGCGCCGTCGTCGTCGCCCGGCTCGTGCGCCGGCATCAGGGCGGCCCGTCGCGCGGCGAGGCCGGTCACGGCGGGAAGCAGGTTCCGGGCCCGGTCCGCGTCCATCGGGTAGTCGGGGTCCGGCAGGTCGACCGCCTGCATCGGCGCCGAGGTGTCGACGCCGAAGGCCCTGGCGAGGTCGAGGACGGCGGCGATCCTGCCGTCCGCGGACAGGTCGTCCCGGAGGCGGCGCAGGGCCTTCACCGCGTCCGGCGGGAACATGCCGGGGCCGTACCGGCGCAGGACCTCCGGCATCCATGCGGCGGTGTCGGCGGCGAAGGCGGCCCGGTCGTCGCGCCGCAGCGCCCCGGGCAGCAGGACCTCGTGGTCCGGCAGGGCGATCCGCCGTCCCGGGGCCGCCACGGCGGCCAGCTCGAGCAGGCGCGCTTCCGCGCCGAGGGAGAAACAGGTCGTGCCCGGTCCCTCCGGCAGGTCCGCCGAGTCCTCCAGCGTGGCCTTGGCGTAGGCGCCCTTGCGGCAATGGAACGCCAGCACCGGCGTACCGCAACGGCGGAAGAGCGCGCCGTCCACCGACAGGAGGTTGCGCTCCGCCCGGGCGGTGGCGTCGGCGACGACCGCAAGCCAGGCCGGGTCCCCCGAGCCCTCCATGGAACGGGACCCGCCCGCACGCAACCTGCCGTCCGAAGTCTTGGGCAACCCCATGCGGTTGGCGATCACCGGCAACAGCGGCACGCCGTTGGACAGGGCCGTGTCGGAGATCCGGATGTCGCGGTGGACGGAAAGGGGACCCCATATGTCGCCGTCGTGGAGCCAGCGGCAGTCATGCGCCTCCGGCGTCCGCACCGCAAGCGCCAGCTCGCCGGCGGAGACCGACCGGACACGCGGGCGGATGGTGCCGGTGCCGAAGCCGGGGGTGACGACCCCCTCGCGCGTCCAGGGGAACGGCAGGTCGACTGTCAGGGCGAGCTCAGGCATCGCGGCCACCCGCAAGGGAACGGGCAAGGGAAAGGGCACCGGCGCGGTCCGCGGCACAGGCGCCGTCCGACACCGCCACGGCCACCGCGCAGGTGACGGCGGCCAGCAGCGCGGCCTCGGACAGGTCTCGCACCGACCGTTGCGGCAGGGCCGGGAGTTCCGCGGCGAGGGCCACGGCGAATGCCCCCATGGCGCTGGCGGCGGGCAGGGCCGCGTCGGGGTCCAAGGGTCTGTCGACATGACGGCGCGCGGCGAGCCAGCGGTCCATGGTGGCATCCGTGAGGTCGGCGAAGGCCCGGGACATGCCGATGCAGGTGATGCAGGCATGGATGTTGTCCGCGAGCATGTCGGCCCGGGCCAGCAGTTCCGGCACGTGGACCTCGACGGTCCAGTCCCCGCGCACGGTGGTCCCCGCGTCGGACGCCGTCAGTTCCCGCAGCAGGTCGCCCGCCTCGTCCGCCCGTTTCCCGTCGGCGAGGCCGAAACGGATCGACGGCGCCATGCTGCGCCTTGTCTCGCCGGCGGGCACCACCGACCGGGTGATCCACGTGCCGTTGCCGCCATGCACCCACAACGACAGCAGCGGCGCCTCACGGCGCGCCAGCACCCGGTCGCCCCAGATCGCGAGGATACCCGACAAGTCGCGGGCGCGCCGCTCCGCCTCTCCCCGCCCGTCGTCGACCACGGAGCGGAAGCCGCTCCAGTCTGGCACCACCGGCTCGAACGGGAAGTCGATCAGGGCCCTTGCCCGGTGCGGTCGACCGGCGACGGCGTCACCCAGGGATTCCGGGTCCGGAAGGTCTGGGAAAGTGGTCCACAGCGCCCCGTCGAGGCCCAGCATCCGGATCGGGGATCCGCCGCCGCGCCGGAGGTCGGCGACCGGGACAGGCTCGTCCCGCCCCGCCTTGCGGAAGGCCAGGGGCAGGTTCCAGGTGACCGGCACGGGACGGGGCGTCCGCTGGCCGCGGGCGACGGCCAGCGCCGTGGCCGGGACATTGCCGTGCATGATCACGTGGCCTTCCAAGGGGGTCTCCGCCGAATCGAACAGGGGCAAGGATGGGCGAGCGCGGCGAAGCGGACAAGGCCCGTCCGCCCTTTGTCGGTTTCGGTGACGGGGGTTATGGTCTTCCCGACGCGGAAGGAACGCCGGAGCAAGGCTGTGGAGTATCGCAGGACGGGGTTCGGGCTGGGCCAATGGAGCGGGGAGGACATCATCCTCGCCGGCGGCACGCGCTGCCCCGGGTTCTACGGCGAGGGGCTGGCGCGCCTCCGTTTCGACGCCTATGGCGTCCCGGAGCTGGCCGCTTCCGGCAACGACCACCGCAAGGCGCGGGTCGCCGTGGTGGAGCTGGTCTGCGACGTCACCGGGGACGAGCCCCGTGTCGTTTCCCTGATCTCGATCGAGGTGCCGCGGGAGTTGCGCCGCAGGGGCTACGGGCGGCGGGTGGTCGAGGCTGTCGCCGGCCTCGCGCCGGACGGGCTGCGGATCACGGACATCCGCCGCGCCGCGGACGGATTCTGGCTCCGGATGGGCGTCGAAATGCCGCCGCGTGTCCCTGGACGGCGGCGGGACGGCGTGCTGCCGGCCCCGCCCGTCCACGCCATGGCACCCTAGCGGGCCGAGGCCTTCCGGGCCTTATCGAGATGCGTGACCCGGCGCTTGAGGTAGGCGATCTCCAGGGTGATCCGCTTGGTCTCCTCCGGGTCCCCCAGCGCCGGGAGCACCTTGGCCTCCCGCTCCAGCTCGGCGATCCGGCGCAACCAGAACCTGCGAGAATCAGCCATGGCGCCCTCCCTGACGGCCGGCGTGCCCGGCTCGAATCGCGTCTCCCCTACCGGTACAGCATCGTGGCGTAAGCGTGCAAGTCACGGAAGGGATTGCCGAATCCGGCGTGTCGTTTTCCTTTCCTTAACGTTTCGCTGTTACAAGGGTAGTCTCCGAGGCAAACCCCACACGGAAAAGCATGCGCAGATCCACCGTCCAGGCGATCGACGCCAACATGAACCGCGTGCCCGAACCGATCCGTTACGACGGCGCGGTGAACGGGAAGATGTACCTCGACAAGTGGCATGACACCGACCGGCACGGACATCTTCCGAACATCGTGACCCGCCGCGTGACGCCCGAGGAGATCACCTTCATCGGCGACCGCGGCGCCAATTTCGGCGACAAGGCTTTCGCCTACCTCCCCGACCTGGGCGGCCTCGTGCGCGGCACCATCACCCGCCCCATGGGCGCGGTGCTGACCATGCGCATCGAGATGGACGACAACTCCCGCGCCAGGCTCGCCGCCAACATCCTGTGGCTCGACCGGCGCGCCTCCTTCCGCAGCAACGACGGACGCCAGTTCCCGCGCTTCCAGCCGAAGAACCCGGCGTCCTACCTGGAGCTGGCACCCGGCCACAAGGTACCGTGCAACATCGTGGACATCTCCCCGATCGGCGCGGGCGTCATGTGCGAACGTATCCCGCCCATGCGGCACAAGCTCCTGCTCGGCAAGATCCTGGGTGAGGTGGTCCGCCACACCAAGGTCGGCTTCGGCATGCAGTTCACCCAGGTGCAGGACCCGCGCACGCTCGAGGAGCAGATCGCCGTCCCGGACGACATCCAGTACAGCGACGCCCTGATGCTGACGGAGCCGATGGTCCTCACCTGACACTTGCGGGGATCGCGGCTAACCTGCGCGGACACGATTCGGGAGTTCCCATGGACGCGCTGGCCGACGCAGACCGCATCTTCGAACAGGTGGCGGCGCTTTCCCCCGGCCTCGGGCGGGACGAGTTCGACGCCCTGGCGCGCGGCGTGACCGCCGACCTGCGCAACCACTCCAACGTCATCCGCCGCTACCTCTTCCTCGACCGCGCCCGTCTCGCCACCCTCGGCGACGAGGGCGCCCTGGGGCGCCACTGGACGGTGGACGCCTCCGACATGTCGCTGGACGCCCTCCTCGTCCCGCCCGAGGCCGATTCCACCTGGAAGGTCTACGAGGTGGAGGCGTGGATCGACGGCGTCCTGCCCGTCGACCTCGTGGCGACCATCGCCACCCGCCGCGACCTTCCCTGGGAGCGGGAGATCGTGCTCCTGCCCGAGGCCGAGGTCACCGTCCGTTCCGTCCGCGTCTTCGACGAGGCGGAGAGGCGCCCGACCTTCCATACCCGTCAGGACCTTGTCGGGAGGCGCCTGCACGCCGCGGCCCCCGAAGGCCAGGCGCCGGCCGCGGGAGTTCCGTCATGACCGGTACCGGCCCTGACACCGGTGACGGCACCGCCGAGGCGGCGGAGTTCCGCGGCCACGTCGCCCGCATCAGCCGCGACGTCCGCTTCGCCATGTACGGCCTTGCCGCCGCCGGCGCCTGCACCATCTCGGCGCTGGTGTTGCCGCAGCCGTGGTCGTGGATCGCCTGGGGCGGTTGCGCGGCGGCCATGATGACGGTCGCCGCCGGCGCCATGGGGCTTGCCGGCGCCACGCGGCGCCCGGAGGCCTGGGTCGTCTTCCTCAGCATCGCCTGCTTCGTCGCCGCCGCCTTCGCCAACGTCTTCCCCGGGGAGATCGCCGGCTGGCCTTCGCGCACCGTTTCCGTCGCCGCCATGGTAGGCGGCGTGGTGCTGCTCCTGGCCGGGTTCGGGCTGGGCCAGCTCCGCTTCATGCGCCTCGAGCGCGAATACGACGCCCGCCTCGCGGAGCTGGACGCCATGGAGGGTGTCGACGATGAGTGAGATCCCGGACCCCTACGCCTCCGTCTTGGTACACGGCTTGTCGCCCCTGGTGCGCGACGGCGAGGGGCTGCGCTTCGCCGTCGCCGGCGAGGACCATCCCACCGCCTGCGTCATGGCGCCGGAGGACCTGCCGGACTGCGAGACATCGCTGCACCTGTTCCCCGACGACGCGGTGATGGCCGGATGGGTCGACGCCGCCACCCGGTTCGGCGGCAACGCCGTCTCCGTCCGCACCAGGCCGGGCGGGCACCGCATGCCGGCCATGGCGCTGGTCATGCGCCTCGACCGTCCGCGTCACGCCGGATCCGACGTCGACGCCTGCGTCACGCTCGAGGTATGGCCCGGCATGGACGCCGACACGGTGCGGGACTCGCTCGCCGCCGGACGGCGCAAGGTCGAGGCGGAACGGCGGACATCCTCCGCCAAGGCCTTGTGGGAACGCGAATGGGCGCCGGAGATCGCCGCCCTGGCGGAGGCCGGCCTGCGGGTCAGCTACCGCGCCGCCCTGGAATCGGCGCCCGGACGCCCGTTGCTGGTGGAGATCCCGGACGGCAGGTTCGTGACCGGGCGCACCTACGAGGTGACGCGCTCCCCGGACGGCCTCGTGGTCCGCATCCCGGTGAACGAGCTGCTGCCGTTCCACACCCGCGCCACCATCGGCCCGGAGCTCCAGCCGGAACGGCAGGCCCTGCTCGACCGCCTCGGCCTGCGCGACGACGGCGAGCACCTGCTCAAGACCGTCCCTTCCCTCCAGCCGGGCATCGTCGAGGCCCTGCGCCGGGACGAGGCGGAGGTCCGCGAGACCTTCGCCGCCCTGCAGGAGCGGCAACGGGCGATCAGCCGCGTCGAGGCTGTCCGTGCCGACGAACGCAAGATGGCCTTCCTCCGCCGCGTCAACGACGGCCACCTGGTCGTCCGCAAGGGCATGGGCACGCCGGCCTGCTGGATGACGGTCACCGGCAAGACGGCCACCGTGCCAGGGGTCCTGGTCGGGGAGTGCATGAACGAGGGGTTGCTCGGCTACGCCTGGAGCGTCACCACCGATTTCGACCCTGACTTCCCGCACGCGCCCGACGTCCTGACGCTGACCCGGACGGCCAAGGCGATCGTCGCCGGCGACATCCACGCCGCCCGCGAGACGATCGGCGCCGACCGGGAGGCGCGCGGCGGGCGCAGTCAGCGCAGGGACTTCCGCGCCGCCATGGCCGCCGCCCTGGGGCATCTCGACGCCGGCGCGCTTTCGGCGCTGGGCGAACTCGCGGCGCGTGAAGGAATCCCGCCGGTGCGCTCCGACCGGCTCGAGCATTGGGCCCGGACGGCGGTGATCGCCGGCACGACGGCGGCTCCCGAACCCGCTCCCGCACGGGCTCCTTGACGTCGGCGCGGCGCCGGCGCTATCGGCAAGGCATGCCGGTATAGCTCAGTCGGTAGAGCGCCTGATTTGTAATCAGGATGTCGCGGGTTCGAACCCTGCTGCCGGCTCCATCCAACCATTGTCGTGTGGGGACACGCAGCCCCAGTTCGTCCGGCTTGCGCATATGGTCGCGCTGCCCGCGGGACGGCTGTCCGGGCAATGTCCTGGTGTCCCGCGCGTTTGGCCAGCCCGCCATTTGTCTGTTGTTGCCAACGCCGAAACCGGGCCGCCGCGCAGGTAGCAGGCTTACGATTGTATCTATTTTTTGCACGCCACCCTCGGCGACTGTTTCGCCGCGCAGGCAGCTCTTCCGATTGCGCCTATTTTTTCCGCCCCGTCCTCGGGGACTGTCGCCCGACCAGATGAGCGTCCGTGACGAGCAGGGCAGATCGCACCTTTTTTTGTCACAACGGCATCGGGGCAGGCTTGGCGGGCCGGAAGGAGGGATTGCCTGCGCAGGCATGGACTGCATCGACCCGTGTGCCATCACGCGCTGGTGGCCGCACTTGATACCAAGATTTTCGCGTGGCGCTGAGGCAGCCTCCGCACCGAAGGAAAGGAAACCGAATGAAAGCCATCGTCTTCATCAAGACCCAGGTGCTCCGTACCCTGGGGATCTTCAGGCATCCTGAAGCAGGACGTCACCTTGTGGTTCTCGCCTTGATCATGGGGATTCTAGTGGGCATTGCTCTCACGCTACAGGGCGGAGAAACCCGGGATTATCTCCAACTCGTGGAGGCGGCTGGAGTGGTGTATGGCGTGACGCGCAACAAAAACCCTCCGGTCAAATAGCTCTCGCGGACTATCCGTTGCGGATCGTCAAATGAGCGCGGCTACCGTGCCTTCCGTGCGGGCCGGCCTGATGGAAGCAAGGCCGGAACCTTGCCCGGGCATTGCTGGAGTCCCTGCTGGAAGCAAGGACCGAAGCAGGCACCGCACTAGGTATGTGACGTGACCGTGCGCCTCGGTGGCCCATCACCGCGCCGGAAAAACCCTGCTTTCAGCACGACCTCACCTCGAGAGCTGCAGACTCCCGCTGGCTTCCGTTCCGTCGAACGGCATGCGGACCTTCTCGCCCGGGAAACGGGCGCGGACCAGGGGTTCGGCGGTCGTGAACAGCAACCTGCTCCGGAACGCCGGCGGGCTTTCGACCAGCAGGATCGGGCGGACTTTCGGCGACCCCGGGTAGAACCGGGCGGCACCCGTCCCGAAGAAGGGAGGTTCCCGCGTCCATTCCGGCACGGCCAGCCCCCACCTCTGGGCCAGGTGCTCGCCGGTCGCCCCGAGCCACAGGTCGGTCTCGGCGTCGCCCACGGGATCTGGCCGGTCCCGTATGCGGGCCTGGCGCCCGGCGGCGCTTTCGTCCAGGTAGAAGTCGTCGAGGAACTCGGCGAGGTTGTCGGAGAAGGACTTGTGCCCCGCGATCGTGCGGGCCGCCACGTCAAGCAGGGACCGGGGGCGGAAGCCGCCGCTCATGGCGGGCCGTCCCGCCCGGCCCTGGCGGCGGCGATGGCTTCCGCCAGCTCGCCGATGCGAAGCCGCGCCATTTCGGGGACGGCATCGCCATAGTACTGCCGCACCAGCCCGAGCAGGTCGTCCTCGCCGGAGATCCCGACCGCGGCGCCGATGGCGACTGCGTCCGAGAAGTCCCTGTCGTCCCTGGTCGAACGCTCGAGGGCGATCATCTTCATGGCGAGGATGTATTCCGGGGTCGCCGTGACCACGCGCAGGCCAGGGCGGTTGTGGTCGGGATACATGCCTTCCACCTGGAGGTCCGGGCGCGCCTCGTTCCTGGAGCGGTACATGGCGACGCTCTCGCTCAGCCAGGATCTCTCGAGACCCAGGCGCCTTGCCGCCTCGTCGGCCGCCGCCCGCACCACGCCGTGGTTGCCGTCGCTGGTGACCACGGCGTCGACGTCGTTGGTGCCCCTGCGCATCCATTCGAAGGTGAGGGCGATCGCGCTGCCGCCGAACACGGCGACCTCGCCCAGCGTCTTGCGGTCCGCCAGGTACCGCCCCATGATCGAAAAGGCCTCGCGCATCGTCGCGGCATCCAGAATCTTGGCCATGTCACCCTCCAGCGTCGGGACTATGGGTCACTATCAGGGAATCCGCAATCTGTTGCCCCTTCGGTAACCACAGCCCCGCCATCGGGGTTGTCCTCCGAGGTCCCGGAGTCCTAGATTGGCCGCATACGGGAGGCCCGGACACCGGAGGAACGCCATGACCATGGAAGCCACGCACCACAGCCCGCGGTTCGGGACCGACCCGGCCCTGTCCTTCGTCACCCGTGCCGCCTTTCTCGCCATCCTCAACGCCGTGGCGTTCTCCACCATGAACGGCTGGCTGGTTGCGCTTGCGGTCGTCGTCGATGTCGGCATGGTCCTGCCCCTGCTCGGGGACATGTTCGCCGCCGTGGCCTACCGGGCCGGACGGACGTCGCTGCGCCGGTCCGGCCTCGAGGTCGACGAGGTGGTGCCCGGGCGGGCCGGCAGGTTCCTCGCCTTCGACACCGCGGCGGGCAAGGTGTTCGTGGACGGTCGCGTGCGCGACATCGACGCCATCCGCACCGCTCAGTGGATCCGCGAGGGCCGGCAGGTCTATGTCGAGATCACCTTCGGTGACGGCCTCGGCGCCATGACGCGCCTGCCGGTCCGGGACGACTACGAGGGCGCCGAGGCCGTGGCCGCGATCTGCCGCCTCGCGGACCTGTCCTTCGACTGAGACTGGTGCCTTTCCCGTGACCGGGGCATGCTCGCCCCGACAAGAGGAAACGCGCATGCCCGTACTCACCTTCCCCGCCGCCTACAGCTACGAGGACCATGTCCTGCGGGTCGGCATCGTCGAGTTGCCGCTTCCGGACCTTGCCGCCGTTGACGGCGCCCCCGTGGTCATCCGCACCCGCCTGGATGGCATCCCGGTCATCGAGACGAGGTTGTCCGGCGGCCACCTGTGGGAGCCGGTTACGGACGCGCGCACCGGCCCGGTGAGGCTGGACCAGCTCGCCCCGTCAACGGAGACGATGACCCGCAAGGCCAGCGCGTGGCGCTTCTCCAGGATACGGAACCCGTTCAGGTCCATACAGGAGCAATACAACGTCATCTGGGGCGTCAATGACCAAGAAGACGTCGTCATGTTCGACCTCAAGCCGATGTCGGAGGACTTGCTCGCCAGCCCGCTGTGGCAGGGCATCCAGCGCGAGGCCGGGAAGGCCGCGGTGCATGACGGCGTCCTTCACCTCAAGAGCCCCGGCCCGGTGGTCGACCTCTCGTCCTCGATCAGGCGTCCCAGGCAGGCCCGGATCATCGCCGGCCACCGCTCCCTCTACGGCGGGGTCGCTACCTTCGGCATCCGCCAGCTGGACGAGCTCCGCCATTTTGCCGGCGACGGCTTGGCCTTCAACGGCGGCGAGCATTTCGAGGCCGCCGAGGGGTTCCGCCTCGAGGACCTACCCTCGGACTTCGATTCCCTCCCCTCGGGGGTGACGGGGATCTCCAGGGCCTGCCTGGACTACGCCGAAAAGCGCAAGGTCGGGGACGTGCGGAAGGGGATGCTGGCCGCCGTGCGCGACTTCCGCGTCCACCTCGAATACCTCGATGCCTCGGAGAAGGAGGGCATCGTGCCCGACCTCGGGACCATCCGCGAGACCGCCGGGTATTTCGCCCGCGTCCTCGACGGGATGCAGAACAACACCCATTTCTCCGCCTACCTGCGGCTGATACGGAGCCGGCTCGGCTTCCGCGAGGCGCTGGCGCCGCGTCCCGCCGACGAGGCGGACGACGCCGACATCCTGGCCGCCGCCTTCCGCTGAGCCCGCCCCCGGGATCCTCCGCTATGGGTATTTCCCGTCCATGCCGAACTTGAGTTCCGTAAACCGGATCTCATTACCTGTGGTGGTAATCCCGATGTACCGGTACGCCAGTATCGAGCCGAGGCTCACGTTGCCCCCAGAGCTTCTCGCCGACCCGAAATTCGTCATGGCGTTGCGGTCGTTGCCGACGATGACCTGGTAGGGTCCGAACGAGCCGCCAACGTACAGGTAATTGCCCTGCACCGTCTTCCCCATGTCGAGAATGAGGCTCACGGTAGCACCGCCAAAAGAAGATACGACGGATGTCGCGAGATCGCCGTCCCGCAGCATTGGAACCCCGTTTCCGGTGATCGTGCTCCAGGCCGCGCTTCCGGATCTATAGTAGGCCGCGACAGGAACGGTGACCTGCGCGGAGGGCGGAGCCGTGACCGACCAATCGAAGGCAACGTCGATGTGGCTATAGCGATCGGCGACACGGATGGTAGCCGATCCGGACATGGCGGTGACGGCCGTCACCGTGCCGCTTATCCTTCCGTTCGCCGCCACGCCAAGCCCGGGAGGCATTGATCCGCCCTGGTGGGAGAAGGTCACCGGACCGTCGTTCCCGGTGACGTACGGGGCCGTCAGGTAGACGAACTGGCCTGACGCGAAGGTCCGGTTTGCGAATACGGTCGCCAACGGCTGTGCATCGACGACTTCGGTGGAGAAGGAGATCGGCTCGGTCAAGGGCGGCGAGGAGCTGTCACTGGCGATGACAGTGAAGGACAAGTCACCGAACACCGAGGCCGTACCCGCCAAGGTGTCGCCCACGATCGACCATCCCGCTGGCGGTTCGCCGGCGAAGTCGAAACTGTAGGGAGGCGTTCCTCCCGAAGCGGTAAGGAGCGTGGTGAAGAACGAACCGATCTGCGTATCCGCCTCGAACCCGGATTCAGAAGCAACCTGGAGTCCGTCGTTGACGCCTGGAGTCGGAGGCCCAGAGGGTCCGGAAGACAATATCGGGGCCGGAAGATACATTCGGAACCGGGTTTGGTTATCCTGGTCCTGCGCATGAACGCCACCGATGGCCGACAACACGAAAGGAATGGACAGCGCGGCAAGCCGTATCTTCATGGATTTATGCTCCTATTGTTCGACACCATACCAGGATATCGGACAGGATTTCAAATCGGGGCGGGCGTCGGCCACGATTGTTGCCGTCATGCTTGGGGATCGGCGATCCAGAAAAAGGCTTTGTACCGGCGGTTGCACTTGCCGGTCTTCTGGTATTCTTCCTGCTCCACCTGCAGGAACATGTTCCTCGCCGTGTGGCGCTGTCACCCGCCGCACGGGCGCGCTATGGTCATGGCGAACCCCGATTCGCCATGAGGAAACCCAAGCATGCAGCAGTTGACAGCCGGCGCGAACGCGCCCGTCGAGGGAACCAGGTGCACGGTATCGGCGAGCCACCCGCCGGTCCCCGGATACGAGATCGACGTCTCGGCCTTCCTGCTCGGCGCGGACGGCAAGGTCCGTTCCGACGACGACATGGTGTTCTACGGCCAGCCGGCTTCCCCGGACGGCAACGTGAGGTTCTCGGCCACCGGACCGTCCGCCTCCCGGTTCGAGATCGACCTCGACCGCATCCCGGCGCAGGTGGAGCGGATCGCCGTCTGCGCCACCATCCACGAGGGCGCCGCCAAGGGCCAGAACTTCGGGGCGCTGTCCGGCTTCGACCTCGTGGTCGCCGGTTCGGGCGAACCGCTGTCCTTTTCCATGCCGACCTCGGGCGCCACCCAGGTGGCGATGACCGTGGGAGAGCTCTACCGCCGCAACGGCGCCTGGAAGTTCCGCGCCGTGGGCCAGGGCTTCGACGGCGGCCTCGCCCCGCTGGCCCGCGGCTACGGCGTCACCGTGGAAGACACCCCGGCCCCGGCGCCAGCGCCGTCCGCTCCCGCCGCGCCTCCCAAGGTGGACCTCGTCAAGCAGAAGATCGTCGACCTCGCCAAGCGCGACCCGAAGCTGGCCGAGAGCGCCGAGCGGGCCCGCGTGTCGCTCGAGAAGCGCGGCCAGTCCGGCCTGCGTGCCAAGGTGGCGCTGGTGCTCGACATCTCCATGTCCATGGACAGCCTCTACCGTTCCGGCGCCATGGACGACCTCGTGCGCAAGGCGCTCGGCGTCGGCTTCCAGGCGGACGACGACGGCGACATCGACGTGTTCCTGTTCGGCGCCAAGCCGCACGTCTTCGGCCCGGTCAACGAGCACAACTACAAGACCTTCACCAAGGACATGCGGCGCAAGTACCCGCTCGAGGCCAACACCCTCTACGGCGAGTCCATCCACCAGGTCCGCGACTTCTATCGCGGGCGTACGGAGGGCCTGCCGGTCTACGTGCTGTTCGTCACTGACGGCGACGCCAACGACAAGTCGTACTCGGAGCGTTCCATCATCGACGCCTCGCGCGAGCCGCTGTTCTGGCAGTTCGTGGCCATCGACCGCAACACCCGGGGCCTCAGCAAGACGGTGCCGCGCGGCTTCGACTTCCTGGCCAAGCTGGACGCGATGCCGGGCCGCTTCATCGACAACGCCGGGTTCTTCTCGGTTCGCGATCCTTCGGGCATCCCGGACGACGATCTCTACGAGTCGATGTTCTCCGAGTTCCCGGACTGGCTCCGCCTCGCCCGGGATAAGGGGCTCGTGACCGCCGCCTGACCTCAGGACCCGAACGTCGCCCCGATGACACCGACGTCGTCGGGCGGCGTGGCCCTGGCCAGCTGCGTCGCGATCAGCTCGCGGAACTCGGCGACCTGCCCGACCAGCAGCCGGTCCGCCGGCTGCAACAGGTCCAGCGCCTTGGCGCAGGCCTCGAGGATCTCCACGGTGTCCCCGACCTTGGCGTCGGCGTGCGAGTAGCGTTTGCGCGCCCGGCGCAGGTCGACCCAGCAGGTGATCTGGTCGTCGTCGAGGGTGGCGAGGATGGTCTGGTGCGCCGAGATGATGGTCTGGGCCATGCCCTGGATCAGCGCGCGGTCCGGGTCGAAGTTGAGCATGCCCGGTTCGTGGACGGTGATGTCATGGCGACGCCGGAATTCCTCGAGCTTCATGTCCGCGCCCGGACGCCCGGCGACGAAGGCCTCCATCTCCGCCATCCGGTCCAGGCGGAAGCACCTGAGGGCGGATCCCCACGAACTGTCGATCCGGGAGGTGACCTGGATCTCGCGCACTTCCCCGATCCCGTTCAGCCGGACGGCGAGGAACTGCTCCTCCACGGGGAAGTAGAGGTATCCGTCATGGACCAGCAGGCGCGCGGCGGCGCGGTCGATGTCGGCCTCCATGGCCGGGCCGTGGTCCTCCTCGATCCTTGAAAGGTCCGGAAGCGCGTCGACCGGCACGAACCCGTGGATGTCGACGCCCAGGACCGACATCGCGGTGCCCCATTCGCGGACTCTCCCGAAGACGCCGTCCACCTTGCGGCGGGCGTAGAGCTGGCCGGGCAGGCCGTAACGCGTGTAGGTGGACGTCTTGTAGGGATAGAGCCCGTCCGCGTCGCGTGGCGCGTGGTAGTCCACGGTCCGCTCTGCCACCTGGCTGACCATCACGGGAGCCTCGTCCGCCTCACGGATCTCGACGGCCTTGGGGCGCATGACGTGGAAGATCTCGGGCTTGCGGCGCCCGCGGCGGACGCCGTCCACGCGGCAGGGATAGCGGGTATGGAAGATCACGGCTGGCCTCCTGGTGCCGCCAGTCTCGCGGGACC
>Ga0065721_10048787_pt1 | contig 85172 bp, 87 predicted proteins | sample Mesricmetagenome_FD_59108 | JGI IMG/M metagenome (GOLD analysis project Ga0065721, IMG submission 59108) | Mesophilic microbial community from rice straw/compost enrichment Sample: eDNA_1 v2 (version 2) | ecosystem: Engineered > Solid waste > Grass > Composting > Bioreactor | place: USA: Davis...
GGAGCGGGAGCCGCCGCCGCATCGGCGGGTTCGAGAACGGCCACGACCTGGCCGATCTTCACCTCATCCCCTTCGGCCGCCTTGGTCCGGAGAACGCCGGCCTCGGGGGCATTGACTTCGGTGGAAACCTTGTCGGTTTCGAGGGTGAAGAGGAGTTCGCCGGCGGCCACGGTTTCGCCGTCCTTCTTGTGCCAGACGGAGAGCACACCGGAATTGATGGATTCGCCGACGGCGGGGACTGTGATTTCTACGCTCATGGAAGAATTGAGGAATGACTCATGACGGATCGCGAGGCAATGACAGAATTGGGCGCGGCGGGAGGCTTTGCTCCCGCCAGGGCGGATTCCCGAGGTTTTTGCACGTCCGGGATCACACTTCGAAGGCCTGTTTGACCAGGGCGGCCTGCTGGGCGAGGTGCACCGCCATGGTGCCCGCCGCGGTGCTCGCGCTGGCCGGACGGCCGGCGTAGAGGATGGGACCGGGGAAGAGGTTCAACAGGCGGGGCAGGATGAAGGTCCACGCCCCCATGTTCTCCGGTTCCTCCTGGCACCAAACGATCTTCTTGGCTTTGGAGTAGCCTTTGGTGACCTCCTTGATTTTTTCCGTATTGAGCGGATAGAGCTGCTCGATGCGGACCAGGGCGACCTTGTCGGTGAGATTGTGTTCCTGGCGGTAATTCAGGAGGTCGTAGTACACCTTGCCGGAGCAGAACACGATGCGTTCCACCTTCTTCGGATTGGCCTCCTTGTCGGCGAGAATCTCGTAGAAGCGGGAGCTGGTGAAGTCCTCGGTCCGGGACACCGCGCCCTCGTGCGTCAGCAGACTCTTGGGAGTCATGATGATGAGCGGTTTGCGGTATCCGCGATGCGTCTGGCGGCGCAGGACGTGGAAATACTGGGCCGGCGTGGTCAGGTTGCAGACCTGCATGTTTTCCTCGGCGCAGAGCTGGAGGAAACGTTCCAGGCGGGCGCTGGAGTGCTCGGGACCCTGACCTTCGTAGCCGTGGGGCAACAACATCACAATCGAACTCGGGCGTCGCCATTTGGACTCCGCCGAAGCGATGAACTGGTCGATGATGATTTGTGCGCCGTTGGCGAAATCCCCGAACTGGGCCTCCCAGATGCAAAGCATCGACGGGTAGTCCAGCGAGTAGCCGTAGTCAAAGCCGAGCACGGAGTATTCGGACAGCGGGCTGTTGTAGACGCAGAACCGGGCCTGACCGCCGCCGAGGTGGTTCAGCGGGATGTAGCGTTTGCGGTTTTTCTCGTCGTAGAGAACGCTGTGGCGCTGGCTGAAGGTGCCGCGGCGGCTGTCCTGACCGGAGAGGCGCACGGGGGTGCCTTCCAGAAGGAGGGAGCCAAAGGCGAGCGCCTCGGCAAAGGCCCAGTTGTAGGGTCCGCCGGCCTTCCAGATCTGCAGACGGCGTTCAAGCAGAATGCGTCGGATTTTGGGCAGGACCCGGAAGTCCTCCGGCACCGTGGTGAGCGCCTTGACGATGCGCCCGAGCATTTCCTCCGAAATGGCGGTGTCCACGGGCGCGTGGGAATAGGGTTCCTGGAAAATGGCGGTGGACCCGGCGAACTCGGACTTTTTGCCTTTCTCGGCCTCGGCCGCCTTGACCGCCGCCAGGGCGTCATCGAGTTCCTTGAGCGACTCGGCCTTGAGGGCGGCGGCGTCCTCGGCGGTCACGGTGCCCTGCGGACGGATCTGTTCGAGGAAGACTTCGCTGGGAAGCGGGTGGCTCTTGATCTTGGAGTAGAGCAGCGGCTGGGTGAACGACGGTTCGTCGCCTTCGTTGTGGCCGTGCCGGCGGTAGCAGTAGATGTCGATCACGACGTCGCGTCCGAATTCCTGACGGAATTCCAGCGCGATGCGGGCCATTTCGATCACCGCGATCGGATCCTCGCCGTTCACGTGAAAAATGGGCGCCTCGATCATCTTCGCGATGTCGGTGCAGTATTCGGTCGAACGCGCATCCGCCGGCAGCGTGGTGAAACCGATCTGGTTGTTGACTACGAAGTGCACCGTCCCGCCGGTGCAATAACCGGGCAGCTGCGACATGTTGAACACCTCCGCCACCACGCCCTGTCCGATGAAGGCCGCGTCACCGTGAATGAGGACCGGAACGACCTTCTTGCGGTAGGCGGTGTCGTCCAAGACCCGCTGACGGGCGCGGGCCTTGCCCTGCACGACGGGATCGACCGCCTCCAGGTGGCTCGGGTTGGCAGCGAGCTGGATTTCCACCTCATATTCCTTCGGGCCGACCTTGCGGACGTTGCGGTAGCCGAGGTGGTATTTGACGTCGCCGTTTCCTCCGACGGAATCGGGCGAAAAATTGCCCTGGAATTCGTTGAAAATGACCTCCAGCGGTTTGTTCAGGATGTTGGCCAGCACGTTGAGGCGTCCGCGGTGGGCCATGCCCATCACATACTCCTTCACCCCACGGCGTTCGGCCTCGTTCACCAGCGTCTCGAGGGCGAGAATGAGCGCCTCGCCGCCCTCGAGGGAGAAGCGTTTGCCGCCGTACTTGGTGTGGAGGAAGTTTTCGAAGGTCTCCGCCTCGTAGAGTTTGCGGAGGATCTCGCGGTGCAACTCGGCATTCGTGCGCAGGCTCTTGTCGCGATTCTCGAGCTTGTTGAGCACCCAGTTCCGGATCCGCGGATCCTGGATGTGCATGAACTCGGCTCCGACGGTGCCGCAGTAGATGGTTTCGAGCTCCCGGATGAGATCCCGGAGCTTCATCTTCGCCCCGTCACGGAAAAACCGCGACGAAACGACCACATCGAGGTCCTTTTCCTCGAAACCGAATTCCTTGAGGGACAACCGCGGGTTTTCCCTCTTCAGCAGGTCGAGCGGGTCCAGGTCGGCGATGGAATGACCGAGCGTGCGGTAGGCGTAAACGAGACCTTCCACCCGGGTCTGAAAATGCACGTCCTGACCCGGCGGCAACGCCGCGCCATCGTTCCCCACCTCCTCGGTTTCGCTCCGGAGGTGGCCCAGTTCGAAACCCTCGAAAAATGCGGCCCAATCAGGGTCCACCGAGCGGGGATTCGAACGCCACCGCTCGTAATTTTTATCGATCAACGCCTCGCTCCAGCGGGCGGTAAAGGTGCTGTTCATCAGGTCAGTGCGATTAAAAAATGACGGCTCGCCATGCGGGCCGTCATTAGTACGGCTTATTCATGGCGCAAACTCACCGTATTCGCAAGAGAGTCTTTTGGAAACACAACAGATGGTGAGTTTTAGGGTGCATCGACCCCGGTTTTTCCCCAAACCACGTCGCCTCCCTGCCCGCCGTCATCCCGGCCGTCCCAGCCGGGTGTCCACAGCCGAAACCCCTGCCGGTGAGTGGGGGGATAAGGGGTTTTGTCGTCCGAGCCGGCTTGGCGGGACAAAAATTCTCGTCCGCTCGGCGGGAGTGCCCCCTCGGCCCCTCCCGCCGGCCCGGCTTCCCCCCCAAAAGCCAACGCGCGTCCCCTCGGGAAAGAGGACGCGCGTTTTTGATTTGTCCGCTGTCGCCGGGGGGGAGCGATCACCGGACGGGTCCCCGCGGAGTGGCCGTCCGGTCAGGGTTTGCCCCCGAAGGAGACATGGTCGTCGAGATCGAGCAGATCGAACAATGTGTGGATGTCGGCGCGATCCGGCGCAATTTTCTCGTGGGTCTCCTGGAGGAAGCCGCGCAGGCGCAGGTTGCCGGGCGGGACGTGTTCCATGAACTCGGACCACTGCAGGATCTCCACCGGGGAGCGTTTGTTTTTGCAGTTGGCCAGGATCCACTCCAGCGCTTCACCGTCCCCGGCGCCGTTGGCGAGCTGTTGCTTGAGGCCCTCGGCGTCGAAGTCGAGGAAGCTCTTCACGTAACCGTCCAGGGGACAGTCGTAATGATATTCCCCAACGGTCCCGGCGATGGCCGCCCGGCCCTTGTCGAGCATGCGCGGAAGGATGACCAGTCCGCCGAGGCGGACGCGCGGGCTGCGGGGTGGACGTTTGGTGAGATCGGGTGCGTTGATGTTGGTACTCATGTTCAGTTGGTTGGAAAGGGATTGCGTTCGGCAAAGCCGCGCTGGTGGAAATACGGATAGGTGAGCGGGACGGCGCTGGCGGCGTCGAGGCGGGCCGCCTGCTCGGGGGTGAGGTTCCAGCCGACGGCTCCCAGGTTCTGGCGGAGCTGTTCCTCATTGCGCGCGCCGATGATGAGCGTGGCCACGGTCGGACGCTGGAGCAGCCAGTTGAGGGCGATCTGCGGAACGGTCTTCCCGGTTTCCGCGGCGATTTCGTCCAGAACGTCCACCACGCGGTAGAGCAGTTCGTCGTCCGTCGGCGGGGCCACGTCGGCGTTGAGTTTCGACTGCAACCGGGTCCCGGCCGGCAGGGGTTGGCCGCGGCGGAACTTCCCGGTGAGGCGCGCCCAGCCGAGCGGACTCCAGACCACGGTGCCCACCTTTTGGTCGAGGGCCAGCGGCATGAGCTCCCATTCGAAGCTGCGGCCGATCAACGAATAATAGGCCTGGTGCGCCACGTAACGCGGCCAGCCGTATTTTTCCGAAACAGCCAGCGACTTCATGAGGTGCCAGCCGGAGAAATTCGAGCAGCCGATGTAGCGGATCTTGCCGGCCCGCACGAGGTCGTTGAGCGTGCTGAGCGTCTCCTCGACGGGCGTCATGGCATCAAAGCCATGCAGCTGGAAGAGGTCGATGTAATCGGTGCCGAGCCGCTTCAACGACTGTTCGACCGCCCTGATGAGGTGATAACGCGACGACCCGACATCATTGGGTCCGTCGCCGGAGCGGAAGGTCGCCTTGGTCGAGATGAGCACCTTGTCGCGCCGCCCCTTGATGGCCGCGCCCAGGATCTCCTCGGCCGCACCGCCCGAATACACATCGGCGCTGTCGAACATGGTGAGTCCGGCATCCAGGCAGATGTCCACCAGGCGGGTGGCCTCCGCCACGTCGCTGGACCCCCAGGCGGAGAAAAGCTCGCCCTTTCCGCCGAAGGTTGCCGTTCCGAAAGTTAACACCGGGACCTTGAAGCCCGATCCTCCAAGTTGTCTGTATTCCATGGGATTTACAATGTGATGACGATTTTTCCGAAATGCGCGCCGCTCTGAAGGTGCCGGTAGGCGTCGGCGGCCTCGCCAAAGGCAAACCGGCGGTCGATCACCGGCACCAGCCGATGACGGTTGATGGCCAGGTTCATCGCTTCGAACATCTCGCGATGGCCGACGTAGATGCCGCGGATCAGCGCGTTGCGGCCGATGATGTCGATGAGCGGCGCCTGGGTGGTGAACCCGCTGAGCCCGCCAATCACGCTGATGGTTCCCCCGGGCGCCAGCGCCGTCAGCGCCTTGGCGAAGGTATCCTGTCCGCCGACCTCGACAACATGCTGCACGCCGGCGCCGCCGGTGCGCTCCCGGACCTCGCGGCCCCAGTCGGGCGTGGTGCGGTAGTTGATGGTTTCGTCCGCGCCCAATTCCCGGGCCCGGGCGAGTTTCTCCTCGCTGCCGGAGGTGAGAAAAACCCGCGCGCCGTGCATCTTGGCAAACTGCAGGGCAAACAACGACACGCCGCCGGTGCCCTGCACAAGCACCGTGTCGGAGGCCGTCACACGGCCGGAAAACACCAGCGCATTCCAGGCGGTCAGCGCCGCACAGGGCAGGGTCGCGGCCTGGGCGAAATCGAGATGGTCCGGCACACGCACGAGGCCTTCCGCGGAGAACACCACCTGTTCCGCGAGGACGCCGTCGATGGACCCGCCCAGCGCCGACTCCGCCACACCCGGGTGAAGCGGGCCGCGGATCCAGTTCTGGAAAAACGTTCCCGCCACGCGGTCGCCCGGTTTCCAGGCGGTGACGCCCTCGCCGACGGCCAGAACCTCGCCGGCGCCGTCGGAAAGCGGAACGATCGGCAGTTTCACCCGGCCGTAATTTCCGCTGATCACCATCAGGTCGCGGAAATTGAGCGAGGCGGCGCGCAGACCGACGAGAACCTGGCCCGCGCCGGGTTTCGGGTCGGGCCGGTCGATGAGTTTCAGGCCGTCAAAGCCTCCGGTGGATTGGATTTGATACGTTTTCATGCGGCGTTCTTGAGAGTGGCCATGTCGATGACGAAGCGATATTTCACGTCGCCCCTGAGGAGGCGGTCGTAGGCTTCGTTGACCTGCCGGATGGAGATCAATTCGATGTCCGAGGTGATGCCGTGCTCGGCGCAGAAATCGAGCATCTCCTGGGTTTCGGCGATGCCGCCGATGCCGGAGCCGGCAAACTGACGCCGGGGCATAATGAGGCTGAACGGCGCGACCGGCAGCGGGTGCTCGGGAGCCCCGACCAGCGTGAGGGTGCCGTCGAGTTTCAGCAGGGAGAGGTAGGCGTTGATGTCATGCTGCGCCGACACGCAATCGAGAATGAAATCGAAGGAATTGGCGTGCTTTTTCATCTGACTCTCGTCCTTCGAGACGACCACCTCGTCGGCGCCCAGCCGGAGGGCATCCCCGGCCTTGCCGGGCGAGGTGGTGAAAAGGACGGTGTGCGCGCCGAAGGCGTGGGCGAATTTGACGCCCATGTGACCGAGGCCGCCCAGGCCGACAATGCCCACCTTCTGCCCCTTGCGGACCTTCCAGTGCCGCAGCGGCGAGTAGGTGGTGATGCCCGCGCAGAGCAGCGGCGCGGTGGCGGCGAGGTCCACCTTGTCGGACACCTTCAGGGTGAAACTTTCGTCGACGACGATCTTCTCCGAATACCCGCCCCAGGTGGGACCGCCGGTGTATTTGTCGACGCCGTTGTAGGTGAAGGTGGGGAAGTTTTCGCAATACTGCTCGAGCCCGGCCCGGCAATGGGGACACGTCCGGCAGGAATCGACCATGCACCCGACGGCGGCGAGGTCACCTTGCTTGAATTTCTTGACCCCGGAGCCCGTGCGCACCACCCGTCCGACGATTTCGTGGCCGGGTACGCAGGGGTAGATGGTGTTGTGCCATTCATTGCGGGCCTGATGCAGGTCGGAGTGGCAGACCCCGCAATAAAGGATGTCGATCTCGACATCCGTGGGCTGGGGTTCGCGGCGCTGCAGGGTGAAGGGTGCGAGCGGACTCGCGGCATCTTGTGCGGCGTAGGCTTTGGTCATGGTGTCAATGCGGCTGAGGTTGGTACGGTGGTTGGGTACAGACGGTGAAAAACGTCGGCGGCGATCTCAAAGGACCGGAGCCGGGCGGCATGGTCGTAAATGTGGGCGGTGGCGATGATTTCGTCCGCGCCCGTCTCCGCAAACAAGGCCTCAAAGCCGGCGCGCAGGCGGTCCGGTCCGCCCACGATGGACACCCGCGTCATGCGGGCCACCTGGGCTTCCTCGATGGGATTCCAGAGCCGGTCCATCGAATCGACCGGCGGCGGCATCTGCTGCGGACGGCCCCGGATGAGATTCAGGAACATCTGCTGCAGGGTGGTGAACAGGCGCTCCGCCTCCGCGTCGGTCTCCGCGGCAAAAACATTCACCCCGACGATGACATGCGGACGGTCCAGCGCCTCGGAGGGTTCGAAGCGGGTGCGGTAGATCTTCAGGGCCGTCGACAGAAGATCCGGCGCAAAATGGGACGCGAAGGCAAACGGGAGTCCCAGCCGTGCCGCCAGTTCGGCGCTGAAGGTGCTGGATCCGAGCAGATAGATCGGCACGTTGAGCCCCTCGCCCGGCACGGCTTTCGGCGCGGCGCCGCGATGGGGCGCCGGACGAAAGTAGCCCTGCAGTTCCAGCACGTCCTGCGGGAACGTCTCGCCATTGCTTCCGAGTCCGCGCCGGAGCGCCCTCGCGGTCAATTGGTCCCCGCCCGGCGCCCGGCCGAGGCCGAGATCGATGCGGCCGGGAAAAAACGACTCCAGCGTGCCGAACTGCTCGGCAATCACCAGCGGGGCATGGTTGGGCAGCATGATGCCGCCCGAACCGACCCGGATGCGCGAAGTCACCGACGCGATCTGTCCGATGACCACCGCCGTCGCCGAACTGGCCACGCCGGGAATATTGTGGTGTTCCGCCACCCAATAGCGCTGATACCCCCAGGCTTCCGCATGACGGGCCAGGTCGAGCGAATTTCGGAAGGCCCCGGCCGCCGTGCCGCCCTGAGGGATCGGACACAGGTCGAGGACCGAAAGCCATTTCTCAGACGGCGCTTTCATCGGGTTCGAGCGCAGGATAATCGGTGTATCCCTTCGCTCCGGGTGCATAAAACGTGTCCGGGTCCGCAGGATTGAGGGGGGCTCCCGCGGCCAGGCGGGCCGGCAGGTCCGGGTTCGCAATGAACGGCACGCCGAAAGCCACGGCATCCGCCTCGCCCGCGGCGAGGACGGCGTTTCCCGTTTCCAGCGTGAATCCCTCGTTGGCCACATAGACGCCGCCGAAGGCCTTTTTCAATTCGGGGCCGATGCGCCCTTCGCCCAATTTTTCGCGGACACACAGGAACGCGATGCGGCGTCGGCCCAGTTCCTTCGCCACGTATCCAAAGGTGGCCGGCGGATTCGAGTCGCCCATGTCGTGCGCATCCCCGCGCGGCGCCAGATGCATGCCCACACGGTCGGCGCCCCAGACGGAAATCGCCGCATCGGTCACCTCCAGCAGGAGCCGCGCGCGGTTTTCGATCGGGCCGCCGTATTCGTCCGTGCGCCGGTTGGTGGAATCCTGCAGAAACTGATCGAGCAGATAGCCGTTGGCGCCGTGAATCTCCACACCGTCAAACCCCGCCGCCTGGGCGTTTTCGGCGGCGCGCCGATAGGCTTCGACGATGCCGGGAATCTCGTCCCGCTCCAGGGCACGCGGCGTGACATATTCCTGCTTCGGACGCACCAGGCTCACATGACCGGACGGACGCACCGCGCTCGGGGCGACCGGCAGTTCGCCGTTCAAATACAGCGGCGCGGAAATCCGACCGACATGCCAGAGCTGGAGCAAAATTTTCCCGCCCGCCTCATGCACGGCCTGCGTCACAAGTTTCCAGCCCTCCACCTGCTCCTTCGACCAGATGCCGGGTGTGTCCGGATACCCCACACCCTGCGGACTCACCGACGTCGCCTCGCTGAGGATCAAGCCGGCGGAGGCGCGCTGACGGTAATACTCCGCCATCAGCGCGTTGGGAATGCCGTCCTTGGCCCGGCACCGCGTCAACGGCGCCATAAAAATGCGGTTCGGGAGCGTCCACGGCCCCACGGTGATCGGATCAAACAAGGTTGGTGTCATAAATTCGCATATCCAAATTGACCGGTCGGTAAAGAAGCTGTTCCAAGAAAACCCCTTACGTCACCGCCGTCTCCTCGCGAACCTCCAGCAGCCGGTGCAGGCTTTTGTGGAGGTCTTCGAGCGGGGTCAGTTCATTGAGAATTTTGGCCTGGAGAAGGGCGCCCTGAAACAGGGAAAAAACCCGCTCGGCCGCCTCCCGGGCGTCTCCCGACGCCACGATCCCCTCGGCCTGGGCGTCGCGGATGGCGGATTCGAAATACCGGACGTACCGCCCCACGATCTCCGCGGCCTTGGCACGGATGGTCTCCTCCTGCGTGCTGAGTTCCGCGCCGAGGGTCATCATCGGACAGCCGAGGATTTTGCCGTGGGTGGCCAGGGTCTGGCGCTGGCACTCAAGGACATTTTGGCAATAACGCTCCAGACGTTTGAGCGGCGGCAACTGGGGGGAAAAAATCGCGTCGAGGTCCGGCTGTTTGGCTTTCCAGTCGGCCTCCATGGCGGCCACGGTGAGATCGGCCTTGGACGGGAAGAAATGGTAAAAACTGCCCTTTTTAACCTCCGCCTTGCGGCAGATGTCGTCCACACTCACCGCGCCGTAACTGCTCTCCCAAATGAGCTCCATCGCCGTGCGGAGCAGGCGGCATTTGGATTCACATTCCGGGCGCATAAATCCAAATTAGTTGACCGGTCGGTCAAGTCAAGGGAAATTTTCCGTCCGGTCGGGGACCCGGGAGCCGAGAGGAACCGTCCGAGGGCGGTACGCCGACGAAGAAGAGACTGGTCCGGGGAAGGAATTCGGGGGATGGTGGCGGTTTCCGCGGGATCGTCCCGCTTTCCATGAGATGACAAGCAAAGTTCACTGGATCCGCAGCAACGGCTTTCTTCTGGGCCTCGGCCTGGTGGTGGTCCTTGCCTTTCTTTTTCCCGAGCCGGGCGCCCGCGACGGATGGATGCATGCCGAGGTGGTCAACAATTTCGGCATTGCGCTCATTCTTTTCCTGCAGGGTCTTTCGCTGGCCTTTGAAAAGGTGCGTTCCGGCGCCGGCAACTGGCGGCTGCACACCATCATTCAGGTTTTCACCTTTGTGGTGTTTCCGATCATCGGCATGCTGATGGACGCGATCATTCCGCGCCTTTGGCCCGCCGAGCCGCTGGCCCTGCGTCAGGGCATCCTTTTTCTCTGTGTGCTGCCTTCGACCGTTTCCACGTCGGTCGTCTTCACGGCGGTCGCCCGCGGCAACACGCCGGGGGCGCTGTTCAACGCGGCCTTTTCGAACATCATTGGCGTGCTCCTCACCCCGGTGCTGGTGCAGCTGCTCATGCAGAAGACGGGCAGCAGCGCGCCCTTCCTGCCGTTGCTGGGCAAGATTGTTCTGCTCACCCTTGTGCCCTTTGCCGCCGGAATGCTGCTGCGGCCGGTGGTGAAACACTGGGTCGACACCCACAAGGCCTGGACGACCCGGCTGAGCAATGCGGTGATCCTGTTCATCGTCTACACCGCCTTCTGTGATTCCGTGACCGGACAGATCTGGCAGCGCTACGGACTGGGGCTCACCGGGGTCATTTTCCTGATCGCGGCCGGGCTGTTCGCGGTGATCTCCTTCCTCGTCCTCGGCACCAACCGAGTGCTGGGGCTTTCCCGGGAGGATGCCATCGCGTCGTATTTTTGTTCCGTGAAAAAAACCCTCGCGATGGGTGTGCCCCTGGCGATGCTCATTTTCGGCGAAAACGCCGACGTGTCCCTCATCCTGCTGCCGATCATGTTTTATCATCCGATGCAGCTGCTGGTGAACGGCATCCTCGCCAATCACTGGGGCCGGCAGGCGCACGGGCACTCCCACACGCACGGATGAGTTTCTCCCCGCCCGCGCCCGCCCGAAGCCGGGAACGGGGGCGCGGACATGTTTCGCGCCGATGACCGGCCGGCCCGGTCATCGGCGGGACCGGACTCAGGCCATCAGATTGCCGATCGTATTCGCCCACGCGTCGTGGAGCGTCGGGATGTCCCATTCGAAGGTCGTGCCGTCGGCCTTGACGATGAAGCCCGGTCCGGCGGTGACCGTGCCGAGCACACGAACGGGAACGCCGTGCTTTTCGATCAGGGTCCTGGCCGCCCCGACATTTTCCGCCTTCACGGAAACGACCACGCGGGATTGCGACTCGTTGAAGAGAAGCACCTCGGGGCTGAGTCCGGTGGTGCCGAAATCGATGTCGGCGCCCAACTGCGGTTCGGCGGAGAGGCAGCATTCGGCCAGGGCGACGCCCAGACCGCCTTCAGAGCAATCGTGCGCGCTGGCGATGAGGCCCGCCCGGATGGCGGCGCGGAGACCTTCGTGAAGCGCCTTTTCCCTGGCGTAGTCGAGTTTCGGCGGCGCACCGGCCTTGCGTCCATGCAGCACCTTGAGGAAATGGGAGGCCCCGAGTTCGTCGCCGAGTTCGCCGAGGAGCAGGATGGTGTCACCGGCCTGCTTGAAGGCCTGGGTGGTGACGTGGGCGGGATCCTCGATGAGGCCGACCATGCCCACGGTGGGCGTGGGGTCGATGGCTCCGGCGGGATTTTGATTGTAGAGGCTCACATTGCCGCCGGTGACCGGGGTGGAAAATTCGCGGCAGGCCTCGGCCATGCCTTCCACGGCCTCGCGGAGCTGGAGGAAGTTTTCCGGATTGTGCGGATTGCCGAAGTTCAGGTTGTCGGTGACCGCGAGGGGCACCGCACCGGAGCAGGCGAGGTTGCGGGCGGCCTCCGCGACGGCGATGCGGGCACCTTCGCGCGGATCCTGTTTGCAATAAATGGCGTTGCAGTCCGAGGTGGCCGCCAGGATGCGATTGGCTTCCCGAACCACAAAAACGGCCGCGTCGGAGCCCGGAAGCACGGTCGCGCCGAGGCGGACCATGTGGTCGTATTGCCGCCAGACCCAGCGTTTGCTGGCGATACTGGGATCGGCCAAGAGCCGCGGCAGCGCGGCCGGAACGTACACCGGGGCCAGCGAGGAAAGGTCGAGCGGCTCGGGGGTCTTTTTCTCCGCGTATTCGCGGTGGTACACCGGCGCCTCGTCGGCAAGGGCGCGGGCGGGAATTTCCACCACGGTCACCCCGTTGTTCTTCACGCGCATGAATCCGTCGTCCTTCACCTCGCCGATCTGCGCGTAGGGCAGGTCCCATTTTTCGAAGATTTCCTTCACCTTGGACTCCTGACCCTTCTTCACGATGACGAGCATGCGCTCCTGGGATTCGCTGAGGAGGATTTCGTAGGGGGTCATGCCCGTCTCGCGCTTGGGCACGAGGGCGAGGTCGATCTCGACGCCGGTACCTCCGCGGCTGGCGGTTTCGCAGGTCGAGCAGGTCAGGCCGGCCGCACCCATGTCCTGGATGCCGGCCACGCAGCCGCTGGCAAGAAGCTCGAGGCAGGCCTCGAGAAGGAGCTTTTCGCGGAAGGGATCGCCGACCTGCACGGCCGGGCGGTCCTCCTTCGATTCCTCGGTGAGGTCGCGCGAGGCAAAGGCGGCGCCGGCGAGGCCGTCCCGGCCGGTCTCGGCGCCGACATAAAACACGGGGTTGCCCACCCCGACCGCCCCGCCGCGGGCAATCTGGTCGTGGCGCAGGACGCCGAGGCAGAAGACGTTCACCAGCGGATTGCCGGAATAGGATTCGTCAAAATACACCTCGCCGCCGATGGTGGGGATGCCGATGCAGTTGCCGTAATGCGAGATGCCGCTCACCACCCCGGCAAAAAGCCGGCGGTTGGTCCGGGCCTCGGGGGTGTCGCCCTCGATGGGGCCGAAGCGCAGGGAATTGAGGCTGAAAACGGGGCGCGCGCCCATCGTGAAGATGTCGCGAATGATGCCGCCCACGCCCGTCGCCGCGCCCTGGAAGGGCTCGATGGCGCTCGGGTGGTTGTGGCTCTCCATTTTGAAGGCCACCGCCCAGCCGCCGCCGATGTCGATCACGCCGGCGTTTTCCTCACCCGCCTTGACGAGAACCTTTTCGCCGGTGGTGGGGAATTTTTTCAGCTCGGGCCGCGAGTTTTTGTACGAGCAGTGCTCGCTCCACATGACGGAAAAAACGCCCAGCTCGGTGAAGTTCGGTTCGCGCCCGAGAATGGCAAGGATGCGCTCGTATTCCTCGGGCGTGATGCCGTGCTTGGCGATGAGTTCGGGAGTGATGGCGGGATCGGACATGATCAGACGGAGAGCAGGCTTTGGAAGATGGCGCGGCCGTCGGTGCTGCCGAGAAGGGCGTCGCAGGCGCGCTCGGGGTGGGGCATGAGGCCAAACACATTGCCGGCCTCGTTGCAGATGCCGGCGATGTTGTTCCGGGAGCCGTTCGGATTCGCCTCGGGAGTCACCTCGCCGCGGGCATTGCAATACCGGACCAGCACGCGGTTTTCGGCCTCGAGTTTTTCGATGGTGGCGTCGTCGGCGAAATAACACCCCTCGCCGTGCGCAATGGGAATGCGCAGCACGTCGCCCTGGGAGAGCGTGCGGGTGAAGCGGGTCGAGGCATTCTCCACCCGCAGGTGCACATGCTCGCAGATGAAATGCAGGTCGCGGTTGCGCACCAGCGCACCCGGCAGGAGGTGGGATTCGCAGAGGATCTGGAAGCCGTTGCAGATGCCGATCACCGGACCGCCCTCGGCGGCGAATTTTTTCACGGCGGCCATGATGGGCGAAAAACGCGCGATGGCGCCGCAGCGCAGATAGTCCCCGTAGGAAAACCCTCCGGGCACCACCACGACGTCAAATCCGGCGAGCGAGGAATCCTTGTGCCACACATAATCGGCGGAGGCCCCCTCAAACGTCTGCAGGGCGCGGAGGCAATCCTGGTCGCAATTGGACCCCGGGAAGCGAATGACGGCAAATTTCATGGAGAAAGGGAGAACCCGGGTTTCTCAGAGAATCTGGATCGAATAATCCTCAATGACGGGGTTGGAGAGCAGGTCGCGGGCGATTTCGTGCAGTTTCGCCTCATCGGGGGCGGAGGGAAACTCGATTTCGATGGACTTGCCCACGCGCACGCGGCCCACGGATTCCAGGCCGAGGTGTTTCATGGCCTCGGCGGTGGCGGCCCCCTGCGGGTCGAGCACGGAAGGTTTTGGCATCACGGTAACGATGGCTTTCATTCGATGAGAATTTCGTGTCCGCGGCCCGCGGACAAGCGGATTTATGATTTGCGACGGCGATAGACCTCCACGCCGCATCCGAGGGCGGCGATCCCCAGACAGGCCATGGAAAAAATTTCGCCGTGGCGGGTGTAGAAGGTTTTTTTGGGGGTCACGGGAACATTGACCTGACCGATGAGCACGCCCTCGAAAAACGTGCTGCCGGCCTCGTTTTTGAGGATGTTGGTCGGACGGCCGAAACGGTCGATGATGCCGGTCACGCCCGTATTGGCCGCGCGCACCATGGGGAGTTTGGTTTCGGCGCAGCGGAAGATGGCATGGTTGAAATGCTGCCGGGAACCCGCGCTGTCGAGGAACCAGCCGTCATTGGTCACGGTCACAAACAACTGCGCCCCCAGGTCCGCGAACCGGCGGGCCAGGTCCCCCAGCGTGTCCTCGAAGCAGATGAGCGGACCGACCTTCACCGGCTTGTGCGCCATGTCGAGGAGTTGGGGACCCGGACCGAACTGGAAATCGTCCGGCACGAGGTCGCCGACAATCATGGCAAAAAGCGGAAATGAATCGCGCAGGGGCACATATTCCCCGAAGGGCACAAGGTGCACCTTGCGGTAGATGGCATACTTGCCGCCCCGTTCGGTGAGCATGGCGGCGGCGTTGTAATCGCCGAAGACCGTGCCAAACAGGAAATCCCCCTCGTGTTTTTCGGCGATGCCGCGGACGGCGTCCCAGTTTTTCTGATCGGCGAAGGCGGGTCGCGGCGTGGCCGCCTCCGGCCAGATGAGCAGGTCGGGCTTCATGGCAAGGGCGGTCTCCGAGAGGCGGACGTGTTTTTCGAGAATGGCCTCCTCGTTGACCAGGTCGCGCTTCTCATCCACCGGCACGTTGCCCTGCACCGCGGCCACGCTGAGAGGCAGGGATTCCTCCGGCTTGGCGAAGAGCTGACGGACCCCGTAGCCGAAAACCACCGCCACGAGCGCCACGGTGAGGCTGAAATCGTAATGCGGACGCAGGGCGTGGCGGCCGATCTCCATTTTCAGGCGTTTGGCCGTGATGACGATCATCACGTTGACCATCACGAGGAGAAACGACAGCCCGCCCACGCCGGTGATGTCCACGATCTGAATCAGGGCAAGGTTGTCGTGCAGGGCGATGCCGAGGGAATTCCAGGAAAAACCGGTGAAAAGCTCCCCGCGCACCCATTCCAGTCCGGTCCACAGCGCCGCCGAAAGCGACGCGACGCGCAGGTTGTTCCAGGATTTCAGCCAGACGGGTTTGGCTTCATACGGGGACTGGCGCGGACGCAGCAGGACGCCGGTGATGACCGCCCACAGCGCCGGATAGACGGCCAGGTAGGCCGACAGGGCAAACCAGCCGAGGGCCGTCACGGTGGTGAGCCAGTGCAGGCTGCCGAGGAAATAGGCCAGACCGGTCACGTAGCCGAGGAGGAGCTGACGCCAGTCCTCGTGTTTCTGCCAGGGTTCGGAAAACCAGAGGGCGGCCAGCAGCGGGGTGAGGGCAAACCAGGCAAAGCCGCCCTGATCCACCGGCGCAAAACACAGCGCCAGCATCAAACCGCTCGCGAGCGCACACAACCATGGCCAGAGTTTTTTCATCGAGCAGGAAAGCAAACACGGCGCGCGGCGCGGCGCCAAGGTGTTTTCCCCAGGAAAATCAGTGGATTCCCGGAAGGTCCTGGTTTAGTTCATCGCCATGTCCAAGAAGGTCAAAATCGGGCTCGTCCAAAACCGCTGCACGATCAATCCCGCGGAAAACATCGCCGCCGCCGAGCGGGGCATCCGTGAAGCCGCCGCGCAGGGCGCGCAGATCGTCTGCCTGCAGGAACTGTTCACCTCGGTCTATTTCTGCCAGGTCGAGGACCACAAATATTTCCAACTGGCGGAGCCGATTCCCGGACCCACCACGGAAAAGATGCAGGCGCTCGCGAAGGAACTCGGCGTGGTCATCATCGCCTCGCTGTTCGAACGCCGCGCGCCGGGGGTCTACCACAACACGGCGGCCGTGATCGACGCCGACGGATCCTATCTGGGCAAATACCGGAAGATGCACATTCCGGACGACCCGCTTTTCTACGAGAAGTTTTATTTCACGCCCGGCGACCTCGGCTTTCTGGCCTTCGACACCAAATTCGCCCGCATCGGCGTCTGCGTCTGCTGGGATCAATGGTATCCCGAGGCGGCGCGGCTCACCGCACTGCGCGGCGCGCAGATCCTCTTTTACCCGACCGCCATCGGCTGGCATCCCGGCGAAAAGGCGCAGTATGGCGAACGTCAGCATTCCTCGTGGGAAACCATCCAGCGCGGCCACGCCGTGGCCAACGGATGTTACGTCGCCGTGCCCAACCGCGTGGGCCACGAGGCGCCGGACGGCGGGGACGGCATTGAATTCTGGGGACAGAGCTTCATCTGCGATCCGTCGGGAATCATTTTGAAAAAGGCCTCCGTCGACCGGGAGGAGGTGCTCGTGGCGGAGATCGACCTCGACACGGTGGACACCCAGCGGACGCACTGGCCGTTCCTGCGTGACCGCCGCATCGACGCCTACTCCGAAATCACCAAACGCCTGATCGACTGACCATGCCGCGTCCCCTGCGGCATAACCGCCCGCACGATTATCCCGCCCTGATCCGCCGCTGGCGGAAGGTGGCCCGGGCGGCGGGACTGAGAATGCGGAAGTTCGCCCACGCCGGCGGCCAGGACCTGTTCGTCGTATCCAGTCCGCGCCCCGACCGCCGCGCGCCCGCGCTTTATTTCTCCGCGGCCATCCACGGCGACGAACCGGCTTCCTCGGAGGGATTGATTTCCTGGGCGGAAAAAAACCGGGGCCGTCTGTCCGACTGGAACCTGCTCATTTTTCCCTGCCTGAATCCGTGGGGATTGATCGCCAACTCCCGACTCGACGCGGAGGGACGCGACCTCAACCGGCTTTTCCACGACGACTCGGTCCCGCAGATCGCCGCCCACCGCGCCCTGCTGGGCGCGCGCCGCTTTGATCTGGCCATCACGCTGCATGAGGACTACGACGCGCAGGGCGTGTATCTTTACGAAGTTCCCGGACCCAAACCCTACTGGGGCGAGCACCTGATCCGCGCCGCGCGCAAACACCTGCCCATCGAAACGCGCCGCCGCATCGAGGGGCGCGCGGCCGCCAACGGCATCGTGCGCCGGGCGATCAAAACCGACCTCATGCCGACCTGGCCCGAGGCGTTCATCCTGCACTTTGCCCACTGTCCGCGTGTCTTCACGGTGGAAACGCCGTCGGAATTCCATTTCGACGACCGCGTGGCGGCACAAATCGCCCTCCTCGAGAAGGCGGTGGCCCTTTGCTGCCGGGAGGTCGCGAAACGCCCGGGAGACTGAGCTCCCGCCGGAGCGGCGGTCTCAGACCGCGATATCCTCGTTCCAGAGATCCGGGCGCGCCTGGATGAAGTCGCGCATCATGGCGATGCATTCCCCATCGTTGAGCACCTCCAGTTCCACTCCCTGACTGCGCAGCCAGTCCTCCGCGCCCAGGAAGTTGACGTTTTCCGCGATGACAATTTTCGGAATCTTGTAGAGGAGCGACGTGCCGCTGCACATCGGGCAGGGCGAGAGCGTGGTGTAGAGCACACATTCCCGGTAGACCGCGGCAGACTGCCGGCCGGCGTTTTTGAAGGCGCTCATCTCCCCATGAAGGAGGGGGTCGTTCAACTGGACGCGCATGTTGTGTCCGCGGCCGATGATTTTTCCCTGATGGACAATGACCGATCCGATGGGAATGCCGCCTTCGGCCAGACCCTGTTTCGCCTCATCAATTGCCGCCTGCAGGAAGGGATCCCTCATACCCGCACATCCAAGGCCAAAAGCCGCCGAAAGTCGAGCCGCCAGCCGGATGCCGGAGCGGGCCGCCTCAGGCGTTGCGCCGGAAAAACCGCCACGCCGCCGGCAGCAAATAAACCACCACCAGCGCATCGATGGCCAGGCCGAGCGCACAGGTGCGTCCGAGGCTGGCGAGGCCGTAGTTGGACGCCCAGCTGATCGAGCCAAATCCCACCGCGGCGGAAAGCGCGCAGAGAAAGACCACCTTGCCCATGGTGATCTGCGCCTCGCGCGGATCGCCGAGGCGGCCCCGGAGGGCCAGGGTCATGTGCAGCGGATAATCCACCCCGGTTCCCAGCAGCAGAAGAATCGCGGCCATGTTGAAGAAATTCCACTCCATTCCCAGCCAGGCCATGGCTCCGGCCAGCGCCAGGAAAACGGTCAGCAGACAGCCGGCCATCAAAAGCACATCCCCCACCCGCCGGAAACCGAGGAACAGCAGCACCAGGGTCACTCCGACGAGGATGCTCACCAGCCAGACAAACTCCCGCGGGACCGTGCGCTTGAGTTCCGCGCCGAGTTGGGGCCAGCTCACGACAAAAACGCCGTCGGCCTCCAGCCCGGCCAGCGCCTCCTCGCGGTCGGGAGCCGGACGAATCAACCCCAACGCCACGCAGCCGTCCGGTCCGCGGCTGGCCACCCGGCGAAGCAGCCACTCGCTGGAGGCATTCGACGGCCAGACCGGAGTCCGGGTCCAGCGTTTCCACTCCGTTGTCACCCCCCCGGTGAGCGCAAACGCCTCCGCGGCAAAACCGGCCTGTTCGATGGCGGACTGAAGGCGTTCGGAATCGGCGGCCAGCGCCTGAAGCACCGGCAGGTTGGCCTGTTGATTTTCCGGTTTGGGCCAGAGGATTTCCGGCGACGTGTAGGTGGACCCGGGTCCGCCTACGTGACGCAGGACCGGATCAAGCTCGCGCAGGCGCCGGCCCACTTCGTCCTCGTCGCGGCCGGTCACCAGGACCCAGAGGAGGTTGTTTTGATCGGAGAGCCGTTCGGAAAGCCGGTCCAGCGCGTCATTGGCCGGACTGAAACGCGGCCGCAGCGCGCGGGTGGTCTCATCAATCACCGGGCCGCCGGCGACGACCAGTCCGGCAATCAGGACCGGCACCAGCAGACCGGTCAACCAGGCGCCGGCGCGAAGCGCCGGCGGGGACCAAAACCGGGCCGCAATACCGGACGGCGCCGGCGGACGCCATTTCAGCCGGGCGACGAGCGGGGCGTAGAGGAAATACATGACCAGCGCCCCGATCACAACGCCCAGGCCGACGAGATTGCCGAGTTGGGACAGGCCCGGCAGGCTGCTGGCATTGAGCAAAAAGAAGGCCGCGGCCGTGGTGGACGCCGCCCAGAAAATGTTCGGCAGGCAGCGTTTTCGCAGGTCCCGCACGGTCCCGCCATGTTCCGACCACTGCTGGTAAATGAGGTAGCCGTAATCCACGCTCAGCCCGATCATGATCGCGGCAAACCCCACACCCAGCACGGTGAGGTCGGTGAGAAACCAACCCGCCGCGGCCAGCGAAAACACGAAGGTGAGCAGGAGCATGGCGACAAGCGCCGCCAGCGGGCGAAGGCGGCGGTAGCAGATCCAGAAAATCCCGGCGATGATGGTCAGCGCGAGGACACCGGAAACTTTCATGTCGGCCTCCATGCCGCGGGAAATTTCCGCCAGAAAAACCGGCTCGCCGGTGAATCCGAGGACGACCTGGCCGGCGCCATTCCACTCCTCCGCCACGGCGCGGACCGCATCCACCCAGCGAATGGCGTCGCGGTAATCGCGCAGCGGCGGGGCCGCATCGAGATAGAGGACGCGGAAGGTTCCGTCCTCGGAAGAAAACTCCCCGGGCGCCCCCTGGGCCGCCTTTTCAAATCCCTCGACCGCCTCGCTGAAGCGCAGCGGGTCGTAGGCCAGGCGCATCACTTCGGCGGGGGAAACGCTTTCCGCCAGGCGCTCGAGTGTTTCGTTGAGGGTTTGCCCGATCTGCTCCGGGGCCACGCGCTCCGCGGCGGCACGGACTTTTTCCGGCGGGGCGTTCAACACGAGGTAGGCGGCGAGTTCGGCGAGCTCGGCCGGATGCGTTTCCCAGCGCGGACGCCAGGTGACGCGCGCCACGAGGTCGGGGCGTTTTTCGAACACCGCGGCCAGTTCCTCCGCGGCCCGCGCGGCGGTGTCCGCGTCCGGCGCCTCGATGGTCACCAGCATTTCGTCCGATCGCGCGAAATGCTTCAGAAAAAGGGAAAGCCCCTCCGCCTGCCGCAGATGGGGCGGCAGGATCTTGAAGACGTCGACGTCAAAGGAAATGCGCGCGAGCCCCAGCGCCGTGAACGCCAGCAGCGCAAGGACCAGTGCAATCCTAACGGCTCGCATCGATCACCTGGTAACCCGTCGTGTCCGGCGCAAAAATGCCGGCGGGCAGTTTCCCGTCCACCTCGATGTTGGAGAACTCGCTGCGCACCGACGAACCGTCCCGAAAGCTCATTTCCAGCATCAGGAGGTGCAGGTTTTCCGTGTTGAAGGCGAGTTGGACTCCGGCAAGAAACCCCTGCGTGTCGCGCGGAAGCAGTTTCACGCGGCACACCGATCCCTCCTCCTTCACATCGGCCACCGCAAAACGCTTTTCGAGTTCGGCCCGGCTCCGCGCGAAGGGAAACTCCATCAGACCCGCCTCGCGCCGTCCGACTTCCAGAGCCTCGATTTTGACGGTCTTCTTCGCCGGCTCGATCACCCGCACGTCGGCGCCCTTGCGCAGGACAATGATTTTGGGCGGATCGCCCACCTGCCAGCGAAAATTTCCGGGCGCCTGGTACCAGAGGTGGCCGCGCGCGGCGACGGGATTGCGCAGCACGCGAAGGGCGCGGGACTGCGTGAAATCCGCGCTCAGCGTGCGGATCTCCGCCTGCCGGGCAATCCAGCGGTCAAAGGCGGAGGGTTCCGCACTCCATGCGAATCCCGCCCCGACCACCAGAAGGAAGACCAATCGGAACATTTCCGATCAAAAACCCCGGGATCGCCCGCGATGCAAAACAAATCGACGGGGACGTCAGGGCGGATCTTCCCCGGGATTCCCCGCGTAGGCCGCCTCCGGGCGCAGGTCGCTGCTGACAACCAGTCCGCGTTCGTCCTGAAGCTGGAAGGCATAGACAACCGCATCCTCGGGCAGCGTGGCGCTCACCCGGCGGCGGCCGGCGTCCACTTCCGCCGGCACCGTCTCCCAACGCCGGTTGGGCCAGAGGCCGCTGTCGGGTGTCCACAGCAACAGGGCGGAGCTCACCGGCACTTCGCTTTCGTATTCCACCCAGACCGAGGCGCCGTCGCGTCCCTGTCCGGTGACGCGCGGCAGGGGTTTTCCCCCCTTGAGAATCGCATCCGCAAAGGCGGCGATCTCCTCGGGCGCCTGTCCGACACCCTGCATGTGTTCCATCCGCAGGCGCAGACTGGCCGTGCGCGGACCCGCCACCCGTTCCTGCGAGAGCTGCCAGGACCGCGGGGTGAAGGCGAAGTCATTCGTCCCATTGATCCACAAAAACGGCATCTTCGCCCGGCCGAGATAATTGGCGGGATCCCACGTGTCCCGCCACCGGGCCAGCCGTTCGGGCGGGTCGTTCTTGCCGACGAATTGTGATCCGTCCTTCCACGGCCAGGACAAAAACCCGCAGCCATAGACGGGCGCGACAAACCGGAACCGGCTGTCCACTCCGGCCGTGATGCAGGCCACCACCGCACCCCACGAGATGCCGGTCAGACCGATGCGGTCGGGGTCGACCCCGGGCAGACTCGCCAGAAACGATGCGGCCAGCATGGTGTCGGCCACGGCGTGGTACATCCACTGGTCCCTGAGGGGCCAGGCCATCTGCCAGACGCCGCCGTGATCCGGACCGCCGTCGGGATTGCGCTTCCATTTGCCGTCCACCTTTTCCGGCAGGCCGCCGAAATGGTCGAAGGCGATGGCGGCGTAACCGCGGGCGTTCCACAGCTTCACCCAGTCGGCATAGGCCGTGCCGGCGCCGCCGTGCACCAGCACCATCCCCGGCACCTTGCCGGACACGTCCTTGGGCAGACCGTAATATGCAAAAACCTTCGTGGGCCGGCCCTGGAAGGGCGGACCGTCAAAAAAGACGGCCTGCACGCCCTCCACTCCGGGCGGCAGGGGTGCCGGGGTGGTCGCGGGAGGTTTTTGAAAGGCGGCGACATCCCAGGGACAGGGTTCCTCCGCGTGCGTGATCTGGGCCGCCATCAAGACGGCCAGACCGCCGAGACCAAATGCCTTAATTCCCACGATTGACGATGCTGACCTTGTTGATCGTGATCGTGTTCGAAATTCCCGGCTCCGCCGCAAAAATCAGCGAAATGCGGGCGATGGGGGTGTTTTCCGGCAGGCGGTTCTGGCCCTCATCAACGAAAAGCGAAAACGGCAGTTCCGCCACGGTCGGCTCGGTGTCGATCACGTAGCCCCGTTTGGGATCCCCGCTGGCAATGGCGCGGTATTTCACACCGTCCGCGCTGAGCAGTTCCACCGCAAAATAAATCCCGCGCTTCTCCGCGGCGCGGAGCGTGATTTCAATCAGCCCCTTCGCTCCCGCATCCCAGCCGACCTCGGTGGAAAGGGCCATGTAGTTGGGCGAGTTGGGAATCCCCTGGAAGGTGAAACTCAGTCCCTCCGAGGTGAACTCGGTCTGAAACGACATGTCGGGCGAATGGGACGTGCGCCATCCCTGGGATTCCTCGGGCGTGAAGGAGTTCGAAGCGGTGAGATTTCCGAAGGCACAAACGGCGGGAAGCGCCAGGAGAGCGAGGAGTTTATTCATGGGATGCATGGGTGGTTTTGGTGAGCTTTTCGTAATCGACGCCGAGAATGTAGGCCGGGAACATGGTGCTTTGGACGGTGACCGTCCCGTCACGCGCCTCGAGCGGCCGGGGATTGCCCATGAAGTCGAGGGCCACCGCGCCGGGGGAAACCGGAACCCGGATTTCCCGGTCCGCATTGTCCTTGCTCCAGTAGGCCAGCACATTCCGCCCGGCCCGATCAAACGCATACGCCGAAATGTCGGCGCCCAGTTCCACCGGACCGAGGGTCTTCGTTCCTTCGAGCACACGGGTCAGCGTGCAGGCGCCCATAAAAACCGGCTTGGGAGAAATCCGCGTGGCTCCGAAGGAGGGTTTGGGCATGGAGAGATTGAAGCAAAGCCCGTAGCCGTCCTCGCCCTGCCTGTCGAGCCGGCCGTAATCCGCCGTGTAGAAAAAATATGTGATGTCGCATCCCTCGCCGAGAAACAGGATGTGACCGCGCACCACATAAGCCGCCTGGCGGCGCAATACCTCCGGTTGCAGGTCCAGATACCGTCCGCGGTAATCGAGTCCCCATTCGGTCTGGAACAATTTGGCTCCGGGCTTGAAATAGCGGGCCATGAGCGCCTTCAGGGCGCGCAGTGTCTCCACCATCTTGCCTTCCTCCGGACTCACGTATTTGCCTTCGATCGAGGTGGCCTTCGGATTTCCAAAGGGAACGTAATACCCGTGGATGGCGATGCCATCGAGCGCCTGGTCGAGGCCCATGGGCAGGAGGCGTTCCAGCAATTTCACGCCCGTGGCGGTGACACCGTAACCGGGACCCAGCACGACCGCATCCGGATCGCCGGCATGAATCGCGTCGTAAACGGTCCGATACAGCGCGACAAACTCCTCATCCGTGCCCTTCCAGTGCCAGTCCGGTTCCCAGCCGACCTTGTAATAAACCGCCCGCATCGCGGGATAGGTTTCGGCGCGCTCCCGGGCCAGATGCGCGGACAATTGTTTCAGGTAGGCCGCGTAGAGTTTTTCGTCGCTCGGCGGATAGGATTGCCGCAGATGCGAGTCCTTTTGATTGAGCGCCACGCCCTCCGGCACCTTCAGCGCCCACCACGGCAGGTAGGCCACACAATTCAACGGGGCGAGTTTCTCCTGAGGGATGTAATCGGCCTCGGAGGGCCTGCGGTTCCTGAGGGATTCCAGGAACTGTCCGGGCCGCTCGGGTTCCGCCTCCGCCCAGTTTCGTCCGACGTTCACCCAATGCACCCCGAGCGTGGTATAGACCGGATTGTAGGGATTGCCCTGCAGAAAAATGCCGCTCTGGATGAAGTTGGTGCCCTGAATGCCAAAACGGGATTCGTCGGGATGAGTCAGCGGCAGGGCTTTGAGATCGCTGGTCACTCCAAACGTGGCCATGCCTTCCGGACGGCTGCCCCGGCGGGGCAGCGTGGTGGACCCCATGCGGGCCTGCACCTCCATGTAGCCGGCGGGCAGGCCTTCGAACACGACCGTTTCCCTGCGCTCCTTCTCCTCCGGCTTCAGCGAAAATTTCCCCTCGCGCACCGGCCGACCGAGATAGTCGGTCACCGTCCACGTCACCTCCTGCGCCGTCGTGGCGTCCTCCCGTTCGGCCCAAACGGCCATCTCCACCGGCTCGCCCGCACGGAACACGGGGAAACGGGGGGACTTCGGGAACTCCACCTGCAGGTTGTCCGCCCAGCCCGGAGACACAAGGAACAGAGCCGTCAGCGACGACGTTACGGTTTGGGATAAACGCATGAATGAAAAATTCAGTTTCCGGTCCAAAAAGGATCGGTGGTTTCCGGCGTGCCCCATCCCCCTTTGGGGATGTTGTCGCGGTCCCGCAATTCCACATGAAGGTCCGCAAAAAGCAGATTCTGCCGGCCGGAGTGGGGGAAGGTCATGGGCTGCCCCACCCCGGTGCTCCACCAGGAGTCCAGCGCGTGATTGGTGCCCTCCCCGAGCAGGAGGCAGAGGGCGGGTTTCGCGATCTGCGTGCGCTTGCGGGGTTCGTAATAATTTTTCACGCCCGCCGGAAACATGGCGTTCATCCCGTAGCTGCAGTTCTTCGTGGGATCGCTGGCGGGACAATAAAAGACCGACGTTTTGTAGGTGGTGTAATAGTTGACCGACGCCGAGGACGGCCGACCCGAGACGTACTCCCAGATGGCGTCCATGTCCCAGTATTTCCACCCCACGGGATTGATCACGACCGGCGGGTAATGCTCATCGTGGTCCACGGCATAGGCATTGAGTCCGAGGCCGATCTGCCGCAGGTTGGAGGCGCACTTGACGGACTTCCCGGAGTCGATCATGCGCTTCGAAACCGGCACCAGCAGCGCCGCGAGAGCCGCCACGATGGCCAGGGACGACAACACCTCAACCAGCGTGAAGGCCCGTTGACTTCTCGGCGGGAGTACGCGCATGGAGCGTGAGGGTTCCCAACGGCGACAGGCGCCGCTTACAACCGCTTCCGTCGGCGGAAGGTGAGCAGCGCCAGACCCGAGAACAGGCCGAGAACCGCCGTGCCCGGCTCGGGAATCGCCTCGACCCGGATGTTGTCCACGTAGAGAAGTGACGTACTCGTAACGGCCGAGTTTTCCCCAAACGAGATGTAATTAAAGTTCTGCGTGAAACCCGCCGTGCTGAAGCCGATGCCGGTCACCGATCCGCTGCGCCCCCCGCTGGTGGACCAAGCCAGATCGTAGGTCCCCGTGGCCTTGTTGATGTTCAGCACACTCACATTGACCAGCTCTCCAGCACTAAAGCTGCCGCCCAGGCTGATGCGGCTACCGTCCGGAGTCTTGTATCCGATCACGGAATTTCCCAAATAATTCGCTCCCAGATAAAGCGCAATCGCCGGCGTGGTCTGGCCTTGCCCATTGATATTCCCCAAATTGAACATCTGCTGGGAGGCGTTCCCGTAATTGGCCGGAATCATGAACGAGAACGAGATGTTCAAGATGTTCAGATCCGCCGGCATCGAGAACGTGGCCAGCAGGCTGGGATTCGACGCCGGCTCGTCGGTGGCGTTGTTGCCCACCAGCGCCCAGTTGGATGTCACCCCACCGATCTCCTGCTCCACAATGATGATCTCCGACGGAGCCGGCGTGGATCCTCCCCCAAACCGCATCTGCCAAGGCGACTGGGGTACCGAACCCGGCGTGTACCCCTCCCAGTTCTGATCCAACAAAACGGTTTGCGCCCCCAGATCGGAAACACAAATCAACGCGGACAATGCCAAAGGTGCCAGGCAGGAGGAGATTTTCATAATAAGGGGATAGACTTACACGTGTAAAGTTGACTCTTCCCCTACTTCCGTCAAGCAAAATTCGGGCTCCCCATCCGAATACAACTCAGTCTTTTTGTGCAACTTACGCATTCTTCGAGAAAAAACCACCCCGGAACGCCCGGGGAGGGGGAGGGCCGGTCCATGCGGAGGGCGGGAACAGGGCGTCAAAACCCGGGATTTCCCCATTGTCAGAACGACTGCCGGGGGTTTCTTATGAACCATGACCTCGCCCGAATTATTTTCCGCGGCCCGTCGCTTCATTCCCGGTGGAGTCAATTCTCCCGTGCGGGCATTCCGCGGTGTCGGCGGCGAACCGTTTTTTGTCACCAGCGCGCAGGGAAGCCGGATCACCACCGCCGAAGGGAGGGAGCTGATCGATTATGTCGGCACCTGGGGGCCCGCCATTCTCGGCCATGCTCCCGATGTGGTGATTGCCGCCGTGTGCGCCACGGCGTCGCACGGACTGAGCTTCGGCATCCCCAATCCCCTCGAGGTCGAGATGGCCCGGACCATCTGCACAATGGTCCCCTCGGTGGAAAAGGTGCGCATGGTCAACAGCGGCACCGAGGCCACCATGAGTTGCGTGCGGCTGGCCCGGGGGTTCACCGGACGCGAAAAGATTCTCAAATTTGAAGGCTGCTACCACGGACATGTGGATTCGCTGCTGGTCAAGGCCGGCAGCGGGGCCCTCACCCACGGCCAGCCGGACAGCGCGGGTGTTCCCGCCGCCCTGGCCGGGCTCACCATCACCGTCCCCTTCAATGATCCCGACGCGGTGCGAAGGGCCTTCCATGCCAACAAGGGGGAAATCGCCGCGGTGATCCTGGAACCGGTTCCCGCCAACGCCGGGCTCTACCTGCCGGAGCCCGGATTTCTCGAAGGACTCCGGGAAATCTGCACGGCGGAGGGGGCCCTGTTGATTTTTGACGAGGTCATGACCGGTTTCCGTGTCGCGCCGGGCGGGGCGCAGGAACTTTACGGGGTGATGCCCGACCTCACGGCCATGGGCAAGGTGATCGGAGGCGGGCTGCCCGTCGGAGCCTTTGGGGGGCGGACGGAAATCATGGACCGGCTTTCGCCCGACGGTCCCGTATATCAGGCGGGCACCCTTTCGGGAAATCCGGTGGCCATGGCCGCCGGACTGGCCCAACTCGGGGAACTGATCCGGCAGAGCGGATGGTCACGCCTGGAGGAACTTGGTCATGCCTTCGAAGCGCTCCTGCGTCCCGCCATTGCCGGCAAACCGCTCACCTTCCACCGCCTCGGTTCGATGTTCTGCCTGTATTTCCGCGAGGGTCCCGTGCGCAATCTGACGGAAGCCCGGCAAAGCGACCCTGCGGCCTTCGCGCGCTTCTTCCACGCCTGCCTGGAACGCGGCGTCTATGTGGCGCCATCCCAGTTCGAAGCCGGATTCCTTTCCCTCGCCCACAGCGGGGACGACCTCGCCGAAACCGCCCGGGTCTTTGCGGAGGCCCTCGACGTCGCGCTCGGATGATTCAAAAAAATTTTTGAATAAATCCGCCGGCCGCTCCGTCGGATATCCGACCGAACAATTCCCGCACAAAACATCCCGCCGAACCCCATCCCATGAAACGTCTTCTTGCCCTTCCCACCGCATTCCTCATCGCCCTCGGCTCCCTCACCGCCGTGGTGACCCCGGTTTCCACCGCGGAGGCCCGGCCGTATTACCAGGAGGCCAAATACCGCTCCGGTTTCGAAGACGGTTATGCGGCCGGATACCGGTTCGGCTTTTTTGACGGCCGCAAGGGCAACCGCTACCGGGTGAAGATCGACCGCGGCCGCGGCGCCTACCTGCTGGGTTATGCGGACGGGTATTACAAGGGATATGCCAACGGGTACGCGGACGGCCAGCGCCGCAAAAAGTTCCACATCCCCGTCATCCGCTGGTGACCCCGGCGCTTTTCCGGACCGGATCTCCCGGATGCGCCACGGGGGGCACGCCGGACATTCGATGAGCTTGTCAACTCCGGCGAGTTCTCGTACCCGTAACGCGTGAATCATCGAGTGCGCACGCGCGCCAAGTTTTTCTTCGAAGGGGACCGCAAGTTTTTCCTGAAAGGGGTCACCTACGGCACCTTTGCGCCGGACGACCAGGGCTTTTACGTCGGGCCTCCGGAAAAGGCCCGGCGCGACCTCGCCATGATGCGGGAAATCGGCATCAACGCCGTCCGCGTCTATCATGCGCCGCCGAAGTGGTTCCTCGACCTCGCCCAGGAAAACGGCATCCGGGTGATGGTGACGCTGTGGTGGGGGCAGAACGTGGACTTCCTCAGCACCAGCCGCCGGCGGCGGGAGATCTTCGAAAAGGTCCATTCCGACGTGAAAATGAACGCCGGCCATCCCGCCCTGCTGGGATACCTCGTCGCCAACGAAATCTCCAGCCTGATGGTCCGTTGGTACGGAGTGCGGCGGGTCACGGAGTTCGTCGAAAACCTGATCAACGTCGGACGCGAGGCGGACGACGACGTGCTGTATTCCTACGCCAGCTATCCGCCCACGGAATACCTGCTGCCGTCGAACATGGATTTCTACACGTTCAACGTGTACCTCCACCGGCAGGAGGATTTCGACCGCTATCTCGCCCGCCTGCAGAACCTCGCCGAGGACAAACCCCTCATCATGGGCGAATTCGGCATGGACACCATCCGGCACACCCAGGACGAACAGGCCGAGATGCTCCGCTGGCATGTGGAAAGTGTCGTGCGCGGCGGACTGGCCGGCACGTTCATCTACACCTGGACCGACGAATGGTGGTGCAACGGCCAGGAAATCACCGACTGGGCGTTCGGCATCACGGATTACCACCGGCAGCCGAAAAAGGCCCATCAGGTCGTCAGGGAGCTGTTTTCCGGCGACGAGCCCATGATCAATCGGGTGAAGCTGGCACGCTATCCGAAGGTCTCCGTGATCGTCTGCTCCTACAACGGGGCCAAGACGCTCGACCGCTGCCTCGCCTCCCTGCGGCACATCAACTACCCCGACTACGAGGTCATCCTGGTCGACGACGGTTCGAAGGACAACACCCAGGAAATCGCCGCGCGGCACCCCTGGGTGATCAACATCCGGCAGGAAAACAAGGGACTCAGCGTGGCCCGCAACGTCGGAGCCCAGGCCGCCAAGGGCGAGGTCATCGTCTACACCGACAGCGACTGCATGGCCGACCCGGACTGGCTGTATTACCTCGTCGGCACCCTGATCAGCGGCGACTACGCCGGCGTGGGCGGCCCCAACATTTCCCCGCCGGCCGAGGACTGGATCCAGGCCTGCGTGGCGGCGGCGCCCGGCGGTCCCAATCACGTGCTCCTCACCGACGTGATCGCCGAGCACATTCCCGGCTGCAACATGGCCTTTTACAAGTGGGCCTTCGACAAGGTCGGCGGTTTTGACCCCGAATACCGCAAGGCCGGCGACGACGTGGACTTCTGCTGGCGCCTGCAGCAGGAGGGCGGCGTGATCGCCTTCAGTCCGGCGGCCATCGTCTGGCACTACCGGCGTTTCACCCTCGACGCCTTCCGCAAGCAGCAGGAGGGCTACGGCGAGGCCGAGTCGCTCCTGCGGTTCAAACACCTCGTCTTCTTCGGCCCCACGGGCACCGCCAAGTGGAAGGGGCAGATCTACGGCGCCCCGCGCTTCACGTGGCTGATCAACAAGCCGATCATCTACCACGGCATCTTCGGCGAGGGGTTGTTCCAGTCGATTTATCCGACCCCCCAATCCGACCTCGCCGCCTACCTCAGCAGCGTGGAATGGGTGGCCCTCACGGTCTTCGTGTTCTGCCTTTCCATCCCGCTGCCCATCCTGCGCATCGTCCCGTATCTGATGTTCGGCGGCACGTTTCTGGTCGCGCTCTCCTACATGATCCACGCCAAGCTCGAGCCCAAACACGACACCGTGCGCGCGCGGCTGCTCGTGGCCTTCCTGGCCTTTGCGCAGCCCATCGCCCGCGGCTGGGCGCGCTACACGACGTGGCTCAAGTTCAAGCGCACACCGCCGGCGGTCATCGCCACCCAGGAGAAGGATTTCCAGCGCGAGCGGGGCAGCATCTCGAACCTCAACTACTGGACCGAAAACGGCCAGGGTCGCGAGCACCTGCTGCCGGAAATCATCCGGGCCCTCGAAACCGAGGGGTGGAACTATTCGACGGACACCGGGTGGAAGGACTGGGACATTCAGATCTACGGCAGCTTCTGGTGGGGCATCAAACTGCGCAGCGTCACCGAATACCATGGCGGTCCGAAATGCCTGACCCGCATCCGGCTCGACACCCACATGGTGCCGACAACCTTCCTGGTGAATCTCATCCTGCTGGGCATTCTCGCCTATCAGCAGTTTTTCACCGAAAACAGCGGACCCTGGCTCAGCGTGGCCTGGGCGGCGTGGTTGGTCTGGGTCGGCATCCTCGGCCTGCGGGCCCGCCGGCTGAAGCGCCGTGTCGCCGATCTGGTCGCCGCCGCCGCGCAACGCTGCGGATTCACCCGCGTCAAGGGATGACCTTCTTTTCCCTCCCCGACTGCCGCCGGGAGCTCGCCATTTTCGGGCGGCACGGACATTCTTCGAGGCGGACTTCCCCGTGAGCGAGCGCGTTTCGGATTATCATTTCGATCTGCCCGACGAGCTGATCGCCCGCCGGCCGCTGCCGAACCGGGACGGCGCCCGCATGCTGGTTTTGCATCGGGACACGGGAAAAATCGAACACCGCGCGTTCCGCGATTTTCCCTCCTATGTGCAAACCGGCGACCTGGTGGTGCTGAACAACTCGCGGGTCATCAAGGCGCGCCTGTTTTCCGAGGACGGCCGCATGGAAATGCTCCTGCTCGAACCCGTGGGGGACAACCGCTGGAAATCACTGGTCAAACCCGGACGCAAGATGCGCCCCGGCGCGGAAGCCCGTGTCGCCGGCACCACCGCACGGGTTGTGGACGTTCTGCCGGACGGCGCGCGCATTCTGCAATTTGCCGCGGCTCCCGACCTGGAACGCCACGGCGTCATGCCCATCCCGCCCTATTTTCACCGTCCGGCGGACGAGGAGGACGCCGTGCGTTATCAGACGGTTTTTGCGGAAACCCCCGGGTCCGTCGCCGCGCCCACCGCGGGTCTGCATTTCACCCCCGAAGTGCTCGCCCGGGTTCCCCATGCCTTTCTCACCCTGCATGTCGGCATCGGAACCTTCATGCCGGTGAAGGCCGAACGCGTGGAGGATCACGTCATGCACGAGGAGCATTACGTCATTTCCCCCGCCACGGCCGACGCCATCAACGCCGCCCGGCGCCTCATTGCCATCGGCACCACGTCCGCCCGCGTGCTGGAAAGCCAGCCGCCCGGTCCCGTCGTTCCCCACACCGGCAGCACCGCCATTTTTCTGCATCCTCCCAAGACCCTCACCCGCGTCGGCGCGCTGCTGACCAACTTCCACCTGCCGCAATCCACCCTCCTCATGCTGGTGTGCGCCATGGCGGGACGGGAGCGGACGCTCGCGGCCTATGAGCTTGCCGTGCGCGAGCGTTATCGGTTTTTCAGTTACGGCGATTGCATGCTCATTTTGTGAGCGCCCGGCCGGACCGTTCGACATACGCCCGGACAATGTTCAGAGTCTCCCGCATGAAAATCCCCGGCATGGTTGTCGCACTGCTCGTCCTGACCGTGGGCGGCGCCCGGCCGGCGGCCCTGGTCGGGCAGGAAATGACCGTGCTCACCGGACTCACCGAATCCACCGTGGTCGGCCAGGTGCAGATTCTTCCGGGGGACTCCGAGGTCGGCGCCACGGTGGACGTTCCCATTCCGCTGCCACGCACGGCCGCGTCCAGCCCGGGCACCGCCTATGCCGCCGCCATGCCCTCGCTGGCGGTGGGAACGCACACCTTCCTGCCCACCGGTTTTCGCCGGTCCGACGCGTTGCGCGGACTGCCCCGCGACTGGGAAATGGCGGTTTTCCAGTTCCGTCTCCCCATCCAATCCCCCGGCCGGCCCTTCGTCGCCAAGCTCATGTATGTGCAGCCCAACCTGCGGAAGGCCGTCCCCTTTTGTTCGCTGTCGCCCCAGATTCCGCCCTCCGCCTCCAAGGTCACCTTTGTGCCGGGCAACGGCTACACCGTGGAACTTGTCAGCCGGACACGGCAGCCGGCCGCCGTGGAGGAGGGCATGCTCACCCTTCAGCCCGTTTACGGCGAGTTGGTCCTCGTCCGCCGCATCGCCGTCCCGGAATCGCCCCGTGTCGCCCGGGGGAAGAAGCCCGCCCCGCGCCGGATATTCGTCTTCCCCAATCCCTTCAAATTCCTCTTCCCCCGCCGTGACAAGGGGCCGGAGGCCCCGGGAACGCAGTCCATCCTTCCGTAAACGGCCTCAGTCCCGGACGTCCCCGCCGGCGCGCCGACGCGCCCCCTCCTCCCGCCGTGCGAGAAAGAACTCCTTGAGCAGCGCGGCGCTCTCCGGGCCGAGCACCCCCGGGGTGATCTCGCAGCGATGATTCAGCTGGGGCATCTGCAGGATGTTGAGCAGGCCGCCGGCCGCCCCGCCCCTGGCGTCCGGACACCCGAAGATCACCCGCCGCAGCCGCGCATGCACGATCGCTCCGGCACACATGGGACAGGGCTCCTTCGTCACATACAGGTCGCAGTCGGTCAGCCGCCAGTCCTCCACCGCCGCTTCGGCCTGGGTGATGGCCAGCATCTCGGCGTGCGCCGTGGCGTCCCGCAGCATTTCCACCTGATTCCAAGCCCGGGCGATGATGGTCCCATTCCGCACGATCACCGCGCCCACCGGCACTTCCCCGGCCTCATAGGCGCGCCGCGCCTGTCGCAGCGCCTCCCGCATGAAATGTTCGTCACTGACCAGATCCATGCCAAAAGCAAAACCGGAGACGGCGGGGAAGACACGGAGAAAACTCCGGGGGGTTCAAATTATCGGTGTTCATCGCCGCCCCCCGTGGGTTAAAAAAACACCGTGGACTCGCGCAAAATCCTCATTGCCCCCTCGATCCTGGCCTGTGACTTCGCCCGACTCGGAACGGAAGTCGAACGCGTCACCGCCGCCGGCGGCGACTGGGTGCACTGCGATGTCATGGACGGGCATTTCGTGGACAACATTTCCTTCGGTCCGGCCTTCGTCGAGGCGGCATCCCGCCACACCCGGCTTCCCCTCGACGTGCACCTGATGATCACGCGGCCGGATCATTTTTTCCCGCGGTTCACCTCCTTTGCCCATTCGATCTCCGTCCACGTGGAGGCCGACCACGATGTGGCCCGCACGCTCACCGGCATCCGCGAGGCGGGCTGCCTGGTCGGGCTGGCCATCAGTCCCCCGACACCCATCGAACGCGTCGAACCCTTTCTCGGCCTGTTCGACATCCTCCTGGTCATGACGGTCAACCCGGGATTCGGCGGGCAAAAATTCATCCCGGAAATGATGGAAAAAGTGCGCGCCGGCGCCCGGTGGCGCACCGAGCGCGGACTGGATTTTCACATCGAAGTCGACGGCGGCATCAATGCCGAAACCGCCCGGACGTCCCGCGAAGCCGGGGCCAACGTCATGGTCGCCGGCACCTCCGTCTTCCGGGCTCCCGACACGGCCGCCGAGATCGCCGCGCTGCGCGGTTCCCCGGCTTCCGAAGGCTGAGCGGACCGGGCCGCCCCCCCCGAGACCCTATCCCTGGCAGAGCTCCGTCGCGTGGTGATTGGCCACCGGCGCACCCGCCTCCGGATATTCGAAGATCTTTCCTTCGTAGTTCCGGATGACGACCTTTTCCTGGTCGTGGTAAAGCACGTAGGCCGGATTGACCGGCACCTTGCCGCCGCCGCCCGGGGCGTCGATGACGTATTGCGGCACCGCATAGCCGGTGGTGTGGCCGCGCAGGCCTTCGATGATTTCGATGCCCTTCGCCACGCTGGTCCGCAGGTGCGACGACCCCTTGATGAGGTCGCACTGGTAGAGGTAATACGGCCGCACCCGGCACATCAGGAGCTTCTGCACCAGTGTGCGCATGGTTTCGACATCGTCGTTCACCCCCGCCAGAAGCACGCTCTGGTTTCCGAGCGGAATGCCGTGGTCGGCCAGGCGGCCCAGCGCCTCGCGCACCTCGAGGGTGAGCTCGCGCGGATGGTTCACATGCACGCTCATCCAAAGCGGATGATACTTCTGCAGCATCCGGCAGAGCTCCGGCGTGATGCGCTGCGGCAGGAAAATGGGCACCCGCGAGCCGATGCGCACAAACTGGATATGCGGGATGGCCCGCACACGGCTGACGAGGTATTCGAGTTTGTTGTCCGAAAAAAGCAGTGCGTCGCCGCCGGAAAACAGCACGTCGCGCACTTCGGTGTGTTTTTCCAGATAGGCAAAGGCCTCGTCAAAGTCGGTGTGCAGTTCCTGTTCCCCCACCCCGCTGACCACCCGGGCGCGGGTGCAGTAGCGGCAGTAGGAGGCGCAGCGGTCGGTGACCAGGAAAAGCACCCGGTCCGGATACCGGTGCACCAGCCCCGGCACCGGCATGTGACTGTCCTCCCCGCAGGGATCGGCCATGTCCCAGGGACCGACATACCCCTCCTCAATGCGCGGGATGACCTGGCGCCGGATGGGGCAATCCGGGTTGTCGGGCTCGATCAGGTTGAAAAAATGCGGCGTGACCGCGAGGGCGAGTTTGTTGCCGGCCAGAAGGACGCCGGCCCGTTCCTCGGGGGAGAGCGTGATCAACTGTTCGAGCTGGGCGAGGTTGGTCACGCGGTTCTTGAGCTGCCACTTCCAGTCGTTCCAGGATTCCGGAGCGACATCCGGCCAGTATCCGGGCGCATGCGACACAAAATTCGCACCCGGAGATTGCGATTGCTGAGACATTTTCTGTGGCCTTGAGGGTAGGCGGGATGAGGGGTTTGTCAAATGAGGGATTATTCCGATGATTTTATGGGGTGGCCGGTCCCCCGACAATGCCCGCCTCCCGACAATTGGGCTTTGCCTCCGCGTCACGGGAATGTTAAGCCCAAAGATTCCACGATGAGCGATCTAGCCGTTACCATTCAGGCCGCCGCTTCCAGCGGGAAACTCCTTGAATCCTCCGCGCGAAACATCCTCGCGATGCTGGAAAAATCGTCCTCCGCGACCGATGCCGCCTCCATTCGGGAGCTGGTCGAAACGGAGAACTGGAAGGAACTCGACAATCGCTTCTTCCGCCTCCTGGCATTCGGCACGGGCGGGCTCCGTGGGAAAACCATCGGCGCCACCGTCACCAAGGTCGAACAGGGCGCACCGCAACCCCTTGGACGGCCGGAGTTTCCGTGCGTCGGAACGAACGCCATGAACTATTACAACATCAGCCGCGCCACCCAGGGGCTCGTGCTGTATGTGAAGGAATACTTCGCCGCCTCCGGCCGGACCGGCAAACCCTCGATTTGCATCTGCCACGACACCCGGTTTTTTTCGCGCGAGTTCGCCGAGCTCGCCGCCCGGGTGATCACCGACTACGGCTGCGACGCCTATCTGTTTGAAGGTCCCCGGTCCACGCCCGAACTCTCCTTCGCCGTGCGCCACACCAATTCCCAGGCCGGCATCAACATCACCGCCAGCCACAACCCGCCGCAATACAACGGCTACAAGGTGTACTTTGAGGACGGCGGCCAGGTTGTCGAACCCCACGCCACCGGCATCATCAACAAGGTGAACGCCGTGGAAAGCGACGTCTACGAACCCGTGCCGGAGGCCGAGCGCGGAAAAATCATCCCGATGGGCGCCGAGATCGACGAGGCCTACATGAAGCGCCTCGAATCCCTGCCCCTCGATCCGGAACTCATCCGGCGGGAAAACTCGCTGAAAATCATTTACACCCCGCTCCACGGCGTCGGCGGCGTCATCATCAAGCCCATGCTGGCCCGGCTGGGATTCCAGTGCCGGACCGTCGCCGAGCAGGACATTCCCGACGGCCGGTTCCCGACGGTCAAATCGCCCAATCCGGAAAATGCCGAGGCGCTCACCATGGCGGTGAAGCTGGCCGACGAAACCGGCGCGGATCTGGTGATCGCGACCGACCCCGACGACGACCGCATGGGCATCGCCGCCCGCGATGCCGCCGGCAAAATGACCCTGCTGACCGGCAACCAGATCGGGTCGCTCATGGCCTGGTATCGCACGAGGAAACATTTCGAAAAGGGCATCCTCACGCCCTCAAACGCCGGTCGCGGCGTGATCATCAAGACCTTCGTGACCACCGACCTGCAAAAGGCCATCGCCGAAAAGGCCGGCCTGCGCTGCGTCGAAACCCTCACCGGGTTCAAATACATCGGCGAAAAACTCCGCAAATACGAGGAGGCCATCCCGGCGGAACTCCGCAAAAACTACCGCGAGCTTCCCGAGGACATCACCCGCACGCTGCGGCTGGACCATTCGTCGCTCTACGTCTTCGGCGGCGAGGAAAGCTACGGTTACAGCGGATCGGATTTTGTGCGCGACAAGGACGGCAACAGCGCCGCGGTCATGATCGCCGAAGTGGCCGCCTACGCGAAATCCGAGGGGCTGACCCTCGTCAGCCTGCTCGACCACATCTTCTGCGAATACGGATTTTACCTCGAACGCGGCGAGTCGCTCACCATGGACGGCGCCGAGGGCGCGGCGCAAATCCGCAAGCTCGTGGAATCCTACGCCTCCCATCCGCCCACCGAAATCGACGGATCCCAGGTGGTTTCCACGCTCAATTTCGCGACGGAAACCATTCACGACAGCGAGGGCGACAGGATCCCGGCCGAGGCCATGCTCATGATCACGCTCGCCGACCACCGCCGCATTGCGGTGCGTCCGTCGGGCACCGAGCCGAAGATCAAATACTACATGTTCGCCTCGGAGAAGCCGGCCGACGGCACGTTCACGCCCGAGGAACTGGCCGCCATCAAGCCGAAGGTCGCCGATTCGCTGGAACGCCTCTGGCGCGCGCTCGAGGCGGATGCGTCCGCCCGGCTCGCCTCCTGAGGGCGCGCCGCGGACGGCCGCCGAACGTCCGGGAGGAAAAGGCGCTCAATATTTGGGCGCCTTGACCGTGCCCGCCTCGAGGTCGTCGCGGCGGCGCTGGACGATGGCGTCGGCAATTTCCTGCACCATTTCCTCGATGAGGAGGCGCAGGTGGCTGCCGGCGCGAAAATCGGACGGCGCGATGTTTTTCACGCGGTCGGCGTGCACGCAGAGCTGGTAGCACTTCTTGAAGCTCGTGCGGGTGGCGTCCTCCGCGTTGTAAACGGCAATGGCCTTGCCGCCGTTGCGGCGCATGACGGTGAAGCACGGCACGTCGGTCGGCCCGTCACCGATGTAAATCATGTTGGTGAACGGGATCGGCCGCAGTTCGGGCGCCATGTGATCGTTCACGTCCTGGCTCATGTCGAGCATGCCCTTGTTGATGCGGAAGAGGAACTGGGTCTTCTGCGTGTGGCTGATGACGCGCCGCGGAAAGGTGATGCGCCCCTGGGCATCCTCGGCGAATTCGCAGCCGAAGATCGCCTTCACGTAGGGGGCCAGCTTGCTGCCTTCGAGCAGAACCTTCAGTCCGGAAGACACGATGTAATGTTCGACGGTGATGCCGTAGGCGGTGTGCTCCGCGGAAAGGAGCCCGTGTTTGAACTCCTCGAACATGTCCGGCAGTCCCTTGTAAAACGTGAGCCGCTCGCCCAGCTTGCGCAGCTCGGCGTTGGTCGGACGGTCCAGCTCCAGGTAATCGAGCATCACCTTCATGTAGGCGAGCTCGTTGTCATACCCCTGGTCCTTCACCAGTTCGCCGCAGCGTTTCCAGAAATGCTCGGGATTGATGCCAAAGACCGGGAAGAGCGCCTCCTCCTGCATGTAGGTCGGCGAAAGGGTCTGGTCGTAATCGTAGATGAGCGCGATGGTGTTTTGCGGAACGGACATGGCCTGAATGTGAGTGAAGGGGCGATGTCAGTGTTTCCCACAACGCCCTGTGAGCACATCTTGCAGGGCGGCACGCAGGGTGGCAAACCGGAAAACGTATCCGGCCTCGACCGTCTGTCGCGGCCGGACCCGGATGCTGTCCAGCAACAGGCCGGAAAGCTCTCCCAGCGCAAGCCGCAGGGCCCAGGCCGGCACCGGAAACACCGCCGGACGGCGCACGATTTCCGCGACCGCCCGGGTGAATTCCCCGTTGCGGAACGGTTCGGGCATGACGGCATTGAAGGCGCCCGTCACCCCGGGATTCTCCGCCGCCCAGAGGAAGATTCCCGCCACATCGTCCACGTGCACGCCGCTCATCCACTGCCGGCCATCGCCCAGACGGCCGCCCAGACCCAGGCGAAAAACCGGACCGATCCGCTTCATGGCGCCGCCGCGGCCGAGGACAAATCCCACCCGGACCCGCACCACCCGGACGCCCAGATCCTCCGCCCGGCGGGCCTCGTTTTCCCAGTCCCGGCACACCCCGGCCAGAAACCCCTCTCCCGGCCCGGACAATTCGTCCACCTCCGTTTCCCCCGTCTCACCGTAGTAGCCGATGGCCGAGGCGCAAATCAGCGTGCGAGGACCCGATCCGTCCCGCGCCAGCGCCTCCACGATCCGGCGCGTGCCCTCGACGCGGCTCCGATGGATGCGGCGTTTCTTTTCCCGGGTCCAGAGTCCCAGCACCGATTCCCCGGCCAGATGCACGACGGCGTCCAGGCCGGAAAGGTCGGGAGGGGTTTCCAAGGCAAAGCGCCGGGCGCCCGGACCGGGCGAACGCGAATACGGAATCACCTCATGGCCGCCGGAGGCGGCCAGTCTTTGCACCGCCCGACCGATGAATCCCGAGGCGCCGGTGATTCCGATTTTCATGGCGATCCGAATTTTTCCCGCATCCACTGGTAGGGGAAGCGGTTTCCCGGACAATCGGTCGGTTTGGGATTGATCTTCTTGTGCGGCACAACAATGGCCGATTTGCCTTTGACCTTGCCGACGCGGCCCCGCAGATACTGGATCAGTTCGTCCAGCGCGGCCAACTGGGCCTTGGTGGGCCGGTCGCGATTGAAGTCGCCGACAAAACACACCCCGATGGCGATGTTGTTGAGATAATCGCTGGCGACATGGCCGCCGTTGATCTGCCTGGTCCAGCGCGGACCGATTTCGATCTCGCCATCGCCGGAGGACGTGCCGTTTCCGATGACAAAATGATACGCCAGCCCGTTCTGCATCTTGCGGGTGCGGCGGTGATAAACATCAAAGATCCGGGCATTGCCCTGCCGCGTGCCGCTGTTGTGCACGATGATGTATTTCCACCGTCCCTTCCTCACGGGCGCCTTGTCGATGGCGCGGCGCACCGCAGGCGTCAGATACCGCCAGCGCTTGAACAATCCGCCGGTCCTTTTGGGGGGAGGCAGAAGTCCCTGGTCCTCCTCCAGGCCCGATTTTTCGATGACAATCGGAGCATCCAGACGCTGGCCGGACGGGGTTTTTCCGGACGGGGTGGGAGCCGGCGTGGCGGTTGGAGAGGGTGACGGCGAAGGGGGCGGCGTGGAGGGCGGTTCCGCGGGCTCCGGCGTGGCGGAGGGGCGGGGCCTTTCCCGGCCCGGCCGGCCGGGCTCAAGGATGCTGTCGCTTTCGTCGCCCGGGGGCGGCGTGGGCCGCGGGGTGGGTTGTTCGGGGGGCGCGGGTCGGGGTGTGGGAGCCGGGGTCGGGGTGGGCGTGGTCCGCGGAGTCGGACGCGGGGTCGGGGTGGAAACGGTGCGGGGCCGGGGACGCGGCGTGGCGGAGGCCGTCGGACGCGGCACGGGGCGGATGTCCTCCCGCACCCGGAGGAAGAGCCTCTTTTTTTCCTCCTCGGTCATTTCCGTCCGGCCGCAGGGCAAAGAGGCCCAAAAGGCACCCAACGCCAGCAGCCAGAAAAAAAACGACCTCCGCATCTCGCCGCGCACCGTAACAGATGAAGCCCGTCAATCAAGCCGCTGACCGATTGAACTCCGGGGGACGATGCATTAGGTTCGGGTCATCATGAAACGGTTCCTCCCCTTCCTCCTGCTCATGGCCGGCCCGCTTCTGGCGCAAAGGAGCGACTCCAACACCCTCAACGACGCCGTGCGCGCCTTCCACGGAGGGGACTACGAAACCGCCGGCGCGCTCTTTGAGGTGGTTCTCGCCAAGGATCCCAAAAATCAGGCGGCGCAGAACTACATGCGCATGATCAACGCCCAGTTGAAAAACACCAGCGCGCTGCCCGCCACCCTGAAGAAAATCATTCTCCCGAAAGTCGAATTCCAGGAGGCCTCTCCCAGGGAAGCCCTCGAACACGTCTCCCAGCTGGTGCAAAAGCAGACCGATGGCAAGCAGTCCGTCAATGTGGTCTGGATGGTGCCGGAGGGTCAGGAAAGGAAGGTCACCCTGAGCCTGCAAAACATTCCCGCCTTCGAAGCCCTCCGCTACATCGGGGACGCCGCCGGACTGCAACTCGAATACGACGCCTACGCGGTGAAAATCAAACCGGCCCCGGCCGCCACACCCGCTCAGTAAAGCACCTTCACCAGGTAAAGGCCGCCCGCCGGCGCCACATGGTTCCATCGCGGCCCGCCGGATACCAGCCGGTCGCGCAGGTTCCCGACGGTCTCCCGCCCCTGGCCCACGCGGACAATGGCCCCGGTCAACATGCGGACCATCTTGTAAAGAAACCCCTCGCCCTCAAACGTCAGGGCATACAGCGAATCCTCGCGACGAACGTCGATGCTCCGAATGGTCCGCACGGTGTGTTTCGGCGCGTCCCCGCGGTTGGCGGAAAAGGCGGCAAAATCATGGCGCCCCACAAAAAGCGCCGCGGCATCACGCACCCGGTCCTCGTCGAGCAGCCGCGGTTCATGCCACACCCGTCCGACTTCCAACGGCGGCAACACCGGCTGGTTCCGGATGAGGTAGCGATAGATTTTTCCCTTTGCGGAAAAACGGGCATGAAAACGCTCGTCGACCGCGACGCATTCCATGATGCGCACGGTGGGCGGCAGGTTGCCGTTCAGCGCCCGCAGCCATTCCCCCGGATCAAGACCGTCCTCCGGCACCTCCACATGCGCGCACTGGGCCAGGGCGTGCACCCCGGCATCGGTCCGGCCCGCCCCGCGCAGAATGATCCGCCGACCGGCAATCTTCCCGAGCGCCGCCTCGATGACGTCCTGCACCGCGCCGCCCCGGGTCTGGCTCTGCCAGCCCTCAAAGGGCGCACCGTCGTAGGCAATGGTCAGCTTCAGCTTCATCGCGGATGGATGGGGAGTGAAGGTGAAAAGTGTCGCCCGGAGGGCGGGCCATGTCCCCCTTTCATTTTCCCCCCCGCCTTCACTCCGCCGCTGTGCCCCGCACCGCAGCGGCATCGAGCCAGCTTTGCAAAAGAATCTGCGCGGCGGCCTGGTCGATCACCTTGCGGTGCTCCTTCGCCTTGCGTCCGGCGCCGTGCAGCGCCCGCTGCGCGGCCACGGTGGTGAGGCGTTCGTCCCATGGCACCACCCTGCAGGAGACCCGCGATTTCAACGCCTCGATGAAGGCCCGCGATTTCTCGGCGGCCGGTCCGAAGGAACCGTCCATGTTGCGCGGCACGCCGACCACGATGGCCGCGACGGATTTTTCCGCGGCCAGTTCCGCGACGCGCGCCACCGGATCGGACTTCCGGACATCGATGGTTTCCAGCGGATGGGCGAGCAGGCCGAGGTCATCGCTGATGGCCACGCCGATCCGTGCGTCACCGGGATCGAGGCCGAGAAAGCGTTTCGTTTCCATTTCGAGTTGAAAATCCCACACCACAAACCTACCGTGCGCAATACCATGTCTGCCGTCTCTCTCGAAAAATTTGGAGAAAACCTCCCGGTCACCGGAATTGTCGCCCTTTCGCAGGCTGCCGTCGGCTTCGGCGTCGGTCTGCTCGTTGCCGACAAATTCGGGGAGACGGCCCGGCAGCGCACGGCCATCGCCCTGATCGGCGCCGGGGCGGCCACGATCCTTCCGCTGGTGGCCGGCATCGTCTCGCATCTGAACAACCGGCCGGACTCCTCCCGCCGCATGCGCCAGCAGCTTGAAGGCATCCGGCGCAGCGCCGGAGTCAACGGACTCGATTGATTTTTCCGTCCAGGCGGACGATCCGGGATTTTCCGGTCCGCCGCATCCGATGGCCCGCCTTCCGCTGATCCTCGCCTCGGCCTCGCCGCGACGCAGCGAACTGCTGACCCGCGCGGGCATTCCCTTTGAGGTCCGCCCCGCGGAAATCGAGGAACTGACGAACCCCGATCTCAGTCCCCGCGACCTCTGCCTGCTCAACGCGGAACGCAAGGCCTTCGAGGTGGCCGGCCGCCATCCTTCCCGTGTGGTCCTGGGCGCGGACACGGTGGTCTGCCTGGACAACCGGACCTTCGGCAAACCCCGCGACCTCTCCGAAGCCCGCGCCATGCTCGAGGCGCTGTGCGGACGCATCCATGAAGTGCTCACCGGCGTCTGCCTGCTGCATCGGGAAGCCAACCGGATGACCCGCTTTGTGGAAACCACCCGCGTGAAGTTTCGCCGCCGCGAGACGGTCGACATCGATGCGTATCTGCGCAGCATCAATCCGCTCGACAAGGCCGGAGCCTACGCCGCGCAGGAGGATGAAGGACGCCTCATCGAATCCCTCGAGGGGTTGTTCAGCAATGTTGTCGGCCTGCCCGTCGAGCGGGTCGCCGCCTCCCTCCGGGAGCATTTTTCCGGCTGAACAACCGGCCGTTTGCGCCGTCAGGGTGGAGCGGAGCCGCCCGTCTCAACGGCCTGCACGGCCGCAATCCCCTCCTGCGCCGGGGAAAAATCCGGCTCCCGCCGGAGTGCCTCCCGGAATTGCTCCAGGGCCTCCGCGCGCCGTCCCGTTCCCAAAAGGATCCGGCCGAGGCGCACCGGATATTCGGCGGATTGCGGCTGAAGACGCGACGCCTCGCGCAGGGCCGCCACCGCGCCGTCGAGATCCCGCCGGGCCTCGAGCACCACGGAGAGATTGGCCAGGGCCACGGCCCGGGTTTTTCGCATCCCCTCCGCCCCGGGATGTTCCTCCAGCAGCCGGACAGCGGTGCGCTGATGAACTTCCGCCTCCTCGTATTCCATGCGTCCCAGACGGAGGAGTCCGAGCCGGACATGCGCCGGCCAGGCCGCGGGATTTTTCTGAAGCGTGTAGGTCCAAAGGCCGATTTCGCGGGCAAACAGAACCGAATACGCCAGGGTGGAAAGGCCCAGCCAGGACAACACCACAACGCCAAGAACGGACAGCAGACGCCGGCGTTCCCGGAACCGGTCCCAAAGCGCCTGCGCCGCGGCCGCCGCCAGTCCCGTCAGGCCGATCAGGGAAATGTAGGCCAGATGATCCGAGACCCGCGAAATCTGCGAAAACGCCATGGGAATCACACCGAGGACCGGAACCAGATTGATCAGAAAAAACCCCAGCCCCAGCAGCGCGGCCCGCCCCCAGGTCCGGCGTTGCCACCAGCAAACCAGAAAGACCGCCGCAATCGCCAGCCAGGCCGGAAGCGAGACCCAGTCCAGGGTGGTTTCCGTCCACCGCGGATACACCGGCACAAGCCCGGTGGGGAACAGTCCTTTGAAAAAATAAAACAGAATCACCGGTCCGGCATGGAACAGCCGCAGGACCGGCCCGGCGCCCGAGGCAAGACTTTCCATGGCGCGCGTGTGCTGGAAATGAACGGTCAGCAACCCGGCCGCCAGCGCCACCGCAAAAAACGGGACCGTGGGAAGGGCGTCACGCCGGGTGATCCGGTGGTTTTTCCACCACAGGTACAGCCAGATCACGACCGGAAACATCACGACGGAGCCCTTGCTGAACGCCGCCAGCCCAAAACACCCCAGGGAAATCAGGTGGTCGGCGATCCGGCGCCGTTCGACGAACCGGACATAGGCCAGCATGGCGGGAAGCAGAAAGGCCAGGGACAGGGTGTTTTTGAATTCGGACACCCAGGCCACGGACATGACCGTCATCGGATGCAGGACAAAAAGCAGTCCCCCCAGCCAGCCGGCGCGCAGCCCGAGGCGGTCCAGGAGGCGCCGGACCATCAGCGCATTGGCCAGGTGCAAAACCAGGTTGAGAACATGCCAGGCCGCGCTGTGCGTGCCCGCGAGCCGGAAGAAGAGCCACTGCGCGGTCACCTTGACCGGCAGGTAATCCGCGCCGATCGCGCCCCGCCAGGCGGCCGCCAGATCGGATGGCGAGTTCAGCGCCTGATTGTAACGAACCTCAAGGTCGTCGTCCCAAATCCAGTCCCCGCCGAGGACCGGCCAATAGACAAGAAAGCCCGCCGCAATGATGACAACGGTCCTCCAGTCGATCCGCAAAACGCCCCGCGAAAGACCGGCTCCAGGCTCCATGAACGGGCGGGGGCGGCTCAGGCCGGCGGTTCGTCGCGTTCCGGCGCCCGGTCTTCAAAGCGGGTGATCTGCTTCAGGAAGGTCAGCGGCACGGGACCCACCGGACCGTTACGCTGCTTGGCAATGATCAGCTCGGCGCGGCCCTCGCTCTCCTTCTTCTCCTCCTCGTCCGCCGCATAATACTCCTCGCGCCAGAGGAGTCCGACCAAGTCGGCGTCCTGTTCGATGGATCCGGATTCACGCAGGTCGCTGAGCACCGGCTTGCCCTTGCTTCCGCCCGTGCGGCCTTCCGGATTACGGTTGAGCTGGGCCAGCACGATGATGGGAATCTTCAATTCCTTGGCCAGGGCCTTCACACCGGCGGAAATCTCCGCCACCTCCACCTGACGGTTTTCCTGTCCGCGCTTGGTGGGCGATTTCAACAGCTGGAGATAGTCGATGACAATCAGCTGAATGTCATGCCGGTCCTTGAGCCGCCGGGCGCGGGCGCGCAGTTCGAGAATGCTCAACCCGGGCGTGTCGTCGATGAACATCTTGCAGTTCGCCAGCCGCTGGGTCGCGTCGATCAGACTGTCCATCTCGCGTTTGCCGATGAATCCGTCGCGGATCTTTTTCAGGTCCACGCGGGCCAGCGAGCAAAGCAGACGCTGCATGAGCTGCTGCGTGCTCATTTCCAGACTGTAAACGGCGACCGGCTTTTTCGCCTCCAGCGCCACGTGTTCGGCAATGTTCATGGCGAACGCCGTCTTGCCCATGGACGGACGGGCGGCGATGACGATCATTTCCCCGGCGTGCAGGCCGTTGGTCATCTGATCGAGATTGGAGAACCCCGACGGCAGACCGGTGAGCGCACCCCGGTTTTGATACATCTTCTCGATGGCATCGAGCGCCTCCATGGCGAGTTCCTTCATTTCGGGAACCTTCGCCCGGAAACGGTCCTCGCCGATGGCCAGGATGCGGCTTTCGACCTCGTCGAGGAGCTGCTTGACGTCGCCCTGCTCGTCGTAGGCCCGGGCGCCGTATTCCGTACAGGTGGTGATGATCTCGCGCAGGAGAAACTTCTCCCGGAGAATCTCGAGGTAATACGAGGCGTTGGCCGCGGTCGGAACGAACGTGAACAGCTCGGTGACGGCCGCCGCTCCGCCCACCTCGTTCAGCAGGTGACGATCCTCAAGCAGCTGGGTCAGCGAGATGAGATCGATCGGCTTGTTGGCCTCCCGCATCTCGAGCAGAATCGAATAGATGCGGGCATGCGCGGGATGGTGGAAATGCTTTTCCCCAACCTGCTGCTGAATGCACTCGTCGAGAACCCGTCCGGGCGCAAGCAGGATCGACCCCAGGACCCCCTTTTCCGCATCCAGACTTTGCGGCAGGGCCCTGTGAATATCCGGTAAATAAGCGCCCTTTTTTTGGGAGTAATCGCGTCTCCCGGGACGGGCTTTTTTCTCGCCTGCCCCGTTGGACTTCAGGGAATTCTCGGCGGACGAAGCCGGAGAATCGGCAGGCATTGCAGACGAATAAAACTACTTCGCAGCGGTCTTGCGGCGGGCGGTTTTCTTGTCCCCTTCCTCCTCGGCTTCCTCGGAGGCCGCGGGTTTCGGAGAGACAATCTTGACCTTGAGACGCGCGGTGACGTCGGGATGCACCTTGACGGGCACCTCGTGATCGCCGCTCTCCTTGATGGCCTTTTCCAACTGGACGGCGTGCTTGGGCAGTTCGACCCCCTGCAGTTCCTTGACGAGACGGTCGTGAATATCCTTGGCCGTGACGGAACCAAAGGCCTTGCCGGTTTCGCCGGTTTCCAGCGTGAACGAAAGGTTGAGCTTGTTGATCCTGCTGGCGAGCTCCTCTGCGGCAGTCAGCTCACGGGCTTCCCGCTCGGCCCGCTTGGCCTTGAGATGGTTGATCTGGCGAAGGGAGCTGGGCGTCACCTCGAGGGCCTTCCCCTGGGGAAGGAGATAGTTGCGCGCGTAACCGCGGCGGACCTTCACGAGGTCAGCTTCCGCGCCGAGATTCGGGACGTTTGCCGTGAGAATAACTTCAGAGTATGCCATAATTCCGTGATGTGGCGGGAGGGAGAGAGTAGCCGCCCGGGAACCTGTGTCAACGGCAAATTCCCGAAAAGCGGCAAACGAAGTCCCGGTCCCCGCCTCCCGCCTTGCACTCCCGCACATTGTTCGTCTTACTGCGGCCCCGATGTACGCGTTCCTCCAGCACCTCGCGACGGCGCTGAAAAGCGGACCGGTCGTCCTGGTCACCGTGGTTCACACCCAGGGTTCGACCCCCCGCATGGCCGGCGCGCGCATGGCCGTCAACGCCTCCGGCATCGTGTCCGGCACCATTGGCGGCGGGTTGACCGAAAGCCGCGTGCTGCAGCTGGCCGGGGAAACACTGAACGACGGACGCCCGCGCCGGATGGAGGCCGACCTCCGCGGGAATCCGCAGGACATCCGTGACGGCATTTGCGGGGGCGTCATGACCCTCTGGCTGGCGCGCCTCACCGCCGCCAATGCGGCCTCCGAGGTGGAAGCGTGCCTCGCGGCTTTGCACGGTGGGCGAAAAATCCCCCTTCGCACCGCCTTCGACGCCCCCCGACCCCTTTCCCCCGGACCGGAGGCGGAAACCTTTGACGAAATCCTCGAGCCGGACCCGCAGGTTCTGATTGTCGGCGCAGGTCACATCGGCCGCTGTCTGGCCGCCCGCGCGGCCGGGCTGCAATTCCGGGTCGCCGTCCAGGACGAGCGCGAGGACTGGAGGGATCCCGCCGCCTTTCCCGCGGACTGCACGCTGACCGCTTCCCTCCCCGAAGCGGTCCAAAATCTGGCGGCCTGGGAGGGTCGGCAGTTTGCCGTGCTGGTCACACGCGGATTTCCCCAGGACGTTCAGGCGCTCGGCCATCTTCGCCGTCTGCCCTCCCTCACCTACCTCGGCCTGCTGGGCAGCCGAAAGAGGGTACAGACGGTCCTGTCCGCTCACGCGGCCTCGGGCGCCCCTCCGTTTCCGGACGGGGTCCTTCACGCCCCCGTCGGGGTGGAAATCGGCGCGGAAACCCCGGAGGAAATCGCCATCAGCATCGCGGCGGAAATGATCCGGGTCCGCCGCCGGGGTCTGCGTTCATGATCCCCCGCCGCTCCGCCCTCATTCTGGCCGCCGGAACGTCCCGGCGCATGGGCCGGGACAAGGCCGGTCTGCCCTGGCTGAACGGAGACGAACTTCTTCCCTGGCTCGTGAAAACCCTCGCCGCCACCGGCTGGGAACCCGTCGCCGTGGTGAATCCCGAAACCGAAATCCACTGGCGCCAGCGGCTGGATCCGGACCGGATCTGCGTGAATCCGCGGGCCGCGGAAGGAAAAACCACCTCCCTCGCCGCGGGACTCTCCGCGCTGCCCCATCCCTCCGGACCGGTGTTGATCACCGCCGTGGACCAACCCCGTCCTCCGGAACTCTATCGCCGGCTGGCGGCGTCCGCCGGAATCGAAACCATTTTGGTTCCCAATCAGGCAGGCCGGCGCGGACACCCGGTGGTCGTGCCGGAGCGGTTTCGCGCAGAACTTGGCGCCCTCACGGAGGAAACCCTCGGATTGCGCGGTTTTTTGAACCGTCACCGGCCCGAAACCCGATTCCTCGAGTGTCCCCCCGACTGGCTTCGCTGGGATCTCAACACCCCGGAAACCCACGCGGAAGCCCTCGCGTGGTTCCGGGCTCAGTCGCAGTCGTAAAGCGCCTGCACCAGTCCGATGGCCCGCGCCTTCGGCAGCACGCCGGTTTCCATCTGGTTCATGACATAGGCAAATCCGAGGCCGTTCTCCGGATCGGCAAAAGCGAGACTGCCGCCGGCGCCGGGGTGACCGAAGGCCGAAAGCGACGGTCCGAAAACCCGGCGTTTCTTGCGTCCGTCCGCATCCACCGGATCCACCATGAAACCGGCGGAAAACGCCGTCTCGGTGCGCAGCGTGCGATCCGGTCCCTGGGCAAGGCGGGTCGTCATCCACCCGAGGGCCTGACCCGAAAAATACCGGCGTCCCTCCCATTCCCCGCCGTTGGCCAGCATCGAATAAAACTTGGCCAGCGCCGTGGCGCTTCCGATGCCGCCCAGCGAGGGCAGGCTGGCGGACCGCACCGCCGGGGCATTCATCGCGGTGGCTCCCAGCGGACCGGCCGGAGCGGCAAACGCCGCACGGGTGAGGGATCCCGGATCCGCCAGGGCCCTAGTGAACTCCTCCTCGGCGTCACTGCAACCCGCCCGGGCCGCAATCATCTGGGCCACCCGGGCATGTTCCTTTTCCGGCAGGCCGATCCACAGATCGAGCCCGAGCGGTTCGCCGAATTCCTCCCGCCAGTAGGTTCCGAGCGTCCGACCCGAAAGCCGGCGGACAATTTCGTCCGCGAGAAACCCATAGGTGCGCGGACCGTAGCCATGCCCCTCCTCCGGCCGCCAGAGTGGTGCCTGTCTCTCGATCGCCGCCACCACCGCGTCGTGATCCATCATGCTGACGGTCCGGTCGTCGATTGCCGCCAGCCCGGCCCGGTGCGACACCACTTCGCCCACCGTCAGAAACGCCTTTCCGGCCTGCGCAAACTCCGGCCAGAAGTCCGCCACGCGAACGGTCAGATCCAGACCCGCCGCCTCCAGGGCATGCAGCACACACGCGCTGGAAAGCCCCTTGGTCGCCGACCAGACCAGCACCAGCGTGTCGGGTGTCCACGGCGTGGTGCGGGCGGCATCCCGCCAGCCGCAGCAGAAACACAGGGCCTCGCGTCCGTCCTGCCAGACCGCCACGGAGGCTCCGACCTCGCGCCCGCTCTGAAAATTGCGTCCGAACGCCTCCCCGACCCGCGCAATGGCCTCGCGTCCGACAATCACTTGTTCAACCAATCCTGGATCGCTTTCAAATCGGGGTCGTATTTCGCGATCTCGCGAAATTTCTTGTCCATTTGGAAGCTGGTTTCGAGATGCTGGCTGGCTTCGTCGAGGTTGCCGAGCACGGCGTCGTAACACCCGAGGTTGTAATGATAGGTCGGCTCCCGCAGCAGGCAGGGCGGCCCCGTCAAAAGCAGCTGCTTGGCCTCCAGCGTGCGTCCGAGTTCATGCAGGCAAAAGGCGCCGTGAATGTATCCCGTCGTGCAGTCGGGATTCTGGCGGCGGAGACGGGCGCACAGCTCAAGCGCGTCGTGCCAGCGCCGCGCCCGCATGAGCACAAAGAGCCGCATCTGGAGAACCTCCTCGCGATCCTGGTCGGCCTCCGGGATGCCATCGAGTTCATGCAGGGCTTCGTCCAGCATGTCCAGCTCGACATACCCCTGCGCCGCGAGCAGCGAACGTTCCAAAGCCATGCGTGCGAAATAAGGTCAAACGTCCCCGCCTTGCAACCCCGGATCGCCGCGGGATTCCGGGAGGTCCGGACTTTTTCCGTCCGGCGGGACACGGCCCCGGGCCGTCCCGCCGGTGACGAGGGGGAAGCCCCGCCCGGACGTCAGGCGATGGTGATTTCCTTGCTCAGATAAACGTCCTGGATGGTGTTGAGCAGCTTGATGCCCTCCTCCATCGGACGCTGGAACGCCTTGCGGCCGGAAATCAATCCCGTGCCGCCGGCGCGTTTGTTGACCACCGCGGTGAAGGCCGCGTCGGCAAAATCGTGCGCGCCGCTCGCCCCGCCCGAATTGATGAGACCCGCGCGTCCCATGTAGCAGTTGGCGACCTGGTAGCGGCAGAGGTCGATCGGGTGCTCGGTGGTGAGCTCCGAGTAGATGCGCTCGTCGAGTTTGCCGTAGCTCGAGTCGCCGGTGTTGAGCGCCTTGTAGCCGCCGTTGTTTTCCGGGAGCTTCTGTTTGATGATGTCGGCCTGGATGGTCGCGCCGAGATGGTTGGCCTGACCGGTGAGATCGGCGGAGACATGGTAGTCCTTGTCGCCCTTGATGTTGAAGGCGCTGTTCCGCAGGTAGCACCACAACACCGTGGCCATGCCCAGTTCGTGCGCGAGGGCAAAGGCCTCGGAAATCTCGATGATTTCGCGGGCGGCGTCCTCGGAGCCGAAATAAATCGTCGCCCCCACCGCCGCCGCGCCCATGTTGTAGGCGTCCTTCACCGTGCCGAAGAGGATTTCCTTGTGCTGGTTCGGATAGGTGAGCAGCTCGTTGTGGTTGATTTTGACGAGGAACGGAATCTTGTGCGCGTATTTCCGCGACACGGAAGCGAGCACGCCGAAGGTCGAGGCCACCGAATTGCAGCCGCCCTCGATGGCGAGCTTCACGATGTTCTCGGGATCAAAATAAATCGGATTCTTCGCAAAGCTGGCCCCGGCCGAATGTTCGACGCCCTGGTCAACCGGCAGGATGGAAACATACCCCGTGCCGGCAAGCCGGCCGGTGTTGTAGATCCAGTTCAGATTGTTGAGCACCCGTTGATTGCGGTTGGAGGGCACAAAAACCCGCTCCAAAAAATCGGGGCCGGGAAGATGAAGAAGATCCTTGGGGATCGTCTTGCACTGGTGATTGAGCAGGGAGTCGGCCTTGTTCCCGAGCAGGGAAACGATGTTGTCGATCATAGGGTGAAGCGGGTTCCTCCCCCCTTTTAGCGTGCAGAGCCCGGTTGTCGAGGAGATAGGGCCCAAAGCGGGCACCGGCCTTCCGATGCCCCGGGGCAGGCCCTGTGCGCAGGCGACAAAGGGACGGCGCGGTGGCCGTCCCTTCGCCGAAGGAATCAGGCGTTGCGCCCGATGCAGTTGAGGTCCTCGAAGTAGGCGATCAGGCGTTTGGTGAACGACGCCTCGGCGGCGCCGAGCCAGACCCGCGGATCGTAGTACTTTTTGTTGGGAGCGTCGGGGCCGGTGGGATTGCCGATCTGCCCCTGGAGGTAGTCGTGATTTTTGGCCTCGTATTCCCGCACGCCATCCCAGAAGGCCCACTGGAGGTCGGTGTCGAGGTTCATCTTGACCGCGCCGTAGCCGATGGCTTCTCGGATTTCCTCGCGGCTGGATCCGGATCCGCCGTGGAAGACGAAATTCACCGGCTTCGGACCGGTCTGGAATTTTTCCTGAATGTATTTTTGCGAGGCGTCGAGGATGGACGGCTTGAGCTTCACGTTGCCGGGTTTGTAGACGCCGTGGACATTGCCGAAGGCGGCCGCCACGGTGAAATTCGGACTCACCGCACGGAGTTTTTCGTAGGCGTAGGCCACCTCCTCCGGCTTGGTGTAGAGGCTCGATTCCTCAACTCCGGAATTGTCCACGCCGTCCTCCTCACCGCCGGTGACCCCGAGTTCCACCTCGAGGGTCATGCCCATCTTCGCCATGCGGGCAAGGTAGCGGGCGCAGATCTCGATGTTTTCCTCGATCGGCTCCTCCGAGAGGTCCAGCATGTGGGAGCTGAAGAGCGGCCTGCCCGTTTTGGCAAAATGTTCCTCGCTGGCGGCCAGCATGCCGTCCACCCAGGGAAGCAGCTTCTTGGCGCAGTGGTCGGTGTTGAGAATGACCGGCACGCCGTAGGCCTTGGCGGCGGCGTCGACGTAATGCGCGCCCGCCACGGCCCCAAGCACGGGACCGAGCTGGTTTTCCCCCTTGATTCCCTTGCCGATGAAAAACTGCGCACCGCCGTTGGAGAACTGGATCATGGTCGGCGAGTTCACCTCGCGCGCCGCCGCCAGCGTGGCGTTGACCGTGCTGGTGCTGATGCAATTGACGGCCGGAAGCGCGAACTCGTTCGCCTTCGCGTAGTCCAGCAGTTCCTTGACTTCCTCGCCGAAGAGAACCCCGGCCCGAAATTGTTTTTTGTGAGTCATTGAAACAGAAATATGGTAGAAGTTTCCCCCGGTCCCCCAATATCCGCGCGGCACCCGCTTGTCGAGCTCCGCCTCCGCTTGTCCCGGCAGGAAGGGGATGGTATGGATCGGAAATGAGCTCGTCCGACACCTGGCATCCTTCCACCCGGGAACCCGAAATCATGGAGGCTCTGCAAAAATTCTCGTCCCGCCTGCTGCGCATCGCGCCGGGCGTGGAGGAGATTCTGGAAACGGAACGGCGTTTTCCCGGCGAGCCCGTTCTCGCGCTGGCCTGCGCCTATCTCTGGCTTTACGCGCAGACGCCCGAAGGACAGACCCAGGCCGGGGAATATCTTCGCCGCGCCGAGGCCCGGTCGAACGAACTGGGCGGGCGGGAGGCGGAGTGGCTGCGGGCGCTGAAACTCTGGCACGACCGGGATTTCGACGCCGCCGCCACCGCTTTTGAAAACATCACCGGCCGATGGCCCCGCGACCTTCTGGCGGTCAAGGCGGCGGAATTCCTCTATTACATCCTCGGCCAGCAGGCGTCCGGACCGCGGTTCCTCGCCCATCTGGAACGGCTGGCGGAATTTCATCCCGGGGATCCGGACTTCCTGGCCATGCACGCCTTTGCGCACGAACTGTGCGGCCACGCCGGGGAGGCGCGCGAAAAGGCCGAACACGCGCTGTCCATCGAACCCTGTGTGCCGTGGGCCCAGCATGCCCTCGAGCATGTCCTGCTCTGGGAGGGCAGTCCGGATGAGGGCGTGGACCGTCTGGAATCGTGGCTGTCGACGTGGGACCGCGCCGGGCGCGTCATCCACTGCCACAATGCCTGGCACGTGGCGATCATGCACCTGGACCGCCTCAACGAACACCGGGCCTTTGCGGTGTTCGACACCCACGTCTGGGGCCTCTCCCCCGACATGGTGGTGGAACAGCTCGACGCCATCGCCTTTCTCTGGCGCGCGGAAATGGCCGGCTGGGAAGTGCCCGTCGAACGCTTCCGCGCCATCGCCGACCATGTGCGTCCCTTCGCGGAAACCCTGTTCATGCCGTTCGTGAGCGCGCATTACGCCTATGCGCTGGCCCGGTCCGGGGACACCGACGCGGTGGAAAAACTGCTTGCCTGCGTGGACGCCAAGGCGGCCGCCCCGGACCGCGAGGCGCGCCGGGTGTGGGCGCCGGTCGGCCGCGAAATCATCCACGGCACCGTGGCCCTCGCGCGGGGTGACGCCGCGGGCGCCGCCGCCCGCCTGGATCCGGTCATGCCCCGCATGACCATCATCGGAGGCAGCGACGCGCAGGACGACCTTTTCCGTTTCGCCTATCTCGACAGCCTCAAGCGTTCCGGCCGGCGCGCCGACGCCAGGGAATTTCTCTCGCGCCGCCTGGAACAAAAACGTCCCAGCGCCCTCGAGGAAAAGCTGCTCGCCGAGGTCGCCTGAGCCGGCGGCCGGAGCGACGCGGCGCGCCTATTTTTTCGACTGGTAAAAACTGATTGCCGTGACGAGGTCGACGGCCCGCTGCAGGACGGTGTCGCGCAGCGCCGTCTGCGGGCGTCCGCGGTCCCGCTGGGCCGCCTGCGCCGTGTCGATCTCCGGGTTGAGATTGGCCACCAGCGACGCTTCGTTCATGCGGCGGCGCTCCGTCTCGAAGACAAACTGGCTCACGCCCTTTTCCTTGCTTTCGGCAAAGATCTGCATGCGCGTCTCCCGCGGCAGGGAAACCGTCACGTCGGGCTTCACCCCCTTGGGATAAATCGGACCGCTTTCCGGCAGGATGACCTGGGCCACCGCCACCTTCAGGAGGGCCTTGCCTCCGAGCGGGATCTCCGCAAATTCCACGGCCTCGCCGGTGGTGTCGGAGCCGATGATCATGGCCGCGGCATTCTGGCGCAGCGTGGCGGCGATCGCCTCGGCGGCGCCGGCCGTGTCGGAATCGGTGAGAACAATCAGGATGCCCTGAAAGATGGGATCCTGGTTCGACGTGAAGATGCGCTCCTGCTTCGCGCTGGGCTTCTGGATGGAGAAGAGCAGCTTGCCCTTGGGCGCAAACCTCCGGGCAAAATCCGCCGCCGTTTCAAAATCCGAACTCGCCGGCACCCCGCGCAGGTCGAGAATCACCGCATCAATCTTGCGGTCGGCGTAACCCGTCAGCGCCGCATCGAGCTGCGCCAGATTGTTTTTGGTCAGGGCCCCCACCCGCAGGTAGGCGATGTGGGAATCGAGGATCTCCGCGAGAAACGGCACGCCCTCCGCGGCCTGGGCCTGGTGGTCCGCGCTGACAATGGCCGCGCCGGGAGCCAGGCGTCGCACGATGCCTTCGAGCAGCGCCCGCTGGCGGGCCTTTTCCTCCGTCATCGACCGGTCGAGAAACTCTTCGTTCAGCTTCTCCAGGGCCTTGTTGAGATCTTCGTCACTGAGATCGTTGATCAGCTGCCGCATGGAGGGCGGAGGCGGCAGCGGCGTGGGGGACGGGGAGGGGGTGGCGGTTGGAGTCGGCGAAGGCGCGGCGGAGGGCGAAGCCGCCGGCGCCGGGGAGGGTGAGGGGGACTGCGCCCCCAGGCTCCCGGCCGTCAGAACAAGGGGAAGCAGGAAACGACGGATCATGACGCGCCAATGTCACCTCTCCGGTGCATCTGGTCAAAGAAGATTGCATCCGCGGCCGCATAAGCCCGTTTCCGCGCCTCCGCCAGATCGGCCCCCAGGGCGGAAACACCCAGCACCCGGCCGCCATTGGTCACAACGGCGTCGCCGGACTGTTTTGTGCCTGCATGAAAAACGACCACTTCCTCCATGGCATTGGCCGCGTCCAGACCGCTGATCGGTTTGTTTTTTTCGTAGGGACCGGGATAGCCGCCCGACGCCAGGATCACACACACGGCGGCCCGCTCGTCCCAATCGGGCGTCTGTCCGTCCAGACGGCCGTCCGCACAGGCCTCCAGAAGATCCAGCAGGTCGCTGCGCAGGCGCCGGACAAACACCTGGGTCTCCGGATCCCCGAAGCGGCAATTGAATTCGAGCACCTTCGGACCGTCCTTCGTCAGCATGAGTCCGGGAAACAGCAGCCCCTTGAAGGAAATGCCGTCGGCGCGGAGGCCCGCCATGAAGCGGTCCATCACCTCGGTGCGGATCCGTTCCCACATCGCCGCATCGATCGAACCGCAGGGCGAAATCGTCCCCATGCCGCCCGTATTCGGTCCGCGGTTGCCATCCAACACCTGCTTGTGGTCCCGCGCGTCGGGGAACAGGCAATAACCCGAGCCGTCGACCAGGGCGTGGATCGAACACTCCACCCCGCGCAGGAATTCCTCGATCACCACCCGCCTGCCGGACTCGCCGAAGACCGCCCGTTCCATCGACTGGTGAATGGCCTCGGCCGCCTCCTCCGGGGTTTGCGCAATGACCACACCCTTGCCCAGGGCCAGACCGTCCGCCTTGATGACCAGCGGATACCTCGCGGTGAGGCACCACTCGCGGGCCTCGTCCGGATCGGAAAACTCCCGTGCCTCCGCGGTCGGAATCCCGTGGCGGCGCATGAATTCCTTGGCGAAAATCTTCGACGACTCCAGACGGGCCGCCGCGGCCGTGGGGCCGAAAATTTTCAATCCGGACGCCAGGAAGGCGTCGACCACGCCGGCGGCCAGGCAGTCGTCCGGCCCCACCACCGTGAAATCAATGCCCTCCCGCCGGGCAAAGGCCAGCAGACCGGGAATGTCCTCGACGGAAATCGGCACATTCTCCCCGAGGGCCGCCGTGCCGGCATTGCCCGGCGCGCAGTATATCTTCGTCACACGCGGCGATTGGCCCAGTTTCCAGGCCAGCGCGTGCTCCCTTCCCCCCGAACCGATGATGAGCAGTTTCATGAACGAAAATCAGTGTGTCTCAAGGTCTCTGAAAAACCAGCGCGGTTTGCTCCGCCGGCAAAGTCTCCCGCGTCAGCAGAACCGATGAACCCGGCAGGCGATAGACCCGCGGCACGAAGGTTTCGCGCCCGAGCGGAATGATCACCCTCGGCTGCAACTGCCGCACCGCCGCCGCGCCGGCGGCATCGGACGGCGCAAACAAAACGTCCACCGCACCGATCTGGATGACCTGCGAGGAGGTCAACTCGTTGGCCAGATGACCCAGGAAGCAGAAGCGGATGCCGTCGAGCGTCCACACAAACACGAGGTTCATGGAAGCCGGCGTTTCCTGCTCGGGATTCTTATACGTCGGGATGCCCCGGATGCGCAGACCGGCGGCATTGTTGGTTCCGATGCCCACCGCGCCGCGGAAGACCGTCGGCGTGTTGTCGAAGGCGTCGATATTGTTGCAATCGGAACGCTCCGTCGTGATGAGAACGATGTCCGGCCGCTGATTGGCGGGATAGGCGCCGATGTAGGGATTCGTGATGATCGAGGTGCCTAGGGCCGACGTGATGCGATAGCTCTGCTGTCCGAGCCAGTCGACCCGCACTTCCCGCAGCGGGGAATTGGCCGGAGGCGGTTCCGGGGCCGCACAGCCCGCAATCAGGGTGACCGCAACAAGAAGAAGAAAAAGACGAGGTGTCATGAATCAATGCCCGCCCGGCCCCGCCGGACGCCCGCGTATTTCAGGACGCCGGACCGTTGGAGTCCAGCCTTTAGGCTGCGCATTTCGCATTTTGTCCGGTTCCGTCATACTGTCCGCGGCCGCCCGGCCCGTCCTGCCCGCAGGCTGAAGCCCGAACTCCCTCCCCATCCCGCCGCGGGCCGGGTCCAAAAAAAATCCCGCGTCCGGCGAACCGGACGCGGGAAAAAGAGAGGCGGCTGAAGAACCCCCGGAGACGTTATTTGGTCTCCTCGGCGGCTTCCGTGGCCGGGGCGGCCTCCGCCTTCTTGGAAGCGGCCTTTCCGGACTTCTTCGGAGCGGCTTTCTTCGACTTCTTGGCGGCGGTCTTGTCGCGGCGCTTGATTTCGATTTCGTCGGTGAGAACGATGCGGATGTGGCTGGTGCGCTTGCGGATGGGACCGGCGCTGCCGCGGGCCTTGGGCTGGTAGCGCTTGAAGGTCGGACCCTCGCCCACCACGGCTTCCTTCACCACCAGATTGGCGACGTTCAGGTTGTTGTTGTTTTCCGCATTGGCCACCGCGCTGGCGAGCGTCTTGCGGACGAGCGGTGCGGCCTTCTTGGGCACGAAGCGCAGAAGATCGAGCGCGTCGGTGGCCGGGAGCCCCTGGATTTCCCGCGTAACCTCACGCGCCTTGAAGGCGGAGATCCGCGCGTTGCGGTAGATGGATTTGACCTGCATTGTCGTTGGTGTTTTTGGGTGAATCCCGAAGGACCACTAATTTCGACGGATCCGAATCTTAGTGAACCCCGAGATTCTCTGGGTTTGTAAATCTGTTTTGTCCGGCTAGGGCCGGGCGTCCACCTTGAGGCGGTCGCCGGTTTTCACCGGAATTTTTTCCGAATCGAGACTCTGAATAATGGCGCCGCAGATGCGCTCCCGCACATCCACCACCCGCACGATCCCAATGCGCTTGTTGTTGCGCCAGACCTGAAACGGCATGCCGATCTGCACGCCGTGCTTCGCACCGACATTGGCCACGACCAAGGCGAGCGTGTCCTTCGTGTCCACGACCATGGCGTCGTTGAGGGTCGCCTCCACGGCCTCCGCCTTGCCGGCGGCCGGCGCGCCGAGAACCTCGTTGGTCTTGCGCAGTTCGGTTTCCACGTTCATGCGCACCTGAGGATCGATGTTCTCGGTGGTTTTCATCATCACCTGAATCGCCTCGGTGAGGCGCAGGAGCTGCGTCACCGCGCTCTCATGCTGTTCCTTGAGCAGCCGGAGGTCGCGGACCGCGGCAAGGAGCCTTTGCTCCAGCTTGCCCTGGTCCTTCTCCACCCCGGCCAGCCCGAGCGCCTCGATGCGCAGGGACAATTCGCGGGCCTGACGTTTGAAGGCCTCGGCTTCACCGTTGGCGATGGCGAGGCTTTCGGTCAGGGATTTGATCGCCGAGCGCAGCAGGAGGTTTTGTTCCTGCAACGCCTGGGCGTCATTGCGGGCTCCCTGGTCCCTGGGCACCGTGATGGTGGCCCCCTGGGCCAGGAGCATATTCGAGTCTGTCAAAGATCGGCTGCTCTGCGCCGCCAGCCAGGAGGCCGGCAGGAGAGCGAGAAGTCCCGCCGCTGTCGCAGCGAGCTTCATGGATTATTTGGTCACCTTGGCGGTGTGGGAACCGTGCTTCTTGAAGATGCGGGTCGGGGCGAATTCCCCGAGTTTGTGGCCGACCATGTTCTCCGTGACAAACACGGGGATGAAGGTCTTGCCGTTGTGCACGTTGAAGGTGTGTCCCACGAAGTCGGGGGTCACCGTGCTGCGGCGCGACCAGGTTTTGATCGGCTTCTTGACGCCCGAATCGTTCATCTTGTCGATTTTATCGAGGAGTTTCCAATCCACGTACGGGCCTTTTTTGAGTGAGCGTGCCATGATTAGTTCTTAGCTTTGGCGTTACGGCGTTGGACGATAAAGCGGCTGGAGGCCTTCTTCTTGCGGCGGGTCTTGAAGCCCTTGGCCAGCTGGCCCCACGGGCTCATCGGATGGTGGCGTCCGCCACCGCCCTTGCTCTTGCCCTGACCACCACCCATGGGGTGGTCGATCGGGTTCATGACCATGCCGCGAACGTGCGGACGGCGGCCGAGCCAGCGGGTGCGGCCCGCCTTGCCGGAGGAGACGTTCATGTGGTCGACGTTTCCGACCTGGCCGATGGTGGCAAAGCAGTTTTCGTTAATGCGGCGGATTTCCCCCGACGCCAGCTTGATGAGCGCGTAGCCGCCCTCGCGGTTCGCCAGGATGGCCTGGGCGCCCGCGCTGCGGATCATCTGCGCGCCGCGACCCGGAATGATCTCAATGTTGTGGACCGCGGTGCCGAGCGGAATGGCACGGAGCGGCAGGGCGTTGCCGACGCTCGGCTCGGCCTTTTCCCCGGCGCTGACCTTGGCGCCGACGGTCAGGCCGACGGGAGCCAGGATGTAGGCCTTCTCGCCGTCGGCGTACTGCAGAAGGGCGATGCGGGCGGAGCGGTTCGGATCGTACTCGATCGCGATGACCTCGGCCGTGACATCGTGTTTGCGGCGCTTGAAGTCGATGATGCGATACTTGCGCTTGTGACCACCGCCGCGATGGCGCATGGTGATGCGGCCGTTGTTGTTGCGTCCGCCGGTCTTCTTGAGCGAAACGGTCAGGCTCTTTTCCGGCTTGTCCTTGGTGATTTCCTTGAAATCGGGCAGCGCCTTGAAGCGACTGGCCGGAGTGAGAGGACGAAAGGTTTTGAGTCCCATAGTGCTTAGACGAGGTCGAGTTTTTCGCCTTCCTTGAGCGTGACCACGGCTTTCTTCCAGTGGGCGCGGCGGCCGAAGTGGGCGGTGCGTTCCCGCTTTTTCTTGCCGGCAAAGTTGGCGGTGTTGACGTCCAGGACAGTCTTCTTGAAAAGCTGCTCAATGGCGCGCTTGATCTCCAGCTTGTTGGCCTTCGGATTGACGCGGAAGACGTACTGATTGTGCTTCTCGGAAAGAAGGGTCGCCTTCTCGGTGAGAATCACGGTTTGGACATGGTCGAAGGTTTCTTTCATTTCGCGAGCCTTTCGGAGAGGATGGCGAGGGCTTCCTTCGTCACGACGATCTTGTCGAAGGCGAGGAGCTGCTCGGTGTTCACGTCGGCGGCGCGGACGAGCAGGGCGTTCTGCACGTTGCGGGCGGCGAGGTAGGTGTTCTCATCAAAACCGGCGCCGATGACGAGGGTCTTGCGGGCGTCCTTGGCGGTTTCGGCGAGGAGGGCGACAAATTTCTTCGTCTTGGGCTCTTGGACGGCGAAATTCTCAACGAGGAGCACATCGCCGGCGAGGATCCGCTCGCTGAGGGCCTTGCGGAAGGCGAGGACGCGGACCTTTTTCGGGGTGGTCTTGGCGTAGCTGCGGGGACGCGGTCCGAAGACCACGCCGCCGCCCACCCAGATGGGCGAGGATTTGTCACCCGCGCGGGCGCGGCCGGTGCCCTTCTGGCGCCAGGGTTTGGCGCCGCTCAGGGCGACCTCGCCCTTGGTCTTGGTCGAGGCGGTGCCGGCGCGACGGTTGGCGCGCATGGCGACAATCACGTCGTGAACGGCCTGGCGGCCCTTGGCGGGATCCGTGATGAGTTCGATCTTGGCCTTCTGGGCCTCTTCAGCGGTGAAAACAGTGGCGCTCATGGCTGCTTATTTCTTCTTCTTCTTCGCAGGGGCGGCTTCGACAGCGGCCTTCGGCTTCTTGTTCTTGATGCTCGGACGAACGATCACGTTCGATCCCTTCGCCCCGGGAATGGCGCCGCTGACGACGATCACCCCGTCCTCCTCACGAATCTGCAGGATGCGGAGGTTTTGAACGGTGATGCGTTCGTCGCCCATGTGGCCGGGCATGCCCATGTTTTTCCAGACACGGCCGGGCGTGGAGCGGTTGCCGATGGCACCGTTGCGGCGGTGCATCATGGAACCGTGGGACTGGGGCTGTCCGGCGAAACGGAAGCGACGGACGACACCCTGGAATCCCTTGCCCTTCGACTGGCCGATCACGTCGACATACTGGCCCACCTCAAACGTGGTGAGCGGAAGATCGGGGTTTTCGGGAGCCGCCTGACCGTCGGCAAGACGGAATTCGCGGATGAATTTTTTCGGCGTGGAGGACGACTTGGCGAAATGGCCGGCCTGGGCCTTGCTCACGCGCTGGGGTTTCTGGTCCTCAAAACCCACCTGGATGGCGTTGTAGCCGTCCTTCTCGGCGGTCTTGACCTGAAGAATGCGATTGCCGGCCGCGGCGATGACGGTGGCGGCGGAGATGCGCCCCTTGTCGTCATAGACGCGGGTCATCCCGATTTTTTTACCTAAAAGTCCAATGCTCATGACGTGGGCCCGTTAGATTTTGATGGTGATGTCCACGCCGGCCGGGAGGTTGAGCTTGCGGAGCTCGTCCACGGTCTTCGCGGTGGGTTCAATGATATCCAGCAGGCGCTTGTGCGTGCGGATTTCGAACTGGTCCATGGACTTCTTGTCCACGTGCGGGGAGCGGTTCACCGTAAACTTCTCGATGCGGGTCGGGAGCGGAATCGGTCCCGTCACCTTCGAGCCGGTGCGCTTGGCGGTTTCAACGATCTCGGCCGCGGAAGCGTCGAGGATGCGAAAATCGAACGCCTTGAGGCGGATTCGGATTCTTTGGCCGGCTGGTGATGACATAATTTTTAGAGAACTTTTGAGGGGGCGGGCCCCTGGTTGGTCATTGTAAATCGTTGTTGGCAACCACCAGCTGGCGACCACCCCGCGAATGTTTCGGACATTTGCGGGGTGATTGTCAGCTATGGGCTGCCATTTTTCCCTGACTTGCGTCAGGGGACAAAAAAAGCACGCAGTGGTGCTCTTTCAATTCCCCGACTGGGTGCGGGAGGGAAGACACTAGTGAACCCCGGCGGGGAAGCAAGCAGAAAGTTGAAGATTTTCCGGGAATCCGGTGATTTTGGCCCCGAAGAGGCACCCGGGCGGTCAGGCCCGCCGATGTCCTCCCCCGACCGGAAAAATTCGCCGTCTTTTTCGTCAAATTCCGCGGTTCTGCCGTGAATCCCCGGCGCGTGTCCGAACTTCGATGCGTCCGGCCGGTTTTTTCCGGTGGAGCGATTCAATGCAGGGCAGGTCCTCCGATCCCAAGGCAGGGCCGCCTGAGGCAGCCCACTTGAAGTCACCGGGCTGACGTTTCGGGGCGGGAGGATTTTTCCAACTTTTCGCCTCGATGGCTTTAAGGAGGGCCAGGGCGGTGCCGTAGTCCAGACCCTCCGGGATCGGCAAATGAAGTGTCTGGGTCCGCAGGGGAAAGCTTCGCACCGTTTGCTCGATCAGGCCCTGGGCATGGAGAAACACAAATCTCCCGAATTCCGCGTCGGACACCTCGATCCGGCCGTCGCCGGACACGGTCGGAAGGGATTCTCCGAAACGGGCGACGCCGACTCCATTTTCCACCTTCAGATACCGGACCGTCCGAAGACAGGCTGCGCGTCGCGCCGGAACCCGGAGAACCATCCGGCAGGGACACCGACACGGTGCCGCCAAACGCCAAGCCCCACGGCACGCTCACCGCAAGACCAACCAGCCGTCCGATCCCGCGCACAACCCGCCGGAGACCGTTCACGCCCTCGCGCAACCGGCCGGAGAAAACTTCCGCAGCGGCGGATTCTTAGCGCCGCTGATAACCGCCGCGACGATCGCCACGGTCCCGGCCCCCTCCCCCGCCGCCGAACTCCCGGCGTGCGGGACGTTCTTCGCGGGGACGGGCTTCGCTGACCGAAATGGTGCGGCCATCGAAAGGCTTGCCATTGAGTTCTTCAATGGCGCGCTGGCCTTCCTCGGCGGAGCTCATGGTGACAAAGGCAAAACCGCGGGAGCGCTGCGTGGCGCGATCCAGAACCAAATGGGTGTCCGTGACCGTTCCGACTCCGGCAAAAAGTTCCTCCAACGCCCCTTCCGTGGTCTGGAAGGAGAGGTTGCCGACATACAGTTTCATATTCGTGGGGTGTTTGGAACCCTTCAGCCGCGACTATCAAAAAATACCTGCGGCAGCCGGGGCACGAGGTGCGCCGGGTAATCGCCACGGAACTTCAATAACCTCTGCATGAACGATTCGTCTTCAGCATGACGGGATGACCCGTGATGTAAAGACAAAACGGCCCCGGAAATCGCTCTTTTGAGCGTTGAGCGTCGCCCCCCGCTCCTACTCTCCCTCCGCGACCTTGGCTTCCTTGATGGGCAGCGGGCGGCCCTGGCGGTCGAGTTCCTGGAAGAAGCAGCTTTTGTAACCGGTGTGGCAGGCGCCGACGGTTTGTTCCACTTCGAAGAGGAGCACATCGCGGTCGCAATCGACAAACCAGCGCACGACGCGTTGCAGATGGCCGCTGGTTTCGCCCTTGAGCCAGAGCTTCCGGCGGGAGCGGCTCCAATAGTGCATCAGGCCGGTTTCGAGGGTTTTTTGCAGGGATTCCCGGTTGAGCCAGGCAAACATGAGCACGCGTCCCGTCGGCGTTTCACCGCCCGAGGCTTCCTGAACAATGGCGGGAATGAGGCCGTCGGATGTAAATTTGAAATCAAGTTCCACAGTTGCAGATTAACTCTCTGTCGGATAATCCGAAAGACCGCGTGAAACAATCGAAAGTCGCCTCCGCTGCCAAGACGCCGCCGCCGGCTCCCAAGCCATCCGGTCCGCGCTACCGCTATTTTTACTCCACGCCGACCATGGTGACCCTGCGCATGCGCGACCTCCAGATCCCCGAAAAGGCGCGCACGCCAAACTACGATTCCGAACAATTTGTCGATCTTCCCTGTGCGGACATTTTTGGCGGTCCGGCTCCGAAAATCCGCCTGGCCCGGCTGGCCGAACTCGCTCCCGACTGTGTCACGGCGAAGGATCTGCCGGACGAACCCGTCAAGGTTTGTTCCGCCCGGCTGGCCCTGGCCTACGTGCTGACCGAAAACCGCGAGGTGATTGAAGAACCGCCCGCGCCCGCCATGCCGGAATTCGGCCCACCCGAGCCCAAGGCCAAAACTGCCGAGCCGGCTCCCGGGGAAGCCGAATCCGCCGCCGACGACGTCAAGGCGGAACCGGACGCCGAAAAACCCCAGGCAACGAGCGGGGAACCCACCGTGCCGGAGAAGGCCCCGCCGGAAAAAATCACCCCGGAGAAAGCGACTCCCGGGAAAATCGCTGCGGAAAGGGTGGTGTCCGCGGAGAAGGAAACCGGGAAAAAAGCGACCGCCGAACCTCCTCCGCCCGCCGCGCCTCCGGTCACCGGGAAAACGCCCGAACCGGCGCCGACCGTCAAGGAACCGGCTTCGGCAAAGTCCGACGTCCCGTCCGCGCCTCCGACCACGGAAGCCCAAACCTCCGAAAAGCCGCCGGCCGCCGGGGAATCAACCGCCTCCCTTTCCGAGGAAGCGAAGGAAAAGGCGGCCGCGCCCGAGGCCCATCGGCCCGCGCCCGAACCCAAAAAACCGTTTTCCCTTTTCCCGCTGTTCCGAAGGAAGGAACCCCGGGACAACACCCCGTCCACGCCGGCTCCGCGCAGCCGCGTGGAAATTCCCCCGCCGAAGCGCCCGGCTCCTCCGTCCGCGTCCTCCACACCCGCTTCCGAAAAACCGGCACCGGAGACTCCGCCCGCCGAGACCAAGGCCGTCAAACCGACCATTCCTCCGCCGCGTTTCGAACCCAAAACCCCGGCCGTTCCGGCCGCGTCATCCGTTTCCCAGACTCCGGATCAGCCTCGGGAAACCCGGACCACGCCCTCGCCGGAGAACCCGACCGCAACTCCGCCCGTTTCCGAATCCCCAAAACCGCCGATCCTGCCCACCCTTCCGGTCCTGACCCCCAAGGCCGCGCCGAAGCTCGTCGAGCGCATCCGCGCGGCGGAGGCGGCCATCAAAAAGATCCCGCCGTCCGAGACCGCACCCCGGGACCAGAGGAAGCCGGAGGCCCCCGCCCAGCCGGCGCCGCCCCCCGCGCCCGGGGCCGCCGCTCCTCCACCGCCGAAACCGGAGACGGTCCCGGCCGCCCGTCCGGAGCCTCAACCGGCTCCCCAAGCAGGGGGCTCCCCCCCTCCCGCCGCCCAGGTCGCTCCCGACACCCAAGCCAAGCCGGACGTCCAAGCCCCAACCGGCGTCCCGACCCAGCCCGATGTCCAGACCGTCCCCGACGCTCCGGCCCCCGTGTCCCCGACGACCGAAACCCCGGTGCCGGAGGCGGAAAAACCCGCACCGGCTCCGGCCCCAACCGCCGGTCCCGCTCCGGAAACGGTCGCGGCTCCCGCGGAGCTCGTGGAAACGGAGCATCTCGCCCCGAAAGACGTGCCGCCGGAAATCGTCGACCAGGACGGCCTGCAGGCCATTTTCCACACCGAGGAACAGCTCTCCGTTCCCCGCGTGCTCGAACTCTGCGGCGGCCTGCCCGGCATCCATTCCTGCGTGCTGTCGCACCGGTCGGACGTCATCGCCGCACACAACACGCCGGATTCCGTGGACATCGTCTCGCTGAGTGCCCATGCGCTTGAGATGCTGAACGCCATGCGCACCTCGTCGGCCAAGATGGGGATCGGCGCCATTCCGGCGGTGACCGTTCACTCCGAGAAAGGTCCCATCACCTTCTTCCACCGGGACGACCTGTGCCTGTTGGTGTTTCACAAGGACCGGGGATTTGTTCCGGGAGTGCGGGAAAAGCTGCAGTTCGTCATGGACGAACTCTCCAAGGCCAAACTCCCCCTCCGCCTCGGCGAGGGACCGGGGAAAAAACCGCCCGCCCGATCAAAATAGGATGTTCCGATCCGCCCGGCTGACGAAAACTTCCTTTCCTCCGGGCCCAACTCACACGAAATAAACAACCGGCATGTTGGATCTTCTGCAAAAAGGCGGCCCGCTCATGTGGATTATCGTCCTGTGCAGCGTGACCGCGGTCGGCATTTTCTTCGAACGCCTCTTCGCCCTGCACCGGGCCTCCGTCCCGGTCGGCGAAATGCTGCGGGGTCTGGCCAACATCCTGCGCCGGGAAAACTACGCCGAGGCCCTTCAGGAATGCGCCACGACCCCCGGTCCGGTGGCCCGGGTGGCCCATGCCATCATCCTGCGCCACGACGCCCCCCGGGCGGAATTGCGCGCCATCGCCGAGGAGGCCGGCCAGCTTGAGGTGCCCAAGCTGGAGCGCAACATGCCCCTGCTTTCCACCATCGCCTACGCCACGCCGCTCATCGGACTGCTGGGAACCCTCATCGGACTGCTCTCCACCTTCCAGCAAATCGCCTCCCAGAGCGGTTACGCCTCCGCCACCGACATTGCGGAGGGGGTTTACGAGGCCCTGCTCACCACCGCAGCCTCGCTGGCCGTGGCCATCCCGGCCTTCATCGCCTACAGCTACCTTTCGGCCCGCATCAACGGCCTCATCCACGACATGGAGCGGGCCGGCATCGAAATCCTCGCCATCCTCGACGAGGTGCGCAGCAAATCCCCTGGCGCGTGAAACTCCGCCGCTCTCCGGCCCCGCACCCGCTGGTGCTCTACCTCGCCCCCGCCCTGAGCCTCGCGATGGTGCTCATCTTTTTCCTGCTGCTCAGCTCCACCTTCCTGCTGCAGCCGGGCATCGCCGTCAGCATGCCGCAATCGCCCTTCCTGCTGTCCCCGCAACGCGATCCCCGCATCATCAGCGTGACGGCGCCACCCCTCTCGGCGGTCTTTTTTGAAAACGAGGAGATTGACATCCCCACCCTCACCGAACGGCTCAGAAAAATCCGGGGCCGCTCGCAGACCATCATCATCAAGGCCGACCGCAAGGCCCTTTACGAAAACATCAGCGCCGTGATGAACGCGGCGCTGGAACAGGGTTTCCCGGTCGTGCTCGCCACGTCGGAGGAGGAGCCGTGAAACTCGGACACCTCTTCGACTGGCCCTCGCGTCACCACGTCCACCTCGCCCTGCCGGTCATGCTGGTGATTTCGGCCGGCCTGCACGTGGCGGGCGTCCTCCTCTTTCAACAGGCACCCATCCGCACCACTGCCCGCGTGGAACGCGGCGCACGCGTGTATTACCTCGCCCCCGGATCGGAGGAGGCGGCCCGGCTGGCGCCGCTTCTGGCCGCATCCGACCCCACCCTCTTCTCACCGGCCAAACCCTCGGCGCGCGACATCTGGAAACTGCCCGAAACCACCTACACCCCCAGTTTCGACAGCAGCCCGCCCGCCCTTCTCGCCGTCCACCCCGCGGACACCCGGGTCCATCTGCCCCCGGTTTCGTCAACCGGTCCGGTTTCCCGCGACTTCACCGCGCCCCCGGGTGCCCGCCAACCCCGGCCGGGCCACCCCACCGCCGTCACCTTCGGACGGGAACTGGCCGGACGAGGGGTCACTCCGCCGGAAGATTTTTCCTTTGCGGTCCTTCCCGCCGACGGACTGAAAAGCCCGGCGCCGACGGAATTTCTCGTGGCGGTCTCGCCGGAGGGCCGTCCGCTTCATTTTTTCCTTCGTCAGTCCTCCGGCAGCGAGGTGCTGGATCGCACCGCCCTGCGGTATCTCACGGCCACGCGTTTTGCGGCCGGCGCGGACGCCGAACCGGTCTGGACCACCGCAACCTTCCACTGGGGCGCCGACGTGGTGCGTCCTTCGACGCCATGATCCGGATGGACCTGCCCTGGTTGGTTTTCACCTATTTGCTGGTTTTTCTTGCGGCAATTTTTACGGTTTGGATAGCGTATGAGTTGGTTCGACGCTTTCGAGAAAACCACGGCTCGCGGCACCGGCTGCAATGCGCGGTCTGCGGGATGCTTTTCGAAGACCGAACCAGGGCACCCCTGCCCCGCTGCCCCCGCTGCGGCAGCCTCAACGAACGGAACAAACTAAAAATCTACTGATCTCACCAAGGGCACGGTCCACAGGCCGGAGACGATTTGGAAACTTTTTGATTGCCAGATTGCGCCCCGAACCGAGATTCAACACACTCCATATCCTGAAAAGATGAGCGAACGCAGAGTAGTTGTCACCGGCATCGGTGTCGTCAGCCCGGTCGGCAACGACAAAGATACGCTTTGGAAAAATCTCATCGAAGGCCGCAGCGGCATTCGACGCTACGAGGCTTTTGACTCGTCGATCTACGATTGCAAGATCGCCGGTGAGGTCCGCGACTTCGATCCGACGCAATATTTCAAGTCCGCCAAGGACGCCCGGCGCGCCGACCGCTTCAGCCAGTTCGCCATGGCCGCCGCCAAGATGGCCCTCACCGACTCCGGCATCGACCTCGACAAGACCGATCGCGACCGCTTCGGGGTCATGATCGGCAGCGGCATCGGCGGCCTCAAGAGCATGGAGGACGAATGCCGCCGTCTGTTCGACCGCGGCCCGTCGCGGGTTTCGCCGTTCACCATCGCCATGATGATCAGCAACATGGCCGGCGGACTCGTCTCGATGGAGTACCAGCTTTGCGGGCCCAACATGTGCATCGTCACCGCCTGCGCCACCGCCAACCATTCGATCGGCGAAGCCTGGCGGATGATCAAATTCGGCGACGCCGACTGCTTCCTCGCCGGCGGCACCGAGGCCACCATCACCCAGCTCGGCATGGCCGGTTTCGCCGCCATGCGCGCCATGTCGCTGCGCAATGACGACCCCGAACGCGCTTCGCGGCCGTTTGACCGGGACCGTGACGGATTTGTGATGGGCGAGGGCTGCGGCATCGTCCAGCTGGAGGAACTCGAGCACGCCAAGAAGCGCGGGGCCGAGATTTACTGCGAACTCGCCGGCTACGGACTCAGCGCCGATGCGTATCACATGACCCAGCCCCTGCCCGAAGGCGAGGGCGCGGCGCGCTGCATGGCCCTGGCCATGCGTCATGCCAAGGTCAATCCCGACCAGATCGACTACATCAACGCCCACGGCACCTCGACGCCGATCGGCGACGTCTGCGAAACCAAGGCCATCAAGCAGGCCCTGGGCGAACACGCGAAGAAGACCATGGTCAGCTCGACCAAGTCCATGACCGGCCACCTGCTCGCCGCGGCGGGCGGAGTCGAGTTCGCCATCTGCGCCCTGGCCCTGAAGCACGGCATCGTGCCGCCCACCATCAACCTCGACAATCCGGACCCGCAGTGTGATCTGGATTACGTGCCCCACACGGCCCGCGAGGTTCCCATCAAGGTGGCCATGAGCAATTCGTTCGGCTTCGGCGGTCACAACGCCACCCTCGTCGCCCGCACGTTCGAAGGATAAGCCTGCGGTGTCGGGAGGCCCGGCGGAAAAAACGGCGGGAATCCGCCGGCGGGTCACCCGTGGAGGGTGGTGACGACGACCGTTCCGCGACGGCCCGATTTCCGCTTCCATGCCCGAGCTGCCCGACCATTACGCCACGCTGGGACTTGACCGGCGGTGCACCGACGCGCAGATCCGGACCGCCTACCGCCTGCTGGCCCGGCAGTTCCACCCCGACGTCTGCGGCAATTCCCCCGAGGCGACGCGGCGCATTCAGGAGCTCAATGCCGCCTTCGAGGTGCTGTCCGATCCGGCCCGGCGGCGCGCCTACGATCTGGAGCGCGCCGACCGGCGCGACGGGAAAAAATCCGCCGCCCGCATCAAGCGCGACATTTCCCATGACGTGCATCTGACCGTGGAGGAGTTCCTGCGCGGCGCCACCCTGCAGGTTCGCGTGAAGGATCCGGTCCATCCACACGGCGAGGAAATTTATTCCCTTGTGGTTCCGCCCCTCACCGCGCCCGGCACACGCTTCCGCCTGCCGAGGGAGGCCCCCTTCGAGGGCGGTCATGTCATTGTCCGCCTCCGCGTGCGTCCCAACGCCCGATTCAAGGCCCGCGGATCGGACCTGCGTTGCGACCTGAGGATCAGCGCCCGGCGCGCCGCGTCGGGAGGGACGGAAACCATTCCCGGACCCGACGGCCGCCTCCTCCGCGTGACCATCCCCGCCGGGGCCGGGCGGGGGGAAATCGTGCGGGTGCCCGGAGCCGGACTGCCAAAATCCCACGGCGGCCGCGGGGACCTGCTGGTGCGTTTGTCCTACCGACCGGAAGTGACCGTCACCCGCAAACGCTTCGGTTTCCGGTAGGCTGCCCTACCGGACGAGTGGCGTCAGGATGTTGAGCACGTCCTTCACGCCTTCCTTGGTGGCTTCGGGAAGTTTCTCAATGGTGCGAACCCCCTGCTGAATCACCTCGTCCCTGGCGGCCTTCACAAGACGGGCCGAGAGATCCTCGTTGAGGTTCTGCACGGTGCCCCCGAGGCGCACATTGGTCCAAAGGTAGCCGTTCTGCGACACCGTGAAGACCCGCTCGCGAGAACCCGGCAGCCACTGCAGCGACTGCGGGGTCACCCCGACCCGCAACTGACCGTCCACCGTCCCGTCCGCCGCAATCAGACAGGTCCCCTCCACACGCAGCAGCCCCTTGGATTCCAGCACCAGATTGGTCAGGGTGAGGTCGCCCTTGAACCAGCGGTAGTCGCCCGAAAATTCCTGCACCGGCATGCGGCGAAACTGCGGGGCGCCGGTGAACTTCGCCACTTCCTCGAGCGTCGACACATTTTGCACCAGACCGTCGGTCATGCGGAACTTGCCGGTGATCGTGCCGTCGGCCAGGCCCGACGACGGCCAGTTGAGATCGGCCGTTCCGGCCATGACTCCGGAAATCCGTTTTTTCCATTCCTCATTCAAAAAGGGTTCGACGTCCACCTGTTCCCATTGGACATGGAGGTCGGACCGGTCGGAAAATTCCCCCGAGGCGGAGATCCTCCCCATGTCGCCCAGCCGCAATTCCGCGTCGGTGAGGAAAAACGTTCCCCCCTGAATGCGCGTGCGGTAGCTCATCACATTCATCGTCGGCAGCGCGGGAAGGGTCAGGGTTCCCCCGTTTCCATTGATCGCCCACCCGTCCCCGTTCGGTTCCACCCTGAGGGTGGAATCGACAAGGGTCACCACCGACGAGCCATCCGAACCCAAAAACTCCAGGCGCGCCTTGCCGACCTGCAGGCGTCCGAGTTCAAAACGTTTGGGCAGCCAGGCCGCAAAGCCGGAGGAAGCCACCGGCGGGTCCCCCGCATTCGTTCCGTCCTCCGGGGAGCCCGGACGAAAGACGCCCCGCAGGTGCATGACGGTGACCTCGTCGACCCTCCACGCGCCGTTGAAAATGGCCCGCCAGTTGACCGAGGCCCGCACCTGGTGCGCCTCCACGTCCGAGACGATGGATCCGGGACGGCCGGTGGCCTGCAGGGTGTCGGAAAACACCGAGGGACCCGCCCAGCGCAGCGGCGCATATTGGGCCTCCGCGCGAAAGGCATCGCCGGTTTTTTGGGAAACGAGCCTCCGAAAATCCTCGCTGCGCAGATAGGCGTGCACGCGGGAGGAAATGACCAGAAAGGCCGTCACCACCAGAAGGACCACCACGGCGAGCGACACCCACAGGATTCGGGGGCTGATTTTTGGCATGGCGGAGATTACCTCGCCGGGGAGGCGTTCGCCAATGGTTGAAATACACCGGCTTCGGAATAGCATGGCGTCTCCGATGTTCCGATTTTTCCAGCCATGAGCGGCACCATTTCACCCCCATCCCCTGCCGCGGTTTCCCGGCGCCAAATGATCGCCGAGCGCCAGCAGCGTTCCTTCGTCTGGTGGCTCATCCACCGGCTGGGTTCGCTCAATTTTGCCCTCGTGCTGCTGGCCACCATCGCCGTGGCCTGCGCGGTGGCCACGTTTGCCGAATCGAACTTCAGCGCCAAAATCGCCCGCGCCTACATCTACAAGAACCCGCTGTTCCTGCTCTGGCTTGGGGCGTTGTGCGTCAACCTGTTTGCCGTCACCCTCACCCGCTGGCCGTGGGAAAAACGTCACGTCGGCTTCATCGTCACCCATTACGGCATCATCATCCTTCTGGTCGGCGCCATGATCGGCATGAAATGGGGGTTTGAAGGGAATGTCACCCTGCACAAAAACGCCCCGCCCGTCTCCCGGGTGACCACCAGCCGCAGTGTCCTCTGGCTCTCCAGCTCCGCCGAACCCGCCTATTATCTCAAGGACTTCGACGCCGAAACCACCCGGCCCAGCGCCGAAAAACCGCGGAAGTTTCCGGTTCCCGGCACCCGCCTGACCGTGGTCGCCGACGACTACAGTCCCAATCTGGTCCGGGTCCCCCGCCTTGTGGCTTCCGATGCGCCCGGCGCCGGACCGGCCGCGATGCTCAAACTCTCCAGCGCCATGGTCGGACAAACGGTGGACGTGCCGCTGATGATCATCAACGGACAACCCTCGGACGAAGATTTTTTTGGTATGGCGCGCATCACCTTCCGGCCTGAGCTGTCAACGGTTTCGGAGGCCAAGGACCAGGAGACCCGGATGGTCTTCGCCAATTTCGCCCCGGTCGTTCAACCGGGTGGAACACCGACCGGAGTCACCGTGCAACTCAGCGAAGATGGGGAAAAGGTGACCATTCTTTCCGCCTCCGGCGTGGGCGCGACCTACCGGCGCAGGGACATTGTCGGCAGGCCCGTCACCGAGGCCGGCGCGACGGTCACGGTGGAGGAATACTGGCCCGATTTCGCCATGGAAAACGGCCGGCCGGTCAGCCGGTCCGAATCCCCCAACAATCCCGCCGCCCTGGTCCGGATCACCCGGTCCGGCCCCGGGGAGGCCCGGCCGGTCCTGGAAATGGCTCCCACCGAAAACGGCATCCGATACCAACTGCGACGCGGCGGACAGGTCTACGCCTCCGGCGAGGCCCGGACCGGGGAATCCTTCGCCCTTGGCTGGGCGGACTGGCAGGCCACCGTCCGCCAGACGCTGCCCCGGGCCGAAATTGTCCGCGAAGTGGAACCCGGACCCGAACTGCCCCAGGGCGAGCAGGGAATCCCGGGGTTCCGGGTCCATCTCGTGAACGCCGACGGAACACGCGGACCCGACAAATGGGTCGAGTCCGGCCAGTTGGTCACGCTCACCGACGGGCACACCGACGTGCGGGTCGGCTATGGCCTCGAGCCCCGGAGCCTGCCCTTTTCCATCCGGCTGCTCGACTTCGAGGTGCCGCGGGACGAGGGCACCGACACGCCGGCCGATTTTCGGGCCACGGTGGAATTTCGCGACACGCAAACCGGCGCCATCAAGACCGGCCTGGCCCGCATGAACCAGCCGGCGAGCTTCCCCGGCACCCTCGGGGCCAACCTTACCGGCATCAATTACAAGTTTTCGCAGGCCGAATGGAATCCGCGCAACCTGGACGAAACCACCCTTCAGGTGCTCTACGATCCCGGCTGGATGCTCAAGTGGATCGGATCCCTCTGCATCTGCGTCGGCATCGCCATCATGTTCTACTGGAAGCCGAAGTCCGACAAGCCGGCCTGAGGCCGGTCACGCCCCTGTAAAAAAGGGGGAACTTCTGAAAAAAGTCCCCCTTTCACCGAAAACCGAACCAACGCGCCGGAGTCAGCGGTTCATCCGGCGGCGGAGCAGCAAGACGGCCAGGCCGGAGCCCAAAAGAAGGACCGTCGAGGGCTCCGGAACCACCCCCACCGTCGGGAAAAAGGTCGCCGAAAGCGTGCCCGAGCTTTCCGCCGTGGGTTTCGGAGCCAACCATCCCCCGTTGCCCAGCTTGTAGCTCTGACCCAGAAGATAGAGGTTCCCGTCGTTTTCCGAATCGTAATAAATGTTGAGGCCGTTTCCGATGACGTAGGAATCCAGCCTCAGGAGCCCGTTGTTTCCGATGTCGAAGACCTCGACGTAGAGCGCCTTCCCCAGATCGCCATCCAGCGTGAAGGTGACGTTTGTTTCGAGGGTGAGCTTGCGGACGTATACCTGGTTCTCATTGATGCTCAGAGTGCTCTCCGCACCCTTGGCAATTACCAGTTCCGCTTCGGCAAAGTTCGCCGAGGCGTTCTTATCGATCAAAAAGTTCCCGCCGATCCGGATCCGGCTGTTCGTCCCGGTGACCTTGAAGGATCCGCCGGCACCCACGGAAATACCGTCCGCCACCTGCACCTTGCCGTTGTTCACCTCGAAGGAAGCCCCCGTGCCGATGGAAATGCGGCCCGCCGTCAGTTTCGGAAAAACCTCCTTGTCCTCCGTATCCACCGAACCCGCCTTGAACGACCCCTTGATCACCTCGATGGCGCCGGTCACAGACACCGTTCCTCCGCGTTGACCAAACTCACCCTGACCTCCCACCCCAATCCTCAAATCTCCGCCAACGTTCAGGGTGCTGCGGGAAAGATGGTATTTCCCCTGGGATCCCCCGCTCTCCGCAAGGATCAGACTCCCAAGCACGTTGTGTTTTCCCCCGGTCTGCTGGAATTGCCCCACTCCCACGCCGCCAACGACAGCCGACCCGGAGGTCATGGTGCCCTTCTTGAGCTCCACCTCTCCCCGGCTGCCCGCCCCCGAAGCCACCACCAGCGCCCCATGACTGCGGCACGTGAGACTTTCATACAACTTATTGATATCAATGGTATTATATGAAAATTACATGAAATAAAATTTTTATAATGCACTTGGTTGCATTTTGGGAACTAAACTGTCTTTTTTTCACCCGCCTTTTGCGGATTTGGATGATCGGGCCAAGTCTTACGGTTGTTCCCCGAGAGCGGCCTTCAGTCTCGCATAGAGATCGGCAAGATTTCCGGAAACATTCTCCGGCGGCGGAAACCGCCTGAGGTCCCAGGGAAAAATCTGCAGCTCCACGGCCTCCGCTCCGGTGCGGGCCGCCAGCACAAAAAGATCCTCGGCGGCCGGATCCCCCACCGCCAGGCAACCCACGGAGGCCGTGCCGCCGTGAATCATGATGTCGCCTCCAAGCGTGGCCGGATCACGTCCCTCCGTCGCCGCGCGGGCCCGGTCCTCGGCATTGGGATAATTGACACGAAGGGACAGATGAAAGCGGCTGTTGGGATTGAGGGATTCGATGCGATAAAAGCCCTCGGGAACCTGCCGGTCGCCTTCCCGAACCTTGGGGCCCTCCCGTCCGCTGGCTCCCAAAATGGGGCGGGACCGTATGAAGACCAGGGGACCGGACGCCCCGCCCGCCCAGACCTCGAGCCGGCGTTCCCTTTTGAAGGCCCGAAGGAGCGCACGTCCGGGCGGGTAGGCCACCCCGGCCCTCCGGAAATCGGGCTGCCAGCGCGCATCCACCCGCAGGCCGATGGCGGCAAGCCCCCCCTCAACCGTGCGCGGTTTGGGCGGCAGCGGACGGCTGCGCGCGCGCATCAGTCCGATGATCACGGCGGCTCCGATCAGCAGGACCGCCCAAAGAAACGCGCGTTTCATCGGGGCCGGCCGGCCATGGGGTTGCGGAGGCACCGCTTCATAACAATCCTTCCCGACAATAATAATCGTGGGCCTCCTGCAGCGAGGTGCGCAAATCCACCCGGGCGGTCCATCCGGTCAGGCGGGTGAGCGCCCCGCCATCGACCACCCAGCGCTCCTGCCAGATGTCCTTCGCCCGGTCCCGGGTGAGACTGGGGGCGGATTGACGCAGGGGGGGCACGGCGTCGACCACCACGGAAAGAAGCCGCACCACCGCATCGGGCACCGGCAGGGTGAGGCCGCGTCCGCGGGAGACTTCCGCCGCGGTGGCGATCAGTTCCCAGTCAGTGATGGAAACGGGAGCCGTCGGATAAAGCGGCTGGAGGTGCGGTTCGCTTTTGAGCACCGCCAGGATCGCCCCCACCATGTCCTGCACGTCGACAAAGCTGTACGTCTTGGCACGCAGTCCGGGTTTGATGCGCACCATGCCGCGGGCCATGCGAAACAACGGAAGCGTCGCCGTATCGCGGGCCCCCAGGATCATGGGCGGACGCAGGATGGTCACCGCCCGTTCCGGAAACTGCGCGCGCACCGCCCGCTCCATGGCCAGCTTGGATTCGCCATACCACGTGATCGGCGCATCCGGATCCTCCGGACCCCTCGCCGTCCTGCCGGGGGGAGTCGGCCCGCCCGCCGCCTGGGAGGAAATCAACACCGTGCGGCACGATTCCGGCAGCCGGCGGAGAATGTCCAGCGTCCAACCGACATTCGTCGCCCAGTATTCCTCCCGGGACCGCGCAAACAGAACCCCCGCGCCCAGCACGGCCTCGGAAAAGGGAAGCGCCGGCCAGCGCGACGGATCGGACGGCAGAACCTTCAAGCCCGGCGGCTCGGACGGCAGGCCCTCCGCGCGCAGCTGCGCCGCCAGTTTTTCCGGCGACCGCACCACCGCCGCCACCTCGCGTCCCTCCCCGAGAAGCCGCAGCAAAAAATTGCGTCCGACAAAACCGGTGGCTCCCGTCAGCAGGATCACGAAAACACGGGAGCTGGAGCCGGCCTCACGCCGAGCGGGAACCGGCGGGATTCACCAAACAAACCATCCGACACCACCCCGTCTGCGGATGGTCGGGACCTACGAAAGGGACCGCTCATAGATGCGCCATTCCTGTTGGAGTTCCGCCCCCATCATGCGGGCGCTTTCGTGGATCTCCACATTGTTTTCCTCGATCCACCCCAGGGTGGCATTCGGATAGCGGGGCTTCGCGCGGGTGAACTGTTCGTGGATCAGCCAGGCGTGCAGGCCGTGGGCGTCACGATAGGCCGGCGCAATGCCGTAGACCATCTGGCGTCCCGAGGTGATGCGGTGCGTTTTCATCAACCACAGGATGTGCGGAAGGCGCAGCCAGTGCGGGGTCCTTTTGATCTTCGCGAGGATCTCGTTGAAATTGGGCAGGGAAAGGGCCACGCCCGCGTTCTTTCCCTTGATCTCCGCGATGAGAATCATGCTGGGATCCGCAAAGGCGCGCATGTCGTCGGCGGCCGCCAGCAGGTCGTCCATCGAAATCGGAATAAACCCCCAGTTGCGTTCCAGCGTGGCATTGTACACCTCGTGGACGATCTGGAGCTCCTCCTCCAGCTTGTCCATCTTGATCGGACGGAGCACGACATTGGCCCGGCGGGCGGCCCGCTCGACAATGCGGATGATCCGGGGCGGTTCCTCCAGCCGGTGCAGGGCGATGTGGTATCCGAGCAGGGTGCGGACGCTTTGCAGCCCGGCCTGTTCGATCAGTTCCCGGTAAAACGGCGGGTTCCAGGTCAGACCGATGCACGGCGGATGTTCAAATCCCTTCACCAGCAGCCCGCATTCGTCGTTGATGCTCGGATTGTAGGGTCCGCGCATCGATGCGAGCCCCTTGGCGCGCAGGACCTCCGCGGCCTTCCCGAAAAGCGCCCGGGCCAGGGCGGGATCATTGACGCATTCGAAAAAGCCGAAAAACCCCGTCCGATCGCGGTAGTATTCGTTGTGGGTGCGATTGACGATGGCCGCAATGCGCCCCACGGGCCGGCCATCCTTCCAGGCGAGGAACGGATGGATCTCGCCGTGGAGCCGGTTGAAGGGCGATTTCGGCGAGAGGTATTTGACGACGCTACCGGGGAAGGGGGGAATGAACGCCGGATCCGTTCCGTTCAGGTTCTCCGGCAGTCTCTCGAACAGCTTCTTCTCCCTCGGAGTCTTGCAGGCGGAAATCGAATACATTCGCTTTGCGGCGTCCAGGCTGGGCATAGGCGGGATCGTCGAACGTTCCCAGCTCGCGGGCCAGCTTTTCAAAAATCTCGAGAACGCGGTCCAGATCCTCGTCCGTGTGCGTGGCCATGTAGCTCGTGCGCACGATGGCCTCCCCGTAGCGAACCGCCGGATAGATGGCCGGGGTGGCGAAAACGCCCTCCTCGTAAAGACGCTGGGTGAAGAGGAACGCCTTCGCCTCGCTGCCGATCAGGATGGGCACGATGGGGGTCTGGGTCGTTCCGATCTTGAAACCGATCTGCTTGAACCCCTCGTGCATCTTGCGGGTGTTGCGCCAGAGCGCCTCCATGCGTTCGGGTTCCTGCTGCATGATCTCCAGGGCCTTCAAAACGCCGCCCGCCACCGCGGGAGCCAGCGAGGCCGTGAAGATGAAACACCGGGCGCGGTGTTTGAGATATTCGATCATCTGGGCGTCGCCCGCGATGAAACCGCCCATCGAACCGAGCGATTTCGAGAAGGTGCCCATCACGATGTCGACCTCGTCGTTGAGCCCGAAATGGTGCACCGCCCCGCGGCCCTTGGGCCCCAGAACACCGAGGGAATGCGCCTCGTCGACGTACACCCGGGCGCCGAATTCCCGCGCCACCTCAAGCTGCGGAGGCAGATCGGCAATGTCGCCGGACATGCTGAAAACACCGTCCATCACCACCAGCTTGCCCGCCTCCTCGGGCTGGCGCTTCATGCGGTTGCGCAGGGACACGGCCGAATTGTGCCGGTAGGGCACTAGCTTGGCCGGGGCGAACTGACATCCGTCGATGATGCTCGCGTGGTTTTCCCGGTCGCACAAAATGACGTCCCCCTCCTCGGTGAGCGCCGCAAGCGCCCCCTGGTTCGCAAAAAATCCGGTGGAAAACAGGAGGACCGCCTCCCTCTGGAGGAATTCCGCGAGCGCCTCCTCGAGTTGGGTGTGCAGTCGGATGGTGCCGTTGAGGAGACGCGAACCGGTGCAACCCGAGCCATACTTGCGCGTGGCGGCGCAGGCCGCCTCGATCACGCGTTCGTCCTGGGCCAGACCGAGGTAGTTGTTCGACCCGATCATGATCTTGCGCTGGCCCTCGCAGATCACGTAATTCCCGTGCGTTTCCTCGATGCAGCGGAAATAGGGATAAAAGCCCTGGGCACGCGCATCGGCACTATCCCTGTATTCCCGGCACTTCTGGTATAAATCTCTGGCCACGTGAGGCATTAAAACTGATTGCCGCTAAGAGTTACACGATCGCGGCGGTTGTAAATCATTTTCATGAGAGCTGTTCAGGTCACCCCCCCGTTTCCCCAAGGCGGACCGAAGGAAATTGAGAGGCAAAAATCTCCATCATCACTCCAAAATCGGGGCGACAGGATTCGAACCTGCGACCTCCTGGTCCCAAACCAGGCGCTCTACCAAGCTAAGCTACGCCCCGTGTGAAAAGGCAGGATGCGTTGGACATGACAGCTTGGCAACCTTTTCCGCTGTCAGCCAAACAACTCGTGAGCCAGCACGCTCAGGCAGTACATCGCCGCGGTTTCGGTCCGGAGAATGATCGGCCCCAGCGTCACCGGGTGACACCCATGGCTTTTGGCCAGGGCCAGCTCGGCCGGGGTGAAATCCCCTTCCGGCCCCACCAGCACGCAGGCCGAGCGGGGCGCGGGATGTTCGGCCAGCACCGCCTTGATCTTGCGGGCGTCGGGCTGCAGCGAGGCGATCAGCATGAGGTCATACCGGTCGCCGCTCTCCAGAAACGCCTTCACCGAACGCGGCGGCAGGATCTCCGGAATGCGGTTCTGACCGCATTGCTTGCAGGCCTCCAGCGCCGTCTCATGCCATTTCCGACGTTTTTTTTCCGCCTCTTCCGCATCCAGTTGCACAATTGTGCGATCGGAAAGGAGGGGGGCAATGCGGGCCGCGCCCAGTTCGACGGATTTTTGGATGATGAAGTCCATGTTTTTGCCCTTGGGGACGGCCTGGGCCAGGGTCAGCGCGCAGGGCAGCGGCTGGGATTTGCTGCGGGCCAAGACCTTGAGGTGGGCGCGTTTGCCCTCCGTGGAAACGATTTGGGCCGTGGCCTCGCTGCCCTCACCGTCGAACACCACCACCCGTTCGCCTTCACCGAGGCGCAGAACATCCAGGGCGTGGTGCGATTCGCCGGCGTCCAGCGCGGGCGACGGGGCGTTCCATTCGGAAGGTGGAAGAAAAAAGCGATGCATGAAGAAAAAAGGTTATCGGGTGAATTTTTGCGAAATGTATTCCTCGACCGCCTCCTGCCAGGGGCGCGGACTCCGGCCGATGACCCGGGCCAACCGGGATGTATCCATTACCGTATGCGGCGGACGCGGCGCGAGAAAAGCCTTCATCGACGCGAGCGGGATCGGTTCGACCGTGCGGGCCTTCAAGGGCGCCCCGGCGCGGGCGGCGCAGTCGAGCGCATGCTGACCGTATTCCCGCCAGGTGCAGCCCCCGAGGTTGCAGGCATGATACAGGCCGCCTGGCAGATCCCGGAGCAGGAACGGCTCGAGCCAGTCGGCCACATCCTCGGAAAATGTGGGACACGAGGTCTTGTCGGCCACGGCCTCCACGCGGTCCAGGGTGAGGGCGCGGTCGACGATGGCATCGACAAAACTCGGTTTGTCCGGACCGAAAACCCAGGACACCCTCACCACCAGGTGCCGGGGGGACGCGGCCAGGGCGGCCACCTCGCCGTCCCGCTTGGTGCGGCCGTAAAAGCTGAGCGGGCGCGCCTCGTCGTCCTCCGTATAGGGCGTTTCCTTGGTGCCGTCGAAGACGTAGTCCGTGCTCACATGAATGAACCGGGCGCCCTTTTCCGCGGCCACCCGTCCCATCAGGCCCGGCGCGCGCGCGTTGACGGTTTCCGCCTCGGCCCGGTCCGACTCACAGCGGTCCACGTTGGTGAGACCGGTGCCGTTGACCAACACGTCGAAATCCTCCGCCGCCAGGAGGTTTTCCAGGGCGGCGAGGTCCGCCACATCAAGCTCCGGCCGCGCCAGGGCCCGCACCTCGTGCCGGGCGGACCATTTCCTCGCCAGTGCCGCCCCGAGGCGGCCCCGTCCGCCGAGAATCAAAACGCGGCTCACGACCGTGCCAGCAGCTTTTCCCACCAGGCGCGGTTGTCGAGATACCACTGGATGGTCTCGCGAATGCCCTCGCGGGGAGTGTGGATCGGCTTCCAGTCGAGCTCGTTGCGCAGCTTGGCCGAATCGATGGCATACCGGCGGTCGTGTCCCGGACGATCCGTCACGTATGAGATCAGTTCACGGGGCTTGCCGAGAGTTTCCAAAATCAGCTCGACCACCTCGATGTTCTGCAGTTCGGCATCGGCGCCCACGTTGTACACCTCGCCCGGCCTGCCATCGAGCAACACGGCCATGATGGCCCGGCAGTGATCCTCCACATGGATCCAATCACGCACATTCAGGCCGTCGCCGTATACCGGCAGCTTTTTGTCGGCCAGGGCGTTGGTGATCATCAGGGGGATGAGCTTTTCGGGAAATTGATACGGCCCGTAGTTGTTCGAGCACCGGGTGATAAGAACCTCCTGGCCGAAGGTCTTGAACGCCGCCAGCGCCAGCAGGTCGGCGGCCGCCTTGCTGGCGGAATACGGCGAGCTCGGATCGAGGGGGGACTTTTCCGTGAACCGTCCCTCCGGGCCCAGCGAACCGTACACCTCGTCCGTCGAGACCTGCAAAAAGCGCTTCACGCCGTGGCGCCGCGCCGTCTCCAGCAGCACTTCGGTGCCCACCACGTTGGTGTGCACAAAGTTTCCCGGCGAGGAAATGCTGCGGTCGACATGGGATTCGGCGGCGAAATTGACCACCGCGTAGAACTTGTGTTTCGCCATGATCTGCTCCATCGCGTCGCGGTCCGCAATGTCCGCCTGGTAAAATTCGTAACGCATCCCCTCACGCTCGGCCACCCCGGCCAGATTGTCCGGGTTGCCTGCATAGGTGAGGGCATCGACATTGGTGACAAATTCCGGCTGGTAATGTTCCAGCACGAATCGCACAAAATTGCTGCCGATGAAGCCACAGCCGCCAGTGATCAGAAGACGCATCCGCCGGATGTAATACAGCCGCTTGGTCCGCCGCAATGAGGAAAGTTTTCTACCAATGTCAGCGTTGCACGAATTGTTGCAAATGGCCGGGCTTCGTCAAACTGACCGACGCCGACATCACCGGCATTGCGGCCTTCCTCGGCATGTCGGAATTCGATTTCATCCAGTCCTACACCCGGCTCCGTCCCCGCCGGGACGGCTTGGCCCTCATCGACAAACCCAACGGCGAATGCATCTTCCTCGACGGTCGCGACTGCGCCATCCAGCCCGTCAAACCCGTGCAGTGCAGCGGTTTCCCCAACACCTGGAACTTCCCCGGCTGGCGCCAGGTCTGCGAGGCCGTCGCCGTCGAGGTGCCCGACGAAACACCCGAACACTGAAGGCACGCCCATCCCCCCTTCATGCTGAGAGTCCTCAACCGCTTTCTCTCCCTGGCCTTCTGCGGCGCGATTGCCGTCGCCGTTCATGCCGACACAGGATCCGCCGAAAAAACCTTCCGCGTCTGCATCGGCCTGATCTTTCCCCTCGCCTGCATTTGGTTCGGCGAGGAACTCGGACAATACACGGGATTCATGCGCGGTCATCAGATCACTCACACCACGCCGGGTTGTCTGGTCGCGGCGGGCGGCTGGTTCATCCTGGTCGGCGCCCCCCTCCTCGCCTACCTGCTGAGCAGGGGGCTTTGACCGGAGTCGACACCCCGTCCTTTTGAAGGCATCCTCTCCTGGTTATCCCGCAACAATCCCGGAAAACCACCCCACGCCCACCATGATCACGCTCCACATTCTCATCCGGGTCAAACCCGAAGCCCGCGAGGAACTTCTTGAGGCGGCCCGCATTCTGTTTGAGGAACTGGCCCGGCAACCGACCTTCATCGACGCCAGCTTGGGCACCTCGGAGGAGGAACCGGACCTCATCGTCATTTCCGAACGCTGGAACGAGTCCCGGGAATCCTTCCTCCGGAACATCCTCCCCAACCCCTGTTACCAGCCCTACGCCGCCGTCCTGGAACGCGTCGGCGCCAGCCGGGAGGTTCATTGGACGACCGAGCGCCACGCGTGGCGTCCGGAGCGTCGCTGAAATTCCCCGCCCCTTATGGCGTGGCGGGAGCCGCCGGCATGCCGCCGGGCATGGACACCTTCTTGTAGTCGGCCGGAACGGCAAAATCCGCGTCCGGAATGGGGTCCTCGGAAACGGAAAGCACGGTCATGGTGAGCGTGCCCATCCCGGGCATTTCCATCACGGTGCGCATCGGGAACCCCGAAATGTTTTGATCCTTCATCACCCTCTGGAAGGGATCCGTGTTCGCGGACATCTCGGCCATCTTTTTCATGGCCTCCTCGACCTTCGGAAGATCCTTGGTGAGCCAGAGCTGAATTTTCGCCCCGTTGAGGGAGGTTTCGTATTCCTCACAGGCGAAGCCCCCGATGGTGTCCTTCTTCCCGGTCGCCTTCGGCGGATCGAGCTTGGGGGTTTGCTGCGCCTGCGCGTCGGCCATCTGCTTGACGGCGGCTCCGGGGATGGTCATCACCATCTTCTCCGCGTGGCTGAGGGAGGTCACGTCACCGGACTTGAGGTCCACAATGCTCGACATCTGGGGCAGGCCGTCCATGCGGACCTTTTCCCCCTTCACCTTCATGGTGAGGGTGGTGTCCATGCCCTTGGCGCCCCCGGGAGCGTCCTGTTTGAGCTGTTGGGTGATGGTGAGATCGGCCCGGGCGGAAGCCACAAGGACGCAGGCGACGAGGGTGGTGACGAGCGGTTTCATGATTGGGGGTTAACGTGAGAGGTCGGATTGGGTGAGAATGTTGAATCCGTCGCCACGCAGAACGGCACTGGAACAGTCGATGTCATCGACATGCATGGCCAGAACCGCGCGGCCGCGGGGACGAATCAGGAGCGGGTAGCTGAAGTAAATGTTCACCTCGGCCTTCAGCAGGGCGGAAAGCACCTTGGCAAGATCGGCGGCGCTTTCGCGGAGCTCGACAACCAGCACTTCACACTGGCTGAAGGGAATTTCGTGCTCGTGGAACAAGCCCGCCACCCGATCCGGGTCGCTGACAATCATGCGACCGATCGAGGATTCCGAGGAATCCTGAATGCTCAGGGCGAGCACCACGATGTTGTGTTCGGTGAGAAGTTTGACGACCTCCAGCAGGGCGCCCACCTTGTTCTGCAAAAAAACCGAGAACTGGTGCACCTGCGGGCCGTTGAGTTTTTCAGTGGTGGATACGGCGGCCATGAGAAAAATCCCTGATCAACGTCTCACTATTTGTACGAATACAAAAGGCAGAACTGCGATTTTCCGCCTTCCAGCGCCGTGAGTTTGACAAAATACCGTCCGCTCACCTCCGGCGCAAAACCCGCGGCGGCCACGGGTCCGTCCTCATACGTTTGAAAATCCACCGGCTTGCCCTTCTCGTCAAAGACGGCCACCGCAATCTTCCGGGCCGGCGGGGTCGCCGCCGCCGAAAACCAGTATTCGTTGCCGGCAAACAGGTTCACCTCGAGAAACTGCGGCCGGTCCGTCTCGATTTCGCCGGACCAGTATCCGTCGCGGATCTTGTATCCGTCGTTGCTGAAGGCGCCGGCCAGTTCCAGTGCCTTGCTGCGGGCGCTCAGATCGGTTTCGTTCTGCGCCGCCTGGGGGGCATCCCCCTCTGCATGCACGGTGGCGGCGGCAACCAGGGTCAACAGGCAAAAATAGCGGGTCATGAGTCCTGAGGGCCTTTGGCAATATCGTTTACGACGGCGGCCATGGTCTGATGTAATTCCTTCACCTTCTCCTCGGACGGCGTCTCTTCCTTCACAAGGGTCAGGGCCTTTTCCAACGAGGATCGGACGGTGCCGACCAGTTCGTCCTTCTGCATCCCCTTGGGAAGCTCGGCCAGCTTGGAAAGCAGATACTCGATGATGGCGGGCTGACGCAGGAGACGGGCCGACTCGGGCGTGTATCCGGCGGCCACCAGGCCGCTGACGATGTCCGTGCCGCGGATCCAGGCGCCGACCGTCACCAGGGTGACAAGGCTCTGGTCCTTCTGCTCCTCCATGTCGAGCTTCACCTCGTTCTGGGTGGCCTCCAGTTCCTCACGAAGGGCGTTCCAGTCGTTGTTCTCGGCAAAATCATTGAGGCTCCGGCCCCGGCCCAGCACGCTCTCGCTCACATTGAGCTTTTTGGCCAGGCCGATGATCTCCTTGCCGATGTTTTTCACCGCGGCGCTGTCCTGCGCCTCGACGGCAATGTAGCCATCGGCCACCAGCGTTCCCAAGGCCAGGGCGATCTGAGCCCGGCTGGACGTCGTCTGGGGCGTGCCAACGCGAACGAGGGTCTTCCATGCGGGACGCCCCTGTTTGCTGATGGCGGCGAAAAACTCCCCGGGCATGGGGATCGTGAGAGACTCCACCTTTACCACAGCACCCAGCTGTTCCGGCGTCATCGCGCTTTCCGCAGCCCACAATCCGCCGGTCGCCATGACCGACAGGGCGGCAAAAAACCACTGTCTCGTCCGTGTCATGGTTGCAGATAACATCACGCCGGCCGTTTTGGCGAGCCCCTTTCGCAGGCGGAAACACGGGGACCCTCCGGAAGAAATTTATGGAGGCCACTGATCCCCCCCCCGACCCTTCCCCGGTTCAGTCCCCCCC
>Ga0065721_10003755_pt1 | contig 84820 bp, 66 predicted proteins | sample Mesricmetagenome_FD_59108 | JGI IMG/M metagenome (GOLD analysis project Ga0065721, IMG submission 59108) | Mesophilic microbial community from rice straw/compost enrichment Sample: eDNA_1 v2 (version 2) | ecosystem: Engineered > Solid waste > Grass > Composting > Bioreactor | place: USA: Davis...
GACTACGGCTTTGATGAGCCGGGTGCGGTGGTTAAGGTAGCCACAGATGGAACCACAGCGGTTGCGACCGCCGGTGAGGCATTCAGCTATACCGTTACGCTGACCAACATGGGCAGCTCGACGATCAACACCGGCACGGTACTGTACCTGCAGGATGTTGCCTCAGCCGGTCAGACCATCAGCGGCATCACATCGGATAACGGCACGGTGGGTACAATCGGTGCGGACGGCGCCTTCACACTGACGGTTGCCGATGCAGTAGCGCCGAACGGCACGATCACGCTGACGGTTTCGGTTGACGTGGCTGCTGACATCACGGCTGATGTGGTGAATAATACAATCAACGTATGGAGCGAAGACCCTGAAGGCGACTACAGCACCCCTGAGGGTACGGATACGACAGACGATTATCCTGTAGACCGCGACTACGGTTTCGACGACGATGCGATCAGCAAAGTGGGGGATGCCGCTACCGCCACCGCCGGTTCTGCCTATACCTATACGGTTACCGTTGAGAACCAAGGTCCGTCGGTAATCCTGGGCGGCACTGCACTCTACCTGCAGGACGTTGTTTCGGCTGGTCAGACGATCACCGGCATCACTTCAGCAAGTGGTGCGGTAGGTACGATCGGCGCGGACGGTGAGTTCACGTTTACACCTACGGCAGCTATCGCAGCCGGCGGTACGTTCAGCCTGACGGTGACGGTTGATGTTGATGCGGCTATTGTTGCCGACATCATCAATAACACGATTAATATCTGGAGTGAAGATCCTGCGGGTGATTATACCACACCGGAAGGTACGGCTACCACGCCTGATATCCCTGTAGATCGGGACTACGGCTTTGATGAGCCTGGTGCGGTGGTTAAGGTAGCCACAGATGGGACCACAGCGGTTGCGACCGCCGGTGAGGCGTTCAGCTATACGGTTACGCTGACCAACATGGGCAGCTCGACGATTAACGCTAATACGGTACTGTACCTGCAGGATGTTGCCTCAGCAGGTCAGACCATCAGCGGCATCACATCGGATAACGGCACGGTGGGTACAATCGGTGCGGACGGCGCCTTCACGCTGACGGTTGCCGATGCGGTAGCGCCGAACGGCACGATCACGCTGACAGTTTCGGTTGACGTGGCTGCTGACATCACGGCTGATGTGGTGAATAATACAATCAACGTATGGAGCGAAGACCCTGAAGGCGACTATAGCACCCCTGAGGGCACGGATACGACAGACGATTATCCTGTAGACCGTGACTACGGCTTTGATGAGCCGGGTGCGGTGGTTAAGGTAGCCACAGATGGAACCACAGCGGTTGCGACCGCGGGTGAGGCGTTCAGCTATACGGTTACGCTGACCAACATGGGCAGCTCGACGATTAACGCTAATACGGTACTGTACCTGCAGGATGTTGCCTCAGCAGGTCAGACCATCAGCACTATCACGTCAAATAACGGCACGGTGGGTACAATCGGTGCGGACGGCGCCTTCACGCTGACGGTTGCCGATGCGGTAGCGCCGAACGGCACGATCACGCTGACAGTTTCGGTTGACGTGGCTGCCGACATCACGGCTGATGTGGTAAACAACACCATCAATGTATGGAGCGAAGATCCGACGGAAGACCCGACAGGCCCTGAAGGAACGGATACGACACCGGACTATAATGTAGACCGGGAATCGAATCTGACCATCACCAAGGTTGCAGCTGACGATCGGGTGACTGCGGGTCAAAGCACCAGCTTTACATTGACAATTACGAACAATGGACCTTCGGCAATCAGTGCCGGTGAGGTGATTAATCTCGGCGAACGCCCAAGTGCCGGCCTGACGATCACAGGCTATGAAGTGACCAGCAGCAATGGTACGGTGGCAGGCACTGGCAATAGCGCGGCGGTAACCACCAATTCCGTGATTCCAGTAGGCGGAACCATTACGGTAAGTGTCGCCGCTGACGTGGCCGCAGACGCACCGGCCACCATTGCGAACGGGATCAGCGTCTGGGGACCGGATAAGGATCCGGAAAATGAGAATCCGGATGATGAAGATGATACGCCGGAGATTCCTGTAGACCGCGTATCGAACCTGAGCATCACGAAAGTGCCAGATGACGCACGCGTTGTTGCGGGCGAAAGCACCAGCTTCACGCTAACCATTATGAATGACGGTCCGTCCGTTATTGCCAGCGGAGCAGTCATCAGTCTTGGCGAACGTCCTAGCGCAGGTCTGTCAATTACAGGTTACGAGGTAACCAGTGGCAATGGCCAGGCAGTCGGCAGTGGAAACAGTGCCACTGTAACGACTAATGCGGTAATCCCGGTAGGTGGTACAATCACCGTAGTGGTAACGGCCGATGTGAGTGCAGATGCACCATCCACGATTACCAACGGGGTGGATGTTTGGGGACCGGACAAGGATCCGGAAAACGATACACCGGATGATGGCGATGATACACCTGAGATCCCAGTGGACAGGAACCACGATCTCACTGTCACAAAAGTGGCTGATCAAGACAGGGTAACGGCCGGCGAAATTACCACCTTTACGATAACGGTTACCAACAATGGACCATCAACAATCGCAAGCGGTGAACTCATCGAATTGAGAGAGCGTCCTGGTACGGGTGTCACCATTACCAACTATGAGGTGGCCTCCGGCAACGGAACGATTGCTGGCTCAGGAAACGACGCAGCGGTTACCACGACCGCTGTTATACCCGCAGGGGGAACGGTTGTAGTGAATGTTACCGCGACGGTTGACGCGGATGCCCCGTCTACTATCACCAACGGTATCAGCGTGTGGGGACCGGATAAAGATCCTGAAAACGAGGATCCGGATGACGAGGATGATACACCTGAAATTCCAGTAGATCGCGTGTCTAATATTGGTATTGCCAAAGTTGCAGACCAAGCGCGGGTGCGTGCGGGTACAGCGACGACCTTTACACTTACGATTACGAATAACGGACCGTCTGTTATTGAGAGCGGAAAAGCGATCAACTTGACCGAGCGGCCTGGTGAAGGGGTTACCATCACCGGTTATGAAGTAACGGGTGGAGCTGCAACTGTGGCTGGCAATGGCAATACGGCGGTATTGACAACTACAGACAAGATTGTAGTGGGCGGTACGATCACGGTGAAGGTGGCTGCTACAGTTGATGCCAACGCGCCGGCTACTATCACCAACGGCATCAGCGTCTGGGGACCGGATAAAGATCCTGATAACGAGGATCCGGATGACGAAGATGATACCCCGGAAATTCCGGTGGATCCAAACAGCACGCTTAGTATTGTTAAGGTGGCTGATCAGGCGCGGGTGAAAGCCGGCGAGAATACAACCTTCACGCTGACAATCACCAATGAAGGCCCGTCGCCTGTAGCAAACGGAGCAACTATCCAGCTGACTGAACGCCCGGGCGAAGGTGTGACAGTGACCGGTTATGAAATCACCTCCGGCAATGCTACGGTGACCGGCAGCGGAAACGATGCTGCAGTGACTACAACAGCCACGATACCTGCTGGCGGAACCATTACGGTGAAGGTGAATGCCACAATCGCTGGCGATGCGGAAGGAACCATTACCAACGGTATCAGCGTATGGGGTCCGGGTAAGAATCCGGACACAGAGGATCCGGATGATGAGGATGATACGCCGGAGGTACCTGTGGATCCGAGTTATGCGTTAAGCATTGCCAAAGTGGCCGATCAGGAGCAGGTTATATCGGGTGGAGCGACGTCGTTCACCGTAACCATTACCAATAACGGGCCGTCCGCTATCGCGAGTGGTAAGATTATCAGCTTGGAGGAACGGCCAGGAAGCGGTGTAACGGTTACAGGCTATGAAGTGACTTCGGATAATGCAAGCGTAGCCGGCTCAGGTAACGCTGCGGAGCTGACCACCACTAGGGTTATTCCGAACGGCGGTACGATCACGGTTGTGGTCAGTGCCGATGTAACGGCGGCTCCGGGATCGACCATTACGAACGGTATCGCAGTGTGGGGTCCGGATAAGAATCCGGATACTGAAGAGGAAGATGATGAAGACCAAACGCCTGAGGTACCCGTAGAGCGGCCATATGCGTTAAGTGTAGAAAAGGAGGCCGATCAGTCATTGGTGACTGCAGGACAACCGACTACATTCACGGTAACAGTCACAAACAACGGACCGCTGGAAATTCCGGCAGGTAACCCCATCGCGTTAGAGGAGCGTCCGGGTGCGGGCGTAACGATAACCGGATACGAAGTGATAGCAGGAGATGCTACGGTCAGCGGTACGGACAATAGCGCTACGCTCACAACCACGGGAGCTATCAGTGTAGGTGAAACCATTGTGGTGCGGATCACAGCAACCGTGGCCCCAACGGCAACAGGTTCTGTGACCAATGGCATCGCGGTATGGGCGCCTGATCGCAACAAGGATACAGAAGATCCTGATGATGAGGATAACAGCGATCCGGTTCCGGTTGACGCGACGTTGGAGATACCGAACCTGTTTACGCCGAACGGCGACGGATTGAACGATCAGTTCGTAATAGGCAATCTCTTGCAATATCAAAACCGTGAACTGTTGATTCTCAATAGGTGGGGTAACCAGGTGTACAAGAGCACCAACTATAATAACGATTGGGATGGAGGTTCGCTTGCAGAGGGTACATACTACTATATCCTGCGTGTGCGCGGCAACGATGGCGGCGATTGGCAGACGCATAAAGGAGCAGTGGCCCTCATTAGAGTAACAGGCCGTTAAACGCAAGACCTGCCGGGGCACGCCCGGCAGGTTAATTTGAAATCTCTATAGATGATATCGAATAAAAGATAATGATATGAAGAAGTATTTGTTTCTATTGCTGATCACCGCTTCCGCTGCTCAGGCCGTTGCACAACAAGCGGCGCAGTACAGCCAGTATATGTTCAATGGCCTGTATATAAATCCTGCTTACTCGGGATACCGCGGGCCGGTCAACTTTCATACGTATTTCCGCTCGCAATGGACTGATATGCCAGACGGGCCACAGACGTTGGCATTGGCAGCTGACATGCGGACAGCGAGCGATAACGTTGGACTGGGCCTGAATGTGATGAGTGATCGTGTCGGATTGGAGAAACGCATTTACGCCTACGCAAATTATGCTTACCGTCTGCGTGTCGGTTGGGATCCGGAAGACCGGTTGGCTTTTGGATTGGGCCTGGGGGTTATCCATTCTGGCTTTGACAATGCCGCTGCAAGGACGCAGGATCCGGAATCAATCAATATTGAGAACTCCTTCCTGCCAGACGCGCGCTTCGGTATCTATTATTCCAACAGTCGTTTCTTTGCGGGCGTTGGCGTCGATAACCTGATTTCCCGTTTGGTATTTAACGGGAACAATAGCAGTACACGCATTCCGCCGGTGACGCAATACTACATTTCTGCCGGTGGGATTGTCCCGCTTGCAACGGATATCCTGTTCAAACCTTCTTTCCTGTTGAAGAATGCCGATAATTCCGTTACCCGTGCCTGGACCACGGACCTTAATGCGGCCGTTATCTTTGCAGAACAATTTACGTTAGGTGTGTCTTACCGCACGGCGTTGTCCAGTGGCGAGCAGTTGAGCAATAACTTAAGACGGCCTAACTCAATTATAGCACTCGCCGAGTTCGCCGTAGGCGGGCAATTCCGTATAGGGTATTCCTTTGACTACGCACTCAATAAAATCTATAACCAGGTCGGTAGCACTCACGAGATTTCACTTGGCTATTCGCTGATCAAAGGTACACAGCGGGTACGTACTCCGCGTTATTTTTAACTTATGCTAAGAACCAGTGCTGATCTCTTAAATATAACAGCTGTTTATGAAATTTTTCGACAAAAGGTATAATCTGATTTTAGGACTCTGCCTATTAGCGGCCGTCCCGGTGCAGGCTCAGTATTCGCTGCTGAAGTCGGCTGATCGGGCATTTGATGCATTCAATTTCGTTCAGGCCATCGAACTTTATCAACGGGCATATGAAGCCAAGCCGGATATAAGGACGGCCGAACGTCTGGCCGAGTCGTATTACAATATCCGGAACTACAAAGAGGCCGAAAGCTGGTACGCGCGGCTGGCCAACCAGGACGAAGCGCAGGCTGAGCACATTCTAAAATACGGACATGTCCTGCGCAACAACTCGAAATTCAGGGAAGCAAAAGCGCAGTATCAACGTGTCGAACAAAAGGCGGGAAGCACGATAGGCGCAGATGAGCTGGCGGTGCTATATGCATCGTGCGATTCAGCTGTGGTCTGGTTGGAACACCCAGTTAAGTCGGTGGAAATAAAGAATCAGAAGAAACTTAATAGCGCACAGGCGGAATTCGGTGCAACCAAAGGCCCGGGGGGGCTATATTTTGCTTCCGACCGTTTTGATGGCGCCGAAAAGCCGGATGCCGTTTACGGCTGGACGGGCAATGCTTTCCTTTCCATGTATACGGTGGAAGGCGACGGGGTAAACAAGGTGGACGCACAATGGGGGGACGGAGCGAACCACTTTGGTCCCGCCACGTTTTCAACCAAACGCAATGAAGTGTATTTCGCTGTTACCCGTGACCTGACCCGCGATGAGCGGCGGAAGGCAGGAAAGGACGTTACCGTAAATATCGAGATTTTTTCAAACAAGCTCGATGCCCCAAACTGGGGTGAAAATGCGACGCCTTTCCGTTACAATAATATCACAGAATGGTCCGTAGGGGATCCGTTCCTGAGTACATCCGGCGATACGCTCTACTTCACTTCAAATATGCCGGGCGGTAATGGCGGTACAGACATCTATTATGTAGTCCGCCAAAGTGATGATAGCTGGGGAGAAGCTGTCAATATGGGCGCTGCGGTTAATACCTCAGGCGATGAGCGTTTCCCTGGTATCGACGAGAAGGGAGATTTTTACTTTTCGTCAGACGGCCACCTGGGAATGGGAGGGTTGGATGTATACCGACTAGACCACAGCGGAAACCAAGCCAAGGCGGTTAATCTTGGTTTTCCGTTCAACTCACCTTATGATGACTTCTCTATCCGGTTCGATAAAGAGCTGGAGGGTTACGTGGCTTCCAATCGCAGCGGAGGCGCTGGCGCCGATGACATCTATTGGTTCAACCTGAAGAAAATTATCCAGATTGATCTGGATGGTGGTGTATACAATCAAAAGACTAACCTACCGGTTACAGGCGCCAAGGTAACCCTTACGCCTGTAGGTGATGAAGGGAATGCTGTCATAGTAAGTGCGGGTTCCGACGGTAAATTCGGGTTTAACCTTGCGGAGAACACGGATTATACCTTGACGGCTGAGCAGACCGGTTTTCGTGAATTTACGCCGTTGAAGTTTTCAACCAAAGGAATAGACAGCAGCATGACCCTTAAAAAGGATATCTTCCTGACGCCAGTAGAGGTTAAAGAAGTGGTGGTATTGCGCAACATCTATTTTGACTTTGACAAGGCAGATATTCGGCCTGATGCAGCACTGGAACTGGATAAGATCGCTGCATTCCTGAACAGCGACCCCAAGGTAAAAATCGAACTGAGCGCGCATGCCGATTCCAGGGGATCCGATGCTTACAACCTCAAACTGACCCAACGGCGGGCCGATTCCGCGGTAGCTTACCTGGTCAGCAAAGGCATAGCAGAAGACCGGCTGGTTGCCAAAGGCTATGGGGCTACTAAATTAGCTAATCATTGTGCCAAAGGAGTAGAATGTACGGAGGAAGAGCACCAATGGAATCGTCGCGTCGAGTTTTTCGTGATAGAGAATTGATTTGGCCCACTTTTTTCGGGATCTACAGATAATATTCAAAGAATCTAGGAGCGAAAGCTCCTTTTTTTGTATTTTAGGCCGACCAATGATGACTAACCTCAAAGATTTTCTATTAGCGGCCTGCCTTGTGCTTCCGGTCGGGACACATGCCCAGGAGATTTCAGCGCCTGCCGGTCCACAGAAAATCACCATGCCGCTCCGCCGGCTGGCTGACAAGGTCAGGGGCGGTTGGGCCGGGCAGACAATCGGAGTTTCCTTTGGGAGTTATACGGAGTTCCGCTATAACGGCACGTTTATACAAGACTATCAGACGATCCCTTGGGATGAGGGACAGATAAAACGGCTCATGGACGAATGGCCAGGTCTGTTCGATGATATCTATATGGACCTCACCTTCGTTGACGTGATTGAACGGCTGGGCATCGACGCCCCTGTCGATTCGTTCGCTAATGCGTTTGCCTACGCAGGCTATGATCTATGGCACGCAAATCAAGCGGCGAGGTACAATATCATGAACGGCATCCCGGCGCCCGCCTCAGGCCATTGGCTAAATAACCCGCATGCTGACGATATTGATTATCAGATCGAATCCGATTTTGCCGGGCTTATGAATCCCGGGATGCCGAACGCCGCATCACATATCAGCGATAAGGTAGGCCACATTATTAACTACGGCGATGGCTGGTACGGAGGTGTATTTGTGGGTGCGATGTACTCACTGGCTTTTATCCATGACAATATACACAAAGTCGTTAGCGGCGCGCTTCAGACAGTCCCTGAACAAGCCGACTTCCATAAATGCATCGCCGATGTCATTGCCTGGCATAGGCAATATCCTGACGATTGGAAACAGACCTGGTTTGAAATCCAGAAGAAGTGGACCGAGGAGGTAGGTTGCCCGGAAGGCGTATTTATGCCGCTTAATATCGATGCAAAACTGAACGCTGCTTATATCGTCCTGGGATTACTGTACGGCAATGGCGATTTCACCCGGACGCTGGAAATCGCCACACGTGCCGGTCAGGATTCAGACTGCAATCCCTCTTCGGCGGCCGGTATCCTGGGGACCATGCATGGATACGAACAGATACCGGACTATTGGAAATCAGGACTTAGCAAAATTGAGGACCTTCCCTTCAAATATACGCGGATGTCACTGAACAAGGTCTACGATATAAGCTACAAACACGCTTTGCAGATGATCACCCGGAATGGAGGGACGGTAGCGGATGAGTACGCTATCGTCCAGATACAGCGCCCACATCCTGTCCGGTACGAAAAGAGCTTTGAAGGTTTATATCCCGTAGAGCGGGTAGGCCTTCAGCGCCCCGTGGAAAAGGAACTGGAATTTACGTTTGAAGGGACGGGGTTCGCCTTACGCGGTGAGGCGAGGTCCACTAGTGCGGATGGAGCTGATTTTGTCTTTACAGCAACCTGTTATCTGGACGGCAAGGATGTCGGAACAGTCAGCCTGCCTACGTCATTCCATGCCAGAAGACATGACCTGCTCTGGAGATACCAGCTGCCCAAAGGCAGGCATACCGTGAGATTCGTCATCCAAAATCCCAGCGTTGACCATGAAGTCAGGGCCTGGGATTACGTGGTTTACTCGGACGCGCCCGTTGACGGTGCAGCGGTCCATGTCCATAAGAAATAATGGAACTTCAGACATAAACTATGCATTCACCTATTAGAACCCTAGCATTTGCCGTGGTTGGCATTGCGGTTTCCATTGCGTGTGGATGTGGGGTCGAGCCATCCACTGATGAGCCGAAGGTAGACATCCCTAGGATCATCTTTGATACCGACATGGGGCCTGATTATGATGATGTAGGCGCGATTACCGTTCTGCATGCCCTCGCCGATAGTGGAGAATGTGAAATCCTGGCAACAGTTTCCAGTGATGGTCACTCAACCATCGCCCCCACCATCGCCGTATTCAATAAGTATTTTGGGCGGGACAGTCTGCCGATCGGAATTCCAGCACCTGGCGCGCCGGATTTTACGGCACCGAACGGCTGGAACGATTCCCTTGTAACCCGGTTTGCTCCGGCGCTACGGAATGAACAGTATCCCAGCGCGGTCAGCGTGTACCGGAAGGTGCTGGCAGCACAGCCCGATAGCAGCGTGACCATCGTGACCGTTGGTTTCCTTTCAAACGTCAGTGACCTGCTTGATTCTCCGGCTGACGAGTATTCGCCTTTGGGTGGTATCGACCTTGTGAAGGCCAAAGTGAAACTGTGGGTGGCCATGGCTGGTGCCTTTCCTGAGGGCAGCGAATTTAATATCAATCAGCATGCCGCCGCTTCCGCCAACGCGATCAGCAAGTGGCCCAAGCCGATCCTGTTCAGTGGTTTTGAGGTCGGTGATAAAATCAGAACAGGCGGCAAGGTAGCGAAGGAAGGACCGGACAACAGTCCGACCGCATATGCTTATGCGTATAATCTGGAAACCTATACAGAGCACGGAGAAAAAAATCGCCAATCGTGGGATCAGACTGCTGTCCTCTGTGCCGTGCGAGAACCTGCCGCATATTTTTACGTAAATGGGCCGGGCAGAGTCCAAGTGAGGGACGATGGTTATAACGTATGGGATCCGGAAACGGACGCAGGTCATTATTTCATCAGTCACAAGTATCCTTATAACCGGACCGCTGAACTCATCGACGCGTTAATGTTACACGTTCCACAGCGCTGATTACGCTAAAACCGATATAGAATGAAACTGTACAAGACAATTTCGAGCATTCTCCTTTATGCATCTGATCGTTTTTACCGGATCGATCAAGACTGGGATGAACTCATCAACCGCGATGGGCTCCATGCTTATCTCGGGGCGCAGTTGCAATCCGTGGATTCCACCGATGACACTGAGGCATTGGCCATGATTGATAGGGAACTGCTTCCTCCAATAGGCGGCCAGGAGGTATGGGCCGCCGGCGTAACTTATCGGCGCAGCATGGAAGCACGTATGGATGAGGCCAAAGACTCCGGCGGAGCCGATTTATATGACCGGATTTACTATGCGGAAAGGCCCGAATTGTTCTTTAAAGCATTGCCTCACCGCGTTTCCGGACACGGTCAGCGGGTGAGCATCCGAAGGGATTCCACTTGGAATGTACCGGAACCAGAACTAACGCTGTTTATCAGCTCATCCGGGCGCATCCAGGGATATACAATCGGCAATGATGTCAGCTCGCGCAGTATAGAAGGCGAAAACGCCCTTTACCTGCCACAGGCGAAAGTATATGATCGCAGCGCTGCACTGGGTCCCTGTTTATACATCCCGGAAGTACCGATTGATCCTGCTACTATGATTGAGATGGTTATCTTAAGGAACGGGAACGTACTTTATCACGACTCAGTGGCCATCAGCCGGATGAAACGGTCATTGGAAGAACTGGTAAGTTATTTATTTCGGGAATGCCGGTTTGCGTATGGTACATTTTTAATGACAGGTACCAGCCTCGTTCCTCCGGACGACTTCACTTTGCAAGTCGGAGACGAAGTACGCATTACCATAGCCTCAATCGGTACGCTGATCAACACCGTGGCATATAATTGACCATGTCGGCTGAAGATAAAAAACAGTTAAAATAGGATAGCAAAAGCGTGGTCAGAGCGCGCGGCCTGCGTTATATTTGTGTGATGATGAACCAATTTATCCCCATAGTGGCCTTAGCCTGCTGGCTCGGCGGTGCATGCGCACAGGAACGCGCACAGGAGCCGACAAGCAGCACCGTCAGGATCTTTGATGGCGCCACGCTGAACGGATGGAAGCCAGTAGATCCTGACGATGCGAAATATTGGACAGTGTCTGACAGCTGCATCGTAGGCGGGGACGGTCAGCAAAATGTGCCTAAGAACACTTATTTGCAAACCACACGTGAATTTAAGGATTTTGAGCTCCGCTGCCTGTTCCGCCTTACAGGCGATCACAGCACGGGCTTTATCAATAGTGGTATTCAGTACCGCTCGGCCGTTTCAGGCAAGGACATAGTGGGATATCAGGCTGATATCGGCCGTGGCCATTGGGGTGACATCTATGACGAACACCGCCGGGGCTTGCTGGTTGTCGGCGACCTAAGTACACTTAAGCGTATCCTGAAAGAAGACGGTTGGAACAGTTATATCGTACGGGTACGGGGAGACCACCATGAACTCTATATCAACGGTGTGAAGACCTGCGATTATATTGAGCGCGATGGTGACATTCCAAGAGAAGGCGTGATCGCTTTCCAGCTGCACAGCGGTGGGGCCGCGCAGATTGAAATAAGGGACATCACCCTTACTGAGTTTCCTTAGAGTAGTATACACTTTTTTTGCCTAATTTTATAGTTAACCAATTTAAACATGTATTTACGCTTATCGGGTATTGGTTTTTGGTATTTAATTACCGTGTTTATCGTTTCGTCCTGTGCAGGTGACAGGGATTCAGCCGACTCACAGGAAATCGACCGGGAATATGTTCTGGACGCGAAAATGATCGGTTACACGGGGATCGGTGGCGATATTGATGGTCAGCGCAACCCATTGCTGCGGGCAAAAAAAGGGGAGCGGGTTAAGATTTCGTTGATCAACGGGGAATTGATGGCTCACGATATTACGTTTGACAAACTGGGTGTCAAAAGCGAGACGATGCTGGAGGCCGGGGACACAGCCAGTGTCATCTTCAAAGCCACGGAAGACGATATCTACTATTGCAGCCTTCCCGGACATCAACAAGTTATGCGGGGGCAATTCAAGATCGTCGAAAACATTGATGCACCGATCGTGAGTGAGAACTGGGGTATTTCCCCTCGCAAGGATGGGCGCCCGTTGAACCTGGGATTTGAGCGGGGAAACCTCCAAGACTGGAAAGCCAACGGTAACGCATTCACAGCTAAATCGGTATCTTTTGATCCGGCGCCGTGGTATCCGGACAGTGTTGTGCTTCGGCAGTCCGGTGATTTCTACGTGACCAGTGGAGGAACGATGAATTACAAGGCTACCGGGTCGCTTACCTCCACGCCATTTGAAGTCACCCATCCGTGGGCATCTTTCAAGATCACCGGAGGTGCATTGGCAGGATCGCGTGCCGAACTGGTTGACGCCGCTACTGATTCCGTGATATTCAAGATCTCCGGGCATGTAAACGAAAGCAAGCCGACTGACCCTACGCATGGTGCATTCCGCCCAGTAGTAGTAGATCTGACCCGTCATAAAGGCAAAGAAATTTATATCCGTCTGGTAGATGAAGAATCTGGAACCATGCCTGAAATACCCTACGTCGGGGACAATCCATGGGCACATATTTCGTTTGATGACTTTCGGTTCCATGATGAGCGGCCGACTTATTCCAATGAGCTTCGCCCGGATGATGTAATCATACTTCCTCCCCGGGACGTTGTGCCCAATGCGGGGCTTTCAGGCCCAGACGCAGCAAAGGAAATGGATGCTCCGGAAGGCTTTTCAGTTACACTTGCTGCGGCTGAGCCGGACATTGTAAGGCCGATTGCGTTTACCATTGACGATCGCGGCCGGCTCTGGGTGGTCGAAGCACATACCTACCCGGTCCGTGCACCGGAAGGAAAAGGAAAAGACCGCATTCTTATCTTCGAAGACACGGACGGCGATGGATCACTCGATAAACGAAAGGTATTTATGGAGGGACTGAATCTCGTAAGTGGGATTGAACTTGGATTCGGCGGAGTGTGGGTGGGTGCCGCGCCTTACCTGATGTATATCCCGATCGATGAAACAGGGGATGCTCCGGCGGGTGAACCGAAAATCCTGCTTGACGGTTTTGGCTACGATGATACGCATGAGGTGCTGAACACATTCAAATGGGGACCGGATGGCTGGCTATATGGCACCCACGGCGTTTTTACCCACTCCAATGTGGGCAAACCGGGAGCGCCCGAGAAGGAACGCACCCGGCTCAATGCAGGCGTCTGGCGCTATCATCCCACCCGTCATGTGTTTGAAGTCTTTGCCCATGGCATGAGCAACCCATGGGGTATCGACTTCAATGATCATGGACATGCCTTCGCGACCGTATGTGTGATTCCGCATTTATTCCACGTGATCCAGGGCGGGCGTTATCACCGGCAGGCCGGAGAACATTTCAATCCTTATACTTATGAGGATATCAAAACAATAGCGGATCACGTGCATTGGCTGGGCGATCAGGGACCGCATGCCGGTAACTTCCGTTCCGCAGCAGCCGGAGGGGGACATGCCCATGCCGGGGCCATGTTCTATCTCGGAAATAAACACTGGGGCTTTGACCGCGATGCAATCTTTATGAACAATATAAATGGTTTCCGGGTAAATATGGATATCACCAAGCGCGCCGGTTCGGGCTATACAGCAAGTCATGGAAAGGATTTTATCAATACAAATGACTTCTGGTCACAATGGCTCAACTTCAGGATTGGGCCCAGCGGAGCGGTATACGCCATTGACTGGTATGACAAGAATCAGTGTCATAGCCCCAATCCGGACGTACATGACAAAACCCTGGGACGTATTTTCCGGATCAGCCACCAGCAGGACAAGTGGGTTACCGTAGACCTTTCCAAAAAATCTGATAAAGAACTGGTGGATTATCAGCTGCATGAAAACGAATTTTTCGTGGTACACAGCCGGTTGCTGTTGCAGCAAAGGGGTGCAAATAAAGAAGTTCATGCCGCGTTATGGGAATTATTCAATGCGCAGGCTGATGTGCCCCGTAAACTACGTGCGCTATGGGCATTGCACGCGACTGAGGGCATTTCTCAAAAGCAAGCGTTGGAGCTGCTTTCGCATGATGACGAGAATATCCGCGCCTGGGCCATACAGCTGATCGCGGAAAAGAAGCAGGTGCCGGCGGCCGCCCGTACCCGATTTGAGGCCATGGCCAAAAGTGATAATTCCGCGTTGGTGAGGCTGTATCTGGCGTCGGCCTTGCAGCGCATGGCACCGGGTGAGCGGTGGACCGTTGTCAAAAACCTAAGCATGCGGGAAGAAGACGCAGCGGATCAGAATATGCCGCTGATGGTATGGTACGCATTGGAGCCATTGCTGGACGAGGACGCCGCACGGGCTACGGAGCTGGCCAATGCGGCGAAGCTGCCCAATTTAAAGGAGTTCGCTTCCCGGCGTATTACGGATGCGAAGAACAAAAAGAACTAAGAAAATGCATAGAATCAGTTTCTTTGGATATTCAGCAGTGGTATTAACGGTATCGCTGATGGCCTGCAACGGGCAAGCCGGGCAGGAGCGGGAAACAGACGGTATCCGTTTCCGCAAACACACATTGTCCAATGAGTTTATTTCAGAAGGTGTGGCGGTTGCCGATGTGAACAATGACGGAAAGCCCGATATCATCGCCGGTGCCCGTTGGTTCGAAGGGCCGGACTGGCAACAGGTGCATGAGATTTATCCGGAAGAGCAGGTGTTTGACGGTACAACCGGCTACAGCAATTCCATGCTCAATTTTACAATAGACGTTGATCAGGATGGTTGGACCGACTACATCCGCGTGGATTTTCCAGGCAAGCAGGTATGGTGGTACCAAAACCCAGGGAAACAGGGCGGACATTGGAGGCAACACGTCGTCTGTGAGGAGGCTGCAAATGAGTCTCCGGCATTCGTTGATATTGATGGGGATGGACGGGAAGACGTATTGTGCGGCGATCCGGGTACCCGGGAGATGGTTTGGTACCGCTGCCCCTCAGTCAAAGGCGATACCGAGTGGACACGGCACGTCATCAGCGATAAGGGTGTGTCTGGTACCGAGGTCTTTTCACATGGACTGGGCTTCGGCGATATCAATGGGGACGGCCGGAAAGATGTAGTGATCAGGCAAGGATGGTGGGAGGCGCCTGAGAATCCCACACAGCCGGGGTGGACCTTTCATGAAGCCGATCTGGGTGAAGACTGCGCACAGATGTACGTGATGGACGTCAACGGAGACGGCCTTGCCGATGTGATCAGTTCCTCGGCGCACCGGTTCGGCATATGGTGGCATGAGCAAGGCCGGGATGAACAGGGACGACCTACATGGACAACGCACGAAATCTCAAGGGAATATTCGCAAACCCATGCGCTATCCCTGGTTGATATGGACGGGGACGGCGATCTGGACCTTCTGACCGGCATGCGCTACTTTGCGCATATGGGCAAAGATCCTGGAGAGCTGAACGACCCGGTTATTTTCTGGATGGAGTTTGAGCCGGGGGACCAGCCCAAGTGGACCACGCACATCATCGATGACGACTCCGGCGTAGGCACGAACAATGCGGTGCAGGACATCAATGGGGACGGTCTGCTTGACATCGCAGTAGCGAATAAGAAAGGTGTTTTCTACTTCCAGCAGCTCGCGCCCTAAACAGCTAAGTTAGCCAAAGGTCGTTTCCGCAAGGCCAGCGTCCGGGTCCGGTAATTGATGACTCCGCCATGCCGCGCAAGTATATCGCCGCCTAAAACGCCGATGACCGGTTCGATGTCCAGTTGCTGATAAGCATAGTTAATGGTAGACAGGTCAAGGACAGCCACGTCATAGCGGGTTAAATGAAGTCCACCGACCTGAAGATCCGGGATACGAAGGATGAAGCTTTGCATGGAAGTAGTACCTAATCCAGTAGATACCATATCGGTATGCTCTAATACCATATCTTCGTGCAAGTGTGCTTCTATCGTACCTTTATCAAATACGGTTTTGGAAGCACCGGTATCCAGCACCGCCTTAAAAGGTTTTCCAAAAACAATGACTTCCAGCAATAAGTGGAAGCCATCGTCTTGCAGATTCAGTAAAGTGAGCGGAACGTATACCATTGGCTAAAGCGCCCCGATTTCCTTCAATACGTTGTTCATGTTGCGCACAGCTTCGGCGCTTTTGGCAAAAGTGGCCCGTTCATCTTCGTCCAGCGGAAGCTCCAGAATCCGTTCCCAACCGGTCTTGCCGAGCACGACAGGCACACCGATGTTAATGTCCTCCTGGCCATATTCGCCTTCCAGATATACAGAGGCAGTAAACAGTTTTTTCTGGTCGCGCACGATGCTTTCAACCACGGCAGCGCTGGAAGCACCCGGGGCATACCAGGCAGATGTTCCGATCAGTTTAGTGAGGGTAGCGCCACCCACCATCGTGTCCGCCACAACCTGCTCCTGCTCCTCAGCTGAGAGGAATTGCGTTACGGGCAGGCTGTTCCAGGTAGCGTGTTTGATGAGCGGTATCATGGTGGTATCGCCGTGACCGCCGATGACGATCGCATTCAGGTCAGCGGGAGACGCCCCGAGCCGAAGACTCAGTTGATAGCGGAAACGGGCCGAGTCCAAAGTACCGCCCATGCCGATGATCCTGTTTTTTGGCAACCCTGTGGCTTTGAGGGCCAGGTAAGTCATGGTATCCATCGGATTGGATACAACCACTAAAACCGCTTCCGGTGAATACTTAAGCAGATTCTCTGCAACATTCCGTACGATCGTCGCGTTTGTGCCGATAAGTTCTTCCCGCGTCATTCCAGGCTTGCGCGGAATACCGGAAGTGATAACAGCCACGGCAGATCCGGCCGTCTGGCTGTAATCATTGGTTACACCGGTGATTTTGCTGTCGAAGCCCAGTAACGCTGCTGTTTGGGAAATGTCCTGTGCCTTTCCTTCGGCGAGTCCTTCCTTGATGTCCAGAAGAATGACTTCTTCAGCAAGCTCCCTGCGAACGATGTTGTCAGCAGTGGTGGCGCCTACCGCTCCGGCACCTACAACGGTTATCTTCATAATAGCTCTTTATTTGGTTTCTGCATTGATCCAACGGTAGCTAAGTTAATAATTTAAAACGGATATCCGATGGCTAAGTTAAACACCAGATTACGCCGCCGCCAATCGCTGTTTCGGAAATCTATCTCATCAAATACCCACCGTTGGCCTTCAGGCCGGTAGGGAATTCTGAGCGGCATGGCAAGATCCGTACGAAGGACCAGGAAACTGAAGTCAAACCGCAGTCCCAAACCCGCGCCAACAGCCATTTCTTTTATAAAATTACTGCTGAACTGCGCGCCGGGTTTATCAGGATCGGCGTTTTGCAGCCAGATGTTTCCGGCGTCCACGAACATGGCCCAATGCACTATACTTGCCAGTTTAGCACGGTATTCCGTATTCAGTTCCAGTTTAATGTCTCCCGTTTGGTCCGCGAAGAAGTTGTCCTCGCCATAGAACTCAGGTGTATACGAACCGGGGCCAAGCGCCCGGGCGCGGAAAGCCCGCAAGCCATTGGGTCCGCCCATGAAGAATTGCTTGACGTAGGGCATGACCGTGGAATTGCCATGTGTATATCCAATCCCCGCCATGGCACGGGAGGCTAATATGGAATTTGGACCCAGCTTCATATAATGCCTCAAGTCTGCTTCAGCCTTAACGTATTGAGCAAAGTTAGCGTCAAATATTTTATACTGCCGTCCCTCTTTCGCATTTGCTCCCCGGATAAGGCCATACAGATTGGCCGACAGGTCCAGGCCGCCCTTGAAATAGAAAGTGTGCTTCAAATCCGTACGCATCGTATTGGTCCGCGTGTAGTAATAAATGGGACCGAACGTAAATACCGGTTCTATCGCGTGCCGAAGCGGCGGTATGGTATCTAACATCGCCTGATATGATTCCGTAATGTTACGGGGTTGCACATACGCAACTTCCAACACCTTGAGGTCATGTTCTTTTTCGATATCCTCTTTCCATAGGTATCCGAAAGAAGCCCGCATGGAGTTGAGGCTGTAAGCCATACGCCGATTCAGGTACTCGAAGCCTGTCCTGAAGACGGTATGTGGCACAAACCGGCGGGTCGGCTGCCAGTTGAATGGTGCGATCATCCGCGGAAAGGACAGGCTGGCTTCCGCACCGTACCGGTAGAAACTGGAATTCAGGTTGACATTTCCCCCTGTCTGCGTCTCAAAACCGCCATATACCGTGAATGTGAGCAGTTCAGCGCTCCGGAAAGCATTTCGGTGTTGCCAATTGACATTGATTTCCGATCCATTGTAGACGGCAGCTGTCTTGCCGAGCAACTCCACGCGCAGCCCCCTTTTCGGCATAGGGGTGAGATAATAGTAAACGTCGAGCTGATTGGAATCAGCGTCAACGAATTCGTTCCTCACAAAGCGGAAAGTCTGCATGCCCACGAGCTGCGTGATGGAGCGGTTATGATTCTCGCGCGTATAGCGGTCCCCCGGATGGAAGAACATCGCTTTAGCCAACGCGAACCGACGGAACGTATGCTCGGGGTCGATGAAGTGGTATTGTCCTTTGTATAGTTCCGTATTCTGTGGAGCCGCCCGTTGATAACCCCGCTCGGTCAGCCGGTAATTGGGGTAAATGAAGATGTCGTTGATGGTATACGGCCGCTTTGCCCGCTGGGGAGCCTCATCTTTCACCTTCAGGTAAAGGTCCACCTGATGATCGCCCCCGACGCTGTCCACCTCAACAATGAGGTGATCCGGGCTAAAGTAATAATATCCTTGGTTCTTCAGTTCATTATCGATCCGTTCCCGTTCCGCAATGATGTTATCCAGGTTGTAAGGGCGCCCCACCTGAAGTAAGGAGGCAGGCTGGGTTGCTTTGATCGCACGGCCCAGTTCGCTGCTGTCCACTTCAAAAGTCACTGAGTTAATCCGGTAGATAATATGGGGACTTGCGGTGTATGTTACCGTCGCTTTCCGGTTATCAATAGTGGTATCAGAAGACACCTCAGCCTGGAAAAAGCCGAGGTTCTCCAAGCGGTTACGCAATAAGTTTTCGTTGTATTCCCGGTTAACGTCACTGAGCAGGACCGGAGGTTCTCCCACTTTTGTCCGCAGCCAGTGCCGGAGTCCTTTATCTTTTTTCGGTTCCCCTGCGATGTTGTAGATGTACAGCTGCGGCCGCATACCTAGGAGCTTTTTATTTGGTTTGGGACGGAGCAACTCTTCCAGGTTAGTGGAAAGTGGTTCAATGTACCGTTCCGGTATGGTGTCCGTATCGATCTCAACCTTGCCTTTTACGTAGAGATTTTCCCCCTCAGGCAGATACTTGATGTTGCTGCAGGACGCGAAGCAGGCCGCGGCCGCAGAAATGCATAGAAGAAGAATCCGGTGTTTGCTATTCATCAACGCTCCTTTCTTCCAGGTCGTTAATTTCTTCCTGCTCATGACGCATCGCCGTAGGTTGCCGGATTGCGTCTAAGGGTGGCTGGTCGCCACCGCTCTGAGCCTGTCCGGCTTTGAGTTGTTTTTCCTGTTTTTCCCGTTCTAGTCTCCGTTGCTGCATACGTTTCCTGAATTCCGGATCATGTTTTTCCAGGCTGTCTATGATAACCCTGCGAACGCTGTCCCGGTAGACGCTGTCGGTCTCAAGACGGTCCACATCAAAACGCCTCCTGAATTGGCGGCTTTCCGTATTGAACTCGTCGGCCTCCTGATTGACGCGGTTGAAAATCTCTCTGAACTGGTCGTAGTCCATATTGATGATAAACCCGATGCCAGTTTCCACAAATTGTCCCTGAAGCGTCACCTGGTACTGGTTCTTGCGGTAAGCCCTTACAAGGTAGCGCCCATCTTCGGAAAGTTGATAATCGACTGAGATATCGCCCGCGATATTGGTGGTCTGTTCACCCGGCCTGGCATTGCCCTCCAACTCAAAATTCGAGCCTACCGTTACGCGCAAGCGATCATTGAAGAGCATCTTTGAAACACCCACGTTGAGATCTGTACGGTTTTGTCCGGAACCGGTGGTATAGTCCTCTTCAGACTGCAAATTGAAATCCAGTTCTACACCCTGGATCAGGTCGCCCGCGAGCCGGTTGAGCTGCGCGCTGAGCAGGGAACTGACGCTGTTGCGCGCGATCGCTTCGGCACCGCCACCGCCGGAGAGACTCTCGAACGGATTGGCGGCCATGAACCGGCCCAGCACAATGAGGGCGAATACTTGCTTGTTCATTTCAGATTCATTTTCCCGAAGTTGGGTAAGGCCGGTGTTGACCTTGCCTGCGACATCCTGTGAAATCATTGCGTTATCCTCATCAAGGTCGATGTCAAAACTCAATCTGGGTTGAAAAAGCTGCTCGGTAATGTGCAGGTTCACATCGAACGGCACGCGCTGTTTATATAAATTTGGCTGCTCAGAGCCAATTTGGTTCTGCACCAATTCCAATGTGGGCGCCTTTAGTTTGTACACCGCCGTGATGTCCATCCGGGCATCAAGGGGATCCCCCGACCAGGTAAGCGTACTGCCCTGTTTGAATTGAAACACGCGTTTCACCGGCCCGAATGAAAAAGAGTAGTTACCGGTTTCCACGGTATAGTTCCCCGTCAGTGATATGTCGCCCGCCGGGTTCATTCCCGCGTTCAATTCGGCCTCCCCCTGTATGGTCAGAGCATCCTGGCTTCCCGGATCGATAACCACGGTAAAGATCGCTTCTTTGTCGGTGACGATGTTGACAGACAGGTTAATGCCGCTCAGCTCCGTATGCGTTAGGGAATCCACTTTGGCAAAGACGTTAGCCCGTGAAGTATCACTGCGGTCCACGAAGCGCACGATGCCCTGACGGTCCACCATGCCGGGATCATCGTTCGGCATCACGAACGTAACGTTCGTCCCCTCGTTCACCCTTAATGTGCCACTCACATCAGGGTTATTCATGTCACCCCGGATGCGGAGATTACTGGACAGAAACAGCTGCCCGTAGTACATATCGTTATCCTGCTGCGTAGAATTCAGTACCTGCAAGTCATTGGCTACCAATGTCAGGCCGAAATCAAAATCGGTATAAGTAGACGTGGCCACCGTCCCATTGAGCACAGCAGCGTTTCCATCTGTATCCTCCATGCGGAACTGATTGAATCGGAGCCCCTTGTCATTGAAAGTGATACGCTGCTGATCCACGTTGAATGTTGCGTTGAGCATGGCCACATTCAGCGTTGCTTTGTCAAAATCCAGCGCCCCGTTAATGCGGGGCTGATCGGCAGTCCCCGTGATGTTAAGTTTGCCGTTGATCGCACCCGCGGTATTCCGCAGGTAGCCCAGGCTAAAGGCTTCCAGGGTATGCATGGAAAGTGGTTGCAGGTCCAGTATAAAGTCCAGTCGGGACGTTTCTCCCGGCGGACTGATATAGTCACCCGTTAGCTTTACTTCGTTGCCGTTTCCGGTGATTCCTATGTTCGCGGCAAAGATGTTCTGCCGTTCATTATTCACTTGTATGCTGATATCGCCTACAGTATCGTTACCAAAATAAAAGCGGTCAATATTGATATCTGACACGAAAACCGGAGAACTTTCCAGACGCGAGACCGTGGCTGTACCGTTGATACCTCCTCCCATATTCAGCAGCTCGCTCTCCAGCATCCTGCTGAAGGTTTCGATGCGGAAGTTCTTAAATGCCAGGTCAAGCGGGGCGTTCATTGCGGAATCGCGCGATTGCAGGTTCATTTCCTGGCCGTTACTGCTCAATATAAAGTTGTTCGTCCGGAGCCCATCTTTACCGAAGGAAATGGCATTGTCAGGATGCACCTGCCACTGCTCATAATTGAGCATCAGACCATCTTCCATGAGACTGAAGAGGAAATTGCCTGCATCCACGCGCATGGCCATTCCAAGGTGATAGCGTTCTTTATCCGTAGTATCCTTGATCCATAAACCGAAGTCTAATTTGTTTTTTACCACCGTACCGCTGAGCAGTGTGTTGATCAGCTCAATATTATCAATACGTATCCGCTCGATTAAGGTTGCATAGTAAAGCGTGCTATCATAGGTATTAACGTCCAGACCGACATTGTCTATCGTTGTGCCAGCGTATACCACCCGCGGAGCAGTGACCTTGGCCAGAAGCAGCTGGTCTTCGCTGTTGAATGATCCGTCCAGGGTGACGTCGTCCATTTCGGTCAGGTCAGGCAGCAGCCCCTGAATAAACCGGGATCGGCTGAACTGTGCGCTGAAGTCAAAACGTTGCGGGGAGTATTTATAAACCTGGGCCACAGAATCGGGTTGGTAGTACACATCCACAATATCCTGTACCGCCGCGTTCAGTTCACTGAGCTTGAAGTTGCCGACCATGTGGGCGTTCAGGAATTCTGATCGTAGGACCAGTAGAGACGAAGTGTCTTGGGCAACGGCGCGGAGCCGCACCGTGTCCAGTGTATACCGTTCATCGTTATAAGCGATCGAAGAATTGACAATGTCCACCGTGCCGTTCAGATGGTCTATATCTGCGGTTTCCAGATCGGCCACCAAGCGTCCGTGGTATCTGAAATCGTCATTCATCAACTGAAGGTTTCTCAGGTTCACACTGTCCACCATAAGCTCCAGGTTCAGCTTAGGGTACTGTCCCAGCAGGTCAGCCCGCCCATCGAGGTCAAAGTCAATATTGGGGTCATCACTGGAAGCCGTTAACACAATGTCGCCCTGGTTTGCCGTGGCACTGATCCCGATGTCAGAATACTCATAGCCCATCGCTTCCAGGCTGATCAGTTTGGCCTGAATGTCCGCCACGGCTTTTTCCGGATCCAGTCCGGAGCCTTTGGCGTGGGCTGCGAAGGAAATTTTTCCCACTACCGAGTCCATCCGCATCAGTTGTCCGATGTCAATGTCCTGAATGTTCACGCGGGCATCATACACCGTGTCCCTTCCACGGATCCCGTAGTCGGCGTCCACGCTGGCATTCCCCATGGTGGTATTCAGCCGCATATCCGTTCTGAAGCCATTGAGTCCACCGTTAAAGGTGCCGGCCAACCGGATGTCAGCCGGAAACATGATGCTGTCCGGCAACAGCGAGGGAGCGATCAAACGGTCCAGATCCACTTTTCCCGTTACCAGTTCCTGCAGGTCCAGATCCACAGCCAGCTTCTCTATTTCGGGTAAACCTTTGATATGCGCGCTGGCCGCGATGTGGGTTTTATCAAGTGTCTGGAACTCCAGTTCGGGTATCTGCAGGTCATCCAACCGACCGCTGAGTTCCGTATCGAAAAAGAAGGTGTGGGGCCATAGCGGTTCCATGACTTCCATAGTATCCAGGTCCGGTACGAAAAACAGGACGTCTTCCATGCCTAAGTGGCTTTCCCTGATATCGGCCGTCAGTTCAATGCTTCCAAGTTCTTCAGTAATTGTTTCCAGCGAGGGGTAAGACACCTTTATATAGTCCCGGATAACCGTGTTCGGTGTCTCGGCATAAAGATCCCGTAATTCAACTCCCTGATTGGTATAGTGGAAGCTTCCCTGCAGCTCGTTTAAGGTAAATCCGCTGCGGTCTTTTGCCTGCAACCCGGAAAGGTTGCCGCTGATCGTGTCAGCTGAGTAGTATAGGTCGCTCAGTTCGCCTTCCAGGCCGGTAATGCCGATATTCCCGTAGTCAAAACCTTTAGCCATGCGGGGCTGATTCGCATCTTCAAAAACAAAGGCAGTATTCGCTATACGGATATTTCCCGCTTTCACCCGCCAGTTTACCGGTTCCCCTGAAGCGGTATCTGCCGTTTGCACCGTCTTTTCGGTCTGTCCAAAAAACACACGGGAGTCCGCCCCATTCAGATTGATCTCGCGGATATCCACAAATTCACCATTCAGGTCCAGTCCGTTCAATCTCACCAGCAGGTCATTTATCCGGAACCGGGTGTCCATGGCACCTGCCTCATCTGTATATGCCACCGTAATATCGGAAAGATCAAACGTTTCCAGGTCCAGGTCGGGCAGGAGAGAGGTCGCCGCGGTATCCGTAATGCCGAAATCCGCAGCATCCGGCACTTCATCGGGCTCCGCTACCGCCCATTGCCTGATGGCCCCATGAAGGCCTTTTATGTTGATCCGTGGGATGCCGAAACGCATATTATCTTCCAGATCAAACGTTTCTATGCGCGTATCCAGGTGGTTCAGATCAACGGTTGCCGCCATGCCGACTACGTCGTCGTGGTAGCGGAACCGGATGCGATCCAGGTTCACCCGGTCGATATTGAACTTCATGGGAGCGGTGCTGTCAGGTGTGGCCGGCTCGGGCTGCTCACTGACAAAGGCCTGAACGATGTAGTCAAAATTAAAGGCACTGTCCGGTAACCGGCGGTCTATCTTAGCTGTGATGCCCTCCAGATCGATTCTGCTGATTTCCACCGTATTGCGAAGCAGCTTAAGCATGCTGATGTCTACACGGAGCTTTTCTCCCGCAATCAGTGTGTCGCGTGATTGATCTTCAAAATACACGTCTTCAAGCACGACCATTTTAGGGAGGTCCAGGCTCACGCGACCGATGCGGACGGGCGTCTTTATCTTGTTTTCGAGATAGCCGGTGACCTGTTGAACCAGGTAGTTCTGGACCGCAGGAATACGGATCAGTATGAAAACAAGTAACACGAGTCCGATGATGCTCCCGATGATCCAAAGGAGAGTCCTAATCGCTATCCGGCCAAATCTGTTCAAACCTACTACTGTATGCGTTTTTTACCTCTTACGATAACATAAATGCCTTTCAAAAGGTTTAGCGAAGATGCTTAAAACTTTTCAGATTATTGCTATCTTGCACGTACTTTACAATGGAGAATTCGATGAAGGAAGGCAAACCGGCTACAATTAAGGAAATTGCAAAAAGGCTGAAGATATCACCCTCTACCGTTTCCCGTGCGCTGAATGGCCATCCGAGCATTGGGCTCGTTACGACCGAACGGGTCAAGAAAGTGGCGGAAGAGCTGAACTATGAACCGAACCAGACGGCGATTTTTTTCAAGCAGCGCAAAACATTCACCATCGGCGTGGTATTGCCCAGTTTATCGGAGCCCTTTTTTTCGGCAGCCATAAGCGAGATTGAAAATGTGGCCAATGAAAAAAAATATACGGTAATCATGGGGCAATCGCTTGATGACCCGGACCGCGAGCTTCGGATCTTACAGACACTCAAGGCGCATCGCGTGGACGGTGTGTTGATGTCCATCGGCAAGAACACGCAGGATTACGGATTCATTGACTTGATGGAAAGTGCGGGCATTCCCATCGTGTTCTTTGATTGTGTTCCGGATCTGGACCGGGTGAACAGGGTGGCGTGTGATCTGGAATCCGGGATGCTGGAAGCCATCGACATGTTTGTATCCTGCGGTCACCATGACATATCATTGATTAACGGGCCCGATATGCTTCCTGCAAGTATAGAGCGCAGGAGCGCCTACATCAAAGGCTTGGAAAAGTGCGGACTCCCATTCCGGGAAGAATATGTCGTAAACACGGATCTTACCCCTGAAGGTAATGAGGCGGCTATCCTGCAATTGCTGTCGCTTCCCGATCGGCCCTCGGCTGTCGTATCGTTCAACGACTACGTGGCCTTGGATGTCATGAAAACTGTACGCCAAAAGGGGCTGGCGCTGAATCAGGATATCCACTTTATCAGTTATGCCAATTATCCACTTTGGAAATACATGGAAAATCCCCCCATGGCCTCAATTGAGCAGTTCCCAGGCGAGCAGGGTAAGAAAGCCGCCGCATTACTGTTTGAACTGATCAGTGCCAAAGAGCGGCCGAAACCGGTCAACACCGTCTTTAAATCCCGTCTGATCAGCCAGGGCTAACCGGAAACCGGTTAGCCGTGGAAAGCCGACTCAGCCGGCTCAGGGACCGCTTCAGTTTTCCTGGCGCCATTTACGATATTGGCCGCGCTCGCTGCAATCGCCGTGTACGCGTTGCCTATATCAAGCCCCATGGCACGCTCAATATGATTGGGACCGCACCAAAGTGCCGAGCGCAGGTAATAGCCCAGCGCCGCGAAGTTGTCTGCGCCTTCCGGCACGACGATATCCAGGACACCATCAAATTCCTGTTTAAAATGATTCACCAGTTCGGGATAAAGTGCACCGCCGCCCACCAGGTACATGCGGGATGCCCTCTCGAAGTCTGAATCGGTAAAGGCCTTCCGCATGGCCGGAGAGAGGATTTCGTGGTAGTAGCTGGCGAGGTGAGACGCGCGGGCGGCGAGGAGATTCATGCGCTTGCGCCCGATCACGATATCACCGCGCTGGAAACTCTGGTTGATCATGTGCTCATTCTTCATGGATAAATAGTAGTTCACGGTCAGCTCATTATACAGCGTGTTTACCGCGTGGCGCAGACCGGGAACGCTCAGGCACGTGCGTGCAATCGGGCCTTCAGCCGTACTGAGGGCTGTCTCGCACGTTCCATAGCCCAGGCTCACAATAAAGAAATTGCCTTCATCCGCCACCGGACCTTTGCGGATAGCAGTGATGCAACCCATAATTTCTGACATGATCTCCAGATGGGACACAGTGAGCTGCACGCGGCTGCGCGTACCGCCGTTCAGGGTGTCACTATTGTATTCAATCATTACATCGCGCACGGCGAAGAATTGCTCAGCCTGCTGTTTGAACAGTTCATACACCGCTGACGGGAAACCGGTGGTCAATACCAGTTCCCTTGATTTGCCTCCCGCTGCCATCAAAAGCCCGGCTTTGGCCAACAACTGATAGTCCAGATCTGCTGGAGAGCTGTTAATGTTCCGATAGGGGGCAACGCCCTGCGCGAAAGCCAGGTCGCCCACCAGGAAACCTGTTCCGCCTTCAAACAACTGAAGACGTTTGTCCAAGGAGGAAGTGAGTTGCGTTAGGGGCTTGTCGTGCCGTTCGATTACGCTGGGGAGGGTCAATAGCGTTGTTTTCATAGTCAGCTTTTTTGGTAGATGGTGATACTTAAGCAAATATAATAAATGCTTTCACTTTGGGAGACACCTTCTGAGCGTTTCGGCTGTTATATTTTTGTTAAGGTGGTTGATGGTCGGCGACCGGGGAAACAAATAAAAAAGCCGCGGAAAATCATCCGCGGCTTTTTTATCGCTTTTTAGGGGTTGCCTGCTGCGGATCACAGATGGATCACTTCGCCATAGGCGTCTGCGGCGGCTTCCATCACAGCTTCGCTCATGGTCGGGTGAGGATGCACGGATTTGATGATTTCGTGTCCGGTGGTTTCCAATTTACGGGCAACCACTACTTCGGCAATCATTTCCGTTACGTTGGATCCGATCATATGGGCACCCAGGAACTCACCATATTTCGCGTCGAAAATAACCTTCACGAAACCGTCTTTTGCGCCGGCGGCGCTGGCTTTTCCAGACGCAGAGAACGGGAATTTACCCACTTTGATCTCATAACCCGCCTCTTTTGCTGCTTTTTCGGTATAGCCCACTGATGCTATTTCCGGTGAACAATAGGTACACCCGGGAATATTATTATAATCGATAGGGGAAACGTCCAGCCCCTTTATCTTTTCAACGCATGTGATTCCTTCAGCGGAAGCCACGTGAGCAAGGGCCTGACCTTTTACGATGTCGCCGATTGCATATACACCGTCCACGTTCGTGCGGTAATAATCATCGACAATGACACGGCCTTTCTCGGTTTTAACGCCTGTTTCCTCCAGCCCGAGATTTTCGATATTGGGGGTAATGCCAACAGCGGACAGCACGGTTTCCGCTTCAATGGTTTCGGTGCCCTTGGCCGTTTTGACCTGCACTTTGCACAGTTTGCCCGAGGTGTCAACAGACTGAACCTCTGCGTTGGTCAGGATGTTGATGCCTGCCTTTTTGAGGCTCCGTTCCAGCTGTTTGGAGATGTCCTCATCTTCAACCGGTACAATACGGTCAAGGTATTCCACGATGGTTACCTTAGTGCCTATCGCGTTGTAAAAATAGGCAAACTCCACGCCGATGGCGCCGGAACCTACGACAACCAGTGATTCGGGTTGTTTTTCCAGATTCATGGCCTGACGGTAGCCGATGACCCGCTTGCCGTCCTGCTTCAGGTTTGGCAGCTCCCGTGAGCGGGCCCCCGTTGCCAATATGGTGTGTTTTGCTGTATATTCTTTTGTCGCGCCGTCACCATCCTTTACCTCAACCTTGCCGCCCTTCTTGATTTTGGCCGTTCCCATGATGACGTCGATCTTGTTTTTCTTCATGAGGAACTGGATACCTTTGCTCATTCCGTCGGCAACCCCCCGGCTACGTTTGATGATGGCACCGAAATCGGGCTCACCGCCATTCACTTTAATACCGTAGTCTTCGGCATGGGTAAGGTATTCAAACACCTGGGCGCTTTTCAACAGGGCCTTAGTGGGGATACATCCCCAGTTGAGGCATATGCCGCCCAAGGATTCCCGCTCCACAATGGCGGTTTTAAAACCGAGCTGGGAGGCCCTGATGGCTGCTACATAGCCGCCCGGCCCGCTCCCGATTACAATGATGTCGTAGTTCATAAACGTGTTATTACTTGGGATTGATTTACCGTACTTATCGCCGCATTTACCCGCGGCGGCTACAAACTTACGTATTTTTTTATTAACGTCACATTTCAGTAAAACCCGTCAGTTGAACCCGTCGTTCTTCCGATAATTGGCTATTTTGCCAACCAAATCAATAATGATGAGCAACTCGAAACGAACGCTGAATACATTTTGTAACGTAGCCCTGATTGAGGGGATATCCATGGTTGTGCTGGTGGTTTTTTCCGTGCTTAAACGTACCACGGATTACGAGTGGGCAGTGCTGGGCGTCAAGTACATCGGATGGGCGCATGGCCTTCTTTTCATCGCCTACGTTTACCTGCTGTGGATGTGTGCTGACCGGTATAAATGGAAATTCAGCCGGGTTGGCATTTTCTTTATAGCCTCGCTCATACCGTTTGCTCCGTTTTTTGTGGAGCGGCAGTTGCGCCATGAGAAGTAGGTCATACGCCGTTAGGGACGGTCACCGGCATAAGCATAAGTAATTTCGGTTTTTCCATGGGGCGTCGGGTTACCATGCTCATCGAGGTTCACGAATACCAGCTTATCGATCGTAAGGATACTTTTCCGCGTGATTTTGTTGCGTACCTGACAGGTCAGCGTAATAGACGTCCGCCCGAAATGAGTTGCCGTGATACCCAGTTCAATAATGTCGCCCTTTTTGGCTGAGCTCACAAAATTGATCTCCGAAATGTATTTGGTTACCACATGGGGATTACCCAACTGCACAATGGCATAGATAACGGCTTCCTCGTCGATCCAGCGGAGCAGCGTGCCTCCAAACAACGTGCCATTGGGGTTAAGGTCTTCGGGCTTTACCCATTTACGCGTATGGAAATTCATAACTGACAATGAGATTAAACAAGGCCGCCATCACACCGGAGATGGCGGCCTTATGCGTTTACATGTGTATGGGCCTATTGGCAGTTGCAGCCAATGCAGCCTCACGGAAGGCTTCCGTGTAGGTTGGGTGGGCATGACATATGCGCGCAATATCTTCAGCGGACGCACGGTATTCCATGGCCACGACCGCTTCGGCTATCATGTCCGCTGCGCGGGGTCCGATCATGTGCACGCCCAGTACTTCATCCGTTTCTGCATCAGCCAGTACTTTTACAAAACCATCGGTATCGCCGCTGGCCTTTGCCCGGCCGCTGGCTTTAAACGGAAAAGAACCTGTTTTGTATTTTCGACCTTCGGTTTTCAGCTGCTCTTCGGTTTTACCTACGCTCGCGACCTCAGGCCAGGTATACACCACCCCAGGGATGAGGTTGTAATCAATATGCGGCTTTTGACCGGCAATGCGTTCGGCAACATATACACCTTCATCTTCAGCCTTATGGGCCAGCATCGCACCTTTAATGACATCGCCGATTGCGTACACACCTGCTACGGTTGTTTCCAGGTGCTCGTTGACAGGCACTTTCTTGCCGCGCTCTTCCAGTGTGATGCCGATGTTTTCCAGTCCAAGGCCTTCGGTATAGGCGGTGCGTCCCACGGCAACGATACAGTAATCCCCCTCCAGCGTAATTGCTTCGCCTTTGGCGTTATCAGCGTTAACCGTTACTTTCTTGCCCTTTGCCGTAGCACCGGTAACCTTGTGACCCAGATAAAACTCCATTCCAAGCGTCTTTTTCAATACGCGTTGAAGTTCCTTGCCGAGGGCTCCATCCATTGTCGGTATGATGGATTTCTCGTATTCCACAACAGATACTTTGGAGCCCAGACGGGCGTAGACAGAACCTAACTCCAGTCCTATGACTCCACCGCCGATAATGATAAGGTGTTTAGGGACTTCCTGCAGTGATAATGCTTCGGTTGAGGTGATGATCCTTTTCTTGTCAATTGGAAGAAAGGGCAATGCCGTGGGCTTCGATCCGGTGGCAATGATTACGTTCCTGGTCGAAACCTGCTCGGTTTTACCATCGGCTTTGGTGATCTTAACCGTGTTTTTGTCAACGAATGAACCTACACCGATATAGCTATCTATCTTGTTCTTTTTGAAGAGAAACTCGATGCCGGCCACATTCTGCGCGATCACGTCATTCTTGCGCGCCATGGTCTGCTTCAGATCCACGCGGAGATTACTTAAGTTGATGCCGTGAGCGCCGAAATGCGTGGCGGCATTGTGGTAATGTTCTGATGAGTCGAGCAATGCCTTGGAAGGGATACACCCCACGTTAAGGCAGGTTCCGCCAAAGGTATTGTACTTTTCGATGATGGCTGTTTTCAAGCCCAGTTGAGCGCACCGGATGGCGGCTACATACCCGCCGGGTCCGCTACCGATTACGATTACGTCGTATTGCATGAGATGATGTTATCAGTTCGATGGCTCAAATGTACACATAAATCCCGTTGAGCCGAAAGGGGAATCATAAAAAAAGACAGCCGGTTGACTGTCTTTTTCTCTTATCGTAGGGTGTTGCGTGATTATTCCGCAACGATTTTTCCTTGCATTACCCCATAATGGCCGGGGAAGCTGCATACGAACGGATAAACACCCTTTTCAGAAAGCGTAAATTCGATAACGTCGGTTTCACCCGGTCCAAGAAGCTTGGTGTGGGCAACAATTGACGATGCAAAAGTCGCGGGAATGTACTCGCTGTCCACTGCTTTGATGGCTTCCCCGCCAAATGACGGCAGGTCGGTGCCTGGTTGCAGGATCACCGCATTATGTCCCATTGATTCTTTTGGCATTTCACCGACGTTCTTCAGTGTAAGTTTTACCGGTTCTCCAGCTTTCACCCGGAAGAGTTCCCTGTCAAACTTCATCAAATCATTCGCTTGCAGTGTCAGCTCGTTACTCACTGCAACAGTGTCCAGACCCGGAATGTCAGCCGCTGGTGCCTGTTCGCTGGTTGCCTCGGTCGCGGTGTCTGCCGCTGTGTCGTCTTTGGTCTGGTTACCGCCGCAGGCAGCGAGGAAAACGGCGCCTGCCACTACTACAGGAACTAAAAATAACTGTTTCATTGCTTTTTAAAATCTAATTATCAGGTTACGTAACTATATATTAACAGAGAAATAATTCCTTTGTTTGCGCCCCCAAAGGTAGCTCAATTTGAAATGGAACAAAAGACCATTTATCATCAAATTGTAATTTTGCTAAGATTCGGCCTTGGAACCATTACTTGTCAGCTGTCTGATCAGCTCGTAGAGCGCCACGGGGTCAAAAGGCTTTCCCACCACCGCGTCAGCACCCGCGGCATAGGCAGCTTGCTGTTCGCGATGCAGTACCGATGCAGAAATGGATATAATCGGAATCCGCTTGATGTGTTCCCTATCATCGCTGCGAATGCTCCGTATAGCATCAAAGCCACTCATCACCGGCATGTGAGCGTCCATGAGAATAAGCCGGTATGGTGTATTTTCCACTTTTTCCAGCGCCTCCTTTCCGTTTTTTACAATGTCTACGGTGATGCCCCACATCTTGAGCATATGATTGATCATGAAACTGTTCAACTCATTATCCTCTGCGAGGAGTACGTGCACACCCTGTAGCGGAGGCATATCCACATACTGTTTTTTGTCCGATTTGGGCATTGCATCTGCAGATTCTTCATCAAACCAGCACTGAAAAACAAATTCACTTCCTTTTCCCAGCTCGCTATAGGCATGAATCTGCCCTTGGTGCAGGTTGACCAGCCGTTTGACGATGGCTAGTCCCAGTCCGGTACCGCCGAAACGTTTGGTAATTCCCTCTTCGCCCTGTTCAAACGACTGGAAAATCTTGTCTATGGCGTTGTGACTGATGCCTATTCCGGTGTCCCTGACGGTGAACTGGATGTAGACCCGATGTTTCGTGCGCTTCAGTAGCTTGGTTTCCAGCGTAACGCTCCCTTCGTCAGTAAACTTGATCCCGTTGGAGATCAGGTTGCTCAATATCTGCGTGAGCCGGAGTGAGTCCGCAAGGATATACTTGGGCAGTTGATCATCTTGGACGACCTGGAAAACGATACCCTTTTGTTCGGCCTTGTAGGAAAACAGATTGACCAGTTCATTGATGATCTCCGGAAACGAAGTCCTGGCATAATCCAGCCGCATCTTTCCTGAATCAATCTTTGAGAGGTCCAGAATGTCGTTGATAATCAGCAATAGCTGCTGTGATGCATTTTCGAGGTGATCAAGCCATTCAGACTGCTCTTCGCTGAGCGGCGAGTTACGAAGCATTGTTGTAATCCCTACGATGCCATTGATGGGCGTCCGTATTTCGTGGCTCATATTTGCCAGAAAGTTCTCCTTTGATTTGCGTGCAAGATCGGCTTCCTTTTTTGCTTTGATCAATTCCTGATGGGACCGCTCGAGCTCCTCGTTTTTCCGCTTCAGTTCCCGCTGGATGTATACTTGCTGCATGAAGGACTTTACCTTGGCAATGGTGATGTCGGGATTAAGCGGTTTGTACAGGTAGTCAACCGCTCCGCTGTGCAGCCCTTTAAGCAGGAATTTATCTTCCTTTGAAATGGCGGTTACCATGATGACCATAATCTGCCAGGTCTTCGGATTGCTCTGCAAAAGCGACACAAACTCAAAGCCATTGATTTCGGGCATTTGTACGTCGACCAACGCAATGGCTACATCCTGATTCCAGCAATAACGCAAAGCCTCGTTAGGCGAGGTACTGCCCCATATTTCCAGATTGTCAATGTCCGCAAGCAGCGCCTTGAGGCTTAAGACATTCTCTTCTTTGTCATCTACGATAACTAATTTCAGCTTTTCCATAGGATTCCATTAAGGGCTGATGTTGATCCCAGGCAAAGTAAGCCAAAAAGCCCCAAACTTCCTAACAGCCACTTCATCGTCCTTGTAGCTAACTCAGCCATACCCTCATCAGAGACAATAAATTACCAATATCTACTGGTTTCGGAATATAGTCGTTCGCACCGGCTTCCAATGCCCGCTGCCGGTCCACCTCCATAGCCTTGGCAGTAATGGCTATGATCGGAAGTCCGGTAAGTTGTTCCTCTGCCCTGATTCTGGCAATGGCTTCATAACCATCGATTCCGGGCATCATGATATCCATTAGCACCAGATCCACCCGGGGAGCCTGTTGAAGTTTTTCCAATGCCTCCATACCCGTGCAGGCAGTCTCCACATGAAGGTTGTGTGAAGCAAATATAGATGTAAGCGCAAATATATTGCGCATATCGTCATCAGCAAGAAGGATACGTTTTCCATTCAGTAATTGATCGCCTTGCAGTTTTACGGCTGTGGCTGCAAAGGAAGGGTACGGCCGTATATTATAGCCTGCGGAGGCTGGCCGGTAAATACTAGACGGGATGGCCACCGGTGAGAGCAGGCGGCTAAAAACCTCGTCAAGGGATTGTGCGGTAAAGGGCTTTTGAAGGAAATCCGCTTCTATCTGTTCCAGTTCATCGGCATCAGGGCCATTCGAAGACGTAAAACAAACAGGTATGTCACGGGTGTCCGGATTACGCTTTAGTTTTCGGAGCACTGTCCGTCCGTCAATAACCGGGGTGTCGGCATCCAATATGATTGCGTCCGGTCGTTGTTCAAAAGCCAACCGCAGTCCAGCATCACCCCGGTGGGCTACCAGTGTTGCGCAGCCCTGTGCCCGCGCATGCGCTTCAAGGACATCCGAAAAATGTTTATCGCTTTCGATGATCAGCACCTTCTTAGCCCCGTTTAAGCCAGCCTTTTCTGCTTCGCCATAGTACCCGCTACGCGCGGCCCCGGCTGGATCGAGATCAACAAGGGCCGCTGGAGGCGCGCCCGGTGCCGGCGTTGTATGTTGCAGGGGTAAATAGAGCGTGAATGTGCTGCCCTTACCTTCCTGGCTGATCAGGTCTATAGACCCGCCAAGCATGGTTGCCAGTTCACGGCAGATGGAGAGTCCCAGTCCCGTGCCTCCGAACCGTCTGCTCGTGGAGCCGTCGGCTTGTTTGAACGCTTCGAAGATCAATTGCTGTTTTTCCGTCGGAATACCTATTCCGTTGTCGGCCACGGCCACAGCGACCATTTCGTGCTGGTCCGACCAACCTACGGTCAATTCCACCCGCCCATTTTGAGGTGTGAATTTAAACGCGTTGGAAAGCAGGTTTTTTAATACCTGCCGGAGCCGCTGCTCGTCGGTTGCAATGGTTGTTGGAGCACCTTCGCTGATCCGGGCGCTGAAGCCGATCGCTTTGCTCCCGGCGACGCTGCTGAACAGTTCCTGCATATCGTGGACAACATTGGCCAGTTCCACCGGTTCAATCATCAGTTCCACATTGCCGGACTCAATCTTGGCCAGGTCCAGTACGTTGTTAATGAGGTTGAGCAAATCCGTGCCGGCATGATGGATCACTGATGCGTATTTGAGCTGTTCCGGCAGCAGATTGCCACCTTTGTTGTCTTCTAATAATTTGGCAAGTATCAGGATGCTGTTGAGGGGTGTGCGGAGCTCATGGCTCATGTTCGCAAGAAACTCCGATTTATACTTCCCGGATTGCTCAAGCTCCCGGGCCTTCACCGCGATGGACAGCCGGGCCTGTTCAATATAAGAATGCCGCTCCTGCAATAATCTGGCCTTCTCCTCCAGCTGCGTATTGACCGTTTGGAGCTCTTCCTGCTGCGCCTCGAGTGCCTCCGCCTGCTTCTGAGTCTCCTCATAAAGTCGGGTCAATGTCGCGTGGGCGCGGGCGACTTTCAGCGCCACAGCCAGGGTAACGCCGGCTCTTTCGGCGAACTTGGTAACGGTATCGCTTATGGGATGGAAAAACCCTAACTCCATCACCCCGAGTACTTCGCCTTCATAAACAAAGGGCTGGATCAGTGTGCTTTCCGGACTGACACTGCCCAGAGCAGAGACCGCCGTAAGGTAATTTTCGGGGATATTCCGTAGCACCAGCTGCTTTCCGGAAGCGATGCACTCACCCGTGACACCCTGGTCTCTGGTGATTTCCGGCCGTATATGTCGCGTAGCCGCGGCATACGAGCCCGCATGAACGAAGACCTCTTCCCGGTCGGCGCTGCGCAGATACATAAGTCCGACTTTTGCATCCAGATGTTGACAGACTGTCTGGATGGCGTTAGCGGCTATCGTGTGCTCGTCAAGTCCGCCACGGGTGCGGTTATCAAGTGCGGCAAGGCCATTCAGGATCCAGTTTTCCACTTCCTTTTCCTTTGAAAACCGGTTCAGGTCGGCATTGGCTTCGCGGACAAAACGCTCGGCCTTTTTCTGAGCATCGAATGTTTTGGTAATGTACCCTATAAGGACCAACAGAAAGCACAGCGTGGTAGCCAGCCCGGCCAACGCTAGGTAACGTGTATTCGTAATAGCCTCATGCTGTGCATCCAATTCCGCTGCCCGTTTAAGCAGGATAGATCGTTTTAACAGGGCAATCCGCTGGGCCAGATGCTGCCGGTCCGGCTGAAGCGCTTCCAACTGCGCAGGACTGATCTCTTGCCTCTCGGCCCACTGTCTTACAACCCGGGTATATGCGTCATCCCGGCGGTTAAACGAGGCGTGCAGGTCTGCTGCGGCTGCTGAACCGAACCCCATTTCCCGCAGGTGCTCCGATAACCTGACGAGGGCCGCGGCAATATTAAGCTGATCTTTCCAGACAAGCTCCAGGTGGACAGGATCCCCGGCCTTCATAAAGCGGAGCATTTCAGCCTCCAGGCGGTTATTCTGCCGGTCCAGGCTGTCCAGGGCAGCCGCAGCGTCCACACTGTGCCGCATCCATATCCGCGTATGATCAAGGATATGATTGAGTCGTTCCTGAAAAAATGCGGCCGTCACGATAATAAGCAGGATGGAAGCGGCAAACCCCGCATATACCCGCCGTTTGAATTTTAACCTTCTCATATCTCGAATTGGCCGCAACGCACCTGAAATATCCATTATGCCGATCGCTAAAGGATCGGATGCCGCTCAAACGGTTTTGAACGATCGAACAGGTAGCGGTAGGTATGGTGCGTTTTGTAAATCGTACCTCCTATATACCGGGCCACGTTCATCATCTTCGGGTTGAAGTCACCTATCCAGTTCATTTGCAGATCCTCATATCGAAGCTGGCGCGGATCACGTATAACTTTGGCCGCCACCATGACCAAAGCGGCCTCCACGCCTTTGCGCTGATGCTCAGGCACTACACCGAATACAATGCCGAACATCGTTTTGCACTGCTTTGTCCACCGGTTCCAAAGGAAGCGAAACTTTCCGGGCAAGGTCAGTTTTCCGTCCGTATATTTGACGATCAGTTGGTTTACATCCGGAATGTTTACCCAAAAGCCTACCGGTTCGCCTTCATAGTAGGCAAACCAGATGATCTTGGGGTCAATGATCGGCTTCATGCTTTGCATCAGTTTACGGGCGCCCTGCCCGCTCATCGGTTTTACACCTTGGCCTTCGTGCCGCGCCCAGGCGGCGTTGTATACCGTCCGGAAATCCTCGGCAGCCTTATCCAGCCTACGGGGATCAATGTGCTCAAAGGTGTAGCCGCCCTGCTGAAGTACGTTCGTTGCTTTTTCTCCGATCTTGCTGGACAATGAAGCAGCGATTTCCCTGCGGTACGTATATTGTTTAAAATAGAGCTGAAAGCCATATTCCTCAAATAGCCGCTGATAGTATGGCGGGTTGTAGTTGCAGCAGTAACAGGGAGGGTGAAAGCCGTCCGCAAGCACCCCCCACCAGCGTTCCCGGCTCCCGAAATTAATGGGGCCGTCCATAGCCTGCATCCCGCGGTCATGGAGCCACACCTTTGCCGTGTCGAAAAGCGTATTGGCAGCTTCCTGATTGTCGATACACTCGAAGAAGCCGCAGCCACCTACAGGCATGTCGGTTTCCCCTGATGGTTTGCGGTCATAGAAAGCCGCGATGCGGCCGATCGGTTCCCCCGACTCGTTCAGCAGCAGCCAACGCGCACACTCGCCCTCCTGCAGGCGCGGATTTTTTGCCGGATTAAACACCGACAGGACATCCTCATCAAACGGCCGGATGTAATTCGGGTCGTTACGGTATAGCGGGAGCGGCATGGTCACGAACAGCCTTTCGGTCCGTTTATCTTTAACAGGTATAACGTTCATCATTAGCAGTAGAAATACCCCTTTCGTGCTAAAAATATAGGTTTATGTTGGGTTTTGCAAACAAAAAAAACGTTGTTGATGCAACATCCTGTTCTTCTGCGGCGTCTTATCTCACAAAAACACAAAATTATGAGTGCAAAAATATTCTGTTTAGCTTGGATAGCCTTCCTGCCATTTTGGGCAGCCGCATCGTACCGGGGGACTTCCGGTGTTCCGTCAGATGAAGAGACGCGACAGGTAAGTGGCTTCCATGCGCTGTCCAATAGTGGTAGTATTGAAGTAGAAGTGCGGTTTGGAAATCGGGAATCCGTCCGACTGGAGGGTGACGGCGATCTACTGAGGGAGATAGAGACCGTCGTGGAAGATGGAACCCTGAAGATCCGGTACCGGCGGGGCGTCCGGTTCGACGGATTCCGTTCCGGAAAAGTAAAAGCCTATGTCACTGCAAGACGCCTCAACGCCCTTTCCATGTCCGGGTCCGGAAGCATTCAGGTGTCGGGTCCGGTTACCGGAGATGAATTAGCTGCTTCGTTGAGTGGTTCAGGATGGATCAGCGTGGAGTCCAATGTGTCAGAACTTAATGCTGCAATAAGCGGTTCAGGCCGGATTGCAGTCCATGGCCGCGCTGAGCGGAGTAACGTGTCTCTCAGTGGATCGGGGCGGTTCCAGGGTGAGAAACTGAAAAGCCGCCAGGCCAGCGTGAAAATTTCCGGTTCGGGAAACATCTATATCCATGCGGATGCGCAGTTGGATGCATCGATCAGTGGTTCCGGGAACGTCAATTACAGCGGCAACGCTGTGACGAATGTCCGCACGGCAGGTTCGGGCAAGGTGAGGAAAACCTAAGGAAGTGTTGTTGTTCAGCGAGCTTTTAGCCGATGGCTGCGGCCTATCGTATAGCGCAGCAGGAACTGTTGCTGATTATCCATGGCTCCGCGCGTAAAATGGAACGTGGCAATGAACTTACCTTCCAGTTGTCCATAACGCAGGGGCGTCCATCCAAGCCCTAAACGGTTATATGGAGAAGAGCTATAAAACCGGTCACCGTAGGGAATATCAAGCGGTTGACCTACATAGAAGGTGTTCTGGACAAAAAAACGTTTGTGTGCCAGGTAAGCGTTCGCGATGAATCCCTTGGGTGTGCGGAGGTCATATTGCCCCCGCAGGCGGTCGAACGCCATAATCCCGCCTGCATTTAAGTCCAGCGAATCCAGGAAACCGGTCTGTGGGGATAGGCGGTAGCCGATCGATGCCATGACGGCGCCGTTATCACGGATGGCCTGCTCCCCGTCACCACCCGCCGTTTTGGCATTGTGCCACATCATCGCGTAATGGGACAAGTAGAAGCTGCCGGCCCTGATCCGGCCGGACCAGCCGACCAGGAATTGCTCACGGTCAGTTGCTGTCTGTCGGCTGGTCCAATCAATCCATACCTGTTGCATAACGGCAGATTGTTCATACCGCAGCAACATACCTTCCACATTAGGTCGGTAATAAGCCAATGTGTCGTTGAGGATTGCCCGCGGATAATCATCCAGTAACCCGAGGCGAGGAAACAGCCCCATAAAAAAATTAAGCGATTGTTTTTGATACTGGTAATAAACCACAGGTTCGAACTGCCGCTGCTGTTGCCGGGCACCGAACTCCTGCAAGAAGTTTAGACCCACCCGTACCCGGTGTGTGCTGTCAACCAGCAGGCCCACTTCCGGTGAAAAACGCATACCGAAGATGGTTTGCGAGTACAGACCTGACTGGGAGTACTCACGGTTGTCTGCAAATCCGTGAAGATGAGCATTCCATTCCAGTTGCTGTGCGTGTGAGGACACCGCAACCAACAGGCCGCAGCCGACAAAAAACTGAATGATAGGAAAGCGTACGCAGCGTATGTTCATATAAGGCAAGAAATCCTCGGGCCAAAAGTAGCGATTATCGGAGAAAATGTATTATCTTTAGGCCATTAACAACGCTTTAAACTTATAAACGAACCTATGGACCCAAGTTTCACGCCAATTTTGATTATCGTAGGTGCTATCGTAGCATTTTTCTTTTTGCTTTACCTGCTTCCGGTAAATCTCTGGTTCACCGCGCAACTGTCCGGGGTACGCATCAATCTCCTGAATCTCTTGCTTATGCGTCTCCGTAAAGTTCCACCCGCATTGGTGACCAATGCGATGATTACTTCTACGAAAGCCGGATTGAATATTACATCCAATGACATTGAAACGCATTTCCTTGCAGGAGGGAATGTCAATAACGTCATCAAGGCCCTGATTTCTGCGGATAAAGCCAATATACCGCTGGATTTCAAGCTGGCCACCGCCATCGATCTTGCTGGTCGTGATGTCTTCGATGCCGTGCAATTGTCCGTTAATCCCCGGGTCATCAACACACCGCCCGTTGCAGCAGTCGCAAAGGATGGCATCCAGCTCATCGCCAAGGCACGGGTCACAGTACGCGCTAACATTAATCAGCTGGTGGGGGGCGCCGGTGAGGAGACTATTCTGGCACGCGTAGGCGAAGGTATTGTTACCACGATCGGATCTTCGATAAATCATAAGGAAGTGCTGGAAAATCCGGATCGAATATCGAAAACTGTGCTATCCAAAGGGCTCGACAGCGGTACCGCTTTCGAAATTCTGTCAATAGACATCGCTGATATCGACATCGGTGAAAACGTAGGAGCAAAACTCCAGGAAGATCAGGCTGAGGCCGATCTCAAAGTGGCCAATGCCCGGGCGGAGGAGCGCCGGGCCATGGCGGTAGCCCAAGAACAGGAAATGCGTGCCAAAGCGCAGGAGGCCCGCGCCAAAGTCATTGAAGCGGAAGCGCAGGTGCCACTGGCAATGGCCGAAGCATTCCGTAACGGAAACCTGGGAGTGATGGACTATTACCGCATGCAGAACATACAGGCAGATACGGATATGCGGGGTTCAATAGCCAAGCCCGGGGGCAGCCCAGGCAAAGGGGACAAGGGAGACAAAGGTAAATGATAAAACAAAACCCCGGTGATGGGCACCGGGGTTTGTTACTAACCAATTATAAACCTAAATTATGAAAAGACAAATCTTTAATGCCCGGCATCTCCGGGTCTGATATCATGGTACAAAGTTAATACCATTTTCTTATCTGTCAATGAATCTTTTGTTAACAAATTGTCAAAAGCAGATCTGGTGGGTTTACGGATTTATCGTAAGTTTGACCCCGGTTTTACTGACACACTATGCTATTTGAACGATTTAAAGCAGTAAAGGGCTTCGTATTCGATGTTGATGGCGTGCTTACCGACGGGAGCGTGATGGTCACTGAGGCAGGGAAGCAGCTACGTTCCTTTTACATCAAAGACGGATACGCCATCCAATTGGCGGTGAAGAAGGGATACCCTGTTGCAATCATTTCGGGAGGCCGGTCTGCGGGCGTGGAAAGCCGGATGCGCGGCCTCGGTGTCGAGCATATTTACCTTAATATCCGCGACAAGGCTAAGGTCTTCCGGGAATGGCTGGGCCTTGTGGAGTTAGATGCCACTGAGGTCCTATATATGGGAGATGACATACCCGACCTGGATAATATGAGGCGATCGGGCCTTGCCGCTTGCCCTGCTGACGCCGTAGAAGAGATCAAGGCTGTTGCAGCATATATCTCCGTGCGCAATGGCGGAAAGGGCGCCGTGCGGGATGTGATCGAAAAAGTAATGAAACTTCAGGATACCTGGAACGAAGATGAGTTCCTCCCCAGCGCATAGTCAATGAAAACGAACGTCCCTATTATCCTCGCATCGCAGTCGCCGCGCCGGAAGGCCCTGCTCTCGGCGATGGAAATTCCCTTTGAAGTAATCACCAAGGCCGTTGACGAATCTTTTCCGCCGGCTCTGTCCCCGGTGCAGGCCGCCCGTTACATTGCTGAACAGAAGGCCCACGCTTTTATGGACGATCACCCTGAGGCATTGGTCATTGTCGCCGACACAGTGGTGGCCCTGAACGATGAGGTATTGGGTAAACCAGCTGATGCGGCGCATGCCTCATCCATGCTCACCGGCCTGTCCGGCCGCGCCCATGAAGTCATCACGGCCGTTGCGTTCGTTCACCGGCAGAAAATCTATATATTCCACGAAATTACCGAAGTGCACTTCAGGACGCTTTCCGCCGCAGAAATCGATCACTACATCAGGCAGTACAAACCATTCGATAAGGCGGGAGCCTATGGCATCCAGGAATGGATCGGCATGATAGCGGTCGAAAAGATTGTTGGCTCCTATACCAACGTGGTAGGGTTGCCCACTGAACGGATATACAGGGAACTGCAGCAGTTTGTCTGCAATTAGTTTATGCCGAACCGGATACCTGCATAGAACATACGACCGGTGATCGGACCCCATAGCATCGATGTGTCGAAAAATTCGCTGAACGGCTGGTCGGCCGCCAGTACCGGATCCCGCTGGAAAAAGTTGGTAAGATTTTCCCCGCCTATATATAAGTCAAAGGGACGCACTTTCCCGAAGGTCTTGCTGATCTGCGCATTCATCGTGGTATATGCCTTGGAATACCCTGGCATCCGGTAGGCCGCAGGATTGGCATCGGTAGATGGCAGCCGCTTCTGCCCCGTAAGGTTCAGGGTGTAATCAAAGTGCCAGCCTCCGCTATGCGTCCTGTAGGCGAGGTTAAGAAACCCCCGGTGACGTGCAACCAGTGGGCGCTGCAGCAGCTCGCCGCCGTAGGTGGTCTTCACGTCGAAAAAGCGGTATGCCATCCTCGCTTCGAAATGGGGAAGGGGCATGAATCGGAACTCGGTCTGCAAACTGTTCGAGTAGGATTTGCCCTGCAGGTTGTAGAATACCAACTCCCGTGGGTTCTCGTAATCCACGACCACCTGGTTGGTGAAATCGTTACGGAAAAACTCCGTGCTGAACGATGCTTCACGTCCGAATAGCCGAAATGACTGGTCAAAACTTAGGCCACTGTTCCACGCCACCTCGGGCCGCAACCCATAGGCTCCGTCACCCGTGTTGGCGGCTGCAATGCGTACTAAGCGGGCGCTGGCCAAAGCGGCCGTATTTTCTGCAAAAATATTGGCTGTACGCTGTCCCCGGCCGCTGCTGAGCCTGATGGTCGTGCCAGGCACAGGCTGATACCTCAGATGCGCCCGGGGGGTGGCAAACCATCCGTACAGGTTATTGTAGTCTCCCCGGAGTCCGATCACGGCATCGAATTTACTTGAGGGACTATACGTGTACTCAAAGAATCCACCAGGTACCACCTCTGTACGGGCAAACCGTTGAGCATCACTTTGCGGAACGGCATATTGCTCGTTGTACCGGTCGTACTGCAGGCTGAGTCCGGTGCGGTACTTATGTACCACCGTACCGATGATGTCCTGATAGATGAGGTTGGCATAGCCGTTACGCTGTTCGGCGTCGTATGTGCGGAGACCGAAATAAGACTTTTGGTCATAAGCACTTCCGGAAAGCTGCAGGCCTATGCTGCGCTGGGTATGCTTGGGAAATACATAGCCGATCTTGGCGAACGCCTCATAACGGTTAATGTCAAAACCCAGCCCATAACGGTTCTCGGTCAGCTTATCCGTAGAAGGATCAAAATCGACCTGGCCGCCCGTACGGTTGTCGCTGAGGAACTTGATGCCGAATTGTACCATCAACCCTTTTCCGTTTTCATATTTCCAGCGGTTGACGCCGGAGAAGAGATTGCCCACAGGAACGTCACGGAACCCGTTATTGCTGAAGTTCATGTTCTTGTTGTACATGAAGTTGTCGTGCAGCAGCAGACCACCGGTCCACCGCTCATTGAACCGGTGGGAAAGGTTCAGGTTAACATCGGAGCGGCCAGCGTTATTGGTATAAGCATTAAAGTACAACGCTTCAGAGTTTTCTGGCTTTTTGAGCTCTACGTTTATTTGACCGGCGATATTTTCAAAACCGTTCACCACCGAGCCGATACCTTTGCCAATCTGGATGGACTCGATCCAGGTTCCTGAGATGCTGTTGAGGCCAAGGGGGGTCGCCAGTCCCCGGGGTCCCGGAAGATTTTCAACTGTCAGCTGCGTATAGATGCCGCTGAGACCTAGCATCTGGATTTGCTTGCTGCCGGTTACCGCATCACTGTTTACGACGTCCACAGAAGCATTGGTCTCGAAACTTTCACTGAGATCGCAGCAGGCGGCCTTGAAAAGCTCCTGACCCGTGAGCACCTCCAAGCGGGTCGGGTTGAGCGCGGATATGTAATTTGAGCTTCGCCTTGCTGACACGCTGACCTCGTTCAGTACATTGCCCTTGGCCGTAACTACCAGCACTTCATGCGGATCGGTCACGTTCAGCGTGTCCGGCTGGTGCCCCGTGTGTGTCACGACCAGCTGCTTAAACCCATCCCGATGGTCAATACGGAATACGCCGGAGGAATCCGACCGCGCGTTGATGGATCTGTCTTCCAACCAATATACATTGGCAGATGTCACGGGACTAAGTTCCCCACGGGTGTTTTCCTGCATGACAACGCCGGTAACCACGTGCTCATGATGCCCACCGTGATCGCCATGGCCCGCCACACCTGTCAGTTTATGTACATTGTTTTCATCCCGGTACCGGCAGCAGTCAGGGAGCCTCCGGTACGCCCGCTGGTCCGCCTGTCTGTCTTCCACGTCATGGCCAGCGGCCAGGATCCGCTGCTTGGCGGCTTCGACATCATAGGCCTCCGGGTCTATATGAAGAGACAAAAGCTGTGTGGCAACGTTCCATTGGGCTTTTTTGAGTCCTTTTCCTTCCGCCGCGTTTTCAATGCGTTTCTGACACATCCCGCATACACCGGCAACCTTAAAAGAGACGGTATTTTGTACCATGCCTGTATCCGCTGTGGGGGCTTCCAACTGTGCCCGCGTATACAGGCAACAGTCAGGCAGCGCGGCGTAAACCCGATCGTCGGCGGGTTGGCCTTCCACATCATGGCCTACAGCTGCTATCTGCCGCCGAATGGCCGCCAGATCGGATTGTTGAGTATTATATGTCAGGTGGAGTTCCTGCCCAGCTGCATCCCAAGCCGCCGTCGCCGCGCCTCCCCGCTTTGCGGCATCCTCAATACGGGTTTTACACATCCCGCAATTTCCCGCCACCCGGATGGTAACAGCGCTGTCAACTGGGAGCGTCTGTGCGCGGGGAACGCCGGGCATGGCGGACAGGGAAAAATCAGGCCATATGGCAATGGCAGTAAAAAGATTGATAAATAGATATAACTTGATGGCTGAATTCATGTTCACTGATTCTTGTCTTTGATAAATGCGGTATAGATGGACCTGACCAGCGGTGATGCCTGGTCATACATTATGCTGCGGAAAGACTAAATCAGATTAGGTAGGTACAGTGCTTTATAAATAGGGGTACGATTGCCCGGGGTGGTGAGGCCATCGCCTGCCGTTCCACAGACTGCACGTCTTCCGGAAAGACGGCTAAGTACGACAGTGTAAAAACGAGCAGTTCCAGGGGGTATATTTTCACAAGGTTGCCGTCTCCGCCCGGTAGGTGTTTTTCCGCGGTTTTTCCGGTTTCTACCTTAATGTCATGACAATGCCCGGGGACATGGTCGCCGCAGTCCTTGTCACTGCAGCAATCAGTGCTATCCGTCCCGGCAGGGGTTTCCGTCTCATGCGATAAACAGAGCGGACAGTCTAAATGGTCGGCATCTTTTTCAAGCTGTACCACCAAATTCTGTGCTGTGCCGCAGCAATAGTGAAGGTGTACCGTAGCTCCGGTAGCTGAAAAACCATAAATGATGATGAGCAATATGCTGGCTATCCTGACCATTCTAATTACAAAGCTATAGAAAAACTTACAATAGTAGGACGTTGATTCCCAAATTTTTCCGGTTTTGCGGATAACTTTGTTGTTAAAAAGCGAAAAACCATGAAGTTAAAAGTCGTTACAGGGCTGGCAGCCGCACTGGCAGCAGTCTTATCAGCGGAGGGGCAAACCATTTCCCAGAGAGCTGTACCCGCTGTGGTATTAAATACCTTCCAGCAACAGTTCCCGGGCGCGCGGCAGGCTGAGTGGGAGAAGCGCCGGGATGGTAGCTACGAGGTCGAGTTCCATGTCGGCCTGTTCGGTCGAGATCATAATGCCTATATCAGTAACGATGGCAAATTGCTCGTGCACGAAGAAGAGGTGGCTTCCTCATCACTTCCGGTTGCTGTCAAAGATCGGATCAGGACCGACTTCGCTGAGTATAGTATAGAAGACGTAAAAAAGGTAACTTCGGGCAACCAAGTGATTTTCAAAGTCGAATTGGACAGCCGTTCACAGGATCTACACGTTGAGTTCCATCCGGATGGTACAGTGAAGAAAGAGCTGCGGGACTGATCCATGCCGCTCAACCTTTAAGTTCCTTGATGAATGCCGGGATCCTTTGGGGATAATCCGGTGCCCCAAGCAGCCGCACGAAGGCACTGCCTACGATAGCACCGTCGGCATAATCGGTCGCCCGGACAAAAGCGCCGTGATCGGAAATCCCGAAGCCAACTACCACCGGGTTTCTGAGACCCATCGCCTTAATTCTGGAAAAATACGCCTCCGTAGTCTCCGAGACCGAGAGATTCTTGCCTGTGGTCGATGACGAGGAAAGCAGGTAAATAAAACCCGTGGTCAATGCGTCGATCTTCCGGATACGTTCTTCATCGGTCTGCGGCGTTACCAGAAAAATGTTGCTCAGTCCGTTAGCTTCGAAAACGGGTTTATAGAGCTCTTCGTATTCGTACATGGGCAGGTCGGGTACGATGATGCCGTCCACACCGGCGTCTCTACAGGATTGACAGAACCGTTCGACGCCGTATTGCAGTACTGGATTCACATACCCCATCAGCAATACGGGGATGGACACCCGTCTGCGCAGGTCTTTCAATTGTTCGAAGAGGTAGGAAAGTGTCATGCCGTTACGCAGTGCTACCTCTGAGCTATGCTGGATTACGGGCCCATCGGCTACGGGATCGGAGTACGGAAAGCCGATCTCCAGAAAATCCGCGCCGGCGTGCTCAAGGGCTTCAGCGATATCCAGCGTGCTGTCCAGTGTCGGGTATCCGGCGGTAAAATAAATTGAAAGTATGCGTTTCCGGCCATTGCCGGCAAATAAGCTATTGATTCTGTTCATGATTATGGTTAGAAACCGAAGTACTTCATATAGTTATCCAAATCCTTATCACCACGCCCCGAGAGGCAGACCACCACGTTTTCATCGCGATTGAATGTCATTTTATCCAACTGTGCGAGCGCGTGGGCGCTTTCGATCGCCGGGATAATCCCCTCAAGGCGGGTCAGCTGGAGTCCGGCCTGCATGGCTTCCTCGTCTGTAATGCTTGCATAGGTGGCCCGGCCGGTCTTATAAAGCCAGGCGTGCTGCGGTCCGATGCCCGGATAATCCAGTCCCGCCGAGATGGAATAGGGTTCGACTACCTGCCCATCCTCCGTCTGCATAAGGATGGAACGGCTGCCGTGCAGCACCCCTTCTTTGCCCAAAGCCGTCGTGGCTGCAGATTCGCCCGAATGCACGCCTTTCCCTGCAGCTTCCACGGCAACAAGTTTGACCGAGGGCTCATCGAGGAAATGATAGAACATGCCTGCGGCGTTGCTGCCCCCGCCCACACAGGCCACAGCGTAGTCGGGCGTTTGCCGTCCGGTTTTTTCAAGCAGCTGTTTCCGCGTTTCGGCCGAAATTACGGACTGAAAACGCGCAACCATATCAGGGTAGGGGTGAGGGCCCACTACGGATCCGATGATATAGTGCGTGTCTTCCGGATTGTTTATCCAATCCCGGAGCGCCTCGTTGGTGGCATCCTTCAGCGTACGGCTGCCGGATGTGGCGGGGACCACTTCGGCCCCCATCATCTTCATGCGCGCTACATTCGGCGCCTGCCGCTCGATATCGATCGCACCCATATATACCACGCACTTCAGGCCTTTCAGCGCACATACCGTGGCCGTTGCAACGCCGTGCTGCCCGGCACCGGTTTCGGCAATGATCCGCTTTTTTCCCAACCGTTCAGCAAGCAGGATCTGGCCGATGGTGTTGTTAATTTTATGAGCTCCCGTATGGTTAAGATCTTCGCGTTTGAGAAAGATATTTGCACCATATCGTTCGGATAGTCGCGCAGCGTTATACAGGGGAGACGGTCTGCCGACGTAATCCGTCAACAACTGGTTGAATTCCTGGTGGAATTCGTCGCTCTGGATGATCTTCAGGTATTGCTTCCGCAATTCCTCTACGTTCGGATACAGCATTTCCGGAATATAAGCACCGCCGAAGTTGCCATAATAACCCTTGTCGTTTACCTGGTATTCACTCATCGTTGATCGATTCTAAGGTTCTTTTAAGTAATTCAATATCTTTTGTTCCGGGGCTCGTCTCGAACTTGGAATTGAGGTCAAGTCCATAGAGCCGTCCGTCCGTCAATGCCAGCGCATCCCCGATGTTCCCGGCGCTGAGTCCACCGCTGAGAAAAAAAGGTTTAGTAGCTTTGTACCCATCCAGTAACTGCCAGTTAAAGCGGATTCCGGTACCGCCATGCTGGGCACTTTTGGTGTCAAAGAGGTAATAGTCAACCGCCGTATCGAAAGCATCCACCACGTCCCAGTCAAACCCTTCATCCACGCCAAATGCCTTGATGATCTCGACATTGCCGTCTCTCAGCACGTCCTTCAGCCCGGTGCAGTAAAGAGCACTTTCTTCCCCATGCAGCTGAACCGCCTGGAGACCATACCGCCGCACAGCCGATTCCACCTCACCGATGTCAGCATTGACGAATACACCGGTTTTGCGTACACCTTGCAACTGCGCCGCCCAACCGGCGTCCAGGTCACCGGCAAAACGCTTAGAGCCCGGGTAAAAAATAAAACCGATATAGTCGGGACGCAAAGCCAGCACGTTCCGGATGTTCTCCGGATCTTTCAGGCCGCATATCTTGACTTTTAAGTTCATGTTACATTTATCAACTTTTTGAAACTTGCCAGGGCTTTCAGCCCCAGCAACGAAGCCTCCGCCTCATAGTAGCAATCCCCAAAGCTCTTCTCCGGCCGGATCGTTTTGATCGCAACGGCAGCATTGGCCAGGACCACATTATTCTGTTCGGCTGTTCCATTGCCGTTGATCACCGCTGTAAAAATCCCGGCCGCTTCCTCGATCGTGGCGCCCCCGTGGATACTATCCGCTGACTGCCGCTCAAACCCCAGCTCAGTTATGCTATGGATGCGTTCTCCATCATTGCTGATCGTCTTGAAATCGCCGGTCAACGAAACCTCGTCATATCCGTCCAGCGCATGCAGGATGGTGTACCGCTTGCCCGACTGCTGGTAAAGATATCCGTAAAGGCGGGCCAACTCAAGACTGAACACACCCACGGACTGGTATTGAGGATTGGTCGGATTCACCAATGGTCCGATCATATTAAAAAAAGTTTTTACACCTAATTCCCGGCGGATAGGGGCCACCGTCTTCATCGCCGGATGGAAGAGCGGCGCGTGCAGGAAGCAGATATTGGCTTGCTCCAGTTGGCGGCCAATGGCTTCCCTGTCGTTGGTGAACCGGTAACCCAGGTACTCCATCACATTGGACGATCCGCATCCGGAAGACACCCCATAGTTGCCGTGTTTCGCTACCGGATATCCGGCGCCAGCTACCACAAAGGAAGCGAGCGTAGATATATTGAACGTGTTTTTACCATCACCTCCCGTACCGCAAAGATCGATCAGCCGGTAGTCCGGGAAGTCCAGCTGCAGGCAGAGATCGAACATTGCGTCCCGGAACCCTTCAAGTTCCTCCACGCGGATGCTCCGCATGCCATAAGCCGTCATAAACGCGGCGATCTGCGAATTATTATACTTGCCGGAGGCAATACTGGTCAAAATTTCATACGCTTCACTTTTGCTGAAGGTCTTGAATTCGAACAGGTGTGCTAGTATCTCTTTCATTGTTGTCTGATATCCACAAAAAAGGCCTGCCGTGTCTGGCAAGCCGCTTTATATTTTCAGTATCCATTACTTACAATAGAAGGTTGCCACAGCGTCAATTGCTATGCCACCACCAAGTAGTATGTACTGTTGAATGCTTCATTTTGAAGGGACAAACTTAGTTAAATATATCGTAATATGCAATCCTTTCTCCCTGGTATAAGAAAATACCCAATTTGGTGTATTGATGCGGTAAATTCTTTAATAAACCTTTGTGAGAAGACCAGACGCATATGAAACGGATAGCTATTGTGCTGCAATTGTTGTTAACAGTTTGCGGCGTGGGTTCTGTCGATGCCCAGATTGTGAAAAAACTGGCCAAAAAGGCCGAAAAGCCGCCGAGAGGACGGTCGAGCGCCGTGTAGAGCGGGAAACGAAGAAAAAGACCGACGAGGCGCTGGACAAGGTGTTTGAAGGAGACAAAGCGCAGAACGCCGATAAAGAGCGGAATCCAGCAGACGCGGCCGGCGCCGGAAATACTGGCGCAACCGCCTTTGGTGCCTATGGGAAGTTTGACTTCGTGCCGGGAGAAAAGGTAATTGTGGCAGAGGATTTCTCACAGGATGATCTGGGCGACTTTCCAGCCAAATGGAATACCAATGGCAGTGCTGAAATCAACACCATTGCGGGTTCAACGGCCCGTTGGCTGGCGCTGACCTCCAAAGGAGCGGTAACGCCTGAGTTCATTACCGACCTACCCGAGAACTTTACGTTGGAATTTGATTTGGCCGTCACAACAGGTTTCAGTTTTTACAACTCTGTGCTCATGATCTCAATGGTACATCTCATCGATGCAAACAATTTTACTGCATGGAGCAAGTTCGGGCGCGGCCGAACCAGCGGTGTGTTAGTGTGGCTGCATCCACAGGATGCAGGCAGCCGGCCGTTGGGACAAAGTGGATACGAGCTCTGGGCTGACGGCAAGAAAACCATGGAAAACAAAGTAGTCGGAATGCCTGCATTCAACTCCGCGGATAAGCATATGGTTAAGATTTCGATATGGCGGCAAAAACAGCGCATCCGCCTGTATATAGACGAAACCAAGGTGTGGGATTTACCAAGGGCATTTGCAGATGGGATAGATTACAATGGGCTGGTCTTCAGTCGTGATGGAGCAAAAGAAGGAGAGACGTTCTACATCAGCAATCTGCGGCTTGCCGTGGGTGCGCCCGATACACGGAACAAATTAATCACGGAAGGCAAGTTCAGTACCACGGGCATCTATTTCAACTCCGGCTCGGCAGTCATCAGACCGGAATCTTACGGCGTGCTGAAGGAGATCGCCACGGTGCTGAAGGAAAACCCTGACGTTAAGGTGTCCATCATAGGCCGTACTGATAGTGATGGCAGCGAAGAATTGAACCTCAGGCTCTCAAAGGAACGCGCAGCTGCGGTGAGCGCTGTGCTGGCCTCCAAGTTTGGCATCGATGATGTGCGGATGCAGACCGACGGTAAAGGGGCGACTGAACCCATCGCTGACAACACGACACCGGAGGCAAAAGCGCAGAACCGCCGGGTAGAATTCATAAGACTTTAGCGTACGTTGAGGTTTTGCCGTACCTTCGTTCCATGGAACGGCAACCGCCAAATCAATGGTTGGATATTCATACTCACCGCGGGACGGCAGATACGGCCATACGTGCCATCCTCAATGTATCAGCATACGAAGCAGGGGAACCGGGGATCGGAACGGATCAGTGGGTTTCCTTAGGTCTGCATCCTTGGTATTTTACTGCGGAAAATGTAAATGCTCAGCTGGCGGTGCTGGAAAGCAAAGCAGGTCATAGCCGTGTCAAACTCATCGGCGAATGCGGTTTTGACCGGCTGCGCGGACCGGATATGCGTTTACAGCATCGCGCGTTTAGATCCCAGATCGACCTGGCCCTAACCTATGGCAAACCGCTCATCATCCATTGTGTCAAAGCATTTGACGAGCTGCTGCCTTACGGCGGCGAGTACGCCTCACGGCTGCCGATGATCGTACATGGCTTCAATAAATCGCCACAGCTCGCCAGGCAACTGATACGACATGGATTCTTCCTTTCGTTCGGATCAGCCATCGGCCGTGAGCGCAGCAACGCAAGTCATGCGCTCCAGCAGATAGACGCTCCCTTTTTTCTTGAAACGGATGACAGCGAGGCCGATATCCGGGCCATCTATGAACGGGCAGCCTTTTTGCGGAATGTTACCGTGGATGAAATGAAAGATGCTATTTTTGCCAGCTGGAAAAAAATTCGTTTGATTTAAATGGCTGATCTCAATTGGTTGTCGCGCTCGGCGCTGCTGGTGGGCGACGAAGGCATCTCCCTGTTACAAAAGAAACATATACTGGTCGTGGGGCTTGGGGGCGTAGGATCCTTTGCAGCGGAATTCATTTGCCGCGCCGGTGTAGGGGAAATGACTATCGTGGATGGTGACGTGGTAGATCCCACCAACCGGAACCGGCAGTTGCCCGCACTGGCGACTAACCACGGTGTCAGCAAAGCACGGATCATGGAAGAACGCCTGTTGGCGATCAATCCGGAGCTGAAGCTCCATGTGGTTGAAGACTTCCTTACCCCACAGAAATGCCGTGAGCTGCTGAGCCAGCAATATGATTACATCATGGACTGCATTGACAGCATCACACCAAAGCTCACGCTGTTGTCTACAGCCCTGAATTCCGGTATGCCCGTTGTGAGCTCCATGGGAGCGGGCGGGAAACTTGATCCCACGAAAATCCGCGTAACCTGGCTTCCTGAAACCTATCAATGCGTGTTCGCACAGTATGTCCGGAAGCGCCTCAAACGGCTGGCCAACGCAGCTAAGGTCAAAGCGGTTTTCTCAACCGAAGAGGTAAGAAAGGATTCCCTGGTAATGACAGACGGCAGCAATTTCAAGCGTTCAGCCTATGGCACCATTTCCTATTTGCCCGCAGCGTTCGGCGGCGCATGTGCCTCGGTAGTGATCAGGGATCTGCTGGACATTCCAGTAGAAATCACCGCAAGGCCCAAACGGCTGCAACGCAGGCCGAAAAGGCAGGGTGCAGCCAGCGGTCGGTAAAGGCCTTTCAGCCCTTATTCATCAGGCAGTAAGGTAACACAGTTTTCCGAAAGTTTGGCGATACGTTCACTGAGACCTTTCCGTTTAGCTGCCGGGCCAATGTTTTTTATCAGTTTTTTGATGACCGCGAGCGATTCCGGATAGGGATCGCAAGCATAATCCTTTTCCAGATGAGGCAGGGCCTGCAACAGCATGCGGCGGTACTCTTCCTTCAGTACCCGCCGTTCTGCTTTGCTTTCTGCCGCGTCCATCTTTTCCTTCAGCTCTTCACCTTTATGCAGATAGTAATAGCCCATTGCCCGGTGTGCGACGTAATAATCCGGTTCCGCTTCGATCACCTTCCGGTACAGCGGCGCCGCTTTTTCAAGCTGAGCGTTTTTTTCATAGGCATTCGCCAAGTAAAACATAATGAAGGTCCGGCGGGCTGGCATGAACTTATCCAGCATGGCCATCAGTTTTTCGCCTTCCATAATGATCTCGCGGGCGTCGTCACCCAAGCGGGCCAGGGAGAAATTGGCAAACTGTTCGTCTGCCTGACTGCTGGTCTGGGCGAAAGCGGCTATATTACCCAGAACGGCAAAAAAGAAAGTAAAAATCAGAAAGTGTTTCATCTTTAAAACGATTGCCAGTTTTCCCATGTGTCGGAATTTTTCTTATCATACCCCCTTCTTGCCCGGATCTCCTTCCAGTTCATATAAGGCAGGTCATACCGTTCGTCCGTGAAATACGAATACCAGCGCCAGAAATAAAGAGGGTTGCGCCGGAACAGCCGGTAGAGCTGCCTGTCCTCTGGTTGGGGATCGGTTTCCTCGATGAACGATTTGAAATTCGTAAACAACCCTTCTGTAGAATTAGATATCAATATACCCGATTGAATGTTTTGCGCTGTAAATGTCCCGTTGTAATTGCTGTACCGATAATAATTCGGCTGGAAGGAGAGGTCGATTAGATCGCGTACCAGGTAAGTGTTGCACAATGCAATGAACAGGACGACAAATACGGTGAGTATAATTTTACCTTTTCTCTTTTTCATGGCAATAAGTTGTTAACAGCCTGGTGAACTGATCGGTTTTTTTGTTTCCTTTTTATGCTTCCATCTCCGTTGTTGCGCATGGTTTCCAATACCCGATAAACGCCGGCGGGCGACGTGCCGATGTTCTGCCCCATGTAGTGGGAGTCCAGTACGGTGATTTTGCTTCCGGTCGGCCTAATGGAATTGAAGATCTCCAATGCATAATCTGCACAGTTGTAATCTCTGATGTGGTAGTAGGTCAATGAGGCGCTCACAGCCCGATTAAGTATCGTCGTGAATTGAGATTGGCTAATACCCGACATATTGATATGGATGTTGCTTTCTCTTAGAGCTTCTTTTGATTCATCTGCAATCTGACTCTCCAACCAAACGTGCGTAATGCTTTTCGCGGAAGAAGTGGGATAGAATCCGAACGAGAACGTATGGGATAGATTGCCGTTAGTCTTAGTGAGTGTTAAATACACGTGGCCTGCGTCCAGTCCATTGACCTCTTGATGGGGATTGGTATGTTTCGCTAGATCGACGTGCAATTGCACACCATAGGTCGCACCAGCGTTAGGGATTTGATTGAAACAGCCGAGACGTTTACTTAGCTCAATCTTCTCTGCGGGTGGCGATTCTACAACGAAGTAAGGAGCAACGTTTCCGCCGGTTCCTTCACCCCCACTTCCATCACCACCGGGATAAGGGCCGTCCCCATCTCCCCCTTCAACGCAAAAACGCTCGTAATGAGTTGTGCAATGGGTGTAAGAAGATCCGTCGCCATTTGGGCTTTCAACCGTTATACAGGATTGATAACTGTAATTAAAACACACTAGATCGGGGTCAGGAGCCATTGCCATAGAAAGGTTCATGTCTCCGATGGAATTACTACTGACTTCCTTGGCTGCATGGGGAGTCCCTTGTCGGATGAACCTAAAGGTGGCACGATCGCCGAACCATTCCTCGACGAGGACGGTGCCAGTGAACGCGGAACTTGTTCCCTGCGCGGGCACGAGAGTAATTAGGTGGTATTGGAACGGTCTTCCGTCTCTTGTACGGATAGCCCTGAGCCATACGTAATCGCTAAGTGCTACGCCCCTAATACCGCCGCTTTCTACATATAGTCGTTCTGAAAGTGCTACTGGGGCGAATATAATCGTGGTGTCATCGCTAGTTTGTAAGTATGCCTCATCCCACTTAACTGTCCTCGTCAGTTTTTGCCTGTGGCTTTTTCCGGCGGTGTCAACGTGTGAGATCTGTTTGATCTTTTCAAAGAATGTTTTGGCTTCTGTCAGAGGATTTTTTTCAACGGTTGGTGGGAGTAATGATTCCTTTTTGCAGGATCCGGTAAGGCTCAACACGATAGCTAGAATAAAGAATGTGCGAGGTTGGCGCCCATTATTGCAGGTGGCTGTTGTTTTCATACGGGTGTTTTTAACTTGGCATAAAACTACCTCCGCCTCCCGAAAAATCTTTTGACAAAAGGCAAAAAGTCAAATGTTCGCCCGGATGCGGCTCAAGGTGGACTGGCTGATGCCCAGATAGGATGCAATGTGACCTAGTGAGACCCGGTTAAGCCATTGCGGATGTCGCTGCAACAGGTCCAGATACCGCTCTTTGGCACTCAGCATACGCAATGCATTGGCCTTGGCCTCACTGCGGATGTAATATTGCTCGGTAAGGTATCGGCCAATGAAATTGAATTCAGGATGTCGGCTATATAATAGGGATAATTTTTCGTGAGTGAGCGCAAGCATGATACACCTTTCCAGCGTCTCAATGGCCTCAAAGCTGGGTTGCTGGCTGAAAAAGCTGTACACAGATATGGCAAGCTCGTTCTCAAAGAGCAACCAGGAAGTGATGTCGTTGCCGTCGTTGTCAATATAATATGTGCGTACACCTCCTTGGAGTATGAAATGAATCGATTTGCAGGTCTCTCCGATACGTAAAAGTTGCGCTCTTTTTTCAAAGACCACCTCCCGGCTATGTTCCCTGATGTCTTCCGCCAGGTGGCTGCTCACGGGATGGATGTTGTTGAAAAGAGTAATAATTCTTTCATGCGGGGTGAGCTGAACAGTGCCGTCCATGATCGTTATATGGGCGTGTAAGGGCCGATACTAAAACAAAACCGCCCCGGACTCATCGTTCGGGGCGGTTTTGTTTTAGTATTCATCTTCATTGAAAAAGAAGTCATCCTTGGTTGGATAATCCGGCCAGATCTCCTCTATATTTTCATAAGGCTCACCATCGTCTTCTAAGGCCTGCAAGTTTTCTATCACTTCCACAGGGGCACCCGAGCGGATCGCATAGTCGATCAACTCGTCTTTTGTAGCCGGCCAGGGTGCATCTTCCAAATGTGAGGCTAACTCTAATGTCCAATACATAACCTATTAATTTAAGTTTCGATTTTGCGCAAAAATATAATATTTCTATTATCATTTTTGGATTTTTTGTTAATATTTTATGCGCGAAACGTAACCCGTTGTGGGTTAGTTATTTGGTTCTGTATTTTGAGTGGTTTTTTACAAAAAGAAGACAATGTTCAGCTGTTTTTCAGTGTCTGGACAGCTTGAAACTTCGCGTTCGGAGCGCGACCGGGTGGCTAAATATTTTCGAAATCCGTACCTTTTTCACGCAAGGCTGCAAGGCGTGGAGAAACGCTTTTTATGTCTTTGTTGGGATAGTCGTCTTCCAATAATCCATCGCGCATCCGGACAATCCGGTGTGCGTGCTGGGCGATGTCTTCTTCGTGCGTTACAAGGATAATGGTGTTTCCGCGGGAGTGTATTTCTTCAAGCAGTCCCATGATCTCGATCGATGTCTTGGTATCGAGGTTACCTGTGGGTTCGTCGGCCAGGATGATGGATGGGTTGTTGATCAGTGCGCGCGCAACGGCCACGCGTTGCCGCTGACCACCGGAGAGCTCGTTGGGTTTGTGGTCCACCCGGTTGCCAAGACCAACGCTCTCAAGGGCTTTCTGGGCCATCTCTTCCCGCCGCTTTTTGCTGATGCCGGCATAAATCAGCGGCAATGCAACGTTGTCCAAAGATGTAGACCGCGGAAGCAGGTTAAATGTCTGAAACACAAAACCGATTTCCTTATTACGCACCTCAGCCAGCTCATCGTCTGTCATGTCGCTGACGTTTACTCCGTTTAGAATGTACTCTCCGCGCGTCGGCGTGTCAAGGCAGCCAAGGATGTTCATTAATGTGGACTTACCTGAGCCGGACGGGCCCATGAGCGCGACAAATTCGCCCTTGTGGATCTGCATGGTCACCGATTTCAAAGCATGGATGGTTTCGGCGCCGATGACGTATTTGCGTCCGATATCCGTGAGTTGAATGAGTGGCTGTTGCGACATATATAGCTATTTTGAAGTTATGACGTGATTTTGCCCGGAATGTTACACCCCGCCTACGGCGTTCCACCTTTTTTTTATCCGGTTCCGTACCTCATCCCGGAGCCGGTCGGCATCGGCTGGTTCCAGCCCGTCAGTTTCGATGGGTGCCAGCACTTCCACATCAACGATGCCAGGCCGGCTGCCATATTGCTTTCCTTCATCCCAGTAGAGCTTCCACGCATCCACTATGACAACAGGGAGTATGGGCGTTTTGGTTTCTATGGCGAGTCTGAACGGTCCGTTTTTAAACTCGTACAATCTCGGCGGAAATTCTTCACCGATAAGCCCTTCCGGAAAAATCACCATGCCCCGTCCCAACAACAGGTATTCATGCGCGCGTTTGAATGCCTTGAAGGCTGATATCTTACTTTGACGGTTCACAGGTATGTCGACAGTCCGGAAGAACATTCCCGTGACAGGGTTGTTCAGTAATTCCATCTTTCCCATGAATGAAAAGTCAGCAGGACAGAGCAGCACCATGGCGGTAATGTCCAGATTGGACGTATGGTTCGGGCAAATGATATATGCCCTGGACCAATCCACCGGCGTCTCAAAGCGGAAACGGTACCAGATTCCTGCAAAAGTGGAACTGAGAAATCCGATTATACGCCTGCAGCGTATAATACGGTGATAATGCCGTTCCGGATTCTTTGCGTAGACGGCCAGCAACGGATAAAAAAGTAGGAAGAAAACCAGTACGGCAGCTAAATAAAGGAAACGGTGCAATCTTCTGAACATCCGTACCATGCCACCGTAGTCTTAGCTAAGTTCCGCAAAATACTTATGGAACAGTGGTATGGTCTCGATCCCCTTGAAGTAGTTGGCAATATCGTATTTCTCGTTCGGAGAGTGCAGGTTGTCACTATCTAAACCAAATCCCATAAGAACGGTTTTCAGCCCAAGTTCCTTTTCGAACAATGATACAATAGGTATACTGCCCCCGCCCCGGGTAGGGATAGGTTTTTTGCCGAATGCTTCTTCAATGGCTTTCTCTGCCGCACGGTATGCGGCACTGTCAGTCGGCGTGACCGCAGGCTGCCCGCCATGGTGCGGAGTTACTTTGACCTGCACACAGTCCGGAGCAATGCTTTCAAAATGTTTGCTGAAAAGCTGCGTGATGTTATCGGAATCCTGATTGGGCACCAGCCGCATGGAAATCTTGGCATAGGCTTTGGACGGCAACACAGTTTTGGCCCCTTTGCCGATGTACCCGCCCCAGATTCCGTTGACCTCCAGGGTCGGGCGGATGCCGGTGCGCTCAATGGTGGTGTAACCACGTTCTCCCCATACGGCATTGATGCCTAGATCACTCTTATATGCAGCCTCGTCAAATGGAGCCTGGTTCAGCGCTTCCCGTTCAGCTGAACTCAGTTCCATCACATCGTCATAGAAGCCGGGAATGGTTATGCGGTTATCCTGGTCATGAAGTGAAGCGATCATTTGCGCCAGGATGGTGATGGGATTGGCCACCGCTCCGCCATATACACCGGAGTGTAGGTCACGGTTCGGCCCGGTTACTTCCACTTCAAGATAAGACAGTCCCCGCAGGCCAGTTTCCAGTGAGGGTGTATCCAGGCTGATCATCGCGGTGTCCGATATAAGCACAACGTCCGCTGCCAGCCGCTCCTTGTTCGCTTTCACGAACACTCCCAGATTGTCCGAACCGACTTCCTCTTCACCTTCTATCATGAACTTTACGTTGCAAGCCAGCGTACCGGTTGCTTGCATCAGTTCAAAAGCCTTCAGGTGCATGTAAAACTGCCCTTTGTCGTCGCATGCCCCGCGGGCGAATATTTTGCCGTCACGTATTGTTGGCTCAAATGGCGGGGTTTCCCACAGTTCCAGCGGATCGGGTGGCTGCACATCATAGTGCCCATAGACCAGTACTGTCGGTTTCGCCGGATCAACGATTTTTTCACCATAAACAATTGGATGACCGGCGGTGGGGCAGATTTCTACGTTGTCCGCCCCGGCATCCCGAAGCTTCTGAGCCACGTATTCAGCGGTCTTGCGTACGTCATCAGCATATGCCGGATCAGCGCTTACCGAGGGAAAACGGAGCAACTCCACCAATTCGTCCAGAAAACGCTGTCTGTTTGCGTCTATGTAGGTTTTGATTTGCTGCATTGTAAAAAGGGTTTTCGGCAAAGCTATAAAATAAATTAATGAATCGCTTACTTACCGCCACATTCTCCTGCTCCGGTCTTTAAAAAAACGTTAAATATCAGGGGTATTTTTTGAAAAACTAATTTTTTAGTTTTATATTCGCCGCGTAACTTCCCATATATGCCGGACCACTGCTAAATAGAACCTGAAGATGAAGAAGACTCTCATTGCGCTGCTCTTAGCATGCTCAACCTGGCTGACCACCCTGGCCCAAACCGATTATTCCGTTGAAGGGACTGTGGTGGACACCGCGTCAAGCCTTGCATTAGCCAAGTCCTCGATCGTTTTGGTGCACGCCAAGGACTCCATGCTCTACCGATTTACCCGTACCGACCCGGAGGGAAATTTCAAGCTGAACGGACTTGATACAGGCGAGTATGTTCTTTTTGCCACGTTCCCTGAATATGCAGATTATGTGGAACAGTTCCGCCTGGACAGTACGGCCAGCACGGTCCATTTTGACATCGGTCTGGTCCTGCGGGCGCAGTTGCTGGAGGAAGTACTGGTCAACCGCAGGCAGGCCATTACTATCAAAGGTGACACCACGGAGTACGATGCAGCGAGCTACGTGATCCAGCCGAACGCTAAAGTTGAAGACCTGCTGAAACAATTGCCGGGCATCCAGGTGGACCAGGACGGGAAAATAACAGCCCAGGGACAGACCGTGAACAAGGTGCTTGTTGATGGGGAAGAATTTTTCGGCGACGATCCTACCTTGGTAACCCGCAACCTGAGGGGTGATATGGTGGACAAGGTACAGCTCTACGACAAGCGGAGCGATCAGGCCGAGTTTACCGGCATAGATGACGGCGAGCGCTCCAAAACGATCAATATCAAACTGAAAGAAGATAAAAAGAAAGGATACTTCGGCAAAGTGGATGCTGGCGCAGGCACCAATGAGATGTACCAAGGCCAGGCCATGTTCAACCGGTTTGACAACAGGCAACGGTTTTCTGCGTTTGGCACGATCGGGAACACGGGCCGTACCGGTCTAAGCTGGCAGGATGCGGACAGGTATGCCCCCTCAGGATCCACCACCATCATGGAAGACGGTGGTATCATGATCATGATGGGCGGCGGAGGCGATGACATTGAGTCCTGGGGCGGCCGCTACGATGGCCGTGGGATTCCGTCGGCCCTGAACGGCGGCGTATTCTACAGCAACAAATGGAACGACGGCCGCCGGTCGATCAATGGCAATTACAAGATTGGGGAACTCAGCGTAAAGGGGTCCAGCAATACTATTACGGAAAACGATCTGCCCACGGGCGCGATCAATACGGTATCCGACCAGACCTTTGACAGGCGTATCTTCCGGCAAAGGGGCGGGGCCATCTTCGACATGCAGTTTGATTCCACTTCCACGCTCAAAATAACCTTTGACGGTACGCTTCGCAACGGTGAAACCAGCCAATTCGATCAGTCCATCGGCACGGACGGAGACGGCATGCGGCTTAATCAATCCATGCGGCGTACCACCAATGACACGGAGGGCCAGCAGGCCTTCCTGACGGCGTTGTGGACCAAGAAGCTCCGCAAGCAGGGCCGGACAGTCTCCTGGGAGCTGAATGAAACTATCGACCAAAGCAAAGCAAACGGCTTCCTGCTGTCCGAAAATTCTTTTTACGCTGAAGGTGAAGTGGACAGCATTTTGGTGGTTGACCAGATGAAGATCAATGACACCCGCAGTTCGGTGTTCAATTCCAATGTTACCTATACTGAGCCCTTCACCAAAACTCTTTCACTGGTGCTGAATTACCGGCTGACCGCCAGCAACGGCACATCACTCCGCCAGTCGTTCAATCCCGTGGGGACTGACGGTTATTACGCTGAATTGGATTCATTGTTCAGTAACGACTTTAAGCTCAATCAACTCTCCAATCAACTGGGAGCCATATTTAATTTCAAAAAAGGGAAGTCAACCGTCAACTTCGGTACACGCCTGAGCCGCGTTCAGTTCGATCAGACTGACCGTTACGCCGACAGCCGTTTCGAAAGACACTTTACCAACCATAATCCCCAGCTGAGGTGGCAGTACCGTTTTTCCCAGCAGAAGTCGTTTACGCTGTCCTATAACGGTAACAATACGCAACCAAGCATCAACCAGATTCAGCCCGTACGGGTAAACGACGACCCGATGAACATCGTGCTCGGAAATCCGGACCTGGAACCCTCATTCACGAACCGGTTCAGCGCCTCTTACAATTCATTTAAGGTAATCGGAAACCAGTACCTGTTCTTATCCGGCAGTTTCTCAAATACCCTTAATCCTATTGTAAGTAACCGGTATACCGACTCCGTGGGCCGTAGCACTTTCCAGTATGCTAACCTGGACGATAAAACGCCTGTCAACTACTATTTCTGGAGCAATTTCAGCAAAAACATCAAGGCGATAAACGTCGATGTGGGTGGCGGCCTGAACGCCAATGGCAATGTTTATTACAACCTCACCAACGGGGAGCTGAACCGGGTACAGAGTTCCAGCTATTCGGCAACGGCCAGCCTGAGAAAGTTCGTGCGGCAGAAATTCGATTTCTCACTTAACGGCGGACCCAGCTATTCCTACGGCCGGTCGTCGCTGCAAACCGATCGCGATAACAACGGGTGGGGCTGGAACGGCAATTACTCGTTCAATATCTACCTGCCACTGAAATTTCAGATCAGTTCAGAAGGGCGATATAACTACACCGCGCCAACGCAGCTGTTTGAGGAGTCACTGGAACGGTTCATTATCGATGCCTCAGTAAGCAAAAAATTCCTGAAAGACGAAACACTGAAACTTACCGTGGGAATGAACGATATTCTCAACCAGAATGTCGGTTTCAACCGTTCGGCCAGTAACAACATGTTTGTGCAAAACCGTTATACCACCATTACCCGTTTTCTGATGTTCTCCCTGACCTGGGATTTCAATAAGATGGGGGGCGTAACCGTACAAAACTAACTGCCATGAAGAGAAAAATTTTCCAATTATCGTTTGTGTTAATAGCGCTCGTATCCGCCTTCCGGCCCGTTCATGCGCAATACGCCCGGTTTGTCGAAACCGGCGTGGTCGAGTTCGAAAAGCGGGTCAATATGTACGCCAAGATCAAGGACCGGATCGGCAAAAGCAGTTTCATGGAACAGGCATTCGAACAATATAAAAAGACGAACCCACAATTCAAGTCATTTAAATATAATCTGGCTTTCAATGCAACGAAAACCAGGTTCTGGCCCCAATCGGAAAGTACCAGCGCTTCAGGAGGGTTCTTTGGCAGTGATCCATCGGTTGATATGGGTAACATCATCTTTACCGATCTGGCGGTAGGACAGAGCGTCGCGCAGAAGAGCGTTTATGAGGAGACCTACCTGATCAGCGACAGCACGCGGCGTATTCAGTGGCGCTTCACTAACGAAACACGTGAAATTGCCGGTTATCTGTGCCGCCGGGCCAATGCCTTAGTGCTGGACTCCATCTATGTTGTTGCGTTTTATACGGATCAGATACCTGTTTCAGGCGGCCCGGAATCGTTCACAGGCTTGCCCGGTATGATCCTTGGTTTGGCGCTTCCCTATGAAAACACGACTTACTTCGCAACCAAGGTGGAAGACCGGCCGGTGTCACAGGCTGAGCTGGAAGCGCCGAAGAAAGGTAAAGCCGTCAACTACCGAGAGCTGCGCGCAGATCTTGAAGCCAGCCTGAAGAACTGGGGGGATTATGCGCAGTCTATCCTGAAGGCAATGCTGCTATAGCTCTGGATTTCCTCCGCCAAACATTGCCGCCGTTCAGTTGTTGGTAAACCTGGTATGATAACAATGAACTCGAACGACATTTCCCGCTTTTGCCGGTTATCAGCAGCTCTGATAGCCATGGAACTTATGCATACGCAGTTGTATGCTCAGGAGGTGGTTGAATACGGAAAAGATGTCCGTCTGCCGGCTCCGATGGCGACTCCATCAAAGACCAAACTTTCCAAGGTGATTGGTTGGCCAGATGAGCGGAAGCCCATTGCGGCACAAGGATATCGCGTAGTGAAGTTTGCCGGTGATCTGAACAGCCCACGATGGATCTACGTGGCGCCGAACGGCGATATCTTCGTTTCCGAAGCACGGACGGTGAAGCGCGGCGCCGAACGCATCAAAGAATTGGTGAGCGGGAAAGCAAAATCCCGCAATGAAAACCTTGAAGTCAGCTCACATCAGGTCATTCTCTTCCGGGACACGGATGGAGATGGACGGCCGGATAAGCAGCAGGTTTACCTAGATGGCCTGAACCAGCCGTTTGGCATGCTGGTATTAGGCGATCACTTCTATGTGGCCAATACCGATGCGCTGTGGCGGTTTCCGTATGATCCGGAAGCTTCCAGTATCGTGGCGGAAGGAGAGAAGCTGGTGGACCTGCCGGCTGGTGGTTATAATAATCACTGGACGCGCAACATCGTTGCCAATGCCGACGGATCAAAGATTTACATATCAGTCGGTTCCGGAAGCAATGTAGGGGAGAACGGAATGGAGCACGAGATCCGCCGGGCCTGTATCATTGAAGTCAATCCCGATGGTACAGGTGAACGTATATATGCCTCCGGTTTGCGCAACCCGGTCGGCATGGACTGGGAACCGGAGACAGGAAGGTTATGGACCGCGGTGAATGAACGGGACGAACTTGGCGATGCCCTGGTCCCAGACTACATCACCGACGTGCAGGAAGGCGGATTTTACGGATGGCCCTACGCCTATTGGGGACCGAATCCGGATCCGAACTGGGAAGGCAAGAAGGAGGACCTGGTCTCGAAAAGCATTGTGCCGGATTACGCATTAGGTTCGCACACAGCTTCCCTTGGACTTGCCTTCAGCCGGAGTGAAGCCTTTAAACCGGGAGCCTATATAGGCCAGCATGGTTCATGGAACCGTTCCGAATTCGTGGGCTATAAAGTACTTCGCGTTCCATTTGAAAACGGGGAGCCCTCAGGAATGCCTGAGGACTTCCTGACCGGTTTCAAAGCCGACGAAAGCAAAGGAACAGTGTATGGCAGGCCCGTCGGCGTGGCCTTTACCAAGCACGGATACATGTTGGTCTCCGATGACGCAGGCAACACCATCTGGGCGGTACTGCCGGAATAATGTTTACTTTCCTTGCATGACCACCGCTCCTGCGTACACGCTGTCAGACACCTGTCCCGTCTCCTGATCAATGAATGCCATGTAAGCGTGGTAAGTGTCACCCTGCTCCAAGTTTAGTATTTCAGTATCCAATAAGTCCTGACACTTTTTGGCGTCTGCACCATACACCCGGAACCAACAGTTACTCCCTTCCCCGTCGGGATTGTATACTAGCAGCATGGTACGCAGTCAGCCCGGAGAGTATCCGTCTACCGGCGGCTCCCAGGTAAAATGGATCCCGCCGTCAGTCTGCTCCGCTGCGGCATTGGCCGGTGGGGCGAGTGACCCCTTGCTAAATTTAAACGCCCGTGGGTCAACGCGGTATTTTCCGTCCTGGTAAATGAGCGCATGATTCATGTTGTAAGACATCGCTGCATTGTGACCGGTCCGCGGCGAGTTTGGATCAGCAAAACCTATGCGGAATAACCGTTTCATCGGTTTCATCCAACACTGCATCACCGCGAATTTCCCGCGCTGCAAAGCCTGCAGCTCCGTAGGTTTACGTTTCTTTTTGGGTAGACTTGGTAACGAACGCACCCGGGTCTGCCTGCCCACACGGTAGAAAACCAGGTTACCCACAGTGCCCCGGACCGGTCCGTTTATCCCTTCTGGTACAATAGCCATGGTATTTTGGTTTTTTAGTTACACCTAAACATACATTAACTTCATCCCAAATTTACATACAATTCATTTATACTGAGAATATTAACTTAACTTTACTTTTAGTTTATTCGGTTAATTTCCGAATAAACTCCGAAGGAAATCCGAACGAAACACGACTAAATGCCGGGCAAATGGTAAAGTTGGGGTAAAGGAAGGGAAAATTTAGGGTGGTTTTACCTGTGCATAGGCTATTCTTCGGTATTTTGAAATCGCGTTTGAATAAGTTTTAAAACGTCTCCACGATCCACCCCGGGGCGATACCGAGCAGCAGCAGGGCTGCAGCGATGACTGCCGCCAGCCACAATATGTGAGACGGTTGGGGGGAAATGGTATGTGGTTTCTCCTGTTTGCGAAGGAATGCGTTGAGTGGTATTTTGAAGTAATAAAACAGGGAAATCACCGTGGTCAGTGCACCAATGATGAGCAGAACCATCATACCGGTGCTGCCGGCTGTCTGCCAGCTGTTGAAGGCTGCACTGAACACAAGGAGTTTGGCAACGAATCCTGCGGTGGGGGGGAGGCCAGTAAGCGATACAAGGAGGATGACGAAGCTAACCATTGCTGTAGGCATGGTCTTTCCCAGGCCGCGGTATTGCTCCACGTGGATGGCGCCGGTGCGGGCTTCTATATGGCCTGCCAGCATAAAGACGCCCATGTTCATCAGCAGGTAGGCAGCTAGGTAGAACAGCAGTATGGCGTAGTTTTCGGCGGAATAGGCGAGTACCGCCATCATCAGGAATCCGGTATGCCCGATTGACGAATAGGCCATCATCCGTTTTACGTTGGTCTGGCGCAGGGCGGCCAGGTTACCGAGCAGCATGGTGGCGGCAGAGGAAATCACCAGCATCAAACGGAGGTATTGGTATGTGGGACCGTCGGCCGGCCAGGCGTATAGTATGCGGGCGAGCAGGGCGATGCCTGCGATTTTCGGAGCGGTGGAAAGGAATGCGGTGACTGCGGTGGGGGCGCCTTGGTATACGTCGGGAGCCCAGAAGTGGAAAGGTACAAAGGAGAGCTTGAAGCCGATGCCGGCGATGACCAGCAGCAGTGCGAGTGAAAGCAGCAGCGGTGATGTGTCGGCCAATCCCTTGATGTGGCCTGCGGAGGTGAAATCGAGGGTGCCGGTGAGTCCATACAGAAATGATAGACCATATAGCATTACTGCTGAGCATACTGCGCCGAACAGCACGTATTTCATGGCTGCCTCGGCCTGCTGGGCCTCCCTCCCCCGGTATCCCACCAGGATATAGGAGCCTATCGAGACCAGTTCCATGGATACGAATACGAGCAGCCAGTTGGTGGCCATGCCGAGCAGGTTTAGACCTATGTGTATGGCCAGCAGTATGCTGAAAAGGTCGGCGGTTTTTTTCTTATGGGTGCTGAAGTCGGGACTTGACTGGACAAATACGGCAAACAGGAGGCATGCGGCGGCTGTCAGTATGCGGATGTTTTGTGCGAACGCATCAGGTAGCACCATACCGAACAGCAGGTTTTCCGCGGATGGGGCTGCTGTGCTCGAACGGTTGGCAACGGCCGATAGTATAATGCCCAATACGGTTACGGCAAAGGTGGTATGGCGCCAATGGCGGTCAGCCAGGAGTCCGGTAAAGATGCTGACGATAAAGGTTGCAGCCAGCACTACCTCGGGAAGAAGTCCGGGCAACCCGGCCAGGATATGGTCCAGTTTTGCGCTGATGTCTGGTAGCAGTTCCGTCATGGCTTGCATTTCGTTTTTAATTGCTGTTCACCCATTCAACGAGGGCCAGTACTGAGGAATTGATGGAATCCAGGGCCAAGGCCGGATACACGCCAAGGGCCAGGGCCAGTGCCAGCATGGGCACCATGATTGCTGTTTCCCGAGGGGAAGCGTCGGTGAGTGCGTTTGTCCAAGCGTCCCCTCCTTTGAGGCGGGTGGTGCCGAAGAACATGCGCTGCAGCGTCCATAAGAAATAGGCTGCACTCAGCAGGATGCCGACCGAACCGGCGAGGGCCATCCAACGGGGAATCAACCCGTTTACACTTTCAGCATTAAAGGCGCCGATGATAACGAAAGCTTCACCAATGAATGCCGAGAATCCCGGCAGTCCGAGGGAGGCGAAAAAGGTGACAGCCACCAGCACGGTGAATTTTGGCATCAGGTCCGCCAGTCCCCGGAAGTGATAGATGTCACGGTCGTGTACGCGGTCGTACAGCATCCCTACCAGGAAGAACAGTGCTGCGGAGAGAAACCCGTGGCTGATCATTTGAAATACGGCTCCGGTCACGCCTTCCGCGGTCAGTGAGGCAGCTCCCAGCAGCACGAATCCCATGTGTGATACCGATGAGTAGGCGATCATCCGCTTCAAGTCGCGCTGGGCGAGGGCAACGAGCGCCCCGTAAACGATTGATATCACGCCGATGAGCCCCAGTGACCATGCTGCCGTGGCGGCGGCGTCCGGGAAAATGCCAAAGCATATCCGGAGGATGCCGTATCCACCGATCTTGAGCAGGATACCTGCCAGGATAATGGAAATGGGGGTGGGGGCTTCCACGTGCGCATCCGGCAGCCAGGTATGCAGTGGCACGATGGGTACCTTGATGGCAAAGGCGATGAACAATACGATAAAGCCGAGGAGCCGCGCCGGTATACCGAAAAGCTCCCGCTGTGCATGTACGGAAAATAGTGCGTCCGGTACATGGCTGGCCGGATCCATCATGCGCAGGATACTGAACGTATGCGCGCCTGTTTCGGCGTTGGTTACAGAAAAATATAGCCCCACGATAACCAGCAGCATGAATACCGAACCGAACAGCGTATAGAGGAAGAACTTGATGGCCGCATATTCGCGGCGGGCGCCGCCCCAGATACCGATCAGGAAGTATAAGGGGAGAAGCATCAGCTCGTAGAAGATGTAAAACAGGAAAAAGTCCAGGGCTGAGAACACGCCCATAACCGCCATATCGAGGATCATTAGCAGGATGAAGTAGCCTTTGGCGCTTTTCGCAATGTTCCAGGAGGCGCCTACGGCAATGACCATGACCAGTGCAGAGAGCACAAGCAAGGGCAGGGAGAGGCCGTCTACACCGACAATATAGTCGATTTCCAGGCGGCCCAGGGAGCCCAAGTCGAGCCGTATCCATGGTGCTTTGTCAACAAACCGGTAAGCACGTTCATCGCTGAAGGAGGCACCTGCCGGCTGATAAGAACCGTACATGACACCGCTGAGCACCAGCTGCAGCAGTGCGGTGGCCAATGCGATGTGTTTCTGATAGGCTGCCCGGCCGGACGGTATCATGCCCATGAGCGCAGCGGCAGCCAAGGGTAAAAAGATCAGTATGGTCAATAAATGGGGATTCATGCCTGCGCGAAGATATGATAAAGCAAAACCACTAACACAATAAAAAATGCGAGGGCCAAGTACTGTTGCACCCGGCCTGCTTGGGTGCGCCGCAGTACATTGCCAAGGCCTGACGCGAACTTGCCTATGAAACGGACCAGCCCGTCGATCATACGGAAGTCTGTCCAGAGCGCCGCGGACGCCAGGGACCGGCCCACACCGGCTACGGAGTTAACCAACCCGTCAACCAGGCGGCCATCTATCCACCGCAGGAACTGTGCGAGTATGAGCACTGGTCGCACAGCCACACGGTCGTATACCGCGTCCAGATAACCCTGGCGCAGGGAAAGACGATACAAAACTCCCCGGGGAGCCAGCGGGTAGCGCGCTTGCACGTACCATTTCCAGGCAAGGAATGCCATGGCCAGCGTACCGCCCAGCGTGAGCAACGGGATGGCAAGGTGGAGCGCCCCCAAGGGCGGCAGCATGGTGTCCGGCATCAATCCCTGTAGGAGCCAGACGTGACCATCGTTCAGTGGATGGAACGTGAACAGCGGGAAGAGCGAGCATGCCGCAAGGAACAGCATCGGTACGCGCATCAGCATCGGTGCATCATGGACCGTGGCTATGCCGCCGCTCAGCTTTTGCGTCGCCGGTGTGCCGAAGAAAACTTTTGCCAATAGCCGGAATATGTAAAAGCTGGTCAGGACGCTTACCGCCGTCAGAAGGTAAGGAATGATCTTTACGGCTGTCGGTTGCAGGGCTGCCCATTCAAACGCATGTACCAGTAAGGCATCTTTGGATAGATACCCACCGGTAAGCGGGAATCCGGTCAATGCCAGCGAAGCAATCAGCATGGTTCCGAAGGTCACAGGCATCGCGGCGCGCAGACCGCCCATGTTGCGGATATCCTGCGGATCTATATCCAATGCTTGCTTTTCACGAAGATGCTGCATTTCGTGTATCACAACCCCGGCGCAGAGAAATAGCAGACATTTGAAAAAAGCATGCGTGGTCAGGTGGAACAGCGCGACATGGTGCATGCCCGTGCCGATACCCACCATCATAAAGCCTAGCTGGGAGATGGTAGAAAACGCCAGGATGCGCTTAATGTCGTATTGGGTAAGCGCAAAGAAGGCTGCTGCAAGGGCGGTGACCGAGCCGGTAACCGTCATGACCAGGAGGGTGGTTTGGTTAAACAGCGGAAATACGCGTGCCAGTAGGAATACGCCGGCCGCCACCATGGTTGCGGCGTGGATCAGCGAAGAGACAGCGGTAGGGCCTTCCATAGCGTCCGGAAGCCACCCGTGCAGCGGGAACTGCGCCGATTTGGCCATGGCGCCCAGAAAAAACGCTAATCCTGCCGTTGTGAGCCAGCCGCCGGAAAGGTAGCCACCCGCGACAAGCGCCTGCGGTCCGAAGAGGGTATGGATATCAAGTGTGCCGAAGCTGCTGTATATGATAGCGATACCGATCAGGAGCCCGATATCTCCGATCCGGTTCATGATAAAAGCTTTTTTATTGGCCTGTACGGCAGATTCACGGGTAAACCAGAAGCCAATAAGCAGGTACGAGGCGAAGCCAACCAGTTCCCAGCAGATATACATCAACAAGAGGTTGTCCGCCACGGTCAACCCGAGCATGGCAAAGCAGAACAGGCTTAGGTATGTCCAGTAACGGTGGATGCCCGGGTCACCTTTCATATAGGCGATGGAGTAAATGTGCACGGGCAAAGCAATGATATTTACCAGCAGCAGCATGAGCGCCGAGGTATTATCCACCAGAATGCCAACGTGGAACGCGTGCGCGCCTACAGTGAACCATTCCCATTGTGCCCGGAGCACGCTTTGGTTCCACACCTGTGAAAACACGTAGCCTGCGGCAAGCAGACTCAGCGCTATGGCGGCGATTGAAACAACTCCACTTTTCGCTTTGCGGCCAAGTGCGGCGGATAGCACAAATGCCGCCAGCGGCAGGATGACCGCGGCCAGGGTAGCGAGCAAGGGACAGGTCTGTGTCGGCATATGCGTTGTCAATCCTTTAAATTGCGGATATCTTCAGGGTTAACCGTTTTGTAATGTTTGTAGACGTTAAGTATGATGGCCAGCGCAACAGCCACCGCAGCAGCGGCAAGTACGATCGCAAACAAGGCGAATGCCTGTCCGCCGTAGAAGGTTTTGTCATATCGCCCGAAGGCCACCAGGTTGAGTATCGAAGCATTGATCATCAGTTCAATTCCCACCAGCACAAGAATTGCATTGCGCCGGGCCAATACCGCATATAGCCCTGCTGCAAACAGGCAGGCACCTACGACCAGGAAATGGGCGAGGGTAATCATAGCCGGTCCTCCTTCCTCGCCAGATGTGCGGCTCCGATCAGGGCCATCATCAAAAGGACCGATACCACTTCAAAAGGCAACAGGTAATGCGTCATGGTATGGAGGCCGAGTTGCTGCACGGTATTGTCTGCCGGTTCGATGACAGCGTTCCGGTTGTTGGCCTCGGTAATCCAGTCGGGTTCGTGTGCTGTCACCTGCAGTCCGGCGTAAGCCAATACGCCCAGAAAAGCCACCGCGGTCAGCGCCGCACTCCATGCCGGCAGGGCAAAGAACTGCGCGGTTCCTTTCTGAAGTTCCTGGAGCATTTCACGGTTAGAGAGCATAAACGCAAAAAGCATCAATATCAGAATACCGCCAACATAAATTAGAATCTGTGTGATGGCAACGAAGTCTGCCAGGGCAAATAGGTACAGGCCGGCGACAGCGAAGAGTACGACAAAAAAGAGGAACAATGCCCGGGCGATGTTGCGCATGGTGACCACCAGCAGAGCGCTTCCCACCGCCACACTGGCGAGCGCATAAAATACGAGCGTCTGAATAACTATCACCCGCGTTTCGCTGCCTCCTTTTCAGCCTGGAACCTGGTCCATTCCTGTTTTTTCGCTTCTATGTCTTCCGGCGCCATTTCCGAAAAGCTATACGTAAGATCAGAGAGACTGACCGTACTGCGGTCGTACTGATCTGTCATGGTAATGCATTCAGTAGGACATACCACCGTGCAGAGCCCGCAGTACATGCATTTGGCCATGTCGATATCGAACTTGGCCGCGTATAAGCGCTTTACACTTCCATCAGAGGTTTTTCCGATGACCTCCGGCGATTTGATCGATTCTATCGTAATGCAGTCAACAGGACATGCTTTGGCACAAAGGTCACAGACGATGCAATCATCAATCTCTACATCCAGTTGATAACGAGCGACTTCCGGTATCGGCATCTTTTCCCGGGGAAATTGCACGGTTGTTACGCCTTCCTGTTTCTCAAAGTAATCAGCCTGCCGGACGTCCCGCGTCTTCCGCGACCTCCGGGCACCGAAAAGGTGCGCCAAGGTAAGGCCAAGCCCCTTAGCCGCAGTTACAAACGCATGTAAAACCGTCTTAAACAAAATATTACTCCTTATTTCTTTTTTCCAAATCCCTTAAAATCCAATCCGGCCACCGATAGCTCACCACTGACCACCGTCTCTTTCCCGGACCGCGGCCGCTCATCCCATCGCCCACACCCGCCAGATGCCGGAGATTGCCATGCAAAGGAACGCCATCGGTGTCAAAATTTTCCAGCAGAGCGTCATCAGTTGATCGGCACGAAGACGCGGCAATGTCCACCGGATCCAGATCTGCACACCTACAATGAGCAGCGTTTTGCCAAGGGTCCAGCAGACACCCCATACCGGTCCGGTTGTCCATTCTGCCAATTTGAGTGACCCGATGTTCGGCAGCGGTGTGTTCCATCCACCCAGAAAGACCACCACACCGATCATAGCCACCAAAAACATCATGGCATATTCTGCCAGGAAAATGAATGCGAAGCGCAGTCCTCCATATTCCGTATGAAAACCACCCACCAGTTCAGATTCTGCCTCCGGGATGTCAAACGGTGCCCGGTTGCATTCAGCCAGCGATGCAATAAAGAAAATTACGTAAGCCAGCAATAGGTGGGGAGCTTGGAATACATGCCATGCGAGCAGCCCACCGGTTTTGCTGACATCCAGGAAACCCAGGAAAAGCGGGGCCGTCTCCGCCTGTATCCCCTGGTTAAGTGTCATTTCCTGCAGATTCAATGTCTGGGCAATCATCACCGCAGAAATCAGCGCTATGCCCGCCGGGATTTCGTAGGACACAATCTGCGCTACAGCGCGCATGGAGCCGAGCAGGGAGAATTTATTGTTGGAGCCCCATCCGGCCATCAGCAGGCCGATGGCATCAACGGAGATAATGGCGATTACATAGAACAGTCCCAGGTTCGTTGCAGCGGGCGCCAGACCTGGAGCCCAGGGCATTACCGCAAACCCCAGGAATACGGCAGTGAAAATGATGACCGGTGCAGCTGCGAACAGTATCTTGTCCGCGGCTGAAGGGGTAATGAATTCTTTCTGGATGAGCTTCAAAATGTCGGCGAAGGTCTGAAGACTGCCATAACGGCCCGTTTCCATCGGCCCAAGGCGGTCCTGGACAAAGCCGGCTATCTTCCGCTCGGCGTATACCGCAAAGAGCGCGAACAATGCCATGAACCCGAATAAAGCGACGGCAACGGCAATATATAACAGATAAAAAGCCACTTCCTTGTTTTACGCTGACAAATTCGTGCAAACATACGGATTTGAGCGGATAATATATAGTAAGTTAATAGATTATAACAGAAAAGGCACCTGGAGGGGTGCCATAAGCCGTTTTTTGATATGTGCCGCAGTGCGTTTTACCGGTTCTCAAGCGGCACGTAATCCCGCTTGGTGCTTCCGGTATAGATCTGGCGCGGCCGGCCGATGGGCTCCTTGTTGGCGCGCATTTCCTTCCACTGGGCAATCCAGCCGGGAAGGCGTCCGAGCGCGAACAACACCGTAAACATGTCTGTAGGGAAGCCCAGCGCGCGGTAAATGATACCCGAATAGAAATCCACGTTCGGATAAAGCTTGCGATCAACAAAATATTGGTCTTTGAGCGCGGCTTCTTCCAGTTCCTTTGCAATGTCCAGTACCGGATCGTTGATGCCAAGCCTTTCCAGCACATCGTCGCAAGCTTTTTTGATGATTTTCGCCCGTGGATCAAAATTTTTGTATACGCGGTGTCCGAAACCCATAAGGCGGAACGGATCATTTTTATCCTTGGCTTTAGCCAGCCATTTTGCACTGTCGCCGCCGTCGTTGCGGATGTTTTCCAGCATTTCGATGACCGCCTGGTTGGCGCCGCCGTGCAAAGGTCCCCAAAGCGCGGAGATCCCCGCAGAGATGGACGCGTAAAGGTTGGCGTTTGATGAGCCGACAATGCGTACAGTTGAAGCCGAGCAATTCTGCTCATGATCGGCGTGTAATATCAATAGCTTGTGCATGGCATCCACCACCACCTTATCAATCACAATATCCTCGGTGATCTGACCGAAGGTCATGTTGAGGAAGTTATGTACATAGTTCAGTTCGTTCCTAGGATAAATCACCGGATGGCCCAGGGACTTTTTATAGATCCAGGAAACGATCGTAGGCATCTTTGCAAGAAGCTTGATGATGGTCAGCTCCTCTTCCTCCTCACTCATGTTAGGGTTGAGGGATTCGGGATAGAAGGCTGACAGGGCCCCCACCAGGCAGGATAACTGGCCCATGGGGTGGGATCTCGACGGAAAGCCATCGAAGAACTTTTTCATGTCCTCATGGATCAGCGTATGGCGGCTGATCTTTTTCCGGAAATCAGTCAGGGTGTCAGCAGCGGGCAGCTCGCCATATATCAATAAATAGGCTACCTCCAAAAATGTAGACTGTTCAGCCAGTTGCTCGATCGGGTAGCCCCTGTAGCGAAGGATCCCTTGTTCGCCATCAAGGAAGGTGATAGCGCTTTTGGTTGCCCCCGTGTTTTTGAAGCCGGGATCAATCGTGATGGCGCCCGACGTATCACGGAGCTTTGAAATATCAATACCTTGTTCGTTTTCCGTACCTGTAATTACCGGTAGATCGTAAGACTGACCGTTTATCGATATTGAAGCTACTTCTGACATAATTTATTTTTGGATGAAGTGCAAATGTAATGAAATTGGGAAAATATAAAAGGGTTTAACCGTATTATTGTTGCTATTTTTATGTTAAACTAACATAAATTTACTTTTTTTGGAGATGGGGAATGGATTACTTTTTCAGGCACTGATCTATCTGTCAGCTGCCGTATTATTTGTGCCGATAGCGAAGAAACTCGGCCTGGGTTCCGTGCTCGGTTATTTGATTGCCGGGATGATCATCGGACCGTCCGTGCTAAACCTGGTGGGCGACGGAAGCGAGGACGTGATGCACGTCGCCGAGTTCGGGGTAGTGATCATGTTGTTCCTGATCGGATTGGAACTGGAGCCGGAAACGCTCTGGAAACTGCGTTTGCCGATTCTCGGGATGGGCGGTCTGCAGGTGCTCGTCTCGGCTACGCTTATCGCATTGATTGTTGTACTGATGGGATATTCCCCCAGGGACGGGCTGGTCCTGGGACTGATTCTTGCGTTATCATCGACAGCGATTGTATTGCAGTCGCTGGATGAAAAGGGCTGGACGAAAAGCGCCGGGGGCAAAGCGCTTTTTCGGTGCTCTTGTTTCAGGATATAGCGGTAATACCCATATTGGCCTTGCTGCCGCTGCTGGCTAGCAGTCAGATAGCCGTACAGGAGGATGGCGTAGAAGGCTGGGCAACAGGATTGAGCGGTGGATGGAAAGCGGCGATCGTTGGGGTGGCTGTGGTATTGGTGGTATTCATTGGGCGATATGTGGTTGGACCGTTAATGCGTATGGTCATCCGGACCGGAATGCGCGAATTGGTGATCGCTACATCGCTGCTGCTCCTGGCCGGCATAGCTTTTCTCATGGTGCAGGTGGGACTCAGTCCTGCCCTCGGCGCATTTATGGCCGGTGTTGTACTGGCCAGCAGCGAATTCAAACACCAGCTGGAGAGTGACCTGGAGCCCTTTAAAGGATTGCTGCTGGGACTGTTTTTTATTGCGGTCGGCGCCTCGCTCAACATAGCTTTCATAGCGTCCAACGCTGGTGGCGTTTTTGAATGGGTAGGAACCCTGATGGCAGTTAAAATGTTAATTTTGTTTGTCTTGGGCCGGATATTCAAGTTGAGCCTGGATCAAAATGCCATATTCAGTTTGGCGTTGGCCCAGATGGGCGAGTTCGCATTCGTGCTATTCTCGGTGACCGGCCAGTTGAATTTGTTAAGTACAGAGCTGACTAACTTAATGACTGCCGTGGTGGCGATCAGCATAGCCTGTACGCCCGTTTTGTTCCTGATCGCTGAAAAGTGGATTTTGCCGTACGTCGGCGTACGTCGGCAGCCATCCGAGCAACAATCGGCCGGGGCAGGCAATGAGGTGGATGAAAAACATCCGGTGATTATAGCAGGTTTCGGGCGGATGGGCAATATCATCGGACGTTTTCTGCATGCGAACGGCATTGCATCCACCGTGCTGGATTATGACAGTGACCGGGTTCACTTACTGCGCAAATACGGGTTCAAGGTGTACTATGGAGATGCCACCCGCCTGGACATGTTGCATGCGGCAGGCGCTTCAAATGCCCGCATTATCATTATATCGCTCGATGATCACGACAGCATTCTTCGCGTCAGCGCATTGGTCCAGAAGCACTTCCCGCATCTGACAATAGTTGCCAGGGCGAAGGGGCGGGATATGGCATATGAGCTTATTGAACACGGGGTTGAACACGTATACCGTGAAACGCTGGATACATCGCTACGGATGAGTGTAGATGTAATGACCATGCTCGGTTACGCACCGGATAGGATGCAGCAGGCTGCACAACGTTTCCGTGCGCAAGATGAGCGTGCCATGAGGGAGCTAGCCGGGCTCCGGCGGGACAGCGGCTATGCGTCACTCGTCAGAGCCAAGATAGAGGAGCTCGAGCAATTAATGCGGGCCGATGAAACCCATTCCGGTCACAATTCTTTGTAATACGATTTTTTCGTATATTTACAGCATACACGGAATCAGTATGGAAAAATTAACCATTCAGGAAGAGGAAGCCATGCAACTGATCTGGCGTAGCAACGGCGGGTTCATCAAGGAGCTGCTGGATAGCATACCCGGAGAAAAAGTACCGTACACCACGCTGGCCTCCACCATCAAGAACCTGCAGCGCAAGGGATATGTCACAGCGGTCCGCTATGCCAATGCTTACCGTTACGAGCCTGCTGTCGCTGAGGAGGATTACAAAAAGTCATTCATGAATGGCTTCGTGAGCGATTACTTTAAAAACTCCTATAAAGAGCTGGTTAGCTTTTTTGCCAAGGAGGAAAAGATAAGCGCCGAAGAACTGGATGAGATCCTCAGGATGATCAAAGAAGAAAAGAACCGGTAATTATGCCTGAATTGCTCATTTATCTGCTTAAGGCCAATCTCGCCATCACACTTTTCTATGTGGGCTACAGGTTGCTATTGCATAAGCTGACCTTTTACAACCTGAACAGGTTCTACCTGTTATTCGCATTGGTTTTTTCGTTCGTTTATCCGCTGCCGGGAGCTGCGGAATGGTTTCAGCGGTCGGAACGGGGGCTGCCGGACGAGCTGGTTTACATCATTCCGGATTGGCAACGGATACCGGCGGATAATCTCAGTTGGTCGTCGTGGATCATTGGATTAATCGGTTTAGGGGCGGCTTGGTTCACGGTCAGATTCTTTATGCGCCTGCTGAGTTTGTGGGGAGTTCATCGGCGATCAGCCCCAGCCATGTGGCAATGGTTCAGCTACCGCCAGGTTTCTGGTAATATTCCGCCCTTTTCTTTTTGGAGGAATATCTATGTGAACGTCCACAATCATGAGGAAGGAGAGTTGCAGGAGATTTTCAAGCATGAGAAGATCCATGTGGATGGACTGCATACATTTGATATGTTGCTGGTGGAGCTCTGCTGTACAGTCTCCTGGTTTAATCCGGCGATGTGGCTCTTGCGGTATGCGGTCCGCGAGAATCTTGAATTTATCACCGATCGGTGCGTCCTGCAAACCGGTGTCGATAAGAAGGCATACCAGTATAGCCTATTGGTAATGGGACGACGGTTAAGTAAATATCCGGAGGTTGCCAACGGATTTAATTTCAATAGTTTAAAAAAACGTATCGCGATGATGAACACCGGTAGCTCGTCCCGGCTGCAATTGAGCAAATACGTTGTTGTGATTCCGGCGATCACTGTTTCTGTACTGATCTTCACTGCCACGAGTGCCTATGAGCATGCCACAGATACTTTCAAAGTGTCCGCGGTGCAGGATGGCGTCAAGGAGGAACCGTTATACATCATCGACGGCAAAGAAGGAAGTCCGGAGGAGATGCGGAAGCTGGCCCCGGACGATATCCAGGCCATAAATGTATGGAAAGGGGAGAGCAGCCTACAAAAATATGGCGCAAAGGGAAAGAACGGAGTTGTTGAAATCGCCACAAAAAAGGGCGGGGAATCGGGTAATTAGGTGTTGAACTTGTTCATTGTCCGTTCTATACCAACGTTTACCAAACTGTTTACGAGCTGTACGGACCGTTCGATCAATGCCGGAAGTTCCGGCAGTTCATTATCATCGAACCCGCTCAGGACATAATCCACCTGCCTTCCTTTGGGAAAATTATCTCCGATCCCGAACCGGAGGCGGGGATAGCCTTGTCCCCCGCAAAGGGCTTCGATACTTTTCAGCCCATTATGCCCGGCGCTGCTGCCTTTGGCCCGGAGACGGATCTTTCCGAAGGGAAGCGCGAGATCGTCCACAATTACCAATACATCTTCCAACGGGATTTTAAGTTCATGCATCCAGTAATTGACTGCCTTCCCGCTGAGATTCATGTAGGTGGTGGGTTTAATGATGTATATGCTGCTGCCGCGCTGACGGTATTCCGCGTAATAGGCGTACCGAAGGGTAGAAAAGGACGTTTCGGCCTGTTTGGCCAGCTCGTCAGCGACCATGAATCCGATATTATGCCGGGTATCCGCGTATTCGGTGCCGATATTCCCTAAGCCTACGATCAGGTGTTTTTTTGCCATTATGGTGCCAAAGATATTAAAAAAGCACCAGCGGTTGCGCTGATGCTTTCAGTTGTCGTTTTGCGGCATAGCCGCTCAGCGAATTTACTTCTTCTTGTCAGCCTTGGCTGCTTCTTGTTCGGCCTGGCGCAATGCGCGTGACATCACTACTGATACGATGGTGTCATCCGCGTTGTTCAGTACCTTGGCGTTTTCCAGTTGGATATCGCCGACGCGTACGGATTTACCTACTTCCAGGGTTTCGAGACTCACCTCGATGTATTGGGGAAGGTTGTTCGGCAATGCCCTTACGCGGAGGTTGCGGAGTTTCTGTACAAGCTTACCACCCACTTTTACGCCGGGAGATGTTCCGGTTAATTTGATCGGCACGTTCACAGATACTTCTTTGTTGTCGTTTAACTCAAGGAAGTCCACGTGGCGCACCTGGTCTGTAAGCGGATGGAATTGTGCGTCCTGAAGGATGGCTTGGAATTTGTTGCCATCAATATCCAGGTCGATGAAATGAACATCCGGTGTGTAGATGACCGGTTTCAAATCAGTTGCGGATACGGCAAAGTGGTATTGAGCTTCACCACCGTAGAGCACTGCGGGTACTTTGCCCGCGTAACGCAGCTCCTTCGCATCTCTTTTCCCTACGTTCTTTCTTAAAGAACCGCTAATAGCAATTGATTTCATTTTTTTATGTTAAAGTAAAAATTAAGGCCGCAAAGGTACGAAATAATTATTTCAAAAGCGACATATAAACGCCGGATTTAATGTCGGCTCACTCCACCCGGAACAAATTACTGATGGAGCCGTGCTCGTTAACGTTTTTGATTGCTTCGGCGAACAGGTCAGCCGTTGACAGTACCCTAATTTTGCTGCTTTTCCGTTTCAGGGGAATCGTATCGGTAACGATCAGTTCGGTCAAGGCTGAATTTTCGATGGTTTCATAAGCTTTACCGGATAAGACAGGGTGCGTACATACTGCCCGGACGCTGCTTGCACCGTTTTCCATGATCAGGGATGCTGCTTTGGACAGGGTGCCCGCCGTGTCGCAGATATCGTCAATCAGAACAATGTCTTGTCCTTTCACGTCCCCGATGATGGACATAGACTCGATTTCATTGGCGCGTTTACGCTGTTTGTCACAGATCACCACTTCGGCATTGAAGAACTTGGCAAACGTACGGGCCCGGTAGGAGCCGCCCATATCAGGCGAAGCAATGGTCAAATTCGGTAAGTTCAATGATTTAATGTGCGGAACAAAAATCACTGAGGCGTCCAGGTGATCCACCGGGATATCAAAGAATCCCTGGATCTGCGCGGCATGGAGGTCCATGGTCATGATACGGTGCGCTCCGGCTGCGGTGATCAGGTTCGCGATCATCTTGGCGCCGATGGCCACCCGCGGTTTGTCCTTGCGGTCCTGACGCGCGAAGCCGAAGTATGGAACCACCGCTGTGATGTAGTGCGCTGATGCCCGTTTGGCCGCGTCAATCATCAGCAGCAACTCGAACAGGTGATCGGTTGGTTGGTTGGTCGACTGGATCAGGAATACGTCGCAACCGCGGACGGACTCGTTGTAAAATGGTTGGATTTCCCCGTCGCTGAAACGGGAAACCGTCATTTCGCCGAGGTCTCTGCCATAAGACTGTGCAATTTTATTGGCTAATTCCTTGGAACCGGAGCCGGAAAACAGCTTTACCGGATTGAACTGCAAAGGCATGGTGTTCTATCGTTTTGTGGGTTAGCAAATGGATTGGGCTATCGATGTATTTTGCACTAAATATCACTAAAAAACAACGGATTGCCAAGCGACAATCCGTGAAATTTTTTGTTGCCCGACCAGGATTCGAACCTAGACAAACAGAACCAAAATCTGTCGTACTACCATTATACTATCGGGCAATCCGAGTTTGTTTTAACCATCCTTGCGAATGGGACTGCAAATATAGAAGGATGAAAATTATAATGCAAAATTATTTTAATTTTTGCGGAAAGGGTGGATGGTATCGGAGTATTCCTTATTTTCGGGGCGTGATTTTTAGGGTAAACCATACGCACGGTACTTTATGATGAATTATAATCGGATTAATAATATTACAGGGTGGATATGTGGACTGATAGCTACTGCGGTCTATATCATGACTGCGGAGCGCACGACCAGTTTTTGGGATACCGGTGAATTTATCGCCTCTGCATATAAACTGCAGATCGTGCATCAGCCGGGGGCTCCGCTATTCCTGATGCTGCAGAACGTGTTCTCAAACCTGGCTTTCGGTGACACAGCGCGCATAGCGTTCTGGATGAACGTCGGATCAGCCATATCCAGCGGCCTGACCATCGTATTTCTATGCTGGACGATTACAGCCCTTGCCCGGAAGGTGGTTTGGAAGGCCGGAACGGAGCTGAGCCAGAGCGGGCTTATCCAGATCATGGGAGCGGGCATCGTGGGTGCGCTGGCATACACCTTTACCGATACGTTCTGGTTTTCTGCCGTGGAATCTGAAGTATACGCGATGTCCTCGTTGTGCACCGCGGTGGTTTTCTGGGCCATCCTGAAGTGGGAAGCAGTTGCCGACGAACCAGGAGCCGACAAATGGCTGCTGTTCATTGCTTATATAATGGGACTATCCATCGGGGTGCACCTGCTCAACCTATTGGCGATTCCGGCTATCGCCCTGCTTATCTATTTCCGGCGTACGAGCAAAGTTACCGGTAACGGTGCATTCAAGGCGCTGTTGCTCGGTTTTTTGGTAGTCGCTATCGTACTTTGGGGCGTGATCCAGTACCTAATCAAGTTCGCGGCATACTTTGACCTGTTCTTCGTCAATACCCTCGGAATGGGATTCGGTTCTGGCGTCATCGTCTTCGCGTTGTTGCTTATCGGCGCAACTGTTTACGGAATCTGGTACTCCATCAAGCAGGCTAAACCTTTGCTGAACATCATTTTGCTGTCATTCGCATTTGTTGTGTTCGGTTACAGTTCATTCGCGATGATCCTGATCAGGGCCAAGGCGAACCCGACGTTGAACAATAGCGATCCGGAAGACGTGTTTTCGTTCCTGAGCTATCTGAATCGGGAACAATACGGAGATAATCCGCTTTTCAAAGGTCCGTATTTTGATTCACGGCCGGTTGATATTACGTATGGTAGCAATATTTACCGGAAAGGACCCGAACGCTATGAAGTGGCGGGCCGTAATTTCGATTATGTGTACGACCGGGAAACAGTATTTCCGCGGATATACAGCACCCGGGAAGCTTCGCATCAGCAATACTACAGGAGCTATCTGAACCTTGGAGAAAACGAACAGCCGACATTCGGGGATAACCTGCGCTTTTTCTTCAGTTATCAGGTCGGACATATGTACGGCCGGTATTTTCTCTGGAACTTCGTCGGCCGCCAGAATGACCAACAGGGACACGGCGATTTCACCACAGGGAACTGGGTTAGTGGCATCAAGTTTATTGACCAATGGCATGTAGGCGGTCAGGATGCGCTCCCACAGTCCCAACTGACCGATCCGTCTTATAACAAGTTTTATTTCCTGCCACTGGTCCTGGGATTGATCGGGGCGTTCTGGCATTTCAAGCGTCGGCAGCGTGACGCAGGGGTTGTAGGCCTGCTGTTTTTCATGACCGGCCTCGCTATCGTGCTTTACCTGAATCAGACACCGTTGCAGCCGCGGGAACGGGATTACGCTTACGCCGGTTCGTTCTATGCATTTGCCATTTGGATCGGTTTGGGTGTTATCGGCATCACCGACTGGCTGGTTAAAAAGACCAATGCCAGGACAGCAGCAATGGTCGCCACTGTGATCGGCCTACTTGCAGGCCCTGTAATTCTGGCTAAAGACGGATGGGATGACCATGACCGCTCGGAAAAGTACCTCGCCCGCGATATCGCCCGGAATTACCTGGAATCGTGCGCACCTAATGCCATACTGTTCACTTACGGGGATAACGACACCTACCCACTTTGGTACGTACAGGAAGTGGAAGGGGTGCGTCCTGACGTAAGGGTAGTAAACCTCAGTTTGCTAAGTGCTGATTGGTACGTGCGTCAGATGAAAGATAAGGTAAACGAGGCGGAACCCCTGCCCATCACCATACCCGATGAGAAGTACGTTAAAGGGGTGCGGGACGTGATTTATTTCCAGGACGCCAAAATCCCCGGAAGCGTGGAATTGAAAAATATCGTTGCGCTGATGTTGTCGGATAATCCCAACGACAAACGGCAGATACAAGGAGAGGAACCGGAAAACTTCCTTCCCACCAAGAATCTGCAGCTTACGATTGATAAAGAAGCCGTCATCAGGCACAACGTTGTGCCGGAAGCTTGGCGCGACAGCATCGTCAGCGCGATGCAATGGACGTATAACAATAACTACGTAACCCGCGCCGAATTGGCAATCATGGACATTCTGGTGAACAACAACTGGGAGCGGCCAATCTATTTTGCCACTACCGTGCCGAGCAGCAACTTCATGGGACTGGATAAATACCTGGTTTCAGAAGGTTTTGCCCTGCGGCTGATGCCCGTACAGATGACGGATAACACGTCCCAAGGTCTGGTAAACGCCGAAGCGATCTATGACCACGCAATGAACAGGTACGCCTGGGGCAATATCAAAAACGCATCTTATATCGATCCGGAGTCATACCGGATGATTAGTTTGATACTGAATAACATCTATGCCGCTCCCGCCGAAGCGCTGATCGCCGAAGGCCGTGCCGAAGAGGCCAAAAAGCTGCTGAACGACGCCCTTGAATCAATGCCTGAGCGGATTTACCGGATCATGGACGCTTATGGATACTCCTTCCTGGTGGAAAACCTCTACAAGGTGGGAGAGACGGAAAAGGCAAATGCCGTCACTGAACGCAACCTGACGTATCTGGACGAGCAACTCCGCTATTTCGCAGCCATTGCAGAAACCAAGCCCAATTTGGAGATGCAGAACATCCAGTACAGCATGTTTACGCTGAACAGGTTTGCCGAAACGGCTAAGGAACACGGGCAGACCGAACTGGCAGGGCGCGCCGAAAAAATGTTCAGCCAATATGAGACGCAGTTTTTCGGAGGTGCATTGGGGAATTAGAAACCATGAGCTATGGGTAGGGTTAATCTGTTGAGATCCTTATAAGTATGAACAGAATAGACCGCCTGTTCGGTATCCTGACCACGCTGCAGTCACGTAAATATGTGACCGGGGAACAGCTCGCCGAAAAATTTGAAATCAGCATCCGCACGGTATACCGGGACATCAAAGCGCTGAATGAGCAGGGTATCCCGGTGGCTTTCGAGCCCAATAAAGGTTACTTCGTCGTTGAAGGTTATTTCTTGCGGCCGGTTTCATTCAGCCTGGAGGAGGCAAACGCCCTGTTGCTTATGGAAAACCTGCTGCATGGGTTTGCTGATAGATCGATCCGGAAGCATTATACCAATGCACTCAACAAGGTAAAGGCCGTGATGCGCGACTCCCAGAAGGAGAAACTGGAGTATCTGACGAGCAATACGCGTTTTCAGCTGCCCAGGGATTTACAGGGGCACGATTATGAACACCTCTCTGCCCTGCAGGGCGCGGTAATCTCGGGTACGATTCTGGATATCCGCTATTGCAAAGGAGATGGTACGGAAAGTGAGAGGCGCATTGAACCGGTTGGTCTGATTTTTTATGCGCTGAACTGGCATGTCATCGGTTGGTGCCATCTGCGGAAGGATTACCGGGATTTCCGGGTGTCGCGGATCACAAGCTTGCGCAATACGGGGCTGCCGTTTGAAAAGTCCGATCATCCGCCTATCAGTGACTTTATGAATCAGCTTCCTGTTGATTACTAAGGCTCCGCCGGAGTTGACGGTCTGTGGTTCGGAGGCAAGCTTTCGGTCTGGGAGCTTCCTTGCGCTTGATTGCAAAGCCTTCTCTATGCGCGGATCCAGGGCGCTTCGCTTCGGGATCCGCTTGTTTTCTGCCAGTACGGCGTTTCTGCTATGGCTTTGCTGGTCAGCGCTTCGTACGGC
>Ga0065721_10003752_pt1 | contig 84717 bp, 83 predicted proteins | sample Mesricmetagenome_FD_59108 | JGI IMG/M metagenome (GOLD analysis project Ga0065721, IMG submission 59108) | Mesophilic microbial community from rice straw/compost enrichment Sample: eDNA_1 v2 (version 2) | ecosystem: Engineered > Solid waste > Grass > Composting > Bioreactor | place: USA: Davis...
TTCATGGCCACGCTGATCATGACCGCCAAGCTCAATGACATCGACCCGCAGGCCTGGCTCGCTGACGTTCTCGCTCGTATCGCCGACACTCCTGTCAGCAGGCTGGAGCAACTGCTTCCGTGGCACTGGACATCAGCGCAAGCACCTATGGCATTGGCATCATGACCTCCAGCGAACGCATCGCCCGGATTATCGTCAAGCTCGATCATATCGACCCAGCCATCTGGCGCAGGGTCGAGGTCCCGATCACCACCAGCCTGAAAGGGCTGCACGACATCATCCAGGCCGTCATGCCATTCCAGGACTATCACCTCTTCGAGTTCAATGCCGGCGGCAAGCGCTACGCAGTTCCCGATCCTGAATGGGACTTCGGCCGTGAGACCTATGCCGCCCGCAATGTTCGTATAGGCGCTCTGGTGGATCGCGGCATCACAACCTTCAACTATACCTATGACTTCGGCGACGACTGGCGGCATTCAATCACTGTTGAGGCCGTCACGGACGCCGATCCGGCAGTCGAATATCCGCGCTTCGTCGACGGCGAACGGCGCGCGCCGCCGGAAGATGTCGGCGGNTTGTCCGGCTTCGAGGAGTTCCTNAACGCAATGGCAAAGCCTCGACATGCACAACACCNCGAAGTCGTGGCCTGGTACGGAGGTCGCTTCGAGCCGGACAATATNGGTGTCGATACGATCAATGATCGGNTAGCTAAGATCGCGCGCCGCCGAACCCTTGGAAAAGNTGGTTACGCCAAAAGCCAGAACAACCGCCACTGACCGGAAGCCGGCCCATCCGCGGCCTACGCCGGATGCTTACTACCGGGCGTTATCGCCCAAGCGATGAGCTGCTCGCTTTCCTCGAAACGCTCTGATTATGCCGAACTGCCGCATGGCCGACAGCAGACGCAACGGCCGCCGAACTCGGCCATGCGGCATAATCCAGCTTACGGCATAATGACCCTTATGCCGATATCGGCATAAGACCCACTGGACAGGGGCGTCCCACCGCCTCGACCGGCTGGAAACTGCGGATAAGCGCTCTGCCTCCTACCATTTCGAGGAACTGGTTGCCGAGATGACCGCGTGCTTCCTGTGCTGCGACCTGCAGATCACCGCGCAAGTGCGCGAAGAAAGTGCCGCTTATCTCGCCAGTTGGCTTGCCGTGATGCGACAGGACAAGCGGATGAAATCCGGGCCGCATCGAAGGCACAGGCTGCTGCCGACTATCTTCACACACTTCAAGGAACGGGCGTGGCCGCATGAGGCCAGCCATTGCTGTCGCAGTCGTTGCTTAACCGGCTGCGATAGCCTTTCGAAAGGGAGCCTTTTCCAATGTGAGGAGGAGATCGATCCAACATTTGTTGAGGGCTAGAACAGCAAGCTCGGCATTGAGGTGCTGATTGTCGGGACATAGGAAATCAACAACAGCGCTCCGATCATCAATACGATTGTCGGGAGCGCTGCCCGGAACACTTCGAATAATGTCATATTGGCAATTCCCATCGCGACGAAAAGATTGAGCCCGACAGGAGGTGTCAACATACCAACCGAGAGGTTGACCAGCATGATGATGCCGAAATGAATCGGGTCTACCCCAACCGAAGCAGCAATTGGCTGCATAAGCGGGGCCAAGATGATGATGGCTGATGCGCTATCCAAGAAACACCCCGCAATTAGCAGGATCAGATTGAACAACAAGACGATCAGTACCGGATGATCGGTGCCCGAAAGGATATAGGAAGCAAGCTGTGAGGGAGCGCCGCTGTTGGCCAAAAGCCAGGAGAAGGCAGACGCACCGGCCGTGATTAGAAGAAGCGGCCCTGCCAGAAGGCCGGTGTTGCGAAGGATGATTAACGTCGCTTTCGGTGAGATGGTGCGGTAGATAAAGGCTCCGACGAAATAGCCATAGAGGCAGGCGGCGGCGGCAGACTCTGTGGGGGTGAAGACGCCGCTATAAATGCCTCCCAGTAGGACGACTGGCAGTCCGAGCCCCCAGGCTGCGCTTTTAAGCGCATCAGTGATGGACGCAAGAGTTGGAAATGGGTCGCGCGGATATCGCTTGATGCTAGAGTACCAACTTGCATAAATGATAAGGAGCCCGCCGATTAATAGAGCCGGTAGGAGGCCTGCGGCGAACAGTTGACCTACAGAGGTCGCCGTGACAGAGCCATAGATTATCAGAGCAATTGACGGTGGGACGATAGGGCCGAGTGTTCCCGCCGTCGTGATCAGACCAATTGAGAAAAACTTGTCATAGCCGGCCTTGACCATCGCGGGATACATAATCGTTCCAATCGCGATCACAGTCGCGGGGCTCGATCCTGAGATGGATCCGAACATTAGGCAAGCGACTACCGAAGCGGCAGCAAGTCCCCCTGGCAGCCAGCCAATTAGCGCTCGGGCCAAACCAATCAGTCTGTCAGAGAGACCGCCGATGCGCATGAGCTCCGCAGCAAGGATGAAGAATGGGATGGACATCAACGAGAAGTTGTTCATCCCCGAGAACATCCGCATAGGCACGACGAGGGGATCGACTCCGCCCGTAAAGTACAGGACCGCAACCACGGCCAGCGCAAGGCTTGCAAAGATGGGAAGGCCAAAAAATAGAAGCGCAAAGAAAGTGGGAAGAAGCGATGTGATCATGATGTTCGCGCCCTATGCGTTCTTTATCTCGGTTGTGGAGGGCTGATACGCTCCATAGAGGAATATTTCGCGCAGGACGAGAACGTAGCGCAAAGCCATGAACAGTCCCGACACTGGGATGATCAGGTAAATGAATCCCACAGGGATCCGCATGGCTGGCGAAAGTTGTCCCATGCGCAGGGTGTTTTGCGACAGTCGGTAGCCGTAGTAGATCAGGACAGCTGCAAAGCAGATTCCCATCAGGGCCGCGATTACCTGCATGGCGCGAGCAAGTTTGGGGCCGACAAACGCAAGTCCGGCATCAACGCTGATATGAGCCGCGTAACGGACACCCATTCCCATGGTCAAAAAGCTCATGGTGATGAGCGAGTACAGGATCAGCTCTTCCGACCAATAAAGCGAATTATTGAACACGTAACGAGCTGCGACCTGCACGATCGCGGTAACCGTTGCGATCAACATCAGCACCGTGACCAGGACGTTCTCGACCCAGTCAACAATCCGATTGACAAGACGTATCATTCGTCGGCCCCCCCTTTGGGTTAGCTCAGCCAGAGGTGGCTCGGTTTGTCTGAACAGTTTCGGGCGTTTTGCTAAGTGGATTTCCGCCTCGATTATGCCGCCACCATCATTGGTGCCAGCGCGTTGAAGTAGGCCTGATCCGGCGTCTGCCGGTCAAGGGATGAATGTGGGCGTCTGGCGTTGTAAAAGGTCAGATATCGGCCAATGCCGACGCGGGCCTCGGACACAGTCTTGTAGGCATGGAGGTAGACTTCCTCATATTTGATCGAACGCCAGAGCCGCTCGACGAAGACATTGTCCCGCCACGCGCCCTTGCCATCCATCGAGATGGCGATCTCCGCCTTCTTCAGCACGGCAGTGAAGTCGATGGAGGTGAACTGCGATCCCTGATCCGTATTGAAGATATCGGGCTTGCCATAACGAGCAAGTGCCTCTTCGACGGCTTCGATGCAGAAGGCTGCTTCCATTGTGATCGACAGCCGCCATGACAGGACCTTCCGGCTGAACCAGTCGACGACGGCGCAGAGATAGACGAAGCCCCGCGCCATCGGAACATATGTCAGGTCCATCGCCCAGACCTGGTTGGGTCTCGTGACCGCCAGCTTGCGCAGAAGATAGGGGTAGATTTTGTGCCCAGGCGCTGGTTTCGAGGTGTTTGGGCGGCGATAGATCGCCTCAATGCCCATCTTCTTCATCAGCGTGGCGACGTGCAGCCGCCCAGCTTCCAGCCCTTCTCCTCTTAAGAGCCCTTGCAACATCCGACTTCCCGCGAACGGGTAGTCGAGATGCAGTTCATCGATCCGCCGCATCAGGGCAAGGTCGCCATCAGGCGCCGGACGTGGAGAATAGTAGACGCTGCCACGGCTGAAGCCGAGAAGCTTCGCCTGGCGCACCACGGATAGCTTGTGCTCGCGGACGATCATTTCTTTCCGCCCAGCAATCCCGCCTTGCCGAGCGCACCGGATAAAAAATCATTCTCCAGTGTCAGTTCGCCGATCTTGGCGTGCAGCGTTTTGACGTCGACGGTCGGACCCGCTGGTTCCGTCCTCGTTCCATCGCCGAAAACGCCTGTCGCCCCCTCAAGAAGCTGGTCTTTCCACTGTTTGATCTGGTTGGCGTGCACGTCGAACTGCTGGGACAATTCCACCAGCGTCTGCTCACCTCGAATGGCGGCGAGCGCCACCTTTGCCTTGAAAGCCGGGCTGTGGTTCCGGCGGGGTCGTCTCGTCATGGTCTCTCCTGTTCCCGGCATCTAAGCCGAAGTCAGGCAGAAATTCCACTTATCCTAGCTGTGCAGATTTCCCGAGCCACCTCTGCCCTTGGACGCGGCGATTGCTTTTTCGAGCAGTTCTGGCGTTACCTTGTCCTTGAACTCCTCATAGATTGGCTGCGATGCTTCGATGAATGCTGCGCGACCTTCCGGGGTGAGTTCGATGATCTCGATCTGGTCCTTGATTTCGTCATGGACCTTGGACTCAAATTCCACGGTAAACTCGCGTGCAGCATCGCGACCAGCGACCATCGCATCCCCAACAATTTTCTGAAGATCTTCAGGCAGGCTGTCCCACGCCCCCTTATTCATCACCGCTGCATAGGTGTGATAAGTGTGATTAGTCAATGTCATGTACTTCTGGACTTCGTAGAACCGCATCGAGTGGATGTTGGCGTAGGGATTTTCCTGTCCCTCGACGACACCCTGCTGCAGGCCATTGTAGACCTCGGTGAAAGCCATCGCGGTCGGGTTCGCACCAAAAGCACGATAAGTGGCCAGAACTGTCGGGGCCTGAAGCGTCCGGAATTTTATTCCGGTGAGATCTTCGGGACCGTTGATCGGCCGGATGCTGTTGGTCATATGGCGGAAGCCGGCGCCCCACATTGAAATGCCATGAAGATTGTTGGAGTCTAGCGTTCCAAGTATTTCCTGTCCGACTTCTCCATCCAGAACTCGTTTCATGGACGGAACGTCAGTGATGAGGAATGGCAGGTCCAGTAGATAGAACTTTTCATTGAAGTTAGTCAGGTTCGCCGTCGGTGGGATAGCGAAGTGCACGAGTCCCATCTGCGTCTGTTCGATGATTTCTACATCGCCACCGAGCATGGCCGCCGGACGAATGCCGATCGCAATTCGGCCATTCGAATTCTTTTCGACCTCGGTTTTGAAGACTTCAACCGCACGTGCCGTGGGGGTGTTCTCATTTAACACATGGGCGAATGTAAAGTTGAATTCCTGCGCCGTGGCGTGACCAGCCGCAGACATGAGTAAGGCGGTTGAGAGAGCGAATACCAGTTTATTCATATGCATGTTCCCTTTTTGTTAGTTGAGATTGAGATCGGCAGGAGTTCCGATGAGATCGAAAGACCGTCCAATCTTATTTTCTACAGCCATGCCGGCTGCTAGAAGGGCTTCCTCGGCAAAAGGAGCGGCAGTCAGTTGCATTCCTACCGGCATGCCGTTGCCATCAAGACCGATGGGCAATGTCAAAGCGCACTGAGAAAATAGGTTGGCAATCACAGTATTGCGCAGAACTTTCATGTTGAGCTGGGCGTACGCGGCAGCATCCTCGATCTCGATGAGCTTGGGAGGAGATATCGCGACTGTCGGCGTGGCGATGACGTCGCAGGTATCGAAAAGAGCTGATGCGATGACGCCACGTGAAGCCAACTCTTCGCGGCGACGCAGATACTCGATTGCGGATTGTTCATGTGCGCTTTCCACGCGCAACTTCACGACAGGATCCAGCGAACTGATTTTTTCGGGGAAGTGCCGGTCGAGGAAACTGCGCAACTCCGCCGCTGCTAATCCACCTTGCTTGAAGATTTCAAAGACCTCGGAACAGCCCGGCACTTCCAAGTCGACTAGGAACGCTCCTGCGCGTTCGAAGACCTCAAGGCGCTCGTTGTAAAGAGCTGCAATCGACTCGTCAGCGTCATCGAGAAAGAAGTTCCGTGGGACGCCGATGCGTAATCCAGTAAGACCGCGAGAACGAATGGTGCAGCCCTGCCCATCAATCACAGAGAAAGCGAAAGCCACGTCCCCCACACTGCGCGCGAGCACACCAGGAGTATCAAGCGATGTCGAGAGTGGAACGATGCCTTGATTTGACCACCTGCTAAAGGTGGTCTTCAGGCCCACCATCCCCGTGAAACTGGCCGGAATACGAACCGAGCCTGCGGTATCTGTCCCGAGAGCCAGCATGGCACTGCCTTCAAGCAGTGAAACGCCTGCCCCCGAACTAGAGCCACCGGGAACGCGCGGGTCATTGGGACGAGCCCACGGGTTTTTGGGTGTTCCCCAGTGGTTGTTCACTCCAAGACCGCCAAACGCAAATTCAACTGTGTGCGTTTTGCCGGTAACCATCGCCATCTGCGACAGTAGCCCCGCTACAACCGGTCCAGGCTGGCTCCAATTGTCGGGAAGACTCTGAGACGTTCCTGCGTATACAGGCAAGCCGGGCACGCCGTAGAGATCTTTCACCGATATGGGAATGCCCATCAATGGACCAAGATCGACGCCGCCCGATATAAGACATTGCAGCGCCTCGGCATGCTGCCACATTCGAGCGCCGTCCCACGTCTTGTAGGCATTCAAAGAAGCACCAAAAGCCTCGTGTGCCGCCATTGCACGATCGATTATTTCAAGGAGCTTACCTTCTCTGATCAATAGCGCTGTCTGCTGTAATGACGCTGGCCACAGCTTCATTCTACTCTCCTCATGTTGCCGGCAACTTACGGAGAGGATTTCAAAACTCTAGAAGTAGTTTCAGGGTTTTGGAGTTCGTTGTCCTGTCAAGAGCAGACGATCGCAGAGACTGCGGATCTTATCGCATTGATCGAGAACAGATTTTGACTGATCTTGCTAGCGTTGCCTAGAAGGCAAAGCCACGTTGCCGGTTCGGCAACGTGCTAGCACCCTTAAAATTCTGGAAGCGAGAGGCTCGCGAGGATATCGCGATCCTGTTGTTCTCCTTCTTTGAAGGCTTGCACTACTTGCTCCAGGAAAGCGGATGCTGCAGGAGGTATCACCTGCTCACGCCGAACGACTGCATAGATATATCGATGGCGGAAGTCTGCGCATTGCAGGTCGAGTGGCGCGAGTTGCCGATCAATCACCTGCATCGTTGCGGCCTGGAGGGGCAAGAACGTAATGGCACCGCTCCTTTGGGCGTTATCGCACAACACGGCAAGATTATCGCTCAGGAAGTTGCAAATGGGTTTGGCACCCACACGCGCGAAGGCACGCTTGACAATGTGGTGGATGCCATAGGTTTCATCAGGAAGGATGCAGGCAAACTGAACCAAGTCGCTCAGTTGTAGATTGGAGCGCTTCGTCAGTGGGTGATCTGGGCGCGCCAAGGCAAGAAGTGGTTGCCGCCATCGTCCGACTTCGAGCAGGGCAGGATGTGAGAAGTGGTCATAAAGGAAGCCGATGTGACTCAGCCTTTGCTCCAAAGACTCGATCACCATTTGCCGCCCACGCGACCGCAATCGAAAAGTCACGGCGGGATGCGCTTCCCGAAATCGCGAAATCTGTTCTGACATGAAGGGGCGCGTTATCCCTTCAACAGTGGCTATTCGAACTGTCCCGCGGCGTGACGCTGAAAGGTCTGCAATATCGCCAGTAAACCGCTCCACCTGGCTCTGAATGCTATTGAGATGATCACGGAGGACCTCCCCAGCCTCAGTCAAGACTACCCCTTCTGGCCGACGTTCAAGTAAAACGGTGTTAAGGTCTGCTTCAAGCTTCGAAAGCTGCCGGCTTATCGCGGAAGGAGCGATGGATAGCCTGTCCGCAGCTTGGCGAATGGAAAGAGATCGTGAGACCTCGAGAAAATAGCGAGCTGCATTCGGCATAAGTTGATCGCTCAGGTGTGCCTCGGCGAAATCACCTGAGCGCGTTTGAGAGTTTTGGGGTCGCCGAGCCATTCTGAATCCTCGTCAATCGTGGTCTTCCGAAAGACGCCGTGGTCATGCGTCCCTTGCAGCCATAGCACATTGGAAGAGTCAGTCGTCTAGCGGCGAGATGCTGTAACGGGCCTGCGGCGTGGCCGGGTGAGGCCAGCCATCGCTATCGCGGTCGGTACTCAACCGGCCGCGATAGCCTTTTTGCCGCTTTTGCTTTAGGAGATCGAGGAACAACTCGACGGCCGCTTGTTCGTTTCCGAAGAGGTGCACACGGCTCTGGCCTCTTGTGCCTATCCTGCCCCAGCTTCTCGTCAGCGAGAGCTCGCCGAACAGGGTCGAGCCGATCGACAGTTCATAGAACCGAGCCATGTTTCTGGCGGGATCGATGCGGCGGATATGCAGGTGATAGAGCTGCTGGCACATGGGCCGCAGGATCTCGTACCGGCTGCCTGCCGTCCAACGACAGTTTTGAATCGGTGGAGCCGCATTGATTCATGGCAGTGATAGGTCGGTTGGAGCGTGGCGCGTTGTGTCTTGATACCCTGGTTTAGTCCGGCATCTTGTAGATATCGGCATTGTCCTGACGCTCGCGCAATCCCTTGTAGGACGCGTGACGCAGTTTTCCTTCATGCGTCCAGGCGCGGTATTCGATCTCGGCAATCAGGGTAGGGCTGGTGAGCACCAGGTTCTTGCCCGGCACGCGCACTGGCGGCGTTCGGGTCTTCAGCCGATCGAGCGTCTTGCGCAGCTGCCGTGCCTCGTCGTGTTTGAAGCCGGTTCCAACACTGCCGACATAGACATAGATATCGCGCCAGCGTGCTGCCAGCAGCAGGCTGGCAATGGCGCCGGGGAGGGCGGTCGACGGTTCATAGCCGATGATGACAAAGCTGTCGCTCTGGCTACATTTGATTTTCAACCAGTCACCGGTCCGGCCAGAACGATAGGGCCGGTCACGATGCTTGGCGATGATGCCCTCAAGCCCCAGCTGGCAGGCGTGCGCTACGAAATCTTCCGGATCCGCATCGATCTCTTGCGAAAGGCGGATCACGTCGTCTTCAGCGGGCAGGGCATCTTCGAGCAGATGCCGACGAACGCGATACTCCGTTCCCTGCAGGTCATGGCCATCGAGATACAGAAGATCGAAGGCATAGAGAATGCTGTTGCGCGATGGCAGTTTGCCCTGTCCCCGGCCGCTGGCGCCCAGCGAGCGCTGCAGAAGCCCGAAATCCGACCTGCTGGATGCCGAATATACGACCCCTGACCAATCCCATTCGATGATGGAACCGCATGCCTCGATTGCAGCTTGGGATGGTGACCAAGTCACCGTTTGGACATCCAGCCAGATGATAGACTGGTGGCGTACCGATCTTGCGACGACGCTGGGTGTCGATAAGGAAAAGGTCCACCTGATGTCGCCTTTTATCGGTGGTGGTTTTGGTGGCAAGCTCTTCTTGCGTGCGGATGCAGTCCTGGCAGCCTTTGCTTCAAAGTCGGTAAAACGGCCGGTAAAGGTAGCGCTCCCTCGTCCAATGATGCCAAACAACACGACCCATCGACCGGCCACGATCCAGCGCATTCGCATTGGCGCCGAAAGAGATGGAACAATCACTGCGATCGCACATGAGAGTTGGTCTGGTGATCTGCCTGGCGGAGGACCTGAGACCGCCGTCATGCAGACGCGTCTTCTCTACGCCGGCGAGAACCGGATGACGGCCATGAAGCTTGCGACACTCGACCTTCCGGAAGGCAACGCCATGCGTGCACCGGGCGAGGCACCCGGTTTGATGGCGCTCGAAATCGCGGTCGACGAAATGGCGGAGAAGCTCGGCATGGACCCGATAGAGTTCCGTATCAAGAACGATACGCAGGTCGATCCGGAAAACCCCGAGCGACCATTCTCTCACCGGGATCTTGTCGGTTGCCTGACGCTCGGAGCCGAGAGATTCGGTTGGGACAATCGGGCCCGGCCCGGCACACGGCGCGAGGGCGATTGGATGATCGGAATGGGCGTTGCCGCAGCGTTCCGCAACAATCTGGTCATGCCGTCCGGTGCGCGGGTCAAGCTCGACAGAGAAGGCGTTGTCACTGTTGAGACCGATATGACCGACATCGGGACTGGCAGCTATACAATTATCGCTCAGACGGCTGCTGAGATGATGGGTATAGGCGTCGATAAGGTTGCCGTTCAGCTCGGCGACTCCCGCTTTCCCGTATCAGCTGGCTCCGGAGGTCAATTCGGCGCCAATTCTGCAACGTCAGGCGTCTATGCGGCCTGCGTCAAGCTTCGGGAGGCCGTCGCCAGCAAATTGGGTTTCAACTCCGCTGACGTCGTCTTTGAGAATGGTGAGGTGAAATCTGGCAATCGAGTCGTTCCTCTAGCAGAAGCGGCAGGCACCGACGGTCTTGTTGGCGAAGACACGATGGAGTGGGGTGACCTGACCAAGACGCACCAGCAGTCGACCTTCGGTGGACACTTTGTCGAGGTCGGTGTGGATGTGGCAACCGGCGAAACCCGTATTCGTCGCATGTTGGCTGTTTGCGCAGCAGGTCGGATCCTCAATCCGATGACTGCCCGAAGCCAGGTGATCGGTGCAATGACGATGGGCGCCGGCGGCGCTCTATCCGAGGAGCTTGCAGTGGACACTCGGCATGGCTTCTTCGTCAATCACGATCTCGCCGGATATGAAGTGCCTGTTCACGCTGACATCCCGCATCAGGAGGTCATCTTCATGGAGGAGACTGACCCATACTCGTCGCCGATGAAGGCGAAGGGCGTGGGCGAACTCGGCCTATGCGGCGTGTCGGCCGCCATCGCCAACGCGATCTACAATGCAACCGGCATTCGGGTGCGGCATTACCCGATCACGCTCGACAAACTCATCAGCGATCTGCCAGACGTGGCGTGACCAGAATGCGGTGGCCACGTGGCCACCGCCGAACCTCCGAGGGCGATGCACTAGTGACTGTTGTATTCGCTTACCCACCCTCGGGCGATTGCGCGCAAGATTAACTACAACTGTTTCAAGGACAATGCCGTTGATCAAGCACGAAGGACTATCGCCTTTCATCAAGTTCCTCGGGGTAGAGATCGTCCAACAAAGTGATAATCGGGTCGAAACTCGGCTCCCCTCTCAAGGAGTGCTGGAGAACCGTAAAGGTGACATCCATGGTGGTGTTCTCGCGACCCTCCTCGATACGACGTTGGGATTGGCTGCTCGAGGAGACGTGGACGTGCAGGCGGCAATTTCGACATTGAGCTTGACGGTGAACTATCTCCGACCCGCACGGGGAGATCTTCTTTGCAAAGCGAGCTGTTTGCAAAAAGGCCGATCTATTCGGTTTGTGGAGGGTCAGGTTACCGACAAGCAAGGCGAAGTGGTTGCAACCGCAGTTGCGACGTTCAAAGTCTTCACTGCCTAGACCAAAGTCGCGACGTATTGCACGAGCCGCGATTTTGGGAGCGATTCATGAGGTCCAACACCGATCAACAGGAATTTCCACGATGAGCAAGCCACAGTTAACCGCCTTGGTCACCGGAGCGACGGGTAGCATAGGCCGGCTCGTGGTCACCACCGCTCTAGAACATGGATATGGCGTACGGGCGCTCGTCCGTAGTAGCGGAAAGGCGCATGGATTGCCGTCGAAAGCTGAAATTGTTGTCGGAGATCTCACCCACGCGGAAACCCTATCCGAGGCCATCCTTGGCGTTGATGCGATTGTCCTCACCCATGGCACCTATGGCAATCCGACAGCCGCGGAAGCCGTGGACTATGGTGGGGTTCGAAATGTCCTTGCGGCACTGCGAGGACGCCAGGCACGCATCGTGCTTATGACGGCAATAGGAGCCACTGACCGGAAGGGCTCTCACGATTGGAAGCGACGGGCTGAACGTCTCGTTCGCGCAAGCGGCCTGCCTTACACGATCGTGCGCCCTGCCTGGTTCGACTATAACATGCCCGATCAGAACCGACTGGTCATGCTGCAGGGCGACAAACCTTTAGCCGGAAATCCGAGTGATGGAGCGATTGCCCGTCGCCAGATTGCCGAGGTATTAGTCCGCAGCCTGAGTTCTGAGGCCGCACTGCGCAAGACGTTCGAACTGCACAGCGAAAGGGGACCGGAGCAGAAGGATTTCGAACCTTTGTTCACCGCGCTGGAAGAGGATGTCTTAGGCGCCCCCGATGGCGCGCGCGATCCCGATAACATGCCGCTCGATCAAGAGCCGGCTCACATCAATGCGGACGCCGGTGACGTCAGGATCGCCTTCGGTCGGTAAAGGCCGAAGGTCCCCGCAAGCGCTTGCAGTTCGCCGTGGAAGTTTGATCCAGGTGAAGGCGATGAGCGACCGTTGGGAGAACCTATGAGATTGCTTAGCGTTGAGCAGTGCGGGCGGCTCTACTCAACGTAAGCGTCTCAAGACTGTGGCTATTCGTCGGGTGGATCGTGCCGGCGAGCCATCGACCGCCGGCACGGAGCTTCATTCAGCCACGATATTGCGCCGAGCGGCCAATTCTTTCCATCGAGCGATCTCCGTGGAGACATGGTCGGTGAATTCCTGGACGTTGAGGCGATGCGGCACAGCAAGTCCATTTTTCTTCAAAAACGCCTCAGCTTCAGGCGTGGCCATCACAGCGAAGATATCGCTGTTGATTTTGCCCGTGATCTCGGGATCCGTACCGGCAGGTGCGAAGACACCCCACCAGATATAAGTCTCCGCAGCAGGAAAGCCTGCCTCGGATACGGTCGGCACATCGGGGATCGAATCCGCGCGCGTCTTGCTCATCAGCGCGACGGGAACGGCTGTTTTGCTCTCAATATTTGGCAGCAGGCCGGTGACAGAGCCGACATAGACGTCAAGACGGCCGCCAGCGAGATCGAGAAGCGCATCCGATCCACCCTTGTAATGCACCGGCGTCATCTTGATTCCCATCACGTCACTCAGGAACTCGGTGTCAAACTGGGTCGAGCTACCGATGCCAGTCGTGCCATAGAAAATCTGCTCGGTCTTGGCTTTCTCAGCCAAGACTGCCAGGGTGGGCAGAGACACCCGAGAACCGGTGGCGATCAGTCGGTCTCCTAGCGCCACCAATCCAACTGGCTGAAGATCTTTGAGCGGATCGAAGGGGAGGTTCGCCTGGGTTGCGGCATTGGTCGTGTAAGTTCCTGACACGAATAGAAGTGTATGACCATCCGGGGCCGAGGTGGCGACATGTGCTGACCCGATGGCAGAGCCTGCTCCAGGACGGTTCTCAATCACCACCGCCTCTCCCCAGGTTCTGCTCAGACCCTCACCGAGATATCGCCCGATCGTGTCGTTCGATCCCCCCGGAGTGAACGGAATGATGACGCGGACCGGTCCGTCTGGAAACTTCTCCGCGACTGCGAGGGACGGGGTCAGAGCAAGCGCGGCGAGCGCGATGAATTTACAGAATGGCTTCATGTTTTCCTCCTCTAAATGGCAGGACCGAAAGGAGCGGGCGTGCTTTTGATGTCGCAGTCGCTCGCTTTCGTTCGTCTCTTCCCTGCGCAACAGTATAACAAGATCGCGGGGCGTCAATAAATGGACCGTCCTTTTCTTTAAAAATCGGAAGCGATCTCCGCATTGCGACAACAATGGGAGGACGCCAGTGCGGTTTTCTTCGTTCTGGGGGATAGAAACGGAGCACCTCCTGACAACCAACGGGTCAGGAGGTCGACGACGGCTTAAGGTTCGCGAAACGTGAAAATGGGAGGGCATACGCGCTAAGGGAGCACTAAGATGTTAATGCAAATAAAAATTGCATAAAATATATTATGGAACTGCGCGACGTGCCTGCTGTGGTCTCCATGCACACTTGTGCTGATGGCTACCGGAACTAGCCTACGTGACCAGCATTATTCGCGCGAAGAACGGCGGTTATAAATGATGCGACATCGCGAGCAGCTCGGCTCAGATGGCTCTGTGGTCCGGTACTCAAGACGATCCGGCGCTGGATGGAAGGATTGTTGATGGCCACGCCCCTGAATCGCTCACCTGGTCCCTTCCGTAAAAGCGAGCCTTCGCCCCTGAGTATATACCCTCCCAACTCGGTTGCGAGAGCCTCTTGAGCAAGAACTGAATCGGCCTCAGCAACGATATTAAGCCTGACCGACAGGTTGCGTGCCACGGATTCGACTAGGAGACGAAGGCCGTTCGTTGGAGCGGGAAGAACAAGCGGATACTTAGAAATTTCGGCAAAATCGATGCCAGCGGCCGAGGGAATACGTTCTCCAGCCCCGGTCATTACCACACGAGAGTCGGCGAGCACAAAGCTGTCGGTCTGCGGGAGGTCACGTCCCTGCCCTTCCAAATGATACTCGCTGTAGAGAGCAATATGGGCTGTACCATCGCCGAGCCAGCGTATTACCTGCTCGCTGAAGCCTTCATAGACGCGAAGGCGGATCGCTGGTCTTTCCTCTCGCAGCCGCTGCACCAGTGACGGGAGCAGGGATGGGATAAGCGAGGGAGGCAACGCGATAACTACGTTTCCGCCTGGCAATTTCCCAAGAGACTGCATGTCCCCCGAAAGGTTCTCGACGCTTCGCAGAAGCGCCTGAACTCGCTTTAGCGCTTCTTCGCCATGCTCGGTCAACTCGACTCCGCGACCGGTGCGATGGAAAAGCTCGCACTTCCACTCTGTTTCCAGCTCCCCAATGATCCGGCTGACAGACGGCTGCGCTAGACCAAGGTGCTCCGCGGCACGAGTGAAGCTTCTTAGGATCGCGGCTTTCTCAAAGGTCCTGAATTGATCGAGTGTCATGACGAGGCATCCGGATTTCTGATGTCTGGTATCCACTATCATACATATCTCAAATCCCAAACTCGCCATAAGGTCTTGTTAAATGGTCAGACAGAATAGCTGAAAGGCCATCAAGCTAGGAGACAACTATGGTAGATGCAGCATTTGCGACCGAGAAGCGCGATAATATGAAGAGCGTGCCAGGCATTGAAATCAACGATGTTTCAGACGTGGTCGGAGCGGAAATCATTGGCCTGGATATCCGTGACGATGAGGTCGTGAACGCCCACTGGGTCGAGATACAACAGCTTCTGAAAGAACGTCATATCCTGTTGTTCCGAGATCAGGATCTCGATCCTGATACACTGGGCAAGTTTGCACTTCGCTTCGGTGAGTTTGAGCGCTCGGTAACGCAACGTGCGGACGGTACGGTTAGTGAACCGGTTCATACGATCACGAATCTCGATGCCACGGGCAAGCCGTCTGCGACTCCTCATCGCAACTCCAATTATTTTTGGCACAGTGATAAGGCCTTTCTTGCGAATGGCTCTGCCATGGTCATGCTGTTCGGAATGGAGTTGCCGCCGAATGGTGGGGATACTCAATTCGCGAACATGGAGCTCGCTTATGAGGGCCTGTCTGAAGAGGACAAAGCCCTCGTAGCTGATTTGCAGGTCGTACATAGCTTTGAGCACATGCGCGACAATCTCATGAAGCGCCCTCTCAGCGACTTTGAGCGGCAAACCGTCCCAGGCCCTCGGCAACATCCTTTGGTGCGAACAGATCCAGCTACGGGCAGAAAATCCCTTCTCCTTGGTATGTATGCCTGCGAGGTGGTTGGGATGCCCCGAGAACAAGGACAAGCGCTCATTGAACGTCTGCAGGAGCACGCGACGCAACCGCGCTTCGTCTATACCCACCAGTGGCGCAAGGGCGACTTCTTCGCCTGGAACAATCTGACGCTATTACATCGTGCTCTCCCGAACTACGAGATGAGCAATCACCGGCGAATTATGCTCCGCTGCGGCATCAAGAGCCGCGATGTCATTCAGTAACAAGGGGTGGATGCTCGTCTCCAGTGGAGTTGTCCATGTCTTCGAGAACAATCCGATCTGAGAAGTCTGACGGAACGGCATCTGGGTTCAGCGATGGACGCGATGGAGGCGGAGAACCCGGCAGAGCGTGTACTTCTCCACCCGACCCCGCCCGCTGTGCCGCCTGCGGGCGGTGCAGCAAATGGTCAGTCTCTGCCGCCTCGCCGCCACCCGACAACAGCGTCTCATAAGTGGGCCATCTATAACCTGAGGACATCACTATGAAGGAAATCAAGGATGACGCAGCGCAAGAGATCGATTTCGCGGAAGAGTATGCGGCATTCTCGTCAACCCTGACGGCTCGGAACCTACCTGAAAACGTCATCCGGATGGTCGAAACGGACATCTATGACACCTTGGCCTGTGCGGTTGCCGGGATTTCAGCTCCAGGCGTCAATCTGTTGATCGATGCGGTTGCGGACTGGGGCGGTAAGAGCGAGGCGACAGTATGGTGTAATGGATTGCGGGTTCCGGCCCATCACGCCGCCTGGGTCAACGGCATGATGTCCCATGCGAGGGACTTCGATGATTCCCATGACACCGCGACTCTTCACGCCGGCGTTTCCGTCGTGCCAGCCGCACTGGCCGCAGCTGAGTTGGCAAACGCGACGGGCGCCGACGTGATCGCGGGCGTCGCGGCAGGGCTGGAACTTGCCAGCAGACTTGGCCTTGCTACAAAGGCGAGCGTCATCGAGAGCGGCTATCTTTACACGTCCCTGTTTGGACACTTCGCGGCAACTGCGGCCGCCGCCCGCGTGGTAGGGTTCGACAAAGATCAGACCATCAATGCCCTCGGTATCGCCTACAGCCAGGCAGCCGGAACCCATCAAGTGACACGTGACCGAGCGTTGACCAAGAGGATGCAGCCCGGCTTCGCTGCCAAAACGGCTCTGATCTCCATTCGCTTGACTGAGGCCGGAGTCAGTGGGGCACGTCGTACCTTTGAAGGCACCGATGGCCTGTTCCGAACTTACCTCCATGGCTCATACGATCCGCATCGGTTGCGCGTGGATCTTGGAAAAAGTTTTGATCTGCTTGGGCTCAGCTTCAAAATGTATCCGTGTTGCCGATGGACACACGCGGCAATTGACGCAGGGCTCGAACTCAGAAGAGCGGTTAGCCCGGACGGTATTCGGCATATTACCGTGTTTACGAACCGGGTACTCTATGAAGTCGTCGGTACACCGATCCGGACCTGCCAAGCACCCGAGACCACCGTGCAAGCGCAATTTAGCATTCCATACACAGTTGCCTGCGCGCTGATGAAGGGTTCTGTAACATTGAATGACTTTACAGAGCCGGGTATCCAAAACTCAGCGATTCGTGCTCTGGCTTCCAAAATCGATGTGGTTGTCGATAAGGATCTAGAGCGTGGTTGGCCGCGGACTATGTCTCCCATTCGGATGGTAGCAGACACCGATCAAGGGTCGTTTGAGATCCGTGTCGATGCTCCACGCGGCAGCGTCGAGAGACCTATGACTTCCGAGGAGTTTGGAAGCAAGCTTGAAAATTGTCTGGAGATTAGCGGTCTGCATTGGCCACCCGACACTATAGAAAAGTTCAGTACCGCCATCTCTGGGCTCGAGCGAGCGCCGGATATCTCTGACCTCGTGGGCCTTGCAGGACGCCGAAGGGTCCAAACTCAGGGTGAAGTCCTTTTGACAGCTTAAGTTCGCATACGGTTCTGTAGCAAGGAGGATTGCTGGAGACCAAAGGCGGGAGATCGTTCGTAACAACGAGGAGGAAAAAATGATTTTGCGACAACTATTGACGGGTCTTTTCTGCCTTATGCTGAGCTCGATAGCCGCAGCGGATGATTTCCCATCGAGGGAAATAACCGTGGTCGTTCCATTTTCGCCTGGTGGCACAAACGATATCATGGCTCGGTACCTATCGCAGGAATTAAGCCAATTATGGAAGGTACCATCTGTTGTCGAGAATCGCGGTGGCGGTGGCACGGCAATCGGCGCTTCGCACGTTGCTAAATCGAACCCTGATGGACATGTCCTTCTCTTCACATCGACATCCTACACGCTCAACGCTGCTCTCCGGAACGACCTGCCATTTGATCCGATTAAGGACCTTGTACCTGTCGCAATGATCGCGACCGGCGACGTTGGCGTTATCGTTGGAAAGGATACAGGCATCAAATCGCTTGAGGATCTCGCGCGCGCGTCCAAAGAACGAGATCTTTTTTACGCGACGGCGGGCGTCGGTAGCTCACAACATTTCAATGCGGAACTACTTGCTAAAGCTCTCGGCATTAATATGGAAGCTCTGCCTTATCCCGGCGCGGCCGAAGGCTTAGTCGATCTTCTAGGTGGCAGGGTCGATGTGATCGTTGGCAGTGTCGGAGGTATGCTCAGCACCATGGAGCAAGGAGCTGTTCCGATCGCGGTCCTTGGCCAAACGCGTTCGAGCAAGCTTCCAGACGTTCCGACGGTAGCTGAGGCCGGTTATCCTGATGCGACGACACAGTTCTACTGGACCGTCTATGCACCGGCAGAAACGCCGCCGGAGACAGTCGATAAACTCCACGAGGGGATCGTATCCGTCTTCAGTACTCCTAAAGCGGCGACGCTACTTTCAGGTCTCGATGCCAAACCCAGCAGCATGTCGCGCAAAGATGTCCAAGACTACGTTGTAAAGGATATCAGTTATTGGACAGACTTGGCCAAACAATTGGAACTGAGAGAGTGATTGGATAATTGTGCGAGTCTTTGGCCCGACCGATCCACAATAGTCCAGCGTAAGCAAGACTATTCGCGTCGGGCGCAAGGACAGTGCAGTCAGCATCCCTGCCCGGTAGGGCGCTCGGTTCGTATTCACACTGGATGTCGCTGTTGGAGCGAGCTTCAACAATGATGGTCGTTGGCCTACTCAATGATAAGGCCGGCGAGCCATCGAAATTTGCTTTGCTATCGGGCGGGTGCTTATTCCGACAGGTAAAATTTGGGATGGAAACGACTGAACAAGAAACTGGGCTCTGTGTGATGGGCTCGATCTTCAGTTCTTTGCCTTGAGCTCGAGCCTGCGGCGATGGAGGACGGGCTCGGTATAGCCGTTCGGCTGCTCGCGGCCCTTGAGAACCAGATCGAGAGCTGCCTGGAAGGCGATGGATGCGTCGAAGTCAGGCGCCATCGGCTGATAGAGTGGGTCGCCGGCATTCTGGCCATCCACCACGGCGGCCATGCGCCGCATCGTCTCGACGATCTGCTCTTCGCTGACCAGGCCATGATGGAGCCAGTTGGCCATGTGCTGGGCGGAGATGCGCAGCGTGGCGCGGTCCTCCATCAGTCCAATATTGTTGATGTCCGGGACCTTCGAGCAGCCGACCCCCTGATCGACCCAGCGCACCACGTAGCCGAGAATGCCCTGGGAGTTGTTGTCGAGTTCCCGCTGGATCTCCTCCGGTGTCCAGTTCGGCCGCGGCGCAACCGGCACCGACAGGATATCCGACAGCTTTGCGCGGGCGCGGCTTTTCAGGCTGGCCTGCACTTCGGCGACGTTGACCTTGTGATAGTGCGTGGCATGCAGGGTCGCAGCCGTCGGCGACGGCACCCAGGCCGTGTTGGCCCCTGCCTTCGGATGCGCGATCTTCTGCTCCAGCATGGCTGCCATCAGGTCCGGCATGGCCCACATGCCCTTGCCGATCTGCGCGTGGCCGGAAAGCCCGCATTCAAGCCCGATATCGACGTTCCAGTTCTCGTAGGCGGCGATCCAGGCGGCCTGCTTCATGTCGCCCTTGCGGATCATCGGGCCAGCCTCCATCGAGGTGTGGATCTCGTCGCCGGTGCGGTCGAGGAAGCCGGTGTTGATGAAGACGACGCGCTCGCGGGCGGCGCGGATGCACTCCTTGAGGTTGACCGTGGTGCGGCGCTCCTCGTCCATAATGCCCATCTTGATCGTGTTCGGCGCCATGCCGAGCGCCTGTTCCACGCGGGAGAAGATTTCAGCCGCGAAGGCGACCTCCTCCGGCCCGTGCATCTTCGGCTTCACCACGTACATGGAGCCGGCAGCGGAATTCTTGCGCCGGCCGTTCGGGCCGATGTCGTATAGGGCAATGAGAGCCGTGATCATGGCGTCCATGATGCCTTCCGGCACCTCATGACCATCGCGATCGAGGATGGCTGGATTGGTCATCAGGTGGCCGACATTGCGCACCAGCATCAGCGAACGGCATTTCAGTTCGAAGGTCGAGCCATCCGGCGCGGTGTAGTCGAGATCGGGATTGAGCTTGCGGACAAAGGATTTGCCACCCTTGGACACCTCCTCCTGGAGGTCGCCCTTCATCAGTCCGAGCCAGTTTCGGTAGATCAGTACCTTGTCTTCGGCATCGACCGCGGCGACAGAATCCTCGCAGTCCATGATCGTGGTGATTGCCGATTCCAGCCAGACGTCCGAAATCTTTGCCGGATCGCCTTTGCCGATCTGCGTCGCGGCATCGATCAGGACTTCGATATGCAGATTATTCTTCCGGAACAGGATCTGCGTCGGCTCCGATGCATTTCCCAAATAACCGGCGAACTGCGCCGGATCTGCCAGTTCCACGGTCCTGCCATCCTGGGCCGCCACTCTCAGCGTACCGCCGGTGACGACGAAAGACGTCACGTCCGTCCAGCTTGCGTCGGACAATGGCACGGACTTGTCGAGGAAATCACGCACCCAGGCGATCACCTTGGCGCCGCGTGCCGGGTTGTAGCCCTCGCCCTTCTCGGCGCCGCCCTCTTCCGGAATCGCATCGGTGCCGTAGAGCGCATCGTAGAGCGAACCCCAGCGGGCATTGGCGGCATTGAGCGCATAGCGGGCGTTCATGACCGGAACGACGAGCTGCGGTCCGGCAATCTCGGCGATCTCGGGATCGACATTACCGGTGGCAACGGTGAAATCGGAGCCTTCCGGCAGCAGGTAGCCGATCTCCTGCAGGAAGCTCTCATAGGCTTCCATGTCGGACGGCGCGCCATTCCGGCGATACCAGTTGTCCAGCTTCACCTGCATCTCGTCGCGCTTGGCCAGCAGCGCCCGGTTCTTCTGTGCCAGGTCGTGGACGATTTCGGAAAACTGCGAGAAGAAGCGTTCCACATCAACGCCGCTACCGGGAAGAGCTTCTCGCACGAGAAACTCATGCAGCTTCTCGTCGAACTGAAGACCGTAGGACTGTATGGATACCATCTAACCACCATAAGAAAGGGCAACTTCCTAGTCCGGTTAGTGACGCGTAGGAATCTGCGCCAAGTTGGCCGGCTGGATCTCCGCAAATACTAGAATATCACCTTGCAGTGCCACGTTTTGTGTCGGTCGGCGCCGCAGGATCTTTCTGAAGGACCGCTTCTATTCGCTCCTTTGAGACCTTGATACTGACCCCTGCCCGCTCTTGGGGCAGCAACATGACCGAGCGGCAGTCTCTCTCCGCCCAGCCACGGTTCATGGCCTCGTACACGTCTGCGAGCGCAAGGTTGGAAATCCGCATAGGCACACGTAGCTCACGTCCGAGCTCTGTGGCCAGTTGGAGATCTTTTTCGATCACCCGAAGTGCTGCGTGAGGCGGGTCATATTCAGCCGGTAGATACTCGTCCACAAGACCGTCGAAAGTTCGTCTACGTCCGATTGAACCCTGCCGGATCGCCTCCCACAAGGAGAGCGGCTCTGCACCGGCCTTCACGCCTAATACAAAAACCTCGGAGATGGCCGCTTGAGTTGCCTGGCTTGCGCAATTGTGTACAAGCTTGGTGATCAAGCCTGCACCGATATCTCCGACATGGATCGGGCGATCTCCCATGACGCGCAGGACATCCTCAAACCGATCATATGTTGCACGGTCGCCTCCGACCCAGATGCCCATTTGACCCCGTTCGGCACCCAATGCTCCACCGCTAACCGGAGCATCGAGCGCTATTGCTCCGCGCTCCGTGAAGGCGGCATCGATTTTGTTGATAAGCGCGCGTGAGTTTGTCGACATCTCAAACAATGCGCAGCCAGGTCTGATGCCAGACAATACGCTGTTCGGGCCGATCGTGACGTCTTCAACCACCTTAAGGTTGGGCAAACATGTGAAGATTACGTCGCATTGAGCCGCCAGATCTGACGCGTTGTCCGCCCAGACCGCACCGAGCGCTAGCTGACGCTCTCCGATTCTGCGGTCCACGTCATTGATTATCACCTTAAAGCCAGCCTTTAGAAGGTTCAGCGACATGGAGCCACCCATGATGCCCAAACCGATGTAGCCGATCGTGATAGCTTGCTTGTGGGTCATGTACGGATTTCCTTTTCAATTAGGCCGAGTTCCTCGAACAGAGGGCGTGCAATCAAGGCGGCGGAAATCGATGCCGGGAATCCCGCATAGACGGATAAGTGGGTGATCGCTTCACCGATCTCCTCGGAAGTCAGACCGTTGTCGAGGGCCTTCTCCATGTGCGACCGCAGCTGGTCGGTCTGCCGCATGCCGATCAGGGCTGCAATCGTGATGAGGCTGCGGTCACGCGGCGAAAGTTCGTCACGTTTCCACAAGTCGCCGTAGACGGTTTCCTCAATCAAATCGTAAAGCTTTGGCGTGACCGGCTTGATCCTGGCCTTGGAGGATGATGGATTTGTCATCGATAATCTCCTACGAGAGCCTGTAGACGCGGCGCGCTGTTCCCGCGTAAAGCATGGCCTTTTCATCTGCCGAACAATGTTCGGTAATGCGCTTGTAGACGGTCCAGAGAGTTCTGTAGTCGGCCGCGACTTGATCAACAGGGAAGTTGCTTTCGAACAAGCAACGATCTGCGCCGAAGGCTTCGATACAAGTTTCTATGTAAGGTGACCACAGCTCAACCAACTCATCGGCGTCCGGGCGCACTGGACGTTTCTCCAGACCAAAGCCAGTGCGGCTGTTTGCTAGCCCCCCTAGTTTCATGAAGACATTTGGCCGCTTCGCCAGCTCTAGAACTCTGGCGCGCCAGTTTGCAAAGTTTTCCGGGCCGGAATACCCGCCTGTTCCTATCAACCCGCCACAATGGCCGCAGACTATGGTGGCGTCGGGAACCGCCGCGGCCAGATCGCCGAGCTCGCCCAGTTGCGGGTAGAATTGCCAAGCATCATAGACAAGCCCGTGATCTGCGAGCCGGGCGAGCCCTTCGCGAAAACTGGGCTCAGCCATGATTGCCTGCCTTGCAAAGGCGCGCCTGCTTGGGTTCACACCTGGATCTGGATCCCAGATCGCTGGACTCCGGATACCGCGAAGGCGCCCGTCGCTCGCGCTGTCAAGTGCGGCCAAGACTTCCTCAACTGCTGAGCCCATATCAAGATCGGCCCTACCGACAAATCCTTCGCACACCCGAGTTGCACCAAAATGGCCGGTGTCCGAAAGCCTCCCAGTGACAGCTGCGAATTCCGCTTCCCCTGCCCCCCGCAGATGTTCCGGCCCGGTTTCCCTGTAGAGTTGGCTGCATTCCACATAGATCGTGGAGATTACGTTATGACCGTCTTCGAGATCTTTTTGAAATTCTGACAAAAGGTAGGGGCCATCCCCCCAGTGGTTGCTGGGATATAGATGGTGATGAGCATCGATGATAGGAAGCTCCGCATCTGGTACCGTATTCACCATTCTGCCCCTCCTGACATTGGTGTTAACGCCGCTTGGTCATTGTGGCGTCTGAATTAGATAACTAAATCAGGGCAGCGGGCAGCGTCAACATATATGTCAGACATTTAAATCGTGGTTTGAGAATTGGACGGACAATATGTTGACCCATGCTAAGGTTTTGGTATGGTCGTCGGCGAGAAACTTATCGGGAGAGAGGATCACCGGATGGCGGAATACTTAACTGCGGAAGGGCTGCCGAGTGGCAAGGGTGACCGCGTAAAGGGTAAGGTTGCACTTGTATCAGGCGCAGGGTCCTCCGCGGCCGGGATCGGGAATGGTCGCGCGTCGGCAATATTACTTGCCAGGCACGGGGCGGCGGTAGGATTGCTTGACTACAATCTTGCTGCTGCCGAAGAGACTGCCCGCATGATCCGCGACGAGGGTGGCACATGCTTTCCGATCCAGGGTGACGTGAGCAAGGATGCCGATTGCGCGAACGCTGTTCAAGAAACAGTGGAGCAGTTTGGTCGTCTCGACATCGTTGTCAACGTGGTTGGAACCAGTAAAGTCCGGGGAGATGCGACGGAACTCGACCTTGACGAGTGGGACCGTGGCATGATGCTGAATCTCAAATCCATTGTGATGACGACCCGGCATGCGGTGCCGCACATGCGCACCGCCGGCGGAGGGTCGATCATAAATATTGGTTCCATCACCGGATTACATGGCGGGCATCCCAACCTCTTCTATCCGACATCAAAGGGTGCAATTGTAAACATGACGCGGACGCTCGCGGGCAACCATGGCTCGGACGGCGTGCGTGTTAATAACGTTGCGCCCGGTTTTGTTTATACGCCGGTTGTCTATGGCAAGGGCCTACCTGACGACGTGCGTGAGTTCCGAAAGGACGTATCGGTTTTGAAGACCGAGGGAACGGGCTGGGATGTGGCTTACGCCGTTCTGTATCTCGCAAGCGACGAAGCGAGGTGGATCACAGGGGTAACACTGCCCGTGGACGCTGGGGTAAGCGCGATCTCGCCGTACTTTCAGACGAGTACCCCTAATAGAAAGATGAGCTGAACTAGCGCCTTAAGCTACAGCCGATTTTAGCACGTCGCCGTAAGCTGAGAGATGTCTCGTCATGCGGCGGCGGGCAGCTTCGGGGTCACGCTTCTCGACGGCGAGAAAAATATGCCAGTGGATGCCCACAACAATCTTCCTTATGCGCAAATCGAATTCTTCTCGTTCAGTGGCGGTTCTGATCGCAGGCCAAATCGATGCCATAAACGCGATGAAGAGCGGGTTGTTGCTAGCCTCCACGAGTGCTTGGTGCCATTCCAGATTGGCTTGAACAAAGGCGGTGACATCGTTGAGGGCTTCCGAACAGTCGACGGAACGCTGGCGCAGGTTCTCAAGTTGTTCAGGGGTATGCATGACAGCCGCCTGTCCAGCGGCCGCACATTCAATGGCCTCCCGGGCGAGCAGCAAATCAATGAGGCTAGCTTCCTGCCCCTTGATGAACAGATCGAGCGACTGGACAAAAAAGTGGGAGGATGGGTTCGACACATAAGAACCGCCGTTGCGTCCGCGCCGCACCTCCAGAAGACCTTGGCCTTCGAGCATTCTCAATCCTTCGCGGATCGTAGACCGGCTGACCGAGAAACGATCCATCAATTCGCGCTCTTTTGGCAGCGGATCACCGACCCTGAATCTCCCGTTGGCGATAGCTTCCCTAAGGTAGCGGCAAATAGTCTCTACCGCAGAGCTTCTACTGTGCTCGCTCGCTTCCTCTAGGTTAGTAAAATCGCTGTTCATTCTAAAACTGCCCGCAGTGTTCGCCTTAGTTGAAATTAATGGCCTGATGATTAACGAGGTATCTGGTTCGGCTCGAGTGCGCAACCTCTCGGGTGATGCCTGAGAATGCCAAGGCTCTATTCTTAAACCCAAGGCAACTGCTGATGCCGAACATCTGACAATGGAGAATAATGATGGTGGCCTCGCCCGCTCTAACCAAGATTTTCGCTCGGTATGCAGCCAGATCAAGTTTCGAGGATCTTCCCCAAACCGTCCGCCACGAAGCCGCCCGGGCGCTGTTGAACTGGTTCGGGGTCGCGATCGCAGGGTCGACAGCGCCGGCAGTCACTGTTGCATCTGAACTGGTGCGCTCGCAGGGAGGCGCGCGCCTTTCCACAGTTCTTGGACAGAACCTCATGACAGACCCAGCGAGCGCCGCCTTCGTGAATTGCATCGCGTCATCGGTGCATGCTTATGACGACGCTCACCTCGCCACCGTTGCGCATCCAAGTGGGCCGGCGGTGGCCGCGGTCGTCGCCATTGCTGAAGCGCAACGCTTTTCAGGGAAGGAATTCTTGAATGCAATTGCACTCGGAATTGAGGTGCAGTGCCGAATTGCTTCGATGCTGGTGTTGCCGCCCTCCAAATTCGACACCGGCATATATGTCAACGGTTTCTCTGCACCTATAGGCGTTGCGGCAGCAGTCGGTCGGCTTAGCGGGCTTGATGAGCAACAGATGAACTGGGCGCTTGGCATAGCTGCATCGCAGGCGTCAGGGTTTCGCGCTACCCACGGCACCATGACGGCACATTTCAGGCCTGGGCACGCCACAAGAGCTGGTGTGCAGTCTGCCCTGTTGGCTAAGCACGGGTTTGACTGCACGGAGAACTCGCTCGAAGCTCCCGGCGGGCTCGTCGAAATTTTTGCGCCGGATGCCAATCGCACGATAGCCGTTGACGGACTAGGCGCTCGGCACGAGATGTTGACGAACCGGTACAAGCCTTATCCCTGCGGTATCGTCATTCACCCGATTATCGATGCATGCTTAGGAATACGGTCAGAGTTGCCGGTAGGTTGTGAGATTCTGACAGTTGAGCTTCTTGTAAACCCATTGGTCACGCGCCTTACTGGGAAGCGTTCCCCACGCACATCACTGGAGTCGCATGTCAGTGTTTATCATTGGGCAGCGACCGCTCTCCTCCATGGCGTTGCTGGCTTGGAGCAGACCGAAGAAGCCTGGCTATTTGCCGACGACATCGTAGCCATGCGGGATCTTATTGTCGCGCAACCTTCGGCTGAGATCGGAAAGGGCGAGGCCGTGGTCTCTGTCACGCTCGCAGACGGATCCAGCTTTACAAAGCATGTCACATCAGCGCGAGGGAGCTCGGATCGACCGATGGACGATGCTGAACTGATGGCGAAGTTTGAGGAGCTTGCTTCGCAAAAGATGACAGTGGCCAGAGCTCAGGACCTTGGTAATGCCTGCTTGAGAATAGGGGACGCCGCTGACGCGGGGGACGCGCTTCGGCCATACATGAGCTGACACAATAAAATGTCCTACCTAATAGATGCGCCGCCTTGCAACTGAGATGTAAATATGTCTGATATATTAGGTGGGACATGATCGGTCGCTTTAGTAGCTCGCTCGCCTGTCCTAGAAAGCGAACATTTCCAGAGAGGAGTGGAACATGTCGATGAAAATGCTGCGAGGGTTCATACTCGCGTGCGGGCTGGTGGCCGCAGGGGCAAACGCCCAGGATTACCCCAGCAGCGCTGTGACCGTTACCGTGCCGTTTTCGCCAGGGGGAAGCAACGATACGATAGCACGATATCTGGCCGATGGGCTCAGCAAGCTTTGGGGGCAGCCTTTTGTCATTGAAAATCGGCCTGGCGGCGGAACCGCGCTCGGCGCGGCACATGTGTCGAAGTCCGCGCCTGATGGTATGAATATTCTGTTTGTATCAGGATCGTACTCCATTAACGCAGCAACACGCGCAGACCTGCCGTTCAAGCCACTTGAGGATCTTCATTCTGTCGCAACTGCCGCGACGGCGCAGATTGCAGTTATCAGCGGGCCCCGAGTGACGATCAAGACCCTGGAAGACCTGATCCGGGAAGCAAAGGCGCAGGAAATCTTTTACGCAACCGCCGGTGTGGGGAGCCAGCAGCACTTTTTCGCAGCGATGCTTGCGGAGGTTCTCGGCATCCAGATGACGGCAGTCCCGTATCCAGGCGGCGCTGAGGGTCTGCTCGACTTGCTGGGCGGTCGCGTCGACATCGTCGTAGGTACGGTGTCCGGTATGTTGGCTACGATCGAGAGTGGCGCCACGCCAGTGGCCATCCTCAGCGACGAGCGCTCTGTCAGTCTTCCAGATGTCCCGACTGTTACAGAAGAAGGTCATCCTGACGCGGCAACCGCCACCTACTGGATCGTCATGGTACCCGATGGAACACCTCCCGAAATCGCGGAAAAACTCAATAGGGGCGTTGTTGAGGTGTTTGGCTCGCCCGAGGGCACCGCGTTCCTCGCTTCGCTGGACGCACGCCCGTCAGCCCACACGGTCCAAGAATCTGAGGCGTTCATTTCCGATGAAATTTCAAAATGGACCGCAATTGCGGAGCGCTTGAAAATCCGCGGAAGTAACTGACTTAACAAATGAAGGGGATTGGCGGAGATGGTATCTTCGCCAATCCCAATTTTCTCCGTTAACGTTTGTAATCGATCCGGGCAATCAACCCGCTCCACTTATCGATCTCCTTGCGGATCGACTCGTCGAATTCGGCTACCGGCATGGGCATAGCAAAAACGCCCATTTTTGCGAGTTGGGCCGTCGTTCCCGGGCGGGACAAGATTTCTGTAACGTCGGTGTTGATTTTCTGGACGATGTCCGCTGGCACGCCCTTTTGCGTGAACAGACCATACCAGATGGACATACTCGCATCAGGGTAGCCAAGCTCAGCCATAGTTGGCACCTCAGGATACTGTGTGGCTCTATGAACTCCTAGTGACGCAACAGGATGAACCATTCCCGCTTCGATCGAGCTTTGAAGCGATGGAACCGATCCCACCGTGATGTCCGTTCGGCCGCCGGCGATGTCCAGAAGAACGTCCGCCGTTCCACCATAGTGCACGGAGACCCATTTTACGCCAAGCGTGTCTTCGATGAGGTGTCCGTACATCGTTGCGCCGTTTCCAGGGCCAGTCATTCCAGCAAATAGTTCGCCTTGCTGCGACCGCGCAACAAGTTCGCTAACGTTATTGATCTCCACCCTGTCTCCAGCAACCATCAACAGATCGGCCTGGCCGAGACGTGCAACAGGCTGCAGCACATCGAAAAGGGGAGAAGGTAGATCACCCAGTGCGGCCTGGATCGTGATTGTGCTCGAAGATTCTAGGAGGGTATAGCCATCTGCGGATGCGATGGCCGCCTGCATCATGGCAATCGTGCCACCGCCTCCCGGTTTATTCTCTACTACAACTGGCTGGTTCCATAGCTCCGAAAGCTCCTCGGCGACGAATCGCGAGATCAGATCGTTTGCCGCGCCAGCGCTGCTTGGCACGTAGATGGTCACCGGCTTGTCAGGAAAACTGTACGCGTCGTTGACCATGATAGAGCCCACAACGACGGTCGCCAGCCCTAAGTTGACGAGGTTGCACTTGATCATCAGTTCCTCCTGAGACGTTCAAGACATTCTCTTTGAAAATGCACCGGGCTGCGTTCCAACGCAGCCCGGTGCAGTCAAAGCAACAGAACCTAACTGGCTCTGGCGCCAGCTCTCAAGGTCAGTCTTCAACCAGCACCTTGTCCCGGCTCTTCCGGATTTTCGGAAGGCAGGCAAGGATCAGGAGCAGAGCTGCGATAAGCAAAAAGCTCAGCGAGATTGGTTCCCGAAAGAAGGTCGTAGCATCGCCTCGCGACAGGATCATCGCACGCTTGAAGCTCTCTTCCATCAATTGACCCAAAACAACGCCAAGAATGAGCGGGGCTGCCGGAAGGTCAAGCTTCACAGCCGCGTAGCCGAACAACGCAAACCCGGCGGTCAAATACAGGTCGAAGCTGGAGAACCGTACCGAGTAAACTGCTATGCAGCAGAAAACTAGGATCGCCGGAAAAAGAAAACGATAGGGGATCTTCAGCAGTTTCACCCAAAGGCCAACAAGTGGGAGATTGAGCAACACGAGGATGACATTACCGATCCACATCGATGCTATCAGACCCCAGAATAGATCCGGATTGCGGGCTATGACGCTCGGGCCGGGCTGGATATTGTGCATGATCATGGCACCAAGCATAAGAGCCATCGTCGCGCTGCCGGGAACGCCAAGCGTAAGGGTTGGGATAAAGTTCGTCTGCGCAGCAGCGTTGTTTGCGGCCTCGGGTGCAGCAACACCTTCGATAGCGCCCCGCCCTAATTCGTCGCGATGGCGAGAAACTTTCTTTTCCAGACTATATGCAAAAAACGATGCAAGTGTCTGCCCAGCCCCAGGGAGGACACCCATCAAGGTTCCAATCCCCGTTCCCCGCAGAATTGACGGCGTCATGCGTTTGAAGTCGCTTCGCGACGGCATCAACTGTCCCATCTTCGAAGCATCAGTGTATGTTTCGCTAACCTCCGCACGAGTTAGGCTGGTAAGAATTTCGCCGACAGCGAAGACCCCTACCGCGATCACGATAAACTCAATTCCTTCCCAGAGGTACTGGGACCCGAAGGTAAAGCGCTGCACACCCGAATTGAGGTCGGTTCCAACAGTGCCCAGAATAACGCCGACAACGATCATCCCCAACGATTTCGGTACTGATCCCGCAGAAAGCGAAACCGATCCGATCAAGCCTAGAGCCATGAGCGAAAAGTACTCAGTCGGACCAAAACGCAGCGCTACCCCCGCCAGCGGAGAGGCAAACGCAGCCAATATCAGTGTTCCGACGCAACCTGCGAAGAATGAGCCGATTGCTGCCGTCGCAATTGCGACGCCGGCCCGACCGCGCTGGGACATCTTGTAGCCGTCAATGACGGTGACGACCGAGGATGTCTCCCCGGGAAGATTGACCAGAATTGCGGTCGTCGACCCGCCATATGCCGCGCCGTAGTATATCCCTGCTAGCATGATAAGCGCTGCAGTGGGATCGAGCCCGAAGGTGAATGGAAGCAACATCGATATCGTCGCTAGTGGCCCAAGACCTGGCAGCACGCCGATCATGGTCCCCATAAGACAGCCGATGAACGCGTAAAACAGATTGTTGAGCGAAAACGCTACCGTAAAACCTAGCGCCAGATTGTCGAACAATTCCATTTGCCTCTCCTCTCAGCGCAGAAGCACGGGGAGCAACGGAATTCGCACCCCCAGAAGATAAACGAATATCACCCACACGAGCGGGAGAAGGACCAAGATAGTTCCGAGGGTGCCGCGCCAGGTGAATTCAGGATGAGCGAGCGAGGAAAGGCCGACAAGAAGTGGCAATGCAACGATCAAGCCGAATGGCTCAAGCGCACCCGCGAACAGCAATAGAGCGACCAAGATGATCGATATCTTCTTGAAGTCCCATCTCTCCAAGCGGCCCTCCGTGGCGCCTTGTCCAAGCGAGCTTGCGATGACAACGAGTCCAATCACAAACAGGATAGCTCCGGCCAGGAACGGGAAATAACCAGGCCCCATAGCCGATGCACTACCGAAACTATAGTTGGACGCGCCAATCGCTGTCGCGATCCCGAATCCGCCGAAGAAGATCCCCGACAGAAAGTCCTTTTCATTGACGATTTTCATGCTTCCTCCCATGCGTTTGAGACACGCACCGAAACATCTGAATATATTGTCTGACGTTTTATGGCAACCTTGTTGCGTAGTTCGTTTCTGGAAGCTGGTCGGAACGCTCTCATTGTTCCCGGAGCCATGCAGCTAGGGAATTGCAGAACATCGAACGTCAGGAATCTCATGAGTTTTCTAAAATGGTCTGACAGATGTTGCGCCTAAGTAACAAAGTTCGTATGGTTGTAGAGATCAGGTTCGTCGAAGGACTTTGCTGTAGGCGCCGCGATGGACCGCTGATGCGGAGGAGGAAACCAATGGATACACTTGCACCGACCCTCGCGGCGGATAAACCAGACTTTGCAAGGATCTTCGCTGAGTTCAGTTCAAAACTGACTTACTCAGATCTAACTACGGACGTAGCCGCCGCTGTTCGGCTAAATATATATGATACTCTCGCTTGCTCGATCGCCGGCAGGCACGCACCGGGATCGGGCGAGGTAATTTCGCTGGTCGAGGAATGGGGGGGAAATCCGAAGTCTCAAGTTCTTTGGACAGACCTACAGGTTCCCGCGGCTCAAGCGGCTTGGGTCAACGGGATCATGTCTCACGCCTGCGACTACGATGACACCCACGACAAGGCCATCCTGCATGGTGGTATATCGGTTATTCCGGCCGCAATAGCAGCTGCGGAGATAGCGGGGAGGCCCGTAAGCGGGAAGGAATTTTACGCCGGAGTCGCCGCGGGTCTTGAGTTGATTTGCCGCATAGGCGTGGCAACTCAGATTGGGCTCATCCAGGCTGGCTTCATTTACAGCGCATTGTTTTCGTACTTCGCCGCAGCCGCTGCGGCTGCCCGCATTCTGCAACTCTCGCCTGATCAGACCGTCAACGCGCTTGGCATCGCGTTTACGCAGGCGTCGGGGACACATCAAGTGACACGAGACGGCGCGCTGACCAAAAGAATGCAACCGGGATTTGGTGCCCGCGGGGGTATTGTGGCTGTAGAAATGGCTCGCAAGGGTATCCGTGGCGCTCAGAATGTATTTGAAGGCATCGACGGCCTGAGCAGAATCTATCTTCAGGGCGAAGTAGATAGCGCCGTCTTGCGGGAAGGACTGGGAGAGCACTTCCACCTGGCCGACCTTTCGTACAAGCCATATCCGTGTTGCCGCATGAATCATTGCGCCATCGATGCGGCGCTTGCTGTTCGCCTGCAGCCCGGCTTCGATCCGTCAAAGATCAGCGCGATCAGAGTTAACATCAATTCGCAAGGGAATCAGGCCGTTGGCACGCCTCTGGCTATGCGCCAGGCACCGAAAAGCGTCGTCCAGGCGCAGTTTAGCATATGTTACAATATAGCTTGCGCGCTGGTAAACGGGCGTGTTGGGCTTTCGGACTTCACCGATGAGGCTTTGCGGCGGCCAGAAATCCTTTCCATCGCCGCTAAGGTCACTCCTGTTGTTGATAACGAGTTCGAACGAACCATGGGACGTAACGTAACCCCAGCTCGTGTCGAAGTGTTCCAGGGAGAAGCACTCCTTTCCGCCGAGGTCCGCGAGGCCAAGGGGAATTTCGCCTCGCCAATGTCCTCACAAGAAATGCGACGGAAACTGGAAGATTGCATTTCCTTCGCCGGCTTCGATCCCTCGAGAGCAGATGCCTTCGAAGAAGGCGTCGGACGCCTCGAATCGTCGGCAGATGTGGCCGCTGAAATCAGGGAACTATCGGCCGCCATATCTCACTGATTTATGGACGGACCTTTATTGACTCGAGGGGCCTGCCGACGTAGGCTCCTTATGCCCAGACAGGGAGGCCTGGTGCAAGCAAAGCGTAAGTGACGTCGACGGTTGTCGACATAAGTGTCACGCTTTTCATCTGCGGAATGCCTAACTTCGGCAAAGCGCGTGGAAAGCTCGGCCGAGCAATATTTCCTCCTTGTATAACTACCACTCACGTCGCGCCCGGTTTATGGCCCGACCAATGCTACCGGCAGGTCAGATAATGAACAACAACTCCGCCCCGCTCGCAGGTATCCGCATTCTCGACGCGGCAACCTTCCTTGCCGCACCGTATGCTGCGTCGCAGCTTTCGGAGTACGGCGCCGAGGTCATTAAGGTCGAACAGCCTTCAGGCGACACAATGCGCGGAATTCCTCCTCTGCGAGGCAAGGTTTCTGTCTGGTGGAAGGTCATCGCCCGCAACCGCCAAAGCGTCGCGCTTGATTTGAATACGGAAAGTGGTCGCGACGTTTTTCTTAAGCTGGTGGCGCACAGCGACATCGTTATTTTGAACTATCGTCCTGCTGCACTCAAAAAATGGGGTTTGACCTTCGAAGATTTAAAGAAGGTTCGTAAGGACATTATCTATTATCACCTGACTGCTTTTGGCGAAGGACCTTATGAGCAACGCCCTGGCTTTGCTCGCGTTGCGGAGGCCTATGCAGGCCTCACAAACCGTACTGGTTTTCCCGGCGGCCCGCCGGTGCAGTCAGGCTACGCGATGTTAGGCGATGGGATTGCAGGCATCTATGGTGCCTTTGCATTGATGCTGGCGCTCCGGCAACGCGACCTCACAGGAGAAGCGCAGAAGATTGATCTCGGTCTTTATGAACCCGTTCTGAGCATGATGGAGGATATGATCGTCACGTATGATGAGACCGGGTCGCGGATGGAGAGGATGGGGAACTCCAGCCCGCGTTGGTCACCCCACGGGTTGTTCCCGACCAAAGATGGTCTTTTCGCGATTATCGCCTGCTCTACCGAAAAGCTCTGGCGTCAGTTGCGTGACGTGATGGGAGATCCCTCTTTAGCGGAGTACGACAGTGACCCGGCACTTCGGGTGACACGCCGCAGCGAGATCGAGGCTAAAGTGGCAGCGTGGACGCAAGCACATGACCTGCCTGAGCTTTTGGAGGTCTGCGGCAACGCTGGGCTGGCGATAGGTCCGATTTACTCGGCTGAAGAAATCTTGAAGGACCCGCACATCCAAGCGCGGGGGTCCATCATCACACTCGAAGATCCCGAAACGGGGAAGCCCGTTCGCATGGCCTCGCCGGCAGGGCGTTTCTCTGGTTTTAAGGGCGAAGTACGCCATCTGGGGCCGCAGATCGGTGAACACACAGACAGGATACTTTCCGGGCTTCTCGACTATTCAGATGAGCAAATTACCCGTCTGCGTGAGAGCCGAGTGATCCGATAGTGCTCAACCACAGCAAGGACTGAAGATGCGCATTAATGGAACCTGCGATCCTCGCTTCGAGCGTGTCGCGGAGCTTTTCGACAGCAAGCTAAAGGGCGGCCAGGAACTTGGAGCCAGCCTATTTGTCAACATTGACGGTCAGGACGTTATCGATCTCTGGGGTGGCATCAGAGATCGAGAGAACCTTGAACCCTGGGTAGAAGACACGATCGTAAACGTCTTCTCTGCAAGCAAGACTGTGACCAGCCTTGCTGTTCTGATGTTGGTGGACCGCGGGGAGGTCGATCTGCGGGCGCCCGTCGCAGATTACTGGCCCGAGTTCGCACAAAACGGAAAAGAACGAGCCGAGGTCAGACACCTGATAAGCCACACAGTCGGTCTGCCTGCATGGGAACCGCCGTTCAGTCTCGCCGACGCGCTTGACATCGAAGGGTCAACTGCTCGTCTCGCCGCGCAGGCGCCCTGGTGGGAACCGGGGAGCCGCGGATCGTACCATGCAAGCTCGTTTGGTCACTTGAATGCCGAGTTGGTGCGCCGAGTTACAGGCCGCTCGCTGAGTGACTTCATTGCTTCGGAAATTTGCGGGCCCCTCGACGCTGATTTCTACCTCGGCCTCGATGATGAATTGTTTGACCGTGTGGCGACCGTGTATCCGCCGCCGCCCGAGACAGGAAGTTCTCCTCGAGTGCCCGCCGACAGCCAGGCAGAAGACCCCTATGCTATCGAACGAGAGCTTTCGCGCAGGACAAGGCTTGGCTCTTTTTCGGGGCAGAAGCGTGATCCTCTCGCCCTCTTTAACTCGCCGGAATGGCGACGGTCGAAACTCGCGGGCAGCAGCGGACACGCGAACGCCCGTGGACTTGGGCGCATCATGTCGGCGCTTAGTCTCGACGGCATTTCCCGTGGTGTGAGGCTATTGTCCCCTGAAACGATCGCGGAGATTTTTGAAGAGCAGTTCCGTGGGATCGACGCATATTACATGAAGCCGATCCGCTGGGGCGTCGGTTACGCGCTGGCGCCGAAAGAGTCTAAGGAGCGTGGACCCCTGCCCTTCCTGCGCCCGAGCGCGCGAACCTGTTACTGGTATGGAACCGGAGGGTCGCTTTCCATTGCTGATGTCGAACGCCGTATAACCTTCACTTACACAATGAACCAATGCCAGTCCGGCCGTGATTCATTGAACGGCGTTTATTACGACGCGTTCTACAACTGCTTGAAAGGCGTCTGAAGAGGATCACCCGCGATGCATATTGATAGAGATCGTGCACTGAAATATCCGGTTGCTCCGATGCCCTTTGATGTCGAGCGCGGACGGTTACGTTTCTTCGCACGCACTGTTGGGCTGACTGATCCAATCTATTTCGACGTCGAAGCCGCGCGCGCGGCCGGTCATCGCGACCTGCCAGTTCCTCCAACCTTCCTCAGCAATTCGCTCGAACTAGAGTTGCCGGAGCCACTTGGTTGGCTTGCTGACCTGGGGGGAGATCTGACAAAGACCACGCATGCGGAACAAGGCTTTGTGTATCACGCGCTTGCCTACGCGGGCGACAGCCTGTTGTTCCAAAGACGGGTCGTAGATGTCTACACCAAAAAAGGTGGTGCATTAGAGTTCGTGGTGAAGCGCACCGATATCATGAGGGGTGACGAATTGCTTGCAGAGAGCACATTCGTAATCGCTTTGCGTCATCCTGAGGTAACATCATGACATCTATATCATTGGACCTCGGAACGGAGCTCCCGCCGCTGAGGATCGAGCCGATATCGCGCAAAACCCTCGCGCTTTTCGCTGGCGCATCAGGCGATCACCAACCCAGCCACATCGATATCGAGGCGGCCCGTGCCAAAGGGCGTCAGGATGTAATCGCCCACGGCATGCTTATGATGGCCTATATGGGGCGCATGGTTACAGACCTCGTTCCTCAAGATCGCGTCCGGAGCTTCAAGGCCCGGTTTGTGGCAACGACCCCGGTTCACGCGGAGCCCGTCTGCTCAGCGCGTGTGGTAAAGCTAGAGGACGACCTTGCCACCTTGGAGCTTGTCATTCGCCTCGCGGACGGAACAGTCGTCGTGAAGGGAGAGGCTGTGATCGAGACCGGGCAAGATTGAGCAACGGAATACTGCCAACGACAGCCGCTCGTCCTCGATCAATCAAGGCCCTTCTGTCTAGGCGCAGAAGGCACAGGCATGTGTTGAGCTTGCTTGACGCGAGCTTGTTCCCGGCTTGGAGGAAGCCGGCTTTTAAAGGGAGGAAGACAGATGTTAGACAGACGACGCTTCATTGGATTGACCCTAGGCGGATTGGCCGCCCCCGCGTTCATTCGCCCGAATAGAGCTTTCGGCAAGACTATGGTGGTGGCTGCGACGGAACAGGGGATGATCTCCGGTACCGAGGAAAATGGCGCGATCAGCTTTCGTGGAATCCAATATGCTGCAGATACGGGTGGAAAAAATCGATTCCGCGCACCGCAGCCAGTGGAAAGCTGGAGCGGTGTCCGGCCTGCATTTCAGGACGGCGACCGGTGCCCGCAGGGCGTAGAGACATTTCGAGGCCAGAACTGGAGCGCATGGTACGATCAGGGCGCGGGATTCAGTGAGGATTGCTGCGTACTCAATGTGTTCACCCCTGGACTTGAAAAAGATGCTCGCCGACCCGTGATGCTCTACATCCACGGAGGCGGCTTTCGCAGCGGTGGCGGCGGAGGACCCGGCCTGGACGGAAGCAATCTTGCTAAGTTTGGCAATGCCGTCGTGATCTCCATCAATCACAGGCTCAACCTATTGGGCTATGTTCATCTTGGATTTCTGGATCCAGAATTCGCTGATTCTGCCAACGCAGGACAACTGGACGTCCTGGCAGCGTTGAAGTGGGTCAAAGCGAACATTGCTTCGTTTGGCGGTGATCCCGACAACGTCACGGTATTCGGTCAATCAGGCGGGGGATCCAAGATTACCTCGCTTATGGTGATGCCCGAAGCGGCGCCATACTTTCGACGCGGGATCAACATGAGTGGTGTCACCACGTTCACGATGATGCACGCCGAAAGTCGAGAAGAACTCACTCTCGAGTTCCTCCGAGAAGTAGGCCTTGGTCGCGATGACTTCCGTCGTCTGCAGGACCTCCCCCATGAACAACTTCGCGTGGCCTACGAAAATGCAGTCAAGACTCTTGGAGTGGACGACTATCGTCCCGTGATCGATGGCTTACACATTCATCACGCCCCAATGACGCCAGAGGGGCTAGCGGTTAGCGCAGATAAACCTCTGATCGTGGGTACGACCGAGACAGAGGCAACCATCTGGCTCGGTCGCACCGAGGGCATCACCTCCATGTCCGAAGACGACCTACGAGGGCGTGTCGGGGCACAGTTCTCGTTTGATGATGCAAAGGTGTCTGCACTGATCGAGGCATACCGGGTCGAGACGCCAGATCGTACACCCTATGAGGTCCTTGCCGCCATGGCGAGTGATGCGGTTTTCAGAGGTCGCATGATGCGCGGCGTCGAGGCCAAGGCCTCAATAAACAGCGCGCCGGTCTATGTTTACAACTTCACCTGGAGATTACCCGTCGATGATGGTGTGTGGCTCACACCGCATACTGCCGACATCCCGTTCGCGTTTGGGAACGTCGATATCGCGGACATGATGACTGGCGGTCACGCGGCGGCCAGCGATGTCGCGCGCAGCATGATGTCAGCCTTCACAGCTTTCGCCAAGAAGGGCGACCCAAACAATCCCGATCTTCCCTACTGGAAGCCCTATGATCTCGTCGATCGAACCACCATGACGATCGCTCGCCCATGTAAGTCAGTGAATGACTTCCTGGGGAGTGATCGGATCGCGTCGCAGGACTTTCTCCATCAGGAATCCTTCCAGCTTCTGGCAGGGCCGATGTTCCAAGGGGTAAAGTAGGTCGGCGAAGACCCGTAAAAACGGCGGCCGGGAGGCCGCCGTTTCACCGTACGATGAAAAGTTTGGTTCTATTTCATGGGGCGCTGACTGCCATCTCGCGAAAACGTCGAATTCGGCCAGTTTGCAGCGCCAGCGGCGTGACAAGGTCTCCCAACCACAGGGCTGTGAGCCAAAGTTTACCGAAAATCAATGGATGGTAAGGCCACTGTCGACAACGAGCATCTGCCCGGTCGTACGCCGTGACTCATCGCTTGCGAGGTGCAGAACCGTCTGAGCGATATCCTCAGGGTCTATCAAGCCAAGAAGATGGCTGTCATCCTTGAGGTCTGTGGCCTTTCGATTGCCCTGGCGCGCCAAGACACGCTCGGTAAGAGTACGTCCAGGAGCGACACAGTTTACGCGAATGCCTTCCTCGGCATACTGAACGGCAAGTGCGCGAGTGAGAGATACGATCGCACCCTTTGCAGCAGCGTAGGCGTTTCGGCCCTTAACGCCGATAATCGCATTCACGGATGTCATGTTGATGATAGATCCGCCACCGACAGTGCTCATATATGGAATCGCGTAGCGGCAACCCAGCCATGTCCCGAACACATCCACACGCATCTTCAGCCAGAACTCGTCATTGGAGACAGTTGTAATAGGGCCGTCGTTAGTTGTGGAGCCGCCGACATTGTTATGGAGGATGTCTATCCGACCGAAGGCGTCGGCCGCAGCCTTCATCAGCGCCTCCATCTGGTCCTCACTCGATACATCGGTTGGGACGAAGATCGCTTCCCCTCCGCAGGCAAGGGCAGCCTCAAGTGTCTTCTGGCCAGTTTCGCGGTTCATCTCGGCGATAACAACCTTGGCGCCCTCGCGCGCAAAGAGTTCCGCTGTGGCCCTGCCGATACCACCGCCGCCGCCGGTAACGATTGCCACCTTGTCCTTCAATCTCATGCCATAGCCTCTTTCAGCTGGATATTAACGGGACCGTTTTGAATCTCGGTCTAGGGTTACTGTTCGCACGTCATTTCATTCACACTCGGCCAAGCCTGGTCGTGTAACCAGAGCAAGCTGGAGAATGAAATTGCCGAGTTGCTGGTTCGTCGCGGTCGATTTCTGTGCGCCAAACATCAGTCGTAGCCACTTTGAGACGCCGATGCTGCGTGTCTCGCGTCTGCGTGGGAACGATGTTGAAGCCGCTCGCCACTGCTCGGTGCGCATCAGATCAAGCGCTCCATTGTTAGACCACCGCGCCAGCGCTGACATTTACAACTTGGCCCGTGATCTGACGCCCCCCTGGACCACAAAGAAAAGCGATTACGTCGGCAACTTCCGATGCCTCGGTCACGCGTTTAAAGAAGTTGGCATTAGGCCCGTCACTGACTTTCTTTTGCAAGGCATCGAACGGTACGCCCCGCTTTGTAGTTGCGCCTGGTGTGTTTGTGATACCTGGCGCAACCGCGTTTACATTGATGTCATGCGGTCCTAGCTGGGCTGCAGCAATGCGGGTCAAAGTATTGACTGCGCCCTTTGCACAACCATACGCTGGTCGTGTGTTTTGCGCGCGGAAGGCTGAGCTCGACGAAAGATTTACGATACGGCCACCGCCGCCGGCAGTAATTGCCTGTCTGGCGAACAGCTGCATCGTAATGAGGACGCCGCGCACATTAACCCTGAACGTCTTGTCCCAATCATCAGGATCAACATTCAACAAGTCGTAGTCACCCCCCAAGCGAGCGGCGCTATTCACCAAGATATCCAGTCGTCCAAATTTACGGATCGCCGTATCGAAAGCTGCATTTATCTCGCTCTGTGATGATAAATCAGCAAAAATGATCAATGCGCTTCCCGCGCAGGAACTAAATTCTAGTTCTGCGTCGGTCAGAGCTTCACGATCATAGTCGATGATCGCTACGTTCACACCGAGTTCCAGGAGCGCGCGTGCCGTTGCGCGACCAATGCCATTTGCACCTCCGGTCACTACTGCAGATTTTCCTTCCATCCGTCGTCCTCCTACTTGTTGAGCCGAAGCTACACAGTCGTGAAAGAGATCACAAGATAATGGTCTGATAATTTAATCGTTGTGGACTGGGCGGCTTAATGGCTGTCGCGCGCCAGAAAAAGCCTATGTGTTTCGGTAAACTCCGCCGGTACAGGCCTCTAGTACCTAAGCCCGATCAGCGGTCCTTTGCTAATCCATACAATGAACACGAGTGTGAAAAGCCTACGGGCTGTCGGCAGGTCCATATTGATTTTGCCACACAGGCGCTCAGCCAGTAGTTCAGATGCCTCGTTGTGGATACCGCGGCGAGCCATATCGACAGCTTCGATACGATGGAGGTTTCCTTGAAGTGACGCTGACCGCAACACGGCGCATATTTCCGCGTAGTCTCGCATTAGACGTAGTAGTGGCGTGAAGGATAGGAAGTGGGAAATGATTGGTGTGCCGTCGATCGTCGCGACGTGAAGATTGAAACGATGTCCGATCGTCGAAATGGTAAGTTGAAACGGACCACAGGGACGACCGACCAACTCGAAGAAATTTTCTTCGAGAAGATCGGTCGTCGCGATCTCATGCTCGCGGATCAGGTGTTGATCCGTATTACGCAATGGATCAGTACGCACCACACACAGTCTGTAGGACCCACCGGTGATTTTGACCACATGTGATCGCTCGCCGTGTGGGTCAGGACAGGTCACATCACTCGCCCAAGACGGTGGTAGAGATTTGAGTACTTGGTGGCATCGGTACCGTTGTCAGAGTCCTTTAGATAGTGTGCAATCGCAGTTCGAATCAGCTCGAAATCTTGTTGCGAAAATACAGCTCTTGATCGCTCAGGATGTTTCGGGGCAGGTCGTTCTAGAGTCTCAGACATTGGGCCTTCTCCATTTGAGACGAGGGAGGAGCGCTCCCCCGCCGGTTTAAGTCGGTGGCTAGGCTGCAAACTGGTTCATCGTGTTGTGTGCACCGCCGGCCTTCAGCGCAGCTTCGCCAGCGAAGTATTCCTTATGGTCATCACCGATATCCGAGCCGGCCATGTTCTGATGCTTGACACAGGCTACACCTTCTCGGATTTCCTTGCGCTGAACGCCAGCGACGTAACCCAGCATTCCTGCCTCCCCGAAATACTCTTTTGCAAGGTTGTCAGTGGAGAGCGCGGCCGTGTGATACGTGGGCAGTGTAATGAGGTGGTGGAAGATACCAGCGCGGTTTGCCGCATCGCGTTGGAAAGTTCGGATCTTCTCATCCGCTTCCCTTGCCAGCTCCGAAGTATCGTAGTCGGCGCTCATTAGTTTGGCCCGGTCGTAGGCCTGCACATCTTGACCGGCGTCCTTCCAAGCGTCGAACACCTGTTGCCGGAAACTTAGGGTCCAGTTGAACGAGGGTGAATTGTTGTAGACTAGCTTGGCGTTCGGGATGACCTCACGAACTCGGTCCACCATTCCAGCAATCTGCTCGATATGCGGCTTTTCTGTTTCGATCCAGAGAAGGTCGGCGCCATTCTGCAATGAGTTGATGCAGTCGAGTACACAGCGATCTGCGCCTGTATCGGGACGAAATTGGTAGAGATTAGACGGGAGGCGCTTCGGGCGCATGAGCTTGCCGTCGCGATTGATGACCACGTCGCCATTAACGCTAGTTGCATTAGTGACCTCTTCACAATCCAGGAATGAATTATAAAGATCGCCGATATCACCAGGTTCACGGCTAAAGGCAATTTGCTTGGTAAGACCGGCGCCCAGTGAGTCGGTGCGCGCGACGATCACGCCGTCTTGAACGCCGAGTTCGAGGAATGCGTAACGGATTGCGCGAATTTTGGCGACAAAATCCTCGTGCGGAACAGTAACCTTGCCATCCTGATGACCACATTGTTTTTCGTCGGAGACTTGGTTTTCAATCTGCAGCGCGCACGCTCCAGCTTCGATCATCTTCTTTGCCAGCAGGTATGTTGCTTCTGCATTGCCAAAACCAGCATCGATATCAGCAATCACTGGGACGACGTGAGTCTGGTAACTCTCGACGGCTTGATGCAGCCGCTTTTCCCGAGCATGGTCGCCTGCTTTGCGTGCTTCATCGATGTCTCTGAATATCATCCCTAGTTCCCGCGCATCCGCTTGGCGCAAGAATGTGTAAAGTTCCGCTATGAGGGCCGGAACCGATGTCTTCTCGTGCATCGACTGATCCGGAAGCGGACCAAACTCCGATCGAAGTGCCGCTACCATCCAGCCAGAAAGATACAGATATTTTCCCTTAGTGGTTCCAAAGTGCTTCTTGATCGAGATCAGCTTCTGCTGACCGATGAAGCCGTGCCAGCATCCAAGCGATTGGGTGTATTCGGCCGGATTGAGATCGTAAGCTTCCATGTCCCGCCGCATGATGCCAGCAGTGTAACGCGCTATTTCAATTCCTGTTTGAAATCGGTTTTGCAGCCGCATACGCGCTACGGCCTCGGGGCTGACGCCCGTCCAGGTATTGTTTGCCGCGATGATCTTGGATGCGCCCTCGATGAGCGATTGATATGACATGAGTTCCTCCTCGTCGTCGTCTGTGCTAGAAATGGTCATACATTTGATTTGGCGACTTGCCGAGGGGGTTCGATGTCATGCTGTAAAACATTACAAAGCCTGGGTGTAAGTTTGTCATGATGGAGAAACAGGGCGTTTACCTTGGGCCACGTCTCCGCCGTCTTCGGCGCGATCTTGGTTTGACGCAGGCGGTGATGGCGACGGATTTGGATATCTCGCCTTCATACATTGCGCTGATGGAACGAAATCAGCGACCGGTGACGGCCGAGATCCTTCTCAAACTTGCAAAGGCGTATAAGGTCGATTTCTCGTCTTTCGGTAATTCCTCTGGACCTGACCTTGTCGCCCGTTTGCAAGCGAGCTTTAAGGATCCTATCCTTTCTGATATCGACCTTACCCCGCTGGATATCGCAGATATCGCGCACAGCTTCCCGGGATTTGGCGAGGCGGTGCTTCGGCTTCACACTGCATATGTCGAAGGGCAATTCGCGCTCGCAGATTACCGCGGAGGGTCGACCGGAAAGGATAGCCGATCGCTCGATCCTATTGCCCCAGTCAGGAGTTTTCTGGCTGCTCGTCGAAACTATTTCCCTACGCTTGATAGTTGCTCCGAGAAGTTGTCAGAAAGAACTAACGAGGCAGGCAGTTTAGAGGCCTACTTAAAGGAGCGGCATGGTTTGAGGGTCCGGCGTTTGCCCTCGCACGTTATGGTCGGCTCTTTGCGGCGGCTCGATTGGCATCGACGGGAACTGCTTCTTGATGAAACCTTACGCGTGAGCAGCCAACGGTTTCACGTCGCACAACAACTCGCCTACTTGGAATTTGAGCGGGAAATTGAGACGGTACTAAGTGAAGGAACGTTTTCAAATGAAAGTACGAGGCGGCTAGCCCACCGAGCGCTTTCAGCTTACTGCGCGGCAGCCGTGCTTATGCCCTATGCAGCGTTCGCGCGAGCTGTAGAAAGCAAGCGCTACGACGTTGAGGCGTTGGCGCGCCAGTTCAATACCAGTTTTGAACAAACGGCTCATCGGTTGACGACGCTTCAAAGGCCGGGGTTGGACCGAGTGCCTTTTTTCTTCATACGCGTTGATCCGGCCGGAAATGTATCCAAGCGGTTGGATGGCGGGAATTTCCCGTTTGCCAAACATGGCGGGGGCTGCCCTCTTTGGAGCGTTCACCAAGTGTTCGAGACTCCCGGGAAGACCGTAACGCAATGGCTTGAGCTGCCGGAAGGTCAACGCTACTTTTCCATCTCCAGGACTGTGGTTGCCGGCGGCGGTAGCTTTCTGACGCCTACTATCCCTCGAGCGGTCGCGCTCGTATGCGAAGGTCACCATGCTGATCGGTTGGTGTACAACGATGAGCGATCGCAGCGGGACGTCCCGACACCAATTGGCATCAGCTGCCGTATTTGCCATCGCTCGTCATGTACGGCGCGAGCCGAGCCCCCAATTGGCCGCCAGCTTCTCCCCGACAACTACCGTCGCCCAGAGGCACCTTTCGGTTTCTCGGATACCTGAGCCTGCCACCTTATTTGCTTCGGCAGGTTCCGACGCTGTCGGGATCTTACATGCTCGGATAGACCGGCCCCTCGCCGCCTTGCGGCGGTATCCAATTGATGTTCTGGTTCGGGTCCTTGATGTCGCAGGTCTTGCAGTGGACGCAGTTCTGCGCGTTGATGACGTAGACCTCTTCGCCGTCCTTCTCCACCCACTCGTAGACACCCGCGGGACAGTAGCGCGTCGACGGGCCGGCATAGATGCCGAGTTCGGAGCGCTTCTGCAGATCCATGTCCTTCACCTGGAGGTGAACCGGCTGGTCCTCCTCGTGGTTGGTGTTGGACAGGAAGACCGACGACAGGCGGTCGAAGGTCAGCACGCCGTCGGGACGCGGATAGGCGATCGGCTTGTGCTGTGCGGCAGGTTCCAGGCTTTCCGCATCCGTCTTGCCGTGCTTCAGCGTGCCGAAGAAGGAAAGACCGAACAGCTGGTTCGTCCACATATCGACACCGCCCAGCACAATGCCCACGGCCGTACCGAACTTCGACCACAGCGGTTTCACGTTGCGGACTTGGCTCAGGTCCTTGCCGATATCGGTTCCGCGCCATTCGTTCTCGATCTCGACGACCTCGTCATTGGCGCGGCCATTCGCAATCGCCTCGGCGATCTTCTCGGCCGCCAGAATGCCGGAGAGCACTGCGTTGTGGCTGCCCTTGATGCGCGGCACGTTGACCATGCCCGCCGAACAGCCGATCAGCGCGCCGCCCGGGAAGGAAAGCTTCGGCACCGACTGGTAGCCGCCCTCGGTGATGGCACGTGCGCCGTAGGAGAGGCGCTTGGCGCCGGCAAAGGTCGGCGCGATCGACGGATGGGTCTTGAAGCGCTGGAATTCCTCGAACGGATAGAGATAGGGGTTCTTGTAGTTCAGGTGAACGACGAAGCCGACCGCCACGAGGTTGTCGTGCAAGTGGTAAAGGAAGGAGCCGCCACCGGTCTTCATGCCGAGCGGCCAGCCGAACGAATGCTGCACGAGGCCGGCCTTGTGGTTCTCCGGCTTCACTTCCCACAGTTCCTTCAGGCCTATGCCGTACTTCTGCGGCTCACGGTCCTTCTGGAGATCGAATTTGGCGATCAGCTGCTTGGCAAGCGAACCGCGCACGCCTTCGCCGATCAGCACATACTTGCCGAGAAGCTCCATGCCGCGCGTGAAGGCCAGCCCCGGTTCGCCGTTCCGCTCGATGCCCATGTCGCCGGTGGCGACACCGCGCACGGCACCCGCCTCGTCATAGAGCACCTCGGCTGCGGCAAAGCCCGGATAGATCTCTACGCCGAGCGCTTCGGCCTTTTCCGCCAGCCAGCGACAGACCAGCCCGAGCGAGACGATGTAATTGCCGTGATTGCTCATCAAGGGCGGCATCATGACGTTTGGCAGGCGCACCGAGCCGGCCGGGCCCAGAACCAGGAACTGGTCGTCGGTCACCGGCGTCGTGAAGGGATGCTGCTCCTCCTGGCGCCAGTCCGGCAGCAGCTTGTCGATACCGGCCGGATCGACCACCGCGCCAGACAGGATATGGGCGCCGACTTCCGCGCCCTTCTCCAGCACCACGACGGAAAGGTCCGGATTGACCTGCTTCAACCGGATTGCCGCCGAAAGACCTGCCGGGCCCGCTCCGACGATTACCACGTCGAATTCCATCGATTCCCGTTCGGAAGAAATATCACTCAAGCGCGCGTGCCCCAAGTCCAGCGGAAACCGCCAAATGTCGTCTTCAAGCGGGCCCTATGTATTCCCACACAAGTTCACGCTGTTCGCCATCTTCACGCCTGGGCGGACGTAGCGTAAGCAAACCATCTCGCAGCGTTATATCCCTGATTTGCTTGCTACCAATTCTTGACTCGACCGCCGCCGCGTCCACCGTCGTGATCAACTGGGTCGCACTGAGTTGGAAATTGCCGCAATAAGAGCTGTATGGCCGCTTCTCACTCTCAGAGATTGACTTACGGCCGTCGCACAGTACCGCCATCATCCTTCCGGAACGTTCAAGCGTTAGCGTGCCCATAGGGTTCGGACCGTAGGGCATTGGTAGCTCGCGTCCCATAGCATCGGTCGCAACCGCCTTTATGAGTTTCCAAGTGCCGTACAGTTCTTCCGGGTTCATGATCAGCGCTCCTCTAGCATGCCCATAAAGTAATTGGACGGACCTTTCAACGGAAAAGTCACCTGTCTGCTCGACAAGGGTGCGATGGGGGTTTCCCATGGGCCTCTACGCGTGGTACAGAGGATTTTGGTAGGACAATAGTATTGTGGTCACAGCGTTCTTGTGGAATCGACTACGTTGCTCTTTGACGACCATAAGAGAGCTGAGATGACTAGTGCGCTTCTCCGGTAGCGCGTATTTCGGGAAGAGTTCGGTGGATATGACCGCAGCCGCGTCGGTCGCTCAGGAAGCGAACCAAGAATCTATGTCGGTGGCGAGCGTTCTCGCACGGCGGTTACAGGATGCAATCGATAACGGCGAGTTCTTGATTGGTACGTCTCTGCCGAGTGAGCGCGAACTGATGATGACGTATAACGTTAGCCGCGCGTCTGTTCGTGAAGCGCTTAGGGTTCTTAGCGCGCGCGGACTGATCAAGGTAAAGCGCGGGAGAACGGGTGGTTCGTTCATTTCCAGTCCTACTGAGAGTTCTTTGGTTCAGTCGTTGAACCAATTTATCAAGGGTCAAGACATCCGGTTTATTGATCTTGTCTTCGCCCGCGAAGCCATCGAGCCTATGGCAGCTTACCAAGCGGCACTGACACGAACGGAAGAGCAACTGGAAGATCTCCGGATCCAATGTGTCGAATGCGAACGGACGATCGGGAATGTTGAGGAATTCGTCCAGTCGAACCTCAATTGGCATCAGTCAGTTGTCGAAGCTAGCGGAAATCCACTTTTTGTTGCGTTCTTGAAGTCAATCTCTGGCCCGTTGCACACAGCGACTAACTTGGAGGTGTTCGACTTCAGGCTACGAAAAGCGGTAGTCGGTGTCCATTGGCAGATTTTTGATGCCATTCGCCAAGGTGATGCGGAGGCCGCGCGTAGGCGGATGACCCGTCATCTTACAGCGTATGGAGAGAAACTCTCTGACGCAGATCTAGCTGAATGACAGCTTTTACCTAATCCCCTGCCAACCATTTTGAAAACGCTCATGGATTTGGTTTGCGTCCCGTGGTCGGACTCTGCGTGGCCCACTGCAGTCCAAAACGCATCCCTGTAGAGCTTTGTTCAAGAATTTCGTCTAGCGTCGGATCGCGTTGTGGGACGCTGCTAATTCCGGCATTACACCTGCCAGCTGATGTGCCTTTAATATGTCATCGCAGCGGTAGGCCTATCCACCAATCTTGAACATATTGCTGCGGATCTCCCGCCAGTGTTCCCAGAGCTGGTCGCGGTCCGCTGGATCGGCTATGCCGATCATTGCTTCGGCGCGCGCATCCATCGACAGATTCCTGACATGCGCGGCTCCATATTCAGTTACGATGATGTCGGCATCAACGGCGCCACTTGTGGCAGTATGCGGTCGATCGAGCATAGGCACAATCCCTGGGCTAACTCCAGACGCACTCCTTGCTCGAACCGCTATAATGGATTTCCCCCCTGGGCTCTCGAGTGCTCCGCGAGCAAAGTCAGGGAGGCCCCCCGGACTCGCGATAAGCTTTCCCATATTGCCTTCAGCGCTCACTTGGCCGAACAGGTCGGCTTGCAAGACAGAATTGATTGCCATGAAGCGCTGGTGACTTCGAATGGTGTCGGCCCCGTGTGTGTAAGTGACTGTTTTGAAGAGGAACCGTCCGTTCCGATCTAGTTCGTCATACAGAGCTTGCGAGCCGATGGCCGTGCCAGTCACAATTGGCTGAGATCGATCGATCGCTCCGCTCTCCTCAAGTTCCAAGATGCGGTCGTCAACGATCCCGGAGTGAACGCGAAGCCCGCGGTGATTGGTCAGTCTTGCGATAACCTGGCTTGGGATCTGTCCGATTCCGAACTGAACCGTGGAGTTGTCTTCTACGAGCTCAGCGATAGCCTCGCTAATGCGGATGGCGGCAGCGTCAGGCCCTTTCTGCTGAAGAGTCTTCAAAGGAAGATCGTAGTCCACGATCGCGGCAAAACTGCTATAGGGGACATCACCATCCCCGAGGGTGCGTGGGATATTGGGATTAACGAAGCCTATCAAACGCTCAACATTCTTGATGAATGAGGGCAGGAAATCGGTCTGCACGCCTAGACTGCAATTCCCTAAGTGGTCAGGGGGAGAAACCATCACCATAGCTGTGTCAAATCTACCGGGCTGTGACAGCCATCGATCAATCATGTTATAGCGCCAGGGAAGGTAATCGACCAAGCCCAGGGCGAGGTCGTTCTTCAGCTCCTTCGATAGAAAAAAGCTTCTCGTTCGTAGACCGATCTCGGCATCTGCGTATGACCGTCTATTGATCAACGGACTGAAGATGCCGGTGACGATCCCGCCGCGTGGAGAGCTCTTCCTGAGAAGGTCGGGTGCATCACCAATTTCCGTAGCGCACGCAGAGACGTAAATCTCCTGAGCGCTCGTTAAGATGCTATCAACCGTGGGACGATGAAAACTAACCGTCATGGCGACCTCCGATGTCGGGGAAGTACATTGTCAGATCGCTTCAGTAGCTTTTCGCAAGGCCGAGTACCTTCTCTCCTATAAACGATAGGATGAGCTGCTCGCTGACCGGAGCCAGCCGCGTGAGAACGACTTCCCGGAAAAGGCGTTCAACGTGATACTCTTTGGCATAGCCAAGCCCGCCATGCGTGAATACGGCGTTTTCACAAGCGCTATAAGCAGATTGAGCGCCGAGGAACTTCGCCGCATTCGCTTCGGGACCACATGGCCGCTTCTCGTCATACATCCAGGCAGCCTTCATCACCATCGTGAACGCGGCCTCAAGCTCGATCCAATTTTTTGCGAGAGGATGCTGAATGGCTTGGTTTTGGCCAATTGGACGACCGAAGACGACCCGCTCCTTTGCGTAACGGCTCGCGCGTCGCAATGCATCCTGGCCAATCCCGATCGCCTCAGCCGCTACGAGAATTCGCTCCGGATTTAGGCTATGAAGCAGGTATGAGAAGCCCTTGCCTTCCTCACCGATCCGGTCATCCTCAGGCACGAAGAGATCATCGATGAAGACCGAGTTTGAATCCACGGCCTTTCTTCCCATCTTGCCGATACGGGTTACCTCAATCTTGCTGCGGTCAAGATCGGTGTAGAAAAGCGTAATCCCATCAGTGGGTTTCGCACAGTCCGCCAAGGCCGTTGTTCGCGCGACGATAAGGATCTTTTTCGCGACCTGTGCTGTCGTCGTCCAGATCTTCTGACCTCGGATTACGTAACCACCGTCAACCTTTTTCGCGAACGTCCTTATCCGCGTTGTGTCCAGGCCCGCATCAGGTTCCGTAACGCCGAAGCATACTTGGTCTTCTCCACTCACAAGGCTTGGGATCCAGCGCTTCTTCTGTTGTTCACTGCCATGCGTCACGATTGCATGTGGACCGAACAGATTGATGTGTAAGGTGGAGACTGCTGCCATGGCGCCGCCGAGTTGAGCGATCTCATTCATCATAATTGCCGCCTCGGTGACACCAAGCCCGGAGCCGCCATACTCTGCAGGCATGGTGATTCCAAGCCAGCCCCCTTCGGCCATCGCTTGGTGAAACTCAAAAGGAAATTTTCCGTCGTCGTCTCTGGCCAGCCAGTAGCTTTCATCAAAGCGAGACGCGGCAGCACGAACACCTTCACGTATAGCCACGTGGTCTTCTGTATAGTCGAAATTCATCAGATTTTCCGCCAATCTATCGTTGGGAGAAACGGCACTAAATGGCGCCGCTGGAGGTCATGTCGTCGTATTCCTGCTCGGAGCATCCAAGCCAACCGCAGTAAACCGATTTGTTGTCCGCTCCGACGTCCTTGCTAGGGATGAGATCGGGAGTGTTGCTGTCGCCATATCGCATCGGGCCTGTTGGCAGCACGATGTTTCCCAGGTCCGGATGTTCAACGTGCCTCAGTGTGCCACGACTATGCATATGCGGGTCGTTGACCACTTCATCGATCTCACGGACAGGCGCACAGGGCACGCGATGGCGGTTCATGATCTCGAGTAGATCGTTCTTTGGGTGAACGCTGGTCCAAGAGGAAATGAGCGCGTCGAGCTCATCCATGTGTGCTACGCGGGTCTTGAGGCTCGTAAACCTCGGGTCAGAGGTCAAGCTGGGTTGATCCATCGCCGTTGCGAGCGCTGTGAAGTGGGCCTCGCTCACGCAGAACATCGCGACCCACCCATCGGCTGCCGGGTAAACGTTATACGGCGATTCAGCCATCCCTCCGTGTCGGTTCCCGGTGCGTGGGGGATTTTGATTGCCGAGACCATGATACAAGCCGAGGCTCGAGCTGAGGGCCGGATATACAGCCTCCATCATCGAAACTTCGACAGTCCGACCCTTTCCGGTACGCTGCGCGTCGAGAAGCGCCGTTATAGCCGCACCATAGAGATGGATACCGCCGAAAAAATCACAGAGTGCCGGTCCAGCCTTTACCGGCGGCCGGTCAGGGAAGCCCGTTGACGCCATCACCCCAGACATCGCTTGGACTGTCAGGTCCATGGCTAGAAGGTTCTTGTAAGGTCCGCTCGCACCGTAACCCGATCCCGCCGCGTAAACGAGCTTGGGATTAGCCTCCAGCAGGACGTTTGCACCTACGCCGAGTCGATCCATCACACCTGGAGCAAAGTTCTCGACGACAATGTCCGCGCGCCTCGCCATATCGAGAAACAGTTCCCTGCCCCGATCTGATTTGAGATTGAGCGTTACGAACTCCTTATTGGAGTTCAGCATTGCGAAGGGCAGCATAGCACCGCCGCCGACCGATCCGCGCCGCCGCATTTTCTCACCATCCGGCGGTTCGATCTTGATAACCCGAGCGCCAGCCATTGCCATGAGAAACGAGGCATATGGACCGTTGTAGATTTGACCGAGATCGAGAACCGTAACCCCTTGCAAAGGTAACGAACGCGTCACCTCGCCTTCTCGCTCTGGTTGGGTCGACAGTCCCTGCAGCATGGCCGCTACTCCTAAAGTTCCCTCCGCGGACCTCCGCCCGCCCCGATAGGTTCTAGAATGGTCGAGCCATTTTGTCCATAGGGTTGTCGGACCAATTGATTAGAGGCAGAACAGTAAGCCTAAATGGCCTGTCCATTTATGTTGTGCTCCAAAATCAAATGGTATAAAGCCTAGGTAAGCTACGAATTCGTAACCCCGCCGGCGAGGAGATGAAATGGCTGGACGTTTTTACGAGGAACTCGAGGTTGGGCAGGTCTACAAACATGACATGCGCCGAACCGTAACAGAATCCGATAATGTTTGGTTCAGTACCGCGACATGCAACCCCGCGGCCATTCACCTAGATGAGGCATACTGCAAAGAAAATTCGGAGTTCGGAACGCGCATCGTCAACAGCGGCTTTACATTGGGCCTGATGATTGGTCTCAGCGTCGCCGACACAACACTCGGGACGACCGTCGGAAACCTAGGAATGGACGAGGTCCGCTTCCCCAAACCTGTTTTTCATGGTGACACAATCCGCTCTGAAAGCGAGGTAATTGACAAAAGAGAAAGCCGATCGCGTCCAAATCAGGGGATCGTGACGTTTATGCACCGCGCTTACAATCAGAACAACGACCTGGTGGCGCATTGCAAGCGCGTCGCGTTGATGCTGCGGAGGCCCGCATGAGCCGTATCATCCGTTCTATGCTGTTCGTTCCGGGTGACAGCGAACGAAAGTTGGAGAAATCCAAACAGTCGTCTGCCGATGCTCTCGTTCTCGATTTGGAAGACTCAGTTGCGCCCTCAAGAAAAGGCGTAGCCCGAGACATGGTGAAAGAGTACATGGCCGGGGATGACATCCGATCGGGGTTGCAGCTCTGGGTACGCATAAACCCTCTTACGTCTGCCGATGCTCTACCTGACCTTGCTGCAGTTATTGCAGCTCGGCCAGCAGGGATTCTACAGCCGAAAGTCGATGGACCAGCTGATGTCCAAAGGCTCAGCAATTATCTTGACGTGCTCGAAGTTCGGGAAGGCATACCTGCGGGGTCAATTTCGATCCTTCCTGTCGTTACCGAGACGGCTCAAGCGCCGTTTAGCTTGGGAAGCTACCACACGGCCGGCCTCTCGCGACTCTTTGGCCTGACCTGGGGAGCGGAGGATTTAAGCTCCGCTATCGGCGCCGCAACGAACCTCGATGATGATGGCAGGTGGTCCCTTACGTACCGTATAGTTCGTAGTTTCACTCTGTTGGCTGCCAAATCTTGTGGCATAGAGGCGATTGAGACGCTCTACACCGACTATCGCGATGAAACAGGACTCCGTAAAAGCTGCCAGGCTGCTCGACGAGAAGGGTTTTCAGGCCGCTTTGCGATTCATCCGGACCAAGTCGGTCCGATCAATGAGTCCTTCACGCCGAGCATCGAGGACGTTGCTTTTGCCGAAGAGGTTATTGCGGCCTTCGCCAAGGCCCCCGATTCCGGGACAGTCGGTGTGAACGGCAAAATGCTTGATCGGCCCCACCTGGTGCAAGCTCAGAAGGTCCTCGCGTTGCGGGACGCCTATGGCGCGCTGAACTAATCGAACGATAACTGGCGGAGAGCTCCCTGCTTGGAAAGCACAAGCCATGAAGCCGCCTATCCAGGAGGAAACCCATGTCCAAGAAGGTCATCATCACATGTGCGGTCACCGGCGGGATTCACACCCCCACAATGTCGGACGCTCTGCCATTCACCCCCGACGACATCGCGGCCCAGTCGATTGCCGCGGCCGAAGCCGGTGCGTCTATCCTGCATCTCCATGCGCGTGATCCACAAGATGGTCGTCCTACGCCTGATCCTGCAGTCTTCATGCAATTCCTGCCACGTATCAAGCAGTCGACCGATGCAGTCATCAACGTGACCACCGGTGGTGGTCTCAATATGACAGTGGAGGATCGATTGGCTGCGCCGCTTATGGCGAAGCCTGAAATGTGCTCGCTTAACATGGGCTCCATGAACTTTGGGATCTACCCGCTTGCGGATCGTTACTCGACCTGGAAACATGACTGGGAGGAGCCGTATCTGCGCGGAACAGACGACTTCATCTTTCGTAACACATTCCGCGACATTGAACGCATCCTAAAACTGCTTGGCGACGAGCATGGGACCAAATTCGAGCATGAGTGCTACGATGTCGGGCACCTCTACAATCTTGCCCATTTCGTTGATCGTGGCCTCGTAAAGCCACCTTTTTTCGTCCAGATGATTTTCGGCATCCTTGGCGGGATTGGCCCGGATATGGACAATCTCATGTTTATGAAGCGCACAGCGGATAGGCTCTTCGGCGATCAATATCGTTGGTCGGTCCTTGCAGCAGGCCGGTTCCAAATGCCATTTGCGACCCAGTCTGCCATGCTGGGCGGGTCTGTACGTGTAGGGTTGGAGGACTCGCTCTATATCGGCAAAGGTGAGCTTGCCACCTCCAACGCGGATCAGGTCAGCAAGATCAAGCGGATTTTGACAGAACTTGGCCACGAGGTGGCAACCCCAACAGAAGCTCGTGAAATGCTGGGGTTGAAGGGCGGTGATCTCGTCGGTTTCTAGCGCGGCGCACACCGATATTTTCAATCGGTGGCTGTCGAGCCGCTCGATCGCGAAAATCCAGAAGGACTGAAACATGCGCATTCTAGTGCCCGTCAAGCGCGTGGTGGACTACAACGTGAAGATCCGTGTGAAGCCGGATGGTTCGGGCGTTGAGCTTGCCAACGTGAAGATGTCGATGAACCCGTTCGACGAGATCTCGGTGGAAGAGGCTCTGCGTCTGAAGGAAGCCGGCAAGGCGGAAGAAGTGGTGGTCGTGTCGATCGGGCCTGCCAAGGCGGAAGAGACGCTGCGCACGGCGCTTGCCATGGGTGCCGACCGGGCCGTCCTCGTCGAGACCGACGAGACGCTGGAGCCGCTCGCGGTCGCCAAGATCCTCAAGGGTGTGGCCGAGGCGGAAGCGCCGGGCCTGGTGATCCTCGGCAAGCAGGCAATCGACGACGACTCGAACCAGACCGGCCAGATGCTGGCGGCACTGCTGAAGTGGGGCCAGGCGACGTTCGCCTCCAAGGTCGAACTCGGGGACGGTTCCGCCAAGGTGACCCGCGAAGTGGACGGCGGTCTGCAGACCGTCGAGGTCAAGCTTCCGGCGATCGTCACCACCGACCTTCGCCTCAACGAGCCGCGCTACGCGTCGCTTCCCAACATCATGAAGGCGAAGAAGAAGCCGCTCGACAAGAAGTCGCCGGCCGATTTCGGCGTCGAGACTGCGCCGCGCCTCAAGGTGCTGAAGACGGAAGAGCCCGGCGGCCGCAAGGCCGGCATCAAGGTCAAGACGGTCGAGGAGCTGGTTTCCAGCCTCAAGACCGCCGGCGTGCTGTGATCGGCAAGGAACAGGAGACCAAATCATGACCATTCTTCTTCTGGCTGAGCACGACAACGCCAACGTTTCCGACCAGACCGCCAAGGCGCTGACGGCGGCCAAGGCCATCGGCGGCGATATCCACGTCCTGGTCGCCGGCTCCGGCGCACAGCCTGCGGCCGACGCCGCTGCGAAGCTCGACGGTGTGTCCAAGGTTCTGCTTGCCGATGGCGCCGACCTTGCCAACAATCTGGCGGAACCGCTTGCCGACCTGATCGTCTCGATCGCCGGCAGCTACGACACGATCCTCGCGCCGGCCACCGCTTCCGCCAAGAACGTCATGCCGCGCGTTGCAGCGCTGCTCGACGTGATGCAGGTGTCGGAGATCATCGAGGTGGTGTCGCCGGACACGTTCAAGCGTCCGATCTATGCGGGCAACGCCATCCAGACGGTGCAGTCGACCGACGCAAAGAAGGTCATCACCGTGCGCACCGCCGCGTTCGCCGCGGTTGGCGATGGCGGCTCTGCTTCGGTCGAGACCGTATCGGCTGCGGCAAATCCCGGCCTGTCCAGCTTCGTCTCGGATGCCATCGCATCCTCCGAGCGCCCGGAACTGACCTCCGCCAAGATCATCATCTCGGGCGGCCGCGCACTCGGCTCGGCGGAGAAGTTCAACGAGGTGATCCTGCCGGTGGCCGACAAGCTTGGTGCTGCCGTCGGCGCCAGCCGTGCCGCGGTCGATGCGGGCTACGCCCCGAACGACTGGCAGGTCGGCCAGACCGGCAAGGTGGTCGCCCCCGACCTCTACATCGCGGCGGGGATTTCCGGTGCCATCCAGCACCTTGCCGGCATGAAGGATTCGAAGGTCATCGTCGCCATCAACAAGGACGAGGAGGCGCCGATCTTCCAGGTCGCCGACTACGGCCTCGTCGGCGATCTCTTCGACATCCTGCCGAAGCTTACCAAGCAAATCTGAGAGCCCAGTAGCCAAGAAAAGGAGAAAGATGCCATGTCCTTGTCGCCTGGACTTATGACAATCTTATCCAATGATCCAGATTCCAGTCATCTCTCGTATCCGCTCTGGCGACCGGCAGACCGAGGCCTGTCATCGCCCATGGCCGACTTCGCGCGTCGGGCGTGCGTGACCACGAAACTCCCGCTTCTCTCATTTTCCGCGCTGCATACGTGGTCGATCATGGAACCGGCACAGTTTTGGGCAGACGTTTGGGACTTCTGTGAGGTTAAGGGACGGCAGGGAGAGAGAAAACTCATCAACGGCCACGACATGCTTGCGGCCCGTTTCTTTCCCGACGCGACGCTAAACTATGCACAGAATCTTCTTAAACGAAGTGGTCCTTACGATGCGTTGGTGTTTCGGGGGGAAGACAAGACGAGCTACCGCTGGTCTTGGGACCAACTGCAGCAACAGGTATCGCGACTTCAGCAGGCATTTCGGGCAATCGGGATTACTGAAGGAGATCGTATCGCGGCGATGATGCCGAATATGCCAGAAACTATAGCCTGCATGCTTGCAGCATCATCCATCGGCGCTGTCTGGTCGTCTTGCTCCCCAGATTTCGGTGAGCAGGGCGTCCTTGACCGGTTCGGCCAGATTGAGCCAAAACTTTTCATCGCATGCGACGCCTACTGGTACAATGGCAAACTGCAAGACGTTTCGGATAAAGTAAGAACGGTTTCAGCCTCGCTCAAAACGCCAGTCCTTGTGGTTCACTATGCGGGCGACCCTCTCGAGTTAGCCAGATCGATACCTGACGGTCAGACGCTTGAGGAGTTCATCGCACCATTCCAAGCGCAGCCAATCGAGTTTGCCCAGCTACCTTTCAGCCATCCCCTCTACATACTCTTTTCTTCAGGAACGACGGGTGTCCCGAAGTGCATCGTCCATTCCGCGGGCGGAACGCTCCTGCAGCATCTCAAGGAGCACCGTCTCCACTGTAGCCTGAGCCCGGGCGAGAAGCTCTTCTACTTCACCACCTGCGGCTGGATGATGTGGAACTGGCTCGTGTCCGGCCTGGCCATCGGCGCTACCCTATGCTTGTTCGACGGCTCACCGTTCGCTCCCGACGGGAACATCCTTTTCGACTACGCACAAGACGAGAAAGTATCTGTTTTCGGCACGTCCGCGAAGTACATAGATGCAATCCGAAAGAGCGGTATCAAGCCTCAGGAAACCCATGACTTGTCGACCTTGCGTCTCCTGACATCGACGGGATCACCTCTGTCGCCGGAAGGGTTTAAGTTTGTCTATGAGGGTATTAAAAGCGACGTTCACCTCGCTTCGATATCCGGCGGCACAGATATCGTCTCATGCTTTGTGCTCGGAAACCCCATGGTGCCCGTGTGGTCTGGTGAGATCCAAGGGCCGGGCCTGGGCCTTTCCATGGACGTTTGGGACGACGAGGGGCGCTCGGTACGCGGAGAGAAAGGTGAACTTGTTTGCACGAGAGCATTTCCTTCGATGCCGATCATGTTCTGGAATGACGCCGACGGAAGTAAATATCGGTCCGCATACTTCAATCGCTTCGAGAACGTTTGGTGCCATGGCGATTTCGCAGAATGGACAGAGCACGATGGCCTGGTGATCCACGGGCGTTCAGACGCAACACTCAATCCGGGTGGCGTGCGCATCGGTACTGCTGAGATCTATAATCAAGTGGAGCTGATGGACGAGGTGGTAGAAGCGATTTGCATCGGCCAGGCCTGGGACGACGATGTCCGTGTGGTTTTGTTTGTTCGCCTTGCTAATGGCTTCACGCTAGATGAAAACCTCATCAAAGCCATCAAAACCCGGATCCGCCGAGGTGCAACCCCGCGACATGTGCCTGCGAAGATAATTCAGGTCAGCGATATACCACGAACTAAGTCAGGGAAGATTGTTGAGCTGGCAGTTCGGGACGTCGTTCACGGCCATCCGGTAAAAAACAAGGAGGCGCTAGCCAATCCGGAGGCTCTCGATCTCTACATCGGATTGCCAGAGCTCACTCAGTGAACGATCAGCGGATTTGAACTCGAATTGGAATTGGAGGGCTCAATGGGAAACCCATCGATTGTCATCGCATCTGCCGCTCGAACGGCAGTGGGATCGTTCAACGGCGCTTTTGCCAATGTGCCGGCGCATGAACTTGGTGCCGCTGCGATCACGGCGGCTCTCTCTCGCGCCGGCGTCGAGGCGGGCGACGTGGACGAGGTCATCCTCGGCCAGGTTCTCTCGGCGGGCGAAGGGCAGAACCCGGCACGGCAGGCTGCCATGAATGCCGGTGTGCCGCAGGAGGCGACCGCCTGGGCGGTCAACCAGCTTTGCGGGTCGGGCCTGCGCGCCGTTGCCCTCGGCATGCAGCAGATCGCGCTCGGCGATGCGCGGATCGTCGTAGCGGGCGGCCAGGAATCCATGTCCATGGCGCCACACTGCGCCCATCTTCGCGGTGGCGTGAAAATGGGCGACATGAAGATGATCGATACGATGATCAAGGACGGCCTGACGGACGCGTTCTATGGCTATCACATGGGCATTACGGCCGAGAACGTCGCGCGGCAATATCAGCTGTCGCGCGACGAGCAGGACCAGTTCGCCGTCCAGTCGCAGAACAAGGCCGAGGCGGCTCAGGCGGCGGGACGCTTCAAGGACGAGATCGTCCCCTTCGTGGTCAAGAGCCGTAAAGGCGACGTGACCGTGGATTCGGACGAGTATGTTCGCGTTGGCGCGACGCTGGACAATATGACCAAACTGCGCCCGGCCTTCGACAAGGAAGGTACGGTGACGGCAGGCAACGCATCCGGCATCAATGACGGTGCAGCGGCTGCGGTTCTGATGACAGAAGAAGAAGCGGCTCGTCGTGGGATTACGCCGCCTGTGCGGATCGTGTCCTGGGCGACGGCGGGCGTCGACCCGCAGATCATGGGAACCGGCCCGATTCCTGCCTCGCGAAAGGCACTCGAAAAGGCCGGCTGGAAGCCGTCCGACCTCGACCTCGTCGAGGCGAACGAGGCATTCGCGGCTCAAGCCTGCGCGGTGAACAAGGAGCTCGGCTGGGATCCATCCATCGTCAACGTCAACGGAGGCGCGATTGCCATCGGCCATCCGATCGGCGCTTCCGGTGCGCGTATCTTGAACACGCTTGTCTTCGAGATGAAGCGGCGTGGCGCGAAGAAGGGGCTGGCGACCCTCTGCATCGGTGGCGGAATGGGCGTCGCAATGTGCCTGGAGGCTCTAGATTATTGAGCGTCTCGCTAGTCAAAGAGCGCTGACCGATACACCGGAGCAGTGAGAAATCATCCAATGGAAATCATCACCTCCACGACCGGCGATGGCTCACTTACAGCTATCTTTGTGCACGGATTTGGCTGCGACTCGTCTGATTGGCAACATCAGATCAAAGCCCTATCACCATTTTTTAGGTGTATCACTTTAGATCTACCGGGACACGGAGGCAGCGGCCAAGTCTTTCCTCCCACAATTGCGGGAATGGCGCGCGCCGTGAACCAGTTGAAGGATGGGCTACCCGGCAGCATGTGTGTTCTCATCGGTCACAGCCTAGGTGCCAAGATCGTCCGCGAAGCATACTGCCAATCCCCGGAGCGTGTCCAAGGCGTCGTATTGCTGGATGGTCGCTACTATGAGGGAGATACAGCCGTTCTTGTTGAACAAGCTAAGGCAGAGATTGAAACTCAAGGGTTTAGGAATTTTGCATCTAGGCATTTCCTTGCCCTGTTGTCCGATAGCCTCGATCCTGTGATGCGCGAGAAAGCGCTTCGACGTGTGGATGCGTTGGATCCGGATTACGCGGCTAAACTATATTTGGATGCCGTGGCGTGGGACAAGGCCCGGGGGCGCGACACGCTGGAGGACCTGATTGTTCCGCTCCTGGTGGTGCAATCGACATACGTCGACTCGACGTCCACCAGGCGTTCAATAACGCATGGCATAACGACTCCTCTAATCGAGACTGCGCTGCGCTTCTCTCCGAAAAGTGAAGTCAGATACATCGATAAGGCAGGCCATTTTCCGATGTTGGATCAGCCTAAGGCGGTTAGCGACGCGCTGTTGACGTTCATGGAAGATCTAGTGCAGGAAATGGTCTGACATACGCTCAGATTTTCTGCAATCGGAAAGGCGTGCGCACGGGATTCTCCAAACATATCGCGTAAATGGACGGACAATTACTTGACTTCCCGGCTCGGCCTCCATAATCCTGTAGGTGTTGCGGAAACTGGCGAAGGGAGGTCGCTCAAGATTTCGAGAGCGAGGGCTTGAAAGTCCGTATCGCAACGCACCGACCAATTCATAGAATTTGCACTCGATGGGAGAATCGGAGTTGGAAAAGCGCGTTCAGTACGCAACACCTGCATCCAGTTACGACGAGCGTGAAACGGTTATCGATTTCGACAATGTCGTAGCGCGGTTTGGCAGCCTTCATGCGATGGGCCCTACTCGCCTTTCGGTCAAGCGCGGTGAATTTCTCGCCATCGTCGGTCCCAGTGGTTGCGGCAAATCAACCTTGCTCAATATGGTTGCAGGTACGCTAAAGCCTGCTGAAGGCACGGTTCGATATAAGGGTGAAGTTGTAGACGGCATCAACTACGACGTTGGCTATATCACTCAGAAGAACTTCTGTTTGCCTTGGCGCACGGTAGAGGCGAACGTCCGCCTCCCGCTCGAGTTTCGCCGCATGTCGAAGGAAGATATCGCACAGCGGACAGCTGTGGCTCTTGAACAAGTCGGGCTGAAGGGATTCGAAAAAGCATATCCGAAACAACTTTCAGGCGGGATGTTGCAGCGTGTGATGATCGCCCGGACATTGGCTTACAAGCCGGATATCTACCTGATGGACGAGCCATTCGGCAGCCTCGATGCCCAATTGCGCACCCGAATGCACGGTGAGCTTTTGCGCCTATGGCAGGACACAGGCGCCACCTTCCTCTTTGTCACCCACGATCTTCAAGAGGCAATTACGCTCGCCGATCGAGTGGTGGTTATCTCAAAGCGACCCGGGCGGCCGAAACTGACCGTCGACATCGATCTTCCGCGTCCGCGCGACGTCATCGACATCCAGGCAGATCCAGCTTTCGGCGCTTACGTTAAGCAGCTCTGGGCTGCGCTCGACGTTCATTGAGGAGACACCTATGTCCGTAGTCGCTCAAAAATACAAAGAAGGCGAACAGGTTCCGCAGCGACCTTCTAATCTTGTGTACTTTCTCAAGAGCAACGCATTTATCCAGATCCTGATCGCGGCGACATTTTTGCTCGTCTGGGAGGGATCAGCTCGCCTTTTCAACACTCACTTCTGGACGAGCAGTCCGTCCGCCGTGATCCTTGAGCTCAAACGCTGGGGAGCATCCGGTCTATTGGCGACGGATTTGCAGCTGACCTTGATGGAGGCGGGGGTCGGCTTCTTGATCGGTAGTACGATCGGTGGGTCGGTAGGGTTTATACTCGGATGGATCCGTCGACTTGGCGACCTTTTCGAGCCTTTCATTCTGTCACTTTACACCCTGCCAAAGATTGCCCTAGCCCCACTTTTCGTCCTTTGGTTCGGCATCGGCGCCACGAACAAGATCATGCTGGCTGCATTAGTCGTCTTCTTCATGGTGTTTTTCACGACATATCAGGGCACCCGACAAGTCGATCGCGATCTCGTCGAAAATGCCCGACTTATGGGTGCGCGCAAATGGGACGTGTGGACAAAGATTGCGATCCCCTACTCCGCCGTCTGGATGTTTGCCGGCGTCCGCATCGGACTTCCTTATGCGCTGATTGGTGCCATTGTTGGCGAATTCATCGCCGCAGAAGCCGGGGTCGGCTATCGCATCAAAGAGGCTTCAAACTTTTTCAACACCGCAGGCGTGTTTGCTGGCCTCATCGTCCTCATGGTGATCAGCCTCATCCTCCTTACCTTCCTCAATCTCTTTGAGAAATGGGCACTCCGGTGGCAGACAGCCTCAGGTGTCATTCGAAATGAGGCCACCGCATAATTGGGACGAGAAAGCCAAGCAGACCGTCGAGCTTGGGCAGAGCGCGAGCAGACGTTGGGCGACATGGTTATGAGAGCCGGTTCGCTGATGAGAAAGGGAGGAACGACAATGATCAATAAGATTATTCTGACTACGACTGTTGCATTTCTTGGAAGCCTATCAATAGTCGCCGCTCAGGATCTGGATAAGATTTCTATCGGTGTCAGTTCATCTAGCATCCCGGCCGCAGGGCCTCGGATTGCAAAGGAAATGGGCCTGTTTGAAAAGCACGGACTTGACGCCACGATCACGCCGATGGAAAGCGGAAGTGTCGCAACGATGGGCCTTATCTCAGGCTCGCTGGATTTCATTTCCTCCGCTCCCACTGATGTCGTCGTTTCCAACGTACGTGGTCAGGACCTTGTGTCGGTGGCTAGTGTCTACAGAGGATTTGGCGCGGTCATGGTACTTGCAAAAACGGCTGTTGACAAAGTGGGCGTGGAGGAAACCGCAACAGTTCCGGAACGGCTTAGGGCGTTGAACGGCCTCGTCATCGCTACTCCAAGTGCAACGTCTACGTATACTTTTGCGGCGAAGCCTTCTGCGGATGCAAACGGCGCCTCAATTCGACTCACCTATATGGCCCAGCCAGCGATGATTGCGGCACTCGAGAGCGGCGCGATCGACGGATTTGTTGCGAGCGCTCCCTATTACACTCAACCTGTTTTGAGAGGCACGGGAGTGATGTGGATCAATGGCCCAAAGGGCGAATTCCCCGCTGAATTCTCCCCAGCCAACGCGGTCACGTTGAACACTACACGGGCGTTTGCTCAAGAAAACCCAGATGTTGTTAAGCGGGCTGCTGCGGTATTCGCTGAATTTTCAGAAAGTGTGACAAAGGAACCTGAGGCCGTAAAGGCCGCTATCAGCAAACTGTTTCCAGAATTGAACGCAGAGACGGTCGACCTTTTGTTCGAAACTGACTCAATGGGGTTCGCTTCAAAGCCGCTAACCGAAGAGATGATGGCTCAAGAAATATCATTCGTGAAAGCGAGCGGTGTCGATCTTGCAACTGACACTCTAGAGCCCGCTAGCCTGATGATGCTTCCGAACTAGTCCTGCGTCGTGGCTCCGCGAGCACTGGTCGCGGAGCTTCTGTCGTCTGTAGCCAATGAACACTCCAGTTCTAGTGTCATCGTAGCTACGGCCATCTAGTTTATATAGAGCCGATTCCGTTGGAGAGAAAATGGGCAGAATGGTTGGCAAGGTAGCGCTTGTGACAGGTGCAGCCGGAGGTATTGGGAAAGCAGTATGTGACGCGTTCCTTAGGGAAGGCGCAAGCGTCGCGGCCGTGGATCTTGACGGCCCGGCCGTACAATCAGTGGTCGGGCACGTCTCCCAGGAACGGGCAATCGGACTCCAGTGTGATATCACAAACGTTGATAGCGTACGTGCGGTGTATGCTAAGGTTGAAGACCACTTCGGAAAACTGCATGTTCTTGCAAATGTCGCTGGCGGATCGACAGAGCAAGATGGCCGCGTGACAGAGGTCCCGGATGAGGAATTCTGGCGTGCTATCAACCTGAACCTTTTCGGTACGTTCGCTTGCTGCAAATACGGTCTACCATTGATCATCAAGGCTGGCGGCGGAGCAGTGATCAATTTCTCATCCATCGTCGCGCTCCTGCCAAGAAGCGGCCGTGTGTGTTATACCGCTGCGAAAGGTGGCGTCAGTGCGATGACGCGGCTAATGGCGGCAGACTATGCTGGAGACAAGATTCGGGTGAATGCTATTGCCCCTGGACGGACTATAACGCCTAGAACCAGACCGAATATTGATAAGACGGGTGGCCTCTCCGATCAACTCGGATCACGGCACCTGCTCGGTCTTGTTGACCCTGAAGACGTCGCAGAAATGTCGGTATATCTGGCATCCGATGAGTCCCGGAAAGTGACTGGGCAGATCATGGTCGTAGATAGCGGCGCCACCGTCGGATAGTGCCAGACGCTGTTTCCAATAATTATGAACTTGGTCGAAGGAGCGTTCGAGCCTTACGCTTGTTGCGAGGAGATCGACTTCGTTTCCTCGTCATCTGATCGACCCAGAGCCCACAGGGGCTTTGGGTCGATCGATGCTCACTATTCTGGACGCTACGATTTTGTTGGAGCTTCAACGTCGGAATAAGCTTGAACGTAAGCGGCAAGCTGAGGCCGTTCAGGCTTCGTAGTTCCAGGGCATGAGTGCATCGAGATCGCTGCTGGGCCAGCCGTTGGCGATGCGCTCGAGGGTCAGGGTGAGCCAGGCCTGCGGATCGACGTTGTTCATCTTCGCCGTCTGAAGGAGCGTGGCGATTGTCGCCCAGGTCCTTCCTCCGCCATCGCTGCCAGCGAAGAGACTGTTCTTTCGCGTAATTGTCTGGGGCCTGATGGCGCGCTCAACGATGTTGGAGTCGAGCTCGATACGGCCGTCGGTGAGGAAGCGCTCGAAGATGGAGCGACGCGAGGTGGCATAGCGGATCGCCTCTGCGAGCTTCGACTTGCCGGAGATCCGCGGCAGGGTCTTCTGCCAAAGGGCGAAGAGCTCGGTGACAACCGCAGCAGATGTAGCCTGGCGCGCTGCGACACGGCCGTCCGGGCTCTGCCCGCGGGCCGCTGCTTCCACCTCCCAGAGCTTTGCCATCAGTTCCACCGTCTCGGTGGCGATCCTGGAGCTGTCCGAAGCATGCAGCTCGTAGAACTTGCGCCTGCTATGGGACCAGCAGCCGGCCAGTATCACACCGTCATTGCCGCCGTCAGAACGGACGAGCTTGTTGTAGGCACCATGCCCGTCCACCTGAAGGATACCGCGATAGCCACTCAGATGCCGGGCGACCCGATCGCCAGCGCGGCTATCTTCGAAGCGATAGGCGACCATCGGCGGACCACTTCCACCGAAGGGTCTGTCATCCCTGGCATAAGCCCTTAGCCAGGCCGTCTTGGCCGATCCGGATCCGGGCGCGAGCGTGGGCAACGTCGTCTCGTCAGCGAAGATCCGTTCAGCCTTCTTGATCTCGGCGAGGATGTAGTCGGCCAGGATATCGAGCTCGAAGCCGAGCTTGCCCATCCATTGAGCCATCAGCTTGCGGTCAAGCTCGACCTTGTCGCGGGCATAGATTGCCTCCTGCCGATAGAGCGGAAGGCCATCGGCATACTTCGAGACCGCGATCTGGGCGAGAAGCGCTTCCGTCGGAATGCCGCCCTCGATGATGTGCGCGGGCGCGGAAGCCTGAATGACGCCGTCTTCGTTTTTGAAGGCATACTTCGGTCGGCGGGTGACGATGACGCGGAACTTCGCCGGCACGACGTCCAGTCGCTCCGAGACGTCTTCTCCAATCAGCACCTTCTGTTTGCCGACGTGCTCGGGCAGTTCGTCTGGCTCGATCACGACTTCGACCCGCTCCAGATGAGGTGCGAAGCCCTTGCGCGGCCGGGGTGCACGTTTCCCATCCGGATCAGCGGCACCTTTGTTCACCTTGGCTCGGATCGCGGCGATGCCGGTCTCGATTTCCTCGAAGACAAAGGCCTGCTGATCATCGTCGATCGTTGGAGATGCGAGCTTTTCCGATCGCCGGCCAAAGCGCGCACGATCGAAGGCTTTCAGGATCTGAGTCAGTCGCTCGATGCGTTCGTCGGCATCGGCGTTTCTAGCCTTCAGATCTGCGACCTCGCTCTCGAGAGCATCGGCGCGCGCAGCCTTCTCGGTCATGGCAAGGACCATGGCTTTCAGGGTCTCTACATCATCTGGGAGCTGCAGATCGGGCGGCGTCATAGGGCCTACCAGAGCACATTTTGCTCGGGTTTTCCTGCCCTTTCAGACGGTTGATTCACTTCGCCGCAGGCCTTTACCCAACAATCTCCGGCGGCTTCACCGCCACCGAACGGACCCGTTTCCAGTCCATGCCGTCAACGAGCGCCATGAGCTGGGCGTGGTTGAGCTGCACCCGGTTATGGCCGATCCGCGGCCAACAGAACTGCGCCTTCTCCAGCCGCTTCGAGTAGAGGCAGACCCCGGATCCATCCCACCAGACGATCTTGACCCGGTCGGCCCGCTTCGCCCGGAAGACATAGAGCGAGCCGTTGAACGGATCACTGCCGGCATCCCGCACCAGCGACAGTAAGCTGTCCGGTCCTTTGCGAAAGTCGATGGGATGGCTGGCGAGGAAGACCTTTACACCTGCGGGGATCATGCTGAGCGAACCGCCCGGATCACGCGCTGCAGATGAGCTTCGTCAGCATCGACGGGAGCGCGCACGACGACATCGCCAATCAGAACTTCGATTACTATCGCAACGCCTGCAGATGGCGTGATTGCCTTATGACCGCTCGATCCTGTGCTCTCCTTGTGAGGGCCAAGCGCGGCGCGACGCCAGCCAAATAGTTGTGACGGGTGGATATCGAGCCGACGTGCAATCGCTGAGACGCTCGAACCAGGCTCAAGTGCCTCTGCCACCGCCCGCGCTTTAAAATCATCCGACCAGCGTCGGCGAAGCTGCCGGGGTGCGCCCTCAAAGCGGTCCGCAACAGCCTCGATCATATGGAAAGTTCTAGTTCCAGAGCTAGGCGCAGACATAGAAGCTCACAGCGGTTCATCTTGTCCGCTACCGATAGCCGACCGCTAAGCTGCTTCGCCAGATGGGGTCTGCTTGTCGCTTACGCTTGAACGGCATCTGGAAGTCTCGCACCTTTAATCTCGATCGACGAGACGGACGCGTTTAGTTCGGAGATTTCGACGGGTGAAAACTCGACCCTCAACGCTCCTACGTTTTCGATCATATGCGCCATCTGCGTCGTTCCGGGGATCGGAACGATGAACGGCTTCTGGGCGAGGAGCCATGCGAGTGCGATCTGCCCGAGACGGGCCTGCTTGCGGTCGGCCCATGTCCTGAGCAGTTCCACGAGAGCGAGATTGTTCGGCAGGTTCTCCGGGTCAAAGCGATCCTCGATGCCGCGGATGTCGCCTTGAGCAAAACGTGTCCGGGCGTCGATCGCACCGTTAAGGAATCCGACCCCCAAAGGACTCCATGGCACAAACCCTATTCCGAGTTCTTCGCAAACAGGGATGGCCGAAGTCTCCGGACCGCGCCACAGCATCGAGTATTCACTCTGCACGGCGGTGACGGGAACGGTCGCATGCGCGCGGCGCAACGTGTTCAGTCCCATTTCGCAGAGGCCCCAGTGCAGGACCTTGCCTTCGTCCATCAGGTCCTTGATAGCGCCGGCGACGTCCTCAATCGGAACCTGCGGATCGACGCGGTGCTGATAGAGCAGGTCGATGCGGTCCGTGCGAAGGCGCTTGAGCATCCCCTCTACCGCCAGCTTTATATGATCAGGTCGGCTGATCAGACCCTGACGCCGTTCTCCCGTCTCCAGATCGATATTCCACCCAAATTTCGTCGCGATGACAATTTGGTTGCGGAACGGCTCGACCCCTTCACCCAGAATGCGTTCGACCTCATGCGGACCGTAGGCCTCTGCGGCGTCGTAGAAGGTCAGGCCGTTGTCGAAGGCTGAGCGGATGATGTTGTGCATCTCGGCCCGCGTAGGAATCGTTTGCTGGTAAGTTCGGCTCATGTTCTGTACGCCGAGGCCGACGCTGGAGACTTCGAGCGAGCCCAGCTTGCGCCGTCCTATCGCGGATATCGATGTGCCAGCAGGAGAGCCTTACAAGACGCGCGTTCTGGTCCGCGCACCAGACGCGAAGCACTTCAATGGAACGCTGGTTGTCGAATGGACCAATGTAACTGCTGGTCAGGATATCGACTTCGCCTTTGCCGAGGCTTACGACTATCTCACCCGGGAAGGTTATGCCGTTGCGGTGGTGTCCGCTCAGAAGGTTGGCGTCGACAGACTGAAAACCTGGGGCCCTGAGCGTTACGAGACGCTCAGTGTGGACGCGGATAACAGCAATCCGAAGGACAGCAGCAAGCTGGATACATGCCCCGGAGTGCCGGCCTGCCCGGGTGACCCGCTGTCCTGGGATATCATGACCCAGGTTGCCGCAGCACTGAAAGCCAATACCGGTGACAACAAGCCTCTCCCGGGCTTGACCGTCGACAAGGTCATCGCCCTTGGCGAATCCCAGTCTGCCATGCGCCTGACCGTCTACTACAACGCCATACAGCCTCTGGCGCGCTTCTTCGACGGCTTCGTCTTCTTCGATCTCGCGGGGCCACTGCGCACAGACCTCGCGGTTCCAGCGATCAGCGTGAACTCGGAATCCACTGCGGAGATGTACAAGGCGACGAACTCGTCCGACCATGTTCGGACCTGGGCCGTTGCAGGTGCATCCCACTCATCCCTGTACGCAGCCAGCTATGTCGATAACCTCGTTTTGAGGGACAAATCCCTTCTCGGTCCCGACGGTCCGATATCCTTTTCACAGAATCTAGCGTCGTTGCCCTGCGATTTCGCGCCAAATTTCAGCACGGTCAATCACGGTCTGGTCCTGAATGCAGCTTTGGACGCGGTCAACAAATGGGTCCGCACCGGTGAAGCCGCAGCGCCAAGCAATGTCTTCGACCGCACGGCATCCGGCGTGCTGGCGCGTGATGCCGATGGCAGGGTTGTGGGTGGGGTTCGCCTGGCCCAGTTCACGGCCCCTACGGCAGAACTGAAGCCCAATGGAAAGCCGGTCTTCTGCACGCTGGCCGGACATCACCGCAATCTGACGAACGAGGAACTGAAGGCACGCTACGGCACGCACGAAAACTACGTTCGGCAAGTCTCGGAGGCCATGACCGAAGCAGCGAAGAGCGGGTATATCCTGCCATTTGATCGGGATCAGGCAATTGAAGAGGCCCAACGTTCCGACATCGCTCGATAAGCAAGTCTTGCAAACAGGCGAGCGTCTCATAAGGATGCTCGCCTGTTTGGCGTATGCTGCGATGACTGGATGCGTCGGACATCCGTGTCCATTGATAAGCCCACCTCATAACGTCTATCGGATCTGACACCCTAATTCCCGTTTGTACCCTCCTGTACTGTGGCGTTGGACTCGTCGGGTGCTGTTCCCAGTCAAACGGCATGGCCCGTGGCCGCTTGCTGACTGATGCTGCCTGAAACGGCGAGAACGCTGCAAATACATCCTTCCAAGAATTGAAGAATCAACGAAAGGCATGCCCCATGAAAAGTTTCGGTTTTGCGGCTACCGATGCGAATGAACCGCTCGTTCCCTATTCCTTTGAGCGTCGCGCACCTCGCGCCAATGATGTTGTCATGGAAATTCTCTACTCCGGCGTCTGCCATTCGGACTTGCACATGGCACGCAACGACTGGGGCTGGACGGTGTATCCGTTGGTGCCCGGTCACGAAATCGTCGGACGGGTGATCGAGGTCGGCAGCGCGGTGACCCGCTACAAGATCGGAGATCATGTTGCCGTCGGCTGCATGGTCGATAGCTGCCAGACCTGCGACCAGTGCCGACGAGGCGAGGAACAGCTTTGCCGTCAGGGCAATACAGGCACCTATAATTCGCCTGATCGTGTCACCGGTGACATTACCCGCGGGGGCTATTCCAAACACCTCGTGGTCCGCGAGGAATTTGTCTGCAGCGTGCCCGACGGCCTCGACATTACTCGCGTCGCGCCGCTGCTATGTGCCGGCATCACGACCTACTCGCCGCTCCGGACCTGGAAAGTAGGACCTGGCAGCCGGGTTGCCGTAATTGGCCTTGGCGGCCTCGGTCACATGGCTGTAAAACTTGCCTCAGCCATGGGGGCAGAAGTCACCGTGCTCAGCCGTTCCAGCGACAAGGCTGACGATGCTGTGGCGCTGGGTGCCGACCGACTTCTGATCTCCACGGATGGCAAGGCCATGGCAGATGCGCAGTCGAGCTTCGATCTGATCATCGACACGGTGCCAGTGAAACACGACATCGATCCTTACATGCCCTTGCTCGACATCGATGGAACGCTGGTCATGGTTGGGCAAGTTGGTCCGATGAACCCGTTCAACACGGTGCCCTTCTTGCTGGGGCGCCGCAGAATTGCAGGCTCCCCGATCGGCGGCATTCGCGAGACCCAGGAGATGCTTGATTTCTGCGCACGCAAGAATGTCATGCCCGACGTCGAGATGATCCGCATGGACGAGATCAACGAGGCATTTGAGCGCATGGAGCGGTCCGACGTGCGTTATCGTTTCGTCATAGACATGGCATCGCTGGAAGCAGCGTAACCAACAATAGCGCCGTGCGGCTTCTTCCAAGACCGCACGGCGCTATTTTAAACTGCACTATCGGGTCGCGATCACCTGAAAGCCTGACGTTTCAACCGCCTGACGATACCGAGAGTGTAGTGGGTCACGGCGGAAAACAGGCCTATGATCGAAATGTAGTTGATGAAGAAGCCCAGGGTTGATTCGTTAAAGTCCCACATGTCCAAGGCATAGGTCAGCATGAGCTTTGACCCGAATGCCATATCGGAAAAGCTTTTCACACCCCATGCCGCGATCAGCAGAGCGAAGAACCTGGCGACCCATGCCCGCAATGCGTTGGGCTGCTCCATGCCGAAAGTCGTGCGAACCGTATTCATTACTACTTCCCACCGCGTGCCCAGGTGGATCGCGATGATCAGCACGACCCAGTATCCGGCAAACATATGGATTTCTCGTACCGCAAAGGCCCCGCTGAGCGCGGTAAACGGGAAGAGATCACGGGAGACCAGCAAGCTCGTCACGAGCATGAGCGTCATCACGATCGCCAGGCAAATGATGGTTACGAGGTTGACGATGCGGGCGGCATCAACCTTGCGCTTCATCACGCCAACGTACCAACGCCGGTTGTAGACATTGTGCACGAGGACGAGAGCGAACAGAGCAGTGCCGAACAGCTCATGGGACAAGTTGTCGAGCCACCAGTACGCCAGGCAGGCGATGATCAGGACGACCGCGAGGAAATCCAGCAACAGACGGATACGGAACACATTCATTCGAATTCGAACCGCCGCATGTCGTTGAAGGTGTAGAGGAATTCCCGATCGGCGCGAGACATGTGACAGCTCTGGCAACGGGCAGTGTTTTCCGCTTCATTGATCGTGCCATCCGGTTTGAACCACTGAAACTGCCAGTCTCCGGTACGGCGATTTTCGTCATAGTCCTGCCCCCAGTTCTCGCCCTTTTCCATGATAAAATACCGGAACACTTTACCATCGCGGTAGTCTACAAGTGCAACCTGTGTACCGTTCGGGATAGGATCGCCGCGCTTGACGGCCTCGATTGCCTCGCGTGTCGTCATGATGTGCTCGGTAACCTCGCCCCGCGTGACTGTCGTGTAGTGCACGAGCTTTGCGATGTCGGGCATGGTGGCGCGTGTCGGCTCTGCATGGACCTGCATACCAACGAGCAAGACCGTCAACCCTGCCACAGCCGCACCGGCGATACTGCCAATGATACTCTTCATTCGAACTCCTTTTGTCGGCGCGAAACCAGATGTCACCGCGCGTACTGCTCGTCGGTCACGTGTTCCATCCATTCGACGGACTTGCCGTCCAAGGCCTCGGAAATGGCGATGTGGGACATCCCCGTGGTCGCGGTCGCGCCATGCCAGTGCTTCACGCCCGGCGGGATCCAAGCAATGTCGCCTGGACGGATTTCCTGGATTTCGCCGCCCCAATGCTGGACCAGACCAACACCTGCCGTGACGATCAGCGTCTGGCCTAAAGGATGCGTATGCCAGGCAGTGCGTGCGCCGGGTTCGAAAGTGACAGTTCCACCACCGACGGTCGCGGGCGCGGTTGCAGAGAAACGGGAATCGACCCGGACTGCTCCAGTGAAATTGCTGGGTGGTCCTGCCGTAGACGGGCTCGCCCCTGCCCGTGTCACCGACACAGCCTTCCCTGGTTCTGCCAATACGGTCGATGCTCCGAGGGATAGCGCTACGGTCATTGCGGCCTTCATGTTCATCGTGCACCTGTCATTATGGAACTGGAAATTCTTTTGTCAGCGGATTAGTTCTCGGCGAAGACTTCCTTGGCGATCGCAACTGCCGATACGGCACTGGGCCAGCCGGAATAGAACGCCATGTGTGTGATAGTCTCAACGAGCTGCTCTTCTGTCAGACCATTCGCCTTGGCACGGGCCAGATGCGAGCGGAGCTGGTCTGGACGATTTAGCGCGATCAGCGCGCTGACTGTCACCAGGCTTCGGTCACGTTGAGAAAGCTGCGGGCGCTCCCAAATGTCGGCATAGAGTACATCATCAGTCAAATCCGCCAGCTTGGGAGCGATGTCGCCCATCAGTTGCTGGGTCCGCGAGCGGGCGGATTCAAGGTTTGAGGCTGGTTCCTGAGCCATACTGGCCTCCATTCCGGCTGACATGACGATGGCTGCGGCAAAAATTCCCGACATAAGCTTCTTCAAGTTCGTTCCTTCCTGTTAAGTCCTTCGGCATCGACCGAAGTTGGGACTGCGGCGCAGGGCGCGCCCGCCTGGAGGTGCGCCTCATGCGGAGGCGAGGTGACGGTCAAAGAACGGCTTCAACCTGGACATGGCCGCATCGACATATTCGGGGACCCAGTAGGTCTCGATATGCTTCGCGCCCTCGATCTTGAACAATTCCTTGTCCGTCGTTCCGGTAGCCTTGGAGAACGCATCCTCAGTCATGTAGAGGGTGTCCGCGGCGCTGCCCGCGATCATCAGCAACGGCACGTCGATCAGCGCGATCTCGTCCGTCGCGTCCCATCGCATCAAATCCATCAGGCTGCTCGTCGTGTACCTGAAAGTGGAACCCGGATGGGCGTGGGTGCGCCAGTAATACTTATAGCCTTCGCGATAGAGATCGAACGGAAGGGCGGCAATCTGCGCGTCAGTCAGGTTGGCGTCTCCGGAGTAAAGAACCTCGCCACCGGCCACTTCCTGGGCGCGGGCTGCAGATGCCTGCTGAAGGCGCTGTTGGATCGTGTCCATCTGGCTGTCCTGGAAGCCGTTGCGGCGGACACGCCCGGAATTGAACATGCTGAGCGTCGCCACGGCCTTGAAACGCTTGTCGGTCTTGGCGGCCGACAGCGAGTACCCACCGCCGCCGCAAATGCCGAACAGGCCAAGACGTGCGGTATCGACACCGGGGAAGCCGCTGATGAAATCAGCCATGCCGTGAATATCTTCGATTCGAAACTGCGGCTTGTCGGTGCTGCGCGGCTCGCCGCCGCTTCCGCCCTGATAGGCGGCGTCGGCGGTGATGGTGATGAAACCCTGCTCCGCGAGGCGCTGGGCATAGAGACCCGTCGTCTGCTCCTTCACGCCACCGTTCGGGTGTGCAAGCACAAGGGCTGGATACGTCTTCGACGGATCGTAACCGGCCGGCGTATAGACATTGGCGACGATATCGAGGCCGTTGAGCTTATATTTCACCGGATGGATGTTGACCTTCCCCGGTTCGTTCTTGGTGATCGCGCCGTCATAGACAAGCGTGAACGGGTTTTGCTTGTAGTCGGCGGCGACGGCTTTGGTCGTCATCGTTGAAACTCCCAGGATTGCACCGGATACGACAAGCGCGGAGGCTCCGAGGAATTCGCGCCGTCTTGAATTAATGATCTCATCGGTCATCGTCTGGTTCCTTCTCTCCTCTTGGAAGCGCGCTCCGGCTCAGGCCAAGGGCGCGCCAATGGATCAGTCGAGTTTCTTGTCGGTGAGGAACTTCGCGACCTGGTCGGCGATCTCGACATTGTTCAGGTCCGACATCAGGAAGTGGGTGCCACCCTTGATGCCGATCTCCGGCAGGTGAACCAGCGTCGCGTCGCCGCCATGCTTGTTGACGGTGTCGACCCAGAGTTTCGCCATCGCCAGACGAACCCGCCAGTTGTCCTGACCACGCTCGGTCGTCGGTTCGACCGGGAAATTGTCGCCGTAGTAGATGACGATCGGCAGATTCGTCAGCTTCTCGAAATCAGCGACCGGGACGGCCTCGCCCTTGAGGACGCCGGCGGCGCTCGGCATGTCGGCCGGCACTTCGCCTTCCGGGAAGATGAAGCCGCTACCGGGCTCGATCGCGACGATACCCTTGACGTTTGGGTTCTTGATCGCCGTCAGCCAGCCGGGACCGCCCGCCTGTGAGTGGGTGAACAGGATACCGGGGCCGGTCTTCTGGAAGAGCGCGGACATAGCATCCGAGATTACGTTTGCATCGAACGGCCCGGTGTTCGGGGTTACCGAACGAAGGAACTGGTCAAGGGCTGCGGAACTGCGGTCGAACTGGACGTTGTCGAAGTAGTCAGGCCATTTTCCGAGGCGAAACTGATCGAAGAAAAGCTGGTCGTACGGGGTCGGATCGATCGTCGTCGCCACGGTGCTATTACCCGCGCGGCCACGACGCGGCTGGTCGACGATGTAGGTGGAGAAACCCTTGCGCAGGAAGATGCTCTGGAAACCTTCACGACCATCCGGTGTCGTCTCCCAGCTACGTCCGGACTGAAAAGCTCCGTGCAGCATGATGATGGGGAGAGGCTTGGGGTCCTGCGGAACCTGATAGAAGACGTAGGCGTGGTCGCCGTGAAGCGACTGCCCCTCGGCAGTCGGAGCATTGTTGTTGTAGGTGCCCGCGGTCTGCATGACCGTACCGCCCACCGCAAAGCTGCCCTGATCCAGGATGACGAGCGGTTCAGGCTTGGAAGCGGATTGAGCAAAGGCCACGCTAGTGATCGCGAGGGCGCTTGAGAAGGCGAGGACGGATAGGGTCTTGGAGAGTGTGCGGGGCATGTCGATCTCACAATCATTAAGTTGCGAGCAGGGTATGCGGCCAGCACTCAGATGATTAGCCACCCATTTCCGATTGAAGCCATTAGCCTCTCTTATTAATCACAAACGGTTGATTAGCGCGTTATCCGCGATAGCGGAGGGCTTCTACGACCAAGGCAAACGCGGGAGAGGTATGCCTGCGGTTCGGGTAGTAGAGGTGGTATCCCGGGAATGGCTCGCACCAGTCTTCCAGCACCCGCACCACTTCGCCACTGGCAATCAATTCCGCGACCTGATCCTCAGGCATGTAGGCCAGGCCAAGTCCACGTCGTACAGCGTCAAGCCGCATCGCGATGTTGTTGAATACCAGTTGTCCTTCGACCCTCACCTTGAGTTCGTGTCCATCCTTTTCGAATTCCCAGGAGAGGATGTTGCCGTGCGTCGGCATTCTGATCTGAATGCAGTTGTGCCTTGTCAGGTCCTGAGGCACCTCGGGCCACGGGTTCTGCCGGAAATAGGAGGGAGCCCCGACGACAGCCATGCGCATTTCCGGGCCGATCCGAATGGCGATCATGTCCTTGGCCAGTTGCTCGCCAAGCCGCACACCTGCGTCATAGCGCTCGGCGACGATGTCCGTAAGGCCGTAGTCAACGGTGATCTCGACGTTGACATCCGGATTGTCTGGAAGGAATTTTTCGAGCGCGGGTGCGAGGACCGAGATCGCCGCATGCTCGCCTGACGTAATTCGAACGGTTCCCGCGGGCTTGTCCCGCATTTCTGCAAGGGCCGACAGTTCCGCCTGGATTTCTTCGAATCTCGGTCCGGCTGTCCTCAAGAGACGTTCGCCTGCCGCTGTGGGAGATACACGGCGCGTTGTCCTGGTGAGCAGTCGAAGCCCCAATCTCTCTTCAAGACCTCGGACCGTCTGGCTGAGCGCCGACTGCGACACACCGAGTTTGACGGCCGCTTTCGTAAAGCTCTCCTCACGCGCCACCATCACGAAGGCAACCAGATCGTTGAAGTTCTCCTGGGGCATTCATTAGTTTTCCTTATAGCTTCATCCCGATTACTGCCCCTAATCCAAAGGGTCGGCAAGCGATATCTTGTTCTCATCGAAACAGAGACCAGTCGTGGAGGACGGCGCGGTCGACCTGAATGGAACACGAAATGCCAACCGGCCAGCACGCAACCACTCCCCCAAACAAGACGGCCATCCTCGCGATCATCCTGATCAGCTATGTGATGATCGTCCTCGACATCTCCATTGTGCTGACGGGTCTGCCACGCATTCATGCCGAGCTCGGCTTCAGCGATGCGGGTCTCGCCTGGGTTTCCACTGCCTACACGCTGACCTTCGGCGGCTGCCTGCTGCTGGGAGCGCGGGCGGGGGATATCTTCGGGCGACGCCGGATGTTTCTTGTTGGCTTGACGATTTTCTCACTTGCCTCGCTGATCATCGGAGTGTCGCAGACACCCGCGGTCATGATTGCCGCGCGAGCCCTGCAGGGTCTCGGTTCTGCTATCCTTGCCCCTTCAACGCTGGCTCTTCTACAGACCAATTTCGAGCCGGGCCCGGAGCGAACGCGCGCCGTGTCCTACTATGCTGCTGCGGCTGGCGTATCGGCAGCTTTCGGCCTGGTGATTGGCGGACTTCTTGCAGACTGGCTGTCCTGGCGCTTCGGGTTCTTCATCAACCTGCCCGTCGGCATTGCGATGATGGTGGCCGCGAAGCGCTACGTCCGTGAAACCGAGAAGACGCCCGGCACCTTCGATATCGCGGGTGCGATCATCTCGACGCTTGGTATTGTCGCGCTCGTCTACGGCGTCATCCGATCAGCATCGACCGGATGGTCCGACGTGATGACACTGGCCTATGTGGGCTTGGGCATCGTCATGCTGGTCCTGTTTGCTGTCGTCGAAGCGCGCGCAAGCCAGCCGATCATGCCGCTGTCACTGTTCGCCGACCGGGAGCGTTCAGCCGCATACGCCGCCCGCGCGCTGTTCCTCGGTGCGAATGTCGGGTTTTACTTCTTCGTCGCCCAGTTTCTTCAAAGCGTCGTGGGTCTGAGCTCCTCGGAAGCGGGCTTCGCCTTTCTTCCGACGACGGTGGTCAACTTCATCGTCGCCATGTCGGCACCGCGTCTGATCGGGCGATATGGAGCTGGAAAAGTCCTTGTTGCCAGCGTTGTGACGGGTCTGATCGGCATGATCTGGCTGAGCCTCGCCATGGAGCAGGCATCGCTTGCCGCACTCGTCATCCCGATGATGTTGATCGGAGCCGGCCAGGGCGGCGCGCTCGGACCACTGACGGCCTCAGGCATCGTCCGGGTGCCGTCGGAGCGGGCGGGAGCAGCGTCAGGCGTCGTCAACGTGGCCCATCAGCTTGGCAGTTCGCTTGGTCTCGGTGTGCTCGTTGCCGTCGCGGCATTCGGATCGCAAGGCCTTGAGGGCACCGAGCTTCTGGCCAGACGCGCAAGCCTGGCGATGGAAACCGGGTCGGCTCTCATTGCCCTGACCCTGATCCTCGCCGTCGTGTTCGTGGCGCGTCCTCGTTCCCGCCTGGAACAGGCATCGACGACCGCCTGAGAATAGCCGCAACGAAGACGCGAAAGGAAGACAGATGGAAAAGCGCAAGCTCGGAAAAGACCTTGAAGTATCTGCTCTCGGCCTAGGATGCATGGGACTTAGCCATGGTTACGGTGCGGCGACGGACACCAAAGATGCGGTCGCCCTCATCCGCGCCGCCCACGATCGTGGCGTCACCTTCTTCGACACCGCCCAGGTCTATGGGCCCTTTATCAACGAGGATGTGGTTGGCGAAGCACTTCAACCGATCCGCGACAAGGTTGTGATCGCCACCAAGTTCGGCTTCGAGCTTCCCAGCGCCGATGGCGGCCAGCATTTGAACAGCCGCCCGGACTACGTCCGTCAATCGGTCGAGGCTTCGTTGAAGCGGCTGCGCACCGACGTGATTGATCTGCTCTACCAGCACCGCGTCGATCCGAACGTGCCGATCGAGGACGTCGCAGGAACCGTCAAGGATTTGATCGCCGAGGGTAAGGTCTTGCATTTCGGCCTGTCGGAGGCGGGCGGGCAGACGATACGCAAGGCGCATGCGGTCCAGCCTATCACGGCGCTACAGAGCGAATATTCCCTGTTCTGGCGAGAACCGGAGAAGGAGATCATGCCGACGCTCGAAGAACTGGGCATCGGGTTCGTTCCCTTCAGCCCGCTCGGCAAGGGCTTCCTGACAGGCAAGATCGACGAGACGGCGACGTTCGGCCCCGGCGACTTCCGCAGCATTGTTCCTCGCTTCCAGGCGGAGAACCTGAAGGCCAACAAGGCGCTTGTCGCCGCCCTCACACAGATCGCGGAGAACAAGGGCGTGACGCCGGCGCAGATCGCGCTTGCATGGCTGCTGGCACAAAAGCCTTGGATCGTACCGATCCCCGGCACCACAAAGCTACATCGTCTCGAAGAAAACCTTGGCGCGGCCAATGTCAAACTGTCTGCGAAAGACGCTTCGGACATCACCATCGCGCTCGCGAAGATCGACATCGTCGGTGACAGATACCCCGCACACCTTCAGGCCCGCGTGGGCAAATGACAACAGGCGGTGAGCCCCGTGCTCCCGCATCATTGAAAGGAAACTGACATGACGAACAAAATCCCCACCGTCACCCTGAACAATGGGATCGAGATGCCGATCCTTGGCTTCGGCGTGTTTCAAGTGCCCGATCCCGCCGAATGCGAACGCAGCGTCAGCGATGCAATCGATGTCGGCTATCGCCTTCTTGACACTGCGACCTCCTATGGCAACGAGGAGGCGGTCGGCACGGCGATCCGCAACCACGGCATCGATCGCAGCGAGCTGTTCGTCACGACCAAGCTCTGGATCGAAGACGCGACGTATGAGGGCGCGAAGGCTGCTTTCGAACGTTCCTTGAACAAGCTGCAGCTCGACTATCTCGACCTCTGGCTCATTCACCAGCCCTATGGCGATGTCTATGGCGCATGGCGTGCCATGGAGGAGCTTTACAAGGCCGGGCGCATTCGCGCGATCGGCGTCAGCAATTTCTATCCCGACCGCTTGACTGACTTCGTGCTTCACAACGAGGTCGTGCCTGCGGTCAACCAGATCGAAATCCACCCATTCCATCAGCAGGATGACGCTCAGAAGGTACTGGAGGAGTACAAGGTCCAGCCGGAAGCATGGGGTCCATTCGCCGAGGGCAAGAACGGCCTGTTCACGAATGAGCTCTTGCAGTCCATCGGCAAGAGGCACGGCAAAAGCGTCGCACAGGTCGTGCTTCGTTGGCTGATCCAGCGCAACATCGTCGCCATCCCGAAGTCGGTTCGCAAGGAGCGCATGGCCGAGAACTTCTCTGTCTTCGACTTCGCGCTGGATCAGGACGACGTTGCAGCGATCACCTCACTCGACCAGAAGGCCAGCAGCTTCTTCGACCATCGCGATCCGGCCATGGTGAAGTGGCTCGGCACGCGAAAGCTTTGATCTCATGGCATCGGGCGACAGCGTGCTGACCTCCAGTTTCAAGTTCGATGCCATAGGCACGTCCTGGGAGATCAACACGGCTGCGCCGCTCGCAGCGGTGACCAGAGCGCAAACCCTTGATCTGGTGGAGCGCTTCGACAGCCTCTATTCACGGTTCCGCGATGACTCCCTCGTGACGCGAATTGCGAAGGCTGCCGATGGCGGAGCCTTCAGCTTTCCGGCCGACGCGGCCGCCATGTTCGACCTCTATGACCGCCTTCATGATGCGACGGACGGGGCGGTCGATCCACTTGTCGGTCGCGATCTCGAGCTTCTCGGATACGACGGCGACTACGCGCTGATGCCTGACCACGAGGGTATCGCGACCACAGTAGCGCACCGCCCCGTCTGGCGTCGGGATGTGCAGCGCGAGGGAAACACGATCACGACGCGCAGGCCGCTGGTCGTTGATGTCGGTGCCGTCGGCAAGGGAAGACTGGTCGATCTGATATCCGACCTGCTTACGGCTGAAGGCTTCAAAGACTTCGCCGTAGATGGCAGCGGCGATATCTGCCATCGCGGAGACACCGCAGTCGATATCGGCCTCGAACATCCCCTCGATCCGGACATGGTGATCGGGGTCGCCAATCTGAAAAATGGTTCCATCTGCGCCTCCGCATCCAACCGCAGGACGTGGGCCGACGGCCTCCATCATGTGCTCGATGGCCGCACCGGGCGGCCAACCACCGAAGTCATCGCCACCTGGGCGATCGCGTCCGACACGGCAACCGCCGACGGGCTCGCGACCGCACTCTTCTTCGGCGCGTCCTCGCGACTGATGTCGATGCTCGATTTCTCTTATCTGCGCATGTTCACCGACGGGCGCGTCGAAGTCTCGGACAATTTCGGCGGGGAGGTCTTCACTTGAGACAAGGAAACACGATGCAAAACCAGACGAGGAATATTCTCTTGGCCAGCGCAATGACTTTCGCACTCGCCGGTGCTGCGGAAGCACAAGGTGCCAGGCCCGCCCGATTTGCAGATGGCATCTATACCGCGACAGGTGAATACGGCGGACAGCCGTCCCACATCACTGTCAAGGCAACGCTCAGGGATGGCGTCATTACCGCCGTGACGGTGACACCCCATGCCTATGTCCCCCGCTCGCTTGAACTGCAGCGTGCATTTGCGGCCGCCGTGCCGAAGGTCGTGATTGGCAAGCGTATCGATCAGGTCAGGGTCGGCAAACTGGCGGGTTCCAGTAGTACGCCCAAAGGCTTCAACGACGCGATCCGGCAGATCAGGACCCAGGCCGCAGTCAGATGATCAAGATGAAAACCGTCCTTCTGGCTTCGGTGCCATTCCTGTTTGATCCCGCCGGGGGAAGGACCGAACCCGCCATGCCGCAGTCCGAGCGTGCCGAAACCACCGAGCGGCGGCTGTTATCCGCGACGAGCACGGTCGATGACATCCTGCGCCATCCGGCATTCTCCGGATACGCACGCCGTATTTTGCCTTGGGACGATCGCCCCTATGATGAGGCGATGAAGGTGAGCGACATCGGTGCCTTGCTTCCATATCACAGCGCCGTCGACACCGGGACCGTGCTTGGCGGTCTGAACCGGATGATCGACGATGTCGCCGCCGGCCGTCAGGTGTTTTACGACCTCTATTCCGAAGCCGACAGGCGTGACGACCCGACCAAGGAGAACACAGGTTTGTTCTTCTTCCGCGGCCGGCCTGGCGCACCCTTCGCAATCGTCTCCCCTGGTGGAGGCTTCGCCTATGTCGGTTCCGTCCATGAGGGGTTCCCCTATGCGGTCGAGATCAACCGACAGGGCTACAATGTCTTCGTCCTGAAATATCGTGTCGGCCAAGGCGGCAGGGTCGCGACCGAGGACCTCGCGGCGGCCGTCTCCTACGTCTTCCGGAATAGCGAAACCCTTGATGTCTCGACTGAAGCCTATTCAGTGTGGGGTAGCTCTGCAGGCGCTCGGATGGCGGCGTCGATCGGGTCGCACGGAGTCGCCGCGTTCGGAGGGGATGACCTGCCTAAGCCTGCAGCCGTCGTCATGGCCTATACCGCGCATTCCGACCATTCCGACAGTGAACCGCCGACATTCGTTGTCGTGGGATCGGATGACGGGATCGCTCCCCCTTCCTCCATGGAACGCAGGATCGCCGAACTGAAGCGGTTCGGGACACAGGTCGAGTACCGAAAGTTCTCCTCCGTAGGCCACGGCTTCGGGACGGGCACGGGCACCAGCGCCGAAGGCTGGATAACTGAGGCCACGCGCTTCTGGGAACGGTCGCGATGACCGCTGGAAGCTTCGACACTTTCACCACCAACGAAAGGAAAACAGATATGACCATGAAACATGGACCTGAACTGAATCGGCGCGGATTGTTGCTCGCCGCTGGAGGCCTGGCTGCTGCGGCGACCGTCGACGTCGCCAGCGCCCAGACAGCCGCGCAGCCGACGGCTTCTGCGGCGGCGTCCACAACCGCGATCGGACGGCGCAAGCTCGGCACGTTGGAGGTCTCCAGTGTCGGTCTCGGCGTCCAGAACATGAGCCGCACCTACCAGCAGACCATCCCGACACGTGCCGAGATGCACAACATCATCCGCGCCGCCTTCGACAACGGGCTGACGTTCTATGATGCCGCGGAAGCCTATGGTCCCCACGAAGTCGAGCGCATCCTTGGCGAGGGTGTGGAGCCGTTCCGCGATCAGATCGTCATTGCCACCAAGTTCGGCTGGAACATCGATCTCGAGACGGGCGAGCGCAAGCCGGGCCTCAACAGCCGCCCGGAGCATATCAAACGGGTCGTCGAAGGCATGCTCAAGCGCCTGCGGACGGATCGTATCGATCTGCTTTATCAGCACCGCGTCGATCCGCAGGTTCCGATCGAGGACGTTGCGGGCGCAGTCAAGGACCTGATGGACCAGGGCAAGGTCATGCATTGGGGTCTTTCAGAAATGGGCTTGCAAACGCTTCGCCGCGCGCACGCAGTCCTGCCGATCACCGCGGTTCAAAGCGAATACTCCATGCTGTGGCGTGGCCCGGAGACGGGGGCAATTCCGGTATGCGAGGAACTTGGCATTGGTTTCGTTCCCTGGAGCCCGCTCGGCGTCGGCTTCCTGAACGGCGCGATTGACGCGCGCACCCGCTTCGCTGAGGGCGACATCAGAGGAATCGAGAGCCGTTTCTCGCCGGAGAACCTTCCGAACAACCTGGCGCTCGTCGAACTCTTGAAAGTCTGGGCAGAACGTAGGCAGGCTCGCCTTGGTCAGATCGCGCTCGCCTGGCTCCTGGCCCAGAAGCCGTTCATCGTTCCAATCCCAGGAACCACGCAGATGGCACACATGATCGAGAACATCGGCGCTCCCGCGATCAGTCTCTCGTCCTCCGAAATCGCAGAACTGAACGCGGCAGTTGCCGCCATCGAGATCAAGGGGGAAAGACTTCCCGCCGCCGTCCAGGCGTTCTCGGATGTCGAGTCCCCTGAAAAATCCTGATCCCTAACCGGACGGATGACTGATCCCGGCATACGGAGGGCGCTCGATCCACATCTGGCGAGCGCCCTTCGTGTTCCCGACGTCATTCACGGTAATGATGCGCGCCAGCGCATGCTGCCCATCAAGTGTACGTTGGCGGAGCCAATGAGAATTCCCCTGAGCCGCGATACCGCCGCGTGAGGCACGTCTCGTCGCGATGACCGGTTAGGGCCGATATCGTTGAAAAACTCGTAGGATTGGCTGCTCATCCGCCCATTTCTGCCTTTAGNCGGATCGAGCATGTCCCTCTGCCCAGAGCCGCAGCGTAGGGTGGTAGTCNATGCCGCTCTCAGNCGGCAATGACGCTGTGTGATGGCCTGAGTTTGGCCAGCCTTCTGAGGTTTTGCGCCGTCGCTGCAAGCAGGANTTCGTCTCGCGCACCACACGGCCCTCGGAGCCTTAGCCGNGCCATGCGCAGGATGCGCTTGAGGTGAGCAAAGAGCATCTCGACCTTCTTTCGGCGATGCCGTGACTGCACGTATTCCGGTGTTGCGGCTATCGCTCGGGCGACGTCACGGGCATCTTCGTTGAGATCGCGCGGCACCTTGCGCATCGGTGTGTTAGGGCAGCAGCGAGGCTTCAGTTCGCAGCGATCACAGTCCCTCTTGCTGGCGCGGTAAAGCCGCGTCCCTTCGGCGGTGATCCCTGATCTGGGTGTCGCATAGGTTCGATGGAACTGCTTCAGCTCCTTTCCCGCCGGGCAGATGTAGCGGTCATTCTCGACCTCCCATAAGAAGTCCGAGCGGGAGAAGGTGCCGTCCGTCCTCTTCGACTTGTCGAAGACCGGTATGTACGGCGCGATCTTCTTCTCCTTGACCAGCCATGCGAGATTGTCGGCAGAACCGTAGGCACTGTCGGCCGCCAAATAGCCGGGCCGCAAGCCGAAGCGGCTCTCCGTTCTGTCGAGCATCGTGCGGCATGCTCCGACCTCGGCCTGGCGGATTGCTCGTGTGGCCTCTACGTCCACAATGACGCCGTGGTCTGTGTCGATCAGGTAGTTGGTGGCATAGGCGAAGAAGGCATGGCCTTTGTGGGCACCGGTCCACTGCGCTGCCGGATCGGACGGAGAGATGAACTTCGGCGTCACCCGCGAGGCAGCACCAAAAGCGGCATCATCGAGAACAGCCAGATATTCCTGCGCTGCGCATGCCGGACATCAGGCCGACGAGCAGCGCTGGAAAAAGAACAGGCAACTGGGACTGGGTAACCATCCCGAGCACGAGACCGATCACTGCCGCGCACGCAAGGCGGACTGCATTGTAGTCGTGAATCCATTCGGAGATGGCGCTACGAGCGTGATCGAGGCCAAAGAACAGGCTCTCGTTCAACAGTTCATCGCGCATGCGACCGTTGATGGGGAAGACGGCCCCGCTCCGAACCGTTGGTCGTATAGTGATGGGCCAACCCAAACAGGAGCCGTTGATATGATTGCCAGTACAATAGGCCTCGATCTGGCCAAGCATAACTTTCACGTCCATGCAGTGGATGCCGGGGGCTCAGTGGTTAAAACCGCCGCGCTCCGACGAAGCGAGATGATCAAGTTCTTTCGGAATGCCAAGCCATGCCTTGTTGGTATGGAAGCTTGCGCCACAGCGCACCATTGGGCTCGCGAGTTGATGAAGCTCGGCCACGAAGTTAGATTAATCCCTCCTTCGTACGTTAAGCCGTATGTGCGGCGTGGCGCGAAGAATGACGCCGCCGACGCTGCAGCCATCTGTGAGGCTGTCCGTCGGCCTTACATGCGCTTCGTTCCAATCAAATCCGAATCCAACCAGGCCTTCCTGATGCTACACCGAGCTCGAGGTCTGTTGGTAAGACAACGGACCATGACAGTATGCGCGATCCGCGCTCACCTTGCTGAGTTTGGAATCATCTTTGGTCAAGGTCGACAACGCATCGAGACCGTATTGCCTTCGATAGAGGACGTCGCATCCTCGTTGCCAGAAGAAGCTCGGTTCGCATTGAACAGCCTGATCCGCATGGTTGGTGAGTTGAACACGCAGTTAGAGGGAATTGAGACAAGGCTGGCGGAGATCGGCCGTTCACATCCAGTCTCAAACCTTCTGTCGTCGATCCCAGGTGTTGGTCCAATTACATCTACAGCCATCGCAGCGACCGTTCCGGACGCGAGGATGTTCCGCTCTGGCCGAGAGTTTGCCGCCTGGCTGGGCCTGACACCACGTCAAAACTCCAGCGGGGGCACAACTCGATTGGGCGGCATCACCAAGCAGGGAGATGCGTACCTACGTCATCTGCTTGTGATCGGTGCCAGGAACATCGTCCGATATCCAAAGGCTCGAGCGAAGGTCGATGGAGCTTGGATCGACGCTTTACTGCAACGACGGCGTCCCATGATCGTGGC